>Ga0268257_1001332_pt1 | contig 21632 bp, 22 predicted proteins | sample AgamicAtPrz_FD_200249 | JGI IMG/M metagenome (GOLD analysis project Ga0268257, IMG submission 200249) | Agave microbial communities from Guanajuato, Mexico - At.P.rz (v2) (version 3) | ecosystem: Host-associated > Plants > Phyllosphere > Phylloplane/Leaf | place: Guanajuato, Mexico | collected... | reverse complement strand
CGCCGGCCGCCTGGCTGGTCAGTCATGAGCTGCCCATCTGGCGCGCCGACCTCGCTACCCGTGTCGGCGAGCAGCGCCGGCTGACCCTGGCCGATGGCAGCGTGCTGGACCTCAATACCGATAGCGCTCTGAACCTCGATGCCGCTCAGCGCCGGCTGACCTTGCTGCGTGGTGAAGTGGCGTTGCGGGTCGCGGCGGGTTCGCCCTTCGTCATCGAAACCGAGCAGGCCAGGGCAACGCTGAGCGCGGGTGAGATCTGCGTGCGGCAGCAGGGCGACAGTTGCCAGTTTTCGGTATTCAGCGGCGTCGGGCAATTGCAACCGAATGCCTACGACACCCTGGCGCTGCAACCGGGGCAGCGGTTGACGCTGCGCGGCGGTCGCGTCGAGTTCACCGGGGCCTTCGATGTACGGCAGCTTGGTTGGCGTGACGGTGTGCTGATGGCCAACGACCAGCCGCTGGGTGATTTCCTGCGCGAGCTGGAGCGTTATCGCCCCGGCGTGCTGCGTTGGTCGCCGGCCCTGGAGCGGTTGCGAGTGACCGGCAGTTTCCGCCTGGCAGACACCGATCAGATCCTCGATCTGCTGGCCGCCAGCCTGCCGCTGCAGGTGCACAAACGCACCCGTTACTGGGTCACTTTGCTGCCCCGCGAAAAAATTGTCTGAAGGCTGTCCCTTTTTTCTCACTCGCCTGTCATGGGAAGTAGTGAATTAAAAAGAGAGCGTCTGCCATGCCATCCCTGACACGTCATCGGCCCCGTCTGGTGTCTTCGATTTCCTACTCCACCGTGTGCCTGAGCCTGATGCTCGGGCTGGGCAGCATCGCGCCGCTGAGTGCCGAGGCGCAGACCGCCGAGCGCAGTTACAGCGTGCCGAGCAGCAGCCTGGGTGAAGCCCTGAGCCGCTTCGCCAGCCAGGCAGGCGTGAGCCTGTCGGTGGATCCGGCGCTGGTCAGCGGGCGCAGCAGCCCGGGTCTGAGCGGCACCTACAGCGTCGATGAAGGTTTCACCCGTCTGCTGCAGGGTAGCGGCCTGCGCCTGCAGCCAGTAGGCGATTCGGCCTATACCATTGCGCCCGCCGCCGATAGCGCCGATACCCTGGAAATCGCACCCACGGCCGTCACTGGTGTGACCATCCCGTCGGAAAGCCTGGAAGGCGAGCGCTACGCTGGCGGCCAGGTGGCACGCCGCAGCTCCCAGGGGCTGCTGGGCTCGCGGGATTTCATGGAGTCGCCGCTTAGCATGACCACCTACACCAGCGAGGCGGTAAAGAACACCCAGTCGCGCACCCTGGCCGACCTGACCGCCAGCGACCCGGCGGTACGCTCCACCAACCCGGCGGGCGGGCGCTTCGAGCAGTTCACCATTCGCGGCTTCAGTCTATTCAACAGCGATGTCTCCTACGGCGGGCTGTACGGCATCCTGCCGACGTACTCCATCGACATGGAAATGGCCGATCGCGTCGACATCCTTCGCGGCCCGACCCAGCTGGTCAATGGCATTTCGCCGCGCGGCAGCGTCGGCGGCGGCATCAACATCGTGCCCAAGCGCGCCACCGACAAGCCGATCACCGAATTCACCGGCAGCTACGCCTCGGACAGCCAGGTTGGCGGCGCGGTGGACGTAGGTCGCCGTTTCGGCGAGGACAACCGCTTCGGCATACGCTTCAACGGCGTCAAGCAGTCCGGCGATACCGAGTGGGATCATCAGAAGGTCGACCGGGAGATGGCGGTTCTGGGCCTGGACTTCCGCGATGAGCGCCTGCGCCTGTCGATGGATGTGGGACATACGGAGCGCGATACCGATGCGCCGCAGGAGCGGGTGCTGGTCGGTGCAAACGCGCCTGTGCCAAAAGCCGATGATGTACGCCATAACTACGCGCAGGCATGGAGCAAGGCCCGAACGAAGGACACCTTTGGCGCTCTGCGCGGCGAATACGATATTGATGACTCCTTGATGGTCTACGGCGCTGTAGGTGCGCGTAAGAGTCGCCATGATTTCCTGCGCCATAACGTGTCTGTACTCAACGCGGCTGGTGATTTCAACGTAGACCCTCGAGGTTTTACGCGCGATGAGGACGTGCATACCGTCAATGCAGGGATACGCAAGTGGTTCAATACCGGCTCGGTTAGCCATGAGGTGAATCTTGCTGCTGACTATTTCGCCATGGATTTTGAAAATGGCGATACGCGCTATGCGCGCGGTAGAAGCAATCTTTACAACCCACGGCCAACACCTGAGCCGGGCGCGCCTACAGCACCCAAATCCAAGGATTACACCGAGAATCGTTTCAGCGGTGTCGCGCTCTCGGACACCATCGGCTTTATGGAGGACCGCCTGCTGGTGACAGTGGGAGGACGCTGGCAACGAGTTGTGGTGGATGACTGGTCGGATGGGGTGAAACAGCCCACCGCTTATGATGAAGAGAAGTTTTCGCCTTCGGCTGGCATCTTGTTCAAGGCGACCGATCAACTCTCGCTGTACGCCAACTACATGGAAGGTCTGAGCCAGGGCAAGATCGCTCCCGGTACAGCCGAGAACGAAAATGAAATTTTCCCACCTTTCATCAGTCGCCAGGCTGAGGCGGGTGCCAAGTACGACATGGGCAAGTTTGCTTTGACGGCAGCAGTATTCCGCATCAAACAGCCGGCTTACGAAACCGCAGCGCCGGTAGGTACGCAAACGGAAGGTACGTTCGGCCCTAACGGCAAACGCGTCAACGATGGTGTGGAGCTCAACGTATTCGGCGAGCCAATCGATGGTGTCAGGCTGCTCGGTGGCGTGATGTACATCGACAGCGAGTTGAAAGACACCAACAACGGTGGTGCCAACGATGGTAACCGCGCACCGGCCACGCCCAAGCTCAATGCCAATTTCGGTGCCGAATGGGATCTGCCAGGTATTCACGGCCTGACGTTGACAGGTCGCGGCATCTACAGCAGTTCGCAATATCTGGATCAGGCCAACAACCAGGAAATTGGCTCCTGGACGCGCTATGACCTCGGCGCGCGCTATGCCTTCAAGCTCAACGAGACTGACGTGACTCTTCGTGGCACCGTCGAAAACGTCGCCAATTCCCGTGACTGGATTTCCGCTGGCGCTTCGGACGACAGCGCTGCAGGTTTGACCCTTTCCACCCCGCGCACTTTCGTGCTGTCGGCCACGCTCGGCTTCTGAGCCAACCCATAGGATCGCGTTTGCAACCTGGTAAGGGCATGTTGTCCAGGCGCACGTTGATGCGCCTTTCCCTGGGCGTTATCGCTGCTGGTGCAATGCCCCTGGCCAAGGCCGGGCCTGCACCGCAGCGCGTCATCACCTTGTTTCAAGGCGCCACCGACACTGCGGTGGCGCTTGGCATTCGGCCGGCCGGCGTGGTCGATTCGTGGAGCGAGAAGCCCATGTATCGCTACCTGCGCCCGGCGCTGACAGGTGTGCCCCATGTCGGCCTGGAAATCCAGCCGAGCCTGGAGGACATCGCCTTGCTCACCCCTGACCTGATCGTCGGCTCGCGCTTTCGCCACGAGCGGATCGAGGGGCTGCTCGAACAGCTGTGCCCGGTGGTGATGCTCGATGAAGTATTCGAATTCCGCCACACCCTGCGCGTGATGGGCGCCGCCACGGCGCGCAACGTCGAAGCGCAGGCCTTGCAGACACGCTGGGATGCACGCATCAGCGCGATGCGCATGCGCCTGGCCAGCAAGTTCGGCGCGCGCTGGCCACTCAGCGTATCAGTGCTGGACGTGCGTGAAGATCACGTGCGCAGCTACCTGCCCGACAGCTTCGCCGGCAGCGTGCTGGCCGAGCTGGGCTTCGTGTGGAACCGCCAGAGCCGCGATGCCACCGGGGTGTCCATCAAGCTGCGCAGCCGCGAAAGCCTGCCAGTGGCCGACGCCGACGTGTTCTTCGTGTTCGGCCGTGCCGACAGCCCGGCGGTGCAGCGCCATTACCAGGCGATTACCCATCACCCGCTATGGCAGCGCATGAGCGCGCCCAAAACCGGGCAGGTGTGGTGGGTGGATGGCGTGGCCTGGATATTTTCCGGCGGCATTCTCGGCGCCAATCGCGTTCTCGACGATATCGAGCGTACCCTGCTGCAGGACGCCGCGGCATGACGGCGTGGAGCAAACTGATCATCGCTTCGCTCGTGCTGCTGGCTTGTTGCGTGCTGAGCCTGTCCACCGGCCCCAGCTGGATCGCCCCGCACACCGTGTTCAACGCCTTGCTGCATGGGGATCCCTCGAACGTCGATCACCTGTTGGTCAATACCACCCGGCTGTCGCGTACCCTGATGGCAGTGGTGGTCGGCGCCAGCCTGGCGGTGGCCGGGGCGCTGATGCAGGCCATGACCCGCAACCCGCTGGCCTCGCCGGGGTTGTTCGGCATTAACGCCGGGGCGACCTTCGCGCTGATCGTCAGCCTGTCGCTGTTCTCTCTGAATGCGCCTGAGCAATGGCTGTGGAGCGCCTTCTGCGGCGCCGCCGTTGCCGGTGCGCTGGTTTGGACGGTGGGCAACAGCGGGCAGGGCGCGCTCAACCCGTTGCGCATGGTGCTTGCCGGGGCGGCGATCACCGCGCTGTTCACGGCGTTCAGCCAGGCGCTGCTGGTGATCGACCAACAAGGGTTGGATACCGTGCTGTTCTGGCTGGCCGGTTCGCTCAGCGAGCGCAGCCTGGCCACCGCCGTGCCGCTGCTGATCTGCGCACTGGTGGCGCTGCTGGTGGCTTGCCTGCTCGGCGCCCAGGTCAACGTGCTCAATGCCGGCGTGCAGATCGCCATTGGCCTGGGCCAGCGCACCGGCCTGATCCGCCTGCAACTCGGCGTGCTGGTGGTGATGCTCGCCGGCAGCGCGGTGGCCCTGGCGGGCAGCATCGGTTTCATCGGTCTGATCGTGCCGCACATGGTGCGTCGTCTGGTCGGCATCGACCATCGGGTGATGTTGCCTGGCTGCGCGCTGCTCGGCGCCACGTTGCTGCTGGTCGCCGACATGCTCGCCCGGGTAGTGATCCTGCCCCAGGAAGTGCCGGTCGGGGTGATGACCGCGCTGTTCGGCGCGCCGTTTTTCATTGCACTGGCACGGCGTGGAGGTCGCAATGCCTAGACCTCGCATCCTGCGCTGGCGCAGTTTCTCGCGGCGTATCGAAGGCACCGGCGCACTGCGCCTGCTGCTGGCCGTGCTGTTCAGCCTTTTCGTGCTGGTTCTCGGCCTGTGTCTGGGCAAGGTCATGCTCTCGCCGCAGCGAGTCGCTGCCGTGCTGATGGGCGAAGGCGGGGCCGGGCTGAGCTTTATCGTCGAGCAGCTGCGCCTGCCGCGCCTGCTGCTTGGCGCGTTGATCGGTGGCGCCCTGGCAGTTTCCGGGTTGATCCTGCAGGCCATCGTGCGCAATCCCCTGGCCTCGCCGGATCTGCTCGGCCTGTCGAGCGGCGCCAGTGCGGCGGCGGTGCTGTACCTGTCGGCCTTCGCGGCGACCTGGGGCATGGGCGGCTTGCCGCTGGCAGCGATGCTCGGTGCCGGCAGTGCCGCGCTGGCGGTCTACGGCCTGGCCTGGAAGCAGGGCACGTCACCGCTGCGGCTGGTGCTGATCGGCGTCGGTGTGTCGGCCATGCTGGCTGCGGCCACGACTTTCATGCTGGTGTTCAGCCCGCTGAGCACCACCTTGTCGGCCTATGTGTGGCTGACCGGCAGCGTGTACGGCGCGGGCTGGCGAGAGGTCAAGGCGCTGGCGAGCGTGCTGCTGTGTCTGCTGCCGGTCCTGGCGCTGCTATCGCGCCACGTGGTGGTGCAGCAACTGGACGAGGGCCTGGCCCGCGGCATCGGCGTGCGCGTGCAGTGGCTGCGCGCCGCGCTGCTGGCGGTCAGCGTGGCCCTGGCCGGCTCGGCGATCGCCTGGGGCGGCGCCATGGCCTTCGTCGGCTTGATCGCCCCGCATATCGCTCGCCAGCTGATCCCCATCGGTTTCGCCGCCCAGGCCTGCATGGCAGCGCTGGTCGGTGCCAACCTGGTAATGCTCGCCGACCTGGCCGGGCGCACCCTGTTTCTGCCGCTGGATCTGCCCGCCGGCATCTTCGTCGCCGTGTTCGGCACCCCGTATTTTCTGTACCTGCTGATCAAGCAGCGGCAGTGAGGACCCTGACATGACCGCCATCGCCAGCCGTAACCTGACCCTGGCCTACCAGCGCCAGCCGATCATCGACCACCTCGACCTGGCGTTGCCGCGTGGCCAGGTGACGGTGCTGATCGGCAGCAACGGCTGTGGCAAGAGCACGCTGCTGAAATCCTTCGCGCGGCTGCTCAAGCCCCAGGCCGGCACGGTGATCCTCAACGGCGCCGACATCCAGCGCAAACCGACCGCCGCCGTGGCGCGGGAGCTGGCGATCCTGCCGCAGATGCCGGTGGCGCCCGAGGGCATCTGCGTGCGTCAGCTGGTCGCCCTGGGGCGCTACCCGTACCAGAGCTGGATGCAGCAGTGGTCGGCCGAGGACGAGGCCGTGGTGGCCCGCGCACTGACCCGTACCGGCCTCGATGAGCTGGCCGAGCGGCCGGTCGATGCGCTGTCCGGTGGTCAGCGGCAGCGCGCCTGGATCGCCATGACCCTGGCCCAGGAAACCGAGTTGGTGCTGCTCGACGAGCCGACCACCTTTCTCGACCTGGCCCACCAGATCGAGGTGCTGGACCTGCTGCGCGAGCTCAATCGCCAGGAGGGCAAGACCATCGTCATGGTGCTGCACGACCTCAACCTGGCCTGTCGCTACGCCGACCACATGGTCGCCGTGCACCAGCGCACCGCCTACGCCCAGGGCAAGCCGGCGGACATCCTCAGCGAAGAGCTGGTCAAGACGGTGTTCGACCTGGATTGCCGGATCATCCCCGACCCGTTCTTCCACACGCCGCTGTGCATTCCCTTCGGTCGGGACATTCCACGATGAGCTTCAGCGACGCCCAATGGGCCAGCCTGTGTGGTGCGCTGCGCCTGCGCCGTGAAAGCGAACGCGACCTTGCGCGCTGCCTGCCGGCCAGGGAATTGCTGGACGAAACCACCTGCATGGCGCTGCTGGACAGACTCGGCCCGGTGATTCTCTCGCCGTCGCGGCGCATCACCGCCTCGCTCTTGGGCAAGCGTCAGTCGTTCCTGCTCACCGGCGCCTGCCTGTACGCCATGTCCGCTTACGACAAGGGGCTGGAGCTGTCGCTGGACAACACCTTCATCGAGTACGGCCACGACGACGGCCTGTGGACCTCGTCGCTGCCGCTGCGCAGCCTGGCCGTCTCGCGGCCCGAACCCGGCGCGCGCGAAGCCTGGCGCGAGGCGGTGGCAGGCCAGCTGTTCGCCGGCTTGCTGCAGCCGTTGTGGGAGAGCTTCTACCGGCTCACCGGCGTGTCGCGGCGCATCCTCTGGGAGAACACCGCGGTGCGCGTCTACTCGCTGTACGAGCGACGCCTGGCCAAGCTCGAATGCGCCGCGACGCGGCAGCGCTGCGGCGAAGACTTTCGCTGGCTGACCGAGCAGGCGCCCGGCAGCCTGTTCGGCCTCGACTACAACCCACTGCAGCATTTCAACCGATCGTTGACCCTGCTCGATGACGGCGCGCGCGCCGTTCGGTTTCGCCGCACCTGCTGCTTCTACTACCAGGCCAGCGACCCGGTGGAATATTGCTCCACCTGCCCACTGATCCGACCCAAGGCCCCGCGATGACTACCGAATCCGTTCCCGCTGCATTGATCGACGCCTATCGCGGCATCGCCGCGTCGACCATCGGCCATGTGCTGCAGGAAGGACACATTCACGGCCTGCCACCGTTGGTGGCCGATGTGCACATCGTCGGCCGCGTTACCACCGCGCAGATCCACGCGCCGGATGGCAGCGTGCTGCGCGATGCGCTGATCGCCAGCCAACCGGGCGACGTGCTGGTGGTCGCCAACAGCGGCGAGGCGAACTGCGCCTGCTGGGGCGAGTTGCGTACCCTCGCGGCGCGCATCAAGGGCCTGGCCGGGGTGGTGATCGACGGGCCGGTGACTGACGTACGCGCGCTGCGAACGCTCGGCCTGCCGATTTTCTGCAGCGGCGTCAGCGCCTATACCACGCGCCCGCTTGGCGAGCAGGGCACGGTGAACGTTCCGGTGACGATACGCGGCGTGCGGGTGCAGCCCGGTGATCTGCTGGTCGCCGATGACGATGGCATTTACGTGCTGTCAGGTGAACAGGCAAGCGAGTTGCTGGAGCGCCTGCAGAACAAGGAGGCGGCCGATGCGGCACGGCGTGTTGAGTTGCAGGCGCGGTTGGGCCAGTTGGCGGGCTAGAGCCCACCCGAACCGATCAATGAGACCGCGCGGCGGTCCTGATGAAAGATTATGAATGTGGGAGCGCGCCATGCGCGCGAAAAAATCGCGGGCATGGCCCGCTCCCACACTATTGAACTGCTGACTCCTCAGCTGACCGCTTCAGCCTTGCGACTCGCCAGATAAGTACCCGGCGGAGGGCTCGCCACGAAGTGCGTCTGCAGCCCATCGAAAATCGCCTGAGCCACGCGCTTCTGGTGCAGTGGGTCGCAGAGCTTGCGGCAGTCGCCGGAGTTGGAAATGAAACCGGTCTCCACCAGGATCGACGGGATATCCGGTGATTTCAGCACGGCGAAGCCGGCCTGCTCGACGCGTTTCTGATGCACGCCAGCTACCTTGCCGACGTTGTCGAGCACTGTCTTGCCCAGCCCAAGGCTGGTGGTGATGGTGGAGTTCAGCGACATGTCCAGCAGTACGCCGGCGAGCATCGGATCCTTGTTCTTGAGCGACAGCAATTCGCGGACGCCGACGATATCGGCGCTGTTTTCCCGCTCGGCCATCCAGCGGGCGGTGGTCGAAGTGGCGCCGCTTTCCGACAGGGCGAACACCGAAGCACCCGAGGCGTTGCGCCGCGGCGCAGCGTCGGCATGCACGGAAATGAACAGGTCGGCGTTGTAACGGCGGGCGACTTCCACGCGTTTGCGCAGCGGTATGAAAACATCCTGATTGCGCACCAGCTGCGCCTTGAAACCACGCTGGCGATTGAGTTTGTCAGCCAGCAGTCGGGCGATGGCCAGGGCCACGATCTTTTCCTGCTCGCCATTGCCACCCACCGCACCGGGATCCTTGCCGCCGTGCCCGGCATCGATCACCACGACCACATCGCGCTGCCCGGCAGTCTTGGTAGCAGCGGCAGCAACGGCCGCTGCCGGCGCCGCCTTGGCAATCAGCGGCGCTGCTACTGCCGCGCTGTGCAGGTCGACCACCAGGCGGTGGCCCTCGCTGCCGGAAGGGCCGAGCAGGAAACTTTCCACCCGCGCTGGTTGCTTCAGGTCGAGCACGATACGCGTGCCGCCAGCCTGAGGGCCGCTGCGCACGGCGCCGAGCAGGCGGTTGCCAGCCGGCAGCTCATTCAGGCCGGCAAAGGTGCTGGTGTCCGCCAGGTCAACGACCAGTCGATCAGGCGCTTGCAGGGAAAAGATCTGGTACTTCGCCGGGCCGCTCAGCTCGAACACCAGCCTCAGCTTGTCGCCGTCGTCCCAGGCGCGGGCATGGACGATTTTCTGGGTGGCGCAAGCAGCGACGGCCCAGGGCAGGGTGAGACCTGCCAGAGCAAGATGCAGGACGTGACGGCGATGCATGGCGTTCAATTCCAAGCAGTTAAACTTGAAATGTTATGTTATTTCTTTTTTTGATGTCGCGGAAGAGAATTCGGCACTACGGCCAATCTAGCGGCGATAGTGCAACGGCACGTCGACTCACTAGGCTGGGGAGCAACTTGCCAAGAAAATTGGCGAACCGGCTAGCTGCGCGAACTGGGTTTACACAACTAGCAGGGCATTAGCCGCGGCGTCCCGATCATTTCATATCGCGGGCCTGAATCCAGAGCACGGCATCCTGGGACAGCGCCTTGCCCTTGTAGGTCTTGGTGCTGCCGATATCGAGGGCGGCGATGCCCCACCAGCCCGCACGGGGCAGGCCGATTGTCACCACGCCTTCGGCATCGGAGTAGGTGCTCAGGGTATTGAAGGCGGGTTGCGGCGAGGTGACTTCGCCTTCTGGGTCGAAGGCGTTCTTGTCGAGTTCGACGCCATGGTTGAGGTACTCGACCTCGATCTGCGCGAACGGCACGGGCTTGCCGTCGGCCAATACCTGGGCACGGAACACGCCGCCAGTCCAATTCGCATAGGGTTTGCTGAGCGGCTTGATCTCGACTGGCAGATCCTGGGTGTCCGACCACTGGCCGGGCACGCCGCCCACGTTGACGATCAGCTTGGTGAACTGCTGGATATACAGATCTTCTTCGGCTTCCAGGTAGGGCTCGGGTTCCAGCACGAAGATATGGTCGCCCAGGGCGCGCATCATTTCCTTGGGGATGGTGGCGCGGAATGCGCCTGCGCTGTTTTCGTGGCTTTGCCACTGCACCGGGCGCAGATAACGGAGCAGGTCGGTTTTCTCGCCGTTGTGGGAGCTGATGTGGCTGAACGACAACGGCGTGCCCATGGCCATGGTCGGGCCGCCGTCGAACGGGTGGGTGAACACCGCCGCCATCTCCAGCGCCTGGGCCTTCTGCATTGCGGTTTCGTTTACGTAGAGCAGTTGAAAATGCGCATGGGCGAAGCCGGCGGTACAGCTCAATGCAGCGCCGGCGAGCACCTGGAAGAGTCTGTTGGGGTTGGTCATGGCTGTATTACCTGGTGATATCGGAAGACTGGATAGTGACGGCGTGGCCATCGCCACCGAGGAACACCACCGCGTAATCACCAGCCGGTGGCTTGAAGCCGTAGGTGCTGTCCGCAGCGACGCTGCCGTCGAGCAATACCTTGCCGCTGGCATCCTGAACGTGAATCTTGCGGCCGGCGGCCGAACTGCCATCGGTGAAACCCGCTTCGCATTTCACCCAGTCGTCCTGTTCGATGTAGCAATCGAATACCGGGCCATGGGCTAGCACGGCCTGGCTGAGCACAAGCGTGCCGAGCACCGCGGTTGGGAGGACGAAACGAATAGGTTTCACGGGCAGATCTCCATGATCAAGGTTGAGTTGCGTGAGCAGGTTGCGAAGGAGCGAAGGCTGCCAGTACCGCGTCGAGGTCGGCGCGCAGCAGCTCGTCGTAGCTCTTGCTCGCGTTTGCGAGGATGCCGGGATTGCCCGCATCGAGAATGAGCAGCCGCGCACCGCCGGCTTCGACGGCCTGAGCGATGGCGGCGTCGGGTGCCCATTTGTGCACCACCACCTTGATGTCGTGTTCGCGCAGGTAGCGGGTCAGGGCATCGCGGTCGGCGGGGCTCCAGTCGACGTCCTGGCGGATGAACCAGCCATCGACGAAAATATCGAACTCGCCGAACAGGTAGGTGAACTCACCGGCCAGCGACAACACCCGCAGATCAGCGATTTGCGCCAGACGCGGGCCGTAGTCGGCCTTTAGCTGGCGTAAACGGTTCTCCAGCGTGTCGAGGTTGCGGGCAATCTGCGCTGCATCTTCGGGTGACAAGCGGGCAAGATCCGCGGCGATGATCGCCGACATGCGCATGGCGTTGACCGGGCCGAGCCAGGCGTAGGGTGACGGCTCACCCACGCTCCGTTCTTCAGCGGCGGCCCATGGCACGTCGTTGACCGGAGCTTGCGTTACGGCGACACCCGGCTTGACCGGGTCCCAGGAGCGCGATGCGTCGATCTCGACGATGCGCAGGTTGTGTCGCCGCGCGGCGGCATACAGCGGGTCGGCACGCCACAGACTGCTCAGGGTGAGCACCGCATCGGCTTGCTGAAACACCGCAGGCTCTAGGCGTGAAAGGGCATTGGCCAGACTTTCCATGGGCACAGCGGCATCGCCGGGAATGCGCACGGTCTCGATATGGGTGCCCTGGCTGAGGCTCGCGGTCAGTGCATACAGTGCAGGCAGGGCAACCAGCACCCGGGGCTTCGCGGTGTCCGCCAGTACGCTCGCTGTCATGCCGAGCAAGAACGCCAAAAGCAGCGAACGCAAGATTCTGGATCGAGTTGCAAACACACTGAGGCTCATACGCTGGCTCCCCGGAAACGGCCGGTGCTGGCGCGGATGATGGTGGTCAGGGCGAACACCAGGGCGGCGACGATCACGATCGCGCCACCAGTGGGCACCGGTATGTAGAACTGCATGGGCACCAGAATGCCGACCACGCAGGAGAAGGTGGCGATCAGCGCGGCGAGGGTGACCAGCACCGGCAATGAGCGGCTGACGTTGCGTGCCGCCGCCGCCGGGATCAGCAGCAACGCCTCGACCAGCACGGCGCCGATGATCTTCAGGCAGGCCACCGTCACCAGGGTCACCAGCACCACGAACAGGTATTCGACGACGCGCACCGGCACGCCCCGCGCATGGGCCAGGCTGGGATTGAGGCTGGCCAGCAGCATGGCGTTGTAGAGCGGCAGGCCGATGACCGCGCAGGCGGCGGTGACGCCCAGCAGCACGTTCATGTCGGTGTAATCCACCGCCAGAATGGATCCGAACAGCACGCTCTCCATCACGTGGGTATTGATCTTCGCCGACACGAACAGCAGCAGCGAGGCACCGACCGCCAGGGAGATGGACAGGAAGACGCCGATCAGGGTGTCGTTGGGCAGCGTGGTGCGGTGCTGGGTGTACTTGAGCGTGAGGGCGAACAGCAGGCAGAAGCCGAACATCGACAGGTACGGCGAGGTGTAGGACTCGCCGACCAGCACGCCGATGGCCACCCCAGTCATCGCGGCATTGCCGACCGACTGGCTGAAGAACGCCATGCGCTTGATCATCACCATCGAACCCAGCACGCCGAGCAGCGGGCCGATCAGCAAGGCGCAGAGCAGGGCATTGATGACGAACTCGTATTCGAAGGGTTGCGGCAGCGCCTGCAGGTGATCGCGTATCCAGCTGTACAGATCATTCATCACCGGTGCTCCAGCTAATCGGCAGATGCTCTGCGGCGCCGTGGAACAGCACACGCTGGTTGAGGACGGTCACCGATTGGGCGATACGGCGTACCTGCTCCAGGTCGTGGTTGATCCACACGATGGTGACGCCGCGCTCATGCAGCTCTTTCACCAGGGTTTCCACCAGTTGCAGCCCTGGCTTGTCGATACCGGCCGTGGGTTCATCGAGAATCAGCAGGCGCGGCAACGGCGTGATCGCCTGGGCCAGCAGCACACGCTGGCGTTGCCCACCGGACAGGCTGCCGAACGCCTTGTTGCCCATGCCCGCTACGCCGGTTCTCTGTAGCGCTTCGGCATTGGCGGCCCTGGCCGCCCGGCTGGAGCCCAGGAAAGCGGGTCGGCGCTGGCCGAGTAGCGCCATGACGTCATAGACGGTCATCGGCACGTTGCGGTCGAAGTCCGCCAGCTGCGGCACGTAGCCCACCGGGCGGGTGGGCTCGCCATCGAAACGGATGGTGCCGGTATGCGGCATCTGGCCCAGCAGCGCACGTACCAGAGAAGTCTTGCCACCGCCATTGGGGCCGACCAGACAATGCAGCGCGCCAGCCTCGACCTGGAAGCTCACGGCATCCAGAACCTGGGTGCCGCCCAGTTTCAGGGACACGTTATCGAACACCAGGGCAGGACCGCGCATGCTCATTTCCTTGCTCATTGCTGGGTGTACTCGACGGCTTCAGCCAGGGTTTCGAGGTTCTCGCGCATGGCGACCTCGAACTCGTCGGCGCTGTAGGTGCCGCCGGTGATATGCGACAGGGCGAACACCTTCACCCCGGTAGCGGCCTCGATGGGTTTGGCCAGGTCGAGAGAAAAGGTCTTTTCGGCGAACAGCACACGCACGTGGGCCTTCTTGATCGCCTCGATGGTATTGGCCAGTTGCCGTGCGGTCGGCGCTACGCCGTGGCGCGGCTCGATCACCGCGCTGACGAACAGGCCGAATTCCTGCATCAAGTAGTCGTAACCGGCGTGGGTGGTGGCGCAGCGGAATTTGGACAGGTCCAGCCCCGCGAAACGGTTCATGAACTCTGCGCGCAGCGCGCGAATGCGCCCGGCGTAGGCCATGGCGTTGCGCCGGTAAGTGGCGGCGTTGTCCGGATCCAGCTCGCCAAGGCGGCGGGCGATTTCGAATACCTGTTGGATCGCCGCCGTGGTGGAGACGAAGGTATGCGGATTGACCACCTTGGCGCCGCCCTGATCACCGCTTATGGGAATCAGCGCGACCGAGGCGTTGGCCTGGATGATGGGCAGGTTCTCGCTGCGCCCGGCAGCCTTGACGATGGCGCCGACCCACTCGTCGTGGCCGATGCCATTGACCACCAGCGCATCGAGGCTCATCGCCCGGGTGATGTCGGCAGGCTGCGGCTGGTAGTTGTGCGGGTTGGCTTCCCCCGGAATCAGCGCCACTACCTCGGCGCGGTCACCGACGATATTGGACACGAAACTGTAATAAGGGTGCAGCGTCACGCCGATCTTGAGTTTCTTGGCCGCAGCCTGTGCCTGGCCGGCCAGGGCGAGTGCGGGTATCAACACCAGCAGGGCGAGGCAGCCGCGCAGCCGTGGCCGAAGTCTTGCTGAAGCAATCATGGCTGGTTTCCTTTCACGCGTTCGATTTCACTGGCGCCGTCGTAGGCGATGACCTGCCGCCAGCCTTTGCTCACCAAAGCTTCGGGCTTGACGATGCCGGGGTACGGCGCATTCGGGTTCGGGTGCACCCAGATGGTCGCCTGGTTGGCCCACATCACCCCGGCATGGGCATGGCCGATGACCAGCAGGTAGGCGCTCTGGCCCGGCAAGCGGCCGCCTGCGCCGTAATACACGGCAGCGCCCTGGCCTTGCGTGGCCTGTGACACCTGACTGGGGCTCTGCGCCGGGCTGGCAACTTCACCATCGGGCGTGCGGGCATGAGCCTGATGGCTGCCCGGCAGGATCAGCTGCCAGTGCACCTCGCCGTTGCTCTTCCAGAACGCGTCGCGATAGAAGGGCGGCAGGACGATCTTCTGGGCATGCTCCAGGGTGATCCAGCCGCCGGTGTCGTTGTTGTTCCAGATGATTTCCTCGCCAGCCGGCAACAACGCGCTGTGAATGGCCTGGTCGACCGCATTCAGTCCATCGAACGAGCGCACCTGCCAGCTCAAGGCGGCAGGCGGGCCGACCTCCCGCGGGCGCAGCGCCAGATAGCCTGCCACACAGGTGATGACCCCCAGGGTCAGCAGCACCATGGCCACCGACTCCCAGCGCCCCGAGGCGGGGCTCACGACCTTGCCTGCAGCGGCAAGGCCGACGTTCCGGTCGTTCAGCGGCACGCTGGCCATCAGACGAATGCGATCCAGCGGCCGAGAAAGATCACCCCGGTCCATAACGCCAGCGAACTGAACCCGGCGATTCGTGCCTGGGTCGGCGGTGGCAGGCTGGTATCCCACTCATGGATGCGGCGGAAGGCGCCCAGATGGAAGATCGCCATGTTCAGGCCGGCCAGGGCCAGCAGGCCCATCTTGCCCAGAAACATGGGGTTCTCGGCATAGGTGGTGGCGTTGGCCATGAACATCAGTACGCCGGTGACCACACAGGTCACGAAGGCCAACCAGGTAAAGGGCAACAGTTCCTTGATCAGTCGCAGCGCGCCAGGACGGTGAGCGGCGACGCCGAGCAGGCGCAGGTCGACCACGGCGATGGTGCCCAGCACCAGGGCGATGCCGATGACGTGTATCGACTCCAGGGCCGGAAAGCCCGAATCGGACTCGCGGATCAGCGTGGCGATGGCAGTGTCCTGCAGGGTTTGCAGCAGTGATTGGATATCCATGACGGCTACCTGAGAGCGTTGGAGTGAATTAGATCGAGTAGGCGATCCAGCGGCCGCAGAAGATCACTACGCACCACAGGCCGATCGACAGCCAGGCCAGTACCTTGATGCCGGGGTGAATGGCTTCGCTTGGCGCGGCGCCGGCGACAGGTTTGAGCAGTGGCCGGCGGATGCTCCAGGCCACCGAAAAGGCACCGAGCACCAGGGCCATCTTCAGCCAGAAGGTCGAGTTGACGAGTACCCGATCCGGCTCGCCGATGATCATGATCAGGCCGGTAGCCAGCAGTACCAGCAGGGCGTTGCGCATCCACGGGTAGTAGCGGCCTATCACCTCGCGGGCCGGCCGATCGACCGCCAGTACGCCGGCCAGGCGCAGGTCGGAGATCACCGCGGAGCCGAACATCGCGGCGATGGCGATGATGTGTACGCTCTGCACGGTCGGCACCACCCAGAGCATGTCCCGGATGGTTGTGCTCAACGATGAGGCATAGAGCCAGGCAATGAATTCCGCTGACATCGGTTGTCTCCCTGAAGCGGGTTAGAAGTCTTGGGGTTTGGCGATGGGTTGCAGGGTCTTGGCGTCTTCGGGCAGCAGGTAGCCTTCCTGCACCGAGCGCGCCTTGGCCTCTTCGAACGCCTTCTGGTACTGCGCGTAGCTGCCATAGCGCTTGCGCAACTCGTCGCGCGAATACGCCACCTTGGTGTCGTAGATCAGCCCGCAGGCGGTTTCCTGATCGGTGAGGTAGGTGGCGCTGGGCGCCTGGATCCATGGCGGACGAACGCCGCCGACCAGGTTGCCGGTATCGGTATCGCGAACTGCACGGGTGCCCTCGCGTGGCACGCGCGCAGCCTTGGGCATGGGTTTGCCGTCGCGCACCCAGTGATCCATGCCGTCGAGCAGCGCCGCGATGACCATCTCCGCCGGCTCGTCGTAGAGCGTCTGGCAGCGCGGATCGTCGCCCTTGCCGACATCGGCGGCGAGGCGTTCGGTGTGTTCGGTGCCGAGATCGGCCAGGCGCAGATGCGGAATGCCGGTGACTTCGTAGTAGCGAAGCCGGGGTTGGTCGGTATCGGCGGGCAGGGAGATACCTTCGAGCACGTCGTGCATCAGTTCGGACTGGCTGTATACGGTCACGAAGGGCACATCGCTCGGCATCTTGCGCGGCACGCGAATGACATCGCCGCCGACTTCGCCGTAGGCCATACGGCCGGTCATGTAGGCATCGATCAACGGCTTGCCGTCTGGCATGCGCCACTGCTGGTGGCGGCCCTGATCGAGGTAGTCCATCCACACCTGGGCCGTGACTGCCCAGCTGTTGACGTACACGCGCTTGACGTCAAGCCCGGCCAGCGGGCCGTTTGCCGTGTCGCTCTTGAGCAGCAGCGCAAGCTGGGCGCCGATGCCCTGGGATTGCGGCACGAACGGATCCGGCGCGTCGCCGCGGGTGAAGCGTTTGGCATCGTAATAGGTGCCCAGAGGCGCGTAACGGGCGTAGTCGAAACGGCGCATGAAGTCGAAATTGACGATCTTGCCGTATTGGGCGATGCCATCCGCTTCGACCGCAGGATCACCCGCAATGAACTTGGGGTCGACCGCCGGCTTGTTGATGTTCAGCGTGTAGCCGACGTAGGCATAGCCATGGCGCAGCAGGTAGTCGCGGGTGAGAATCCAGCCCGCCGCGCGCTCGCCGAACCAGCTGAAGGGCTCGATGATCACCGTACCGTTGAAGCGCGCCGGGTCGGCAGGTTTGCGTACCAGCATACGGGTGGTATAGGGCGCTTCGAGCAGGGTTTGCCCGGCTGCGGTGATTGCCGGGGCAACCCCTTGCAGGTAGTACTCCTGCTCGACGTAGCCACTGCCCTTGAGGTCGGCGTACTCGGTGCCCCGATAGGTAGCCGACGACAGCGGCGGCTTGCCGGAATCCGGTACGGCAACGGCGGTGGGCAGGCGCGGCACGTCGGCCAAGGCACTGCCGGCCATCGCCAATGTCAGCAGTACGCCGTGCAGGGCAGGTTGCAGGATGCTGATTGTTATTGGTCGTTGCATCCGATCATCTCCTGGGTGGGTTCGGCAGTAGGCGGGACTCAGTCCGTGTTCAGCGTGGCCTTGCCCTCGCTGTCGATGACGACCTGGTTGTTCTCGCAGACGTACTCCTCGATGCGGTAATCCGAGCGCTTGTATTCGAAGGTGAATTCATAGGGCTTGGTGAGCATCTTCGGATCCTCGATCTTCACGCGGTTCTGCAGGTGGTCGGGGGCCGTCAGGCGGATGCGCTCGGTGATCTTCACGCCCTCGCTGTGGGGCACGTCATAGAAGGTTACGTCGGTACGCACGGCGCGGGTTTCCACGACCAGAGTGTCGCCCTCCCAACGGCCTCGGGAGTGGCCCTGATAGACCGGGTCCAGCTCTTCGAGCGGCGGTAGCGGTTCGTTGAGGATGATGCGGCGCACCTGCTGCAGGTATTCGCCGAGCACGATCACGTTCTTGTCGTCGTAAATGATCTGGATCGGGAACAACGCAGCCATCAGTGTCGGCATGCCTTCGGGCAGGCACTTGGCACTGGTGGTCGCTAGCGGCGTACCGGCCGCGTTGGCCTCGGCCTGCTTCTTCTTCAGCTCCGCGTACTGGCTGGCGTAGGGCTCCCTGAGGGGCATCGGGCCGCCTGGCAGTACCGGGTCATCGGGGTCTTCGCCGAACCAGTCGTCTGGTGTGCGCTCCCAGGTGCCGCTGATGTTCGGCTTCTTGGCGGGGATTTCAGTGGCGCTGCTGGTGGCGGTCAATGCCATGCACAGAGCGCCCAGAAAGAACGCTAACGGAGCCAGGTGTCGTGTCGTGCTCATGCGGGTTTCTCCAGCCTGTGGATCGAATCGAAACGGTCGTGGGGCGGCGCAGCAGTAAGGCGTCAGCCGCCGCCGGTAAGCACCGTGTCGCCAATCTTGATCTCGACCAGCAGGCCGCCGGGCTCGCCGTTCTTGAGAGGCTTGAAGGTCACCTCGGCTTCATCGCCGGCCTTGATCACGTTGGCCTTCCAGCCCGAGCGTTTGAGCGCGTTGACGCTACCGGTCTCGATCTTGAAACGCTGGGCCGGCGGCCCCGGCGCATCGATGTAGATGGCCACGTGCGGGTTGGTCCAGGCGAAGCGCTCGACCACCCCCTTGATGGTGACCGTCTTGGTCTGGTCGAAAATGGCGAAGGAATGGTGGGCGCTGACCACGCCGGGGAGGGCACAGCTGACAAAGGCGGCGAGCAGCCAGCGGCGCTGGCGCAAAAGCGGGGGGGACGACATCAACGTCATGACAGCTACCTCGGTTCTTATTTGTTCTTATGGGTCCGAGCATAGGGCCGGGCGCCTGCTGGGCCTTATCCCAAAATGGCAATGAATGACGACAGGAAAGTGTTTGTGGAACAGGCAGCCAGGGCGTCGATAAACAAGTGGGAGCGCACTGTCGTTCGTTGCTGATTTGGGATACCGCTGCCGGGGTTCAGGGGAAAACACTCGCGGCTCGCCTCATCAATAACAACAATAGGAGAGACGTCATGCGCACCCACAGTTATGCCCCGGTCTTGTCACTGGTCGCACTCTGTACGGTCGGCTCACAGGCCCGCGCCTATGAGCTGTACAACGAAAACGACGGCGCCACCGTACTCAATGCCGAAATCTGGGCAGGGTTCGGCTGGTACACCGCCAACAAGAATTACCTGGGCGATCCCGAGCGCGAGCCCGGGCGAATGCGCTGGCAGGAAGGCTTCATCAAGTACGGGCTGACCGGGGCTACCGACAAGATCGATGCCGGCTCGGTATACGGCGGCCTGAGCATGATCAGTTCCGGGTCATTCGGTGATGGGGACCCAGGAGGTCTGACCAACGGTGAGGAACGCAGAACCTCCCTGGAAGATGCCTATGTGGGCTGGAAGTCCGGCGACATGTTTCCGACTCTGGGCACCGATGGTGTGGACTTCTCCGTCGGCCGGCAGATCGTCACGCTCGATGGTTTTCTGATCACCGATGATGGCTTCTCGCCTGGCCGGGCCTTCAACCCCATCGAGGGCGTTTCCGATGGGCGCTTCGACCGCGGTGGAGCGTTCTACCTGGGCCCGCGCCTGGCCTTCGGCAACACGGCCGTTCTCAAGCTGGGCGGCACCGAGGGGCTGCATGGCAGCATGATGTGGCTGAAGATCGACAGCCCAGGCCAGTCCAAGACCGAGGTCGCCGCGGCAACCGTCGACTACACCACGGCGTTCGGTTCCATCGGCTCGACCTACATCCATGGTCTGCATGTCGATGAGCACTACGCCTTCGGTGACCGCATGGAGCGCGAGGGTATGGATATCTACAGCATCCGTGGCCAGGGCGATGCCGGCATCGAGAACGCCGACTTCGCGTTCGAGGTGGCGCGCCAGGAGAAGCGCTCCGGCTCCCAGCGGGCGATGTTCTTCGACGCCGGCTACACCTTCAATGACGTGCGCTGGAAGCCGGCGGTCAGTTACCGCTTCTCGCGTTATTCGGAGGGTTGGGACTTTCTGTTCCAGGGCGGCTATCGCAAGCGTCTGCAGGGTGAGGTCGGCGTCAACTATGCGGGCTCGGTCACCTCGAACATGCGTATCAACGATGTGCAGTTTTCCGTGCAGCCAACCGACAAGCTGACCCTCAACGCCATGTACTTCAACTTCCACCAGTTGTCGCGACGTGACGAGCAGGATTACAGCGCCCAGGAGATCGATCTGTTCCTGGACTGGATGGTGACCGACAACATCACTCTGTCGCCACTGGTGGGCTTCTACAAGCCGGACAAATGGCGCGAGAACGGCGGACTGCAGAGTGGCCCGGGCACCAATACCTACATGCAGTTCATCGTGTGGGTAGAGTTCTGACTCATCGATCCTGAGCAAAAAAAACGCCACCCGAAGGGGGCGTTTTTCATTGGAGAACGCGTCACAGCATGCGTTTCAGCACATCGTTACGTTTGTCCTTGTCGAAGAAACGGTGCTTCAGCGAACCGATCAGGTGCAGCACGATCAAGGCAAGCAGGGTATAGGCCAGTACCTTGTGCAGCCACTGGAAGACCACGAACCAATCATCGTTCTTGGCCAGCAGCTCCGGCAGGTTGACGCCGAAGAAGTACACGCCGTCGCTCATGGTGTAGGTGCTCGACATCGAGTAACCCATCAGCGGCACCAACACCAGCAGCACGTACATCGAACGCTGCACCAGTTGCGCGAGAAAACGCTCGTGCCTGGCCAGGGTCAGTGGCGGCTTTGGCAGCACGGGGGTCTTCAGACGAATAATGATCTGGATCACCGCCACCAGAAAGGCCAGCACGCCGAAGGATTTGTGCCAGGGGTAATAGAGCACGAACTTGCTCTCGATATCGTCGCTCATTCCGGTCATGTGCCAGCCGGCCCACAACAGGCCGAGGATCAGCACGGCGCGGACCCAGTGCAGCACCAGCAAGGATCGCGGGTAGTGGTCGACTGGTTCTTTTATTGTCTTATTCATCGCAGTCTCTTCTTATTGATCATCAGGGCCAGGAGTCACGAACGGCCCGCGGGATTACGGGCCGCCCGAGTAACGCACTCAGCTGGGTAGCAGGACGGTAACCACCTTCTCCTCGGTGTAGGCGACCGCGCCACCGAAGCCGCCTTCACGGCCGATGCCGCTGGTCTTCACGCCGCCCCAGGGCAGGTTGGCATCCAGCGGGCTCCAGCAGTTGACGCCTACCGCGCCGGTTTTCAGCGCCGCCGCCACGCGGTGCGCACGTGCCAGATTGGTGGTCCATACGGTAGCCGCCAGGCCGTAGTTGGAATCGTTGGCCAGGGCGATGGCTTCTTCTTCGGTGTCGAAGGTGATCACCGTGCCGACCGGGCCGAAGATCTCGTCGCGGGCGATGGCCA
>Ga0268257_1001330_pt1 | contig 21643 bp, 13 predicted proteins | sample AgamicAtPrz_FD_200249 | JGI IMG/M metagenome (GOLD analysis project Ga0268257, IMG submission 200249) | Agave microbial communities from Guanajuato, Mexico - At.P.rz (v2) (version 3) | ecosystem: Host-associated > Plants > Phyllosphere > Phylloplane/Leaf | place: Guanajuato, Mexico | collected... | reverse complement strand
CGTTATTATATACATAAATCCAAGACCAGTGTCCGTTGTATTCATATGGAGTGCCGTCTGCTTTGGTATATAAACCGGATGTATCTACTACCTTATCAAATAATGATAAATGAACATTTTTTGCACCAGCATCGACTAAGCGTTTATACGTAGGTTCAACATATTGAGAAGTGATAACTATTGGATCGGCTTTAGCGGCAATCAACCACATTGGGAGATCCTTCATTTTCTGAATTTCTGCATCTGATATTAACGTGTCTTTTAATGCTTCACATGTTGGGAATGCAGCGGCAAAGTAATTGGTATAATCCCTCGCCATCAGCATGGTCATATACCCACCGTTAGAGTCACCGCCAATGTAAATTCGACTGGAATCAATGTCTTTGTGATTAGCTACATAATCCTTAATCAAGGACATTAAAGCATCTTCATATTTGGAGGTTCCATCCCCTCTTCCGGTATAACCGTCCATCCAAAAAGTAGGTGTTTGAGGGGCCAAAACATAGGCACCGTCACAGTAGGATTGAATATCCTTTGAAGCAAAGTTGGCTGCTTTATTGGCAGAGATTGCAATGGTTGGGTCGGATCCGCCTTCACCGGCGCCGTGCAGCCAGATAATTAATGGGTTTTTATGATTGTCCTTTGCTGGGGAATAGTCCGCATAGGTTAAACTAACATTGTCATAGGTTCCTTTCCCCGTTGAAAAATCATCTACCAGTTCTCTTGTATCCCCTGCAAATTGATCAACGACTAACCCTGACATTGTTCCTGCACTTGTTTCGATATCTTTTTGCTGTGTGATGGTATATTTCATATCAACCCAATCATTAAAACCAGTAGTCGCCCAATCATAGTTAAGAGGGGAACCTAGGGATACATCCGGGCCGATTTTCATTTCTAAGACGACATATTTCCCTGTTTGTACAGCAGGATTGCCGTCTTTATCTGCTACGTATGCTTTCGTAATGGTTCGGTTCCCTTCCTCTAGGAACGGTATTTTTAACCGTTTATCGCTTCTGGCCACATGGACGTTGAAGGTATCTGTTGTAACAGAGTCTTTTGGTATTGGCTTCCCAACATTGACAATTACTTTCGTGGTTGCAGCTCCCCAATCTTCAATCTCTGTCACGGTTTGATAGGATGTTGGCTGTGTATTGATTTCCTTAGCAAAAACGTTTGTATTGAGAGATAAAGTCATGGCTGCAGCCATTGTGGCCAAGATGGCCCTTTTTTTCATTTTTTTAAGCATCTTTCATTACCTCCACAATGATATTATTAAGGATGTTCATATTACTCTACTGATTGTATTTTGATAGAGTTTCTAATTGCACATCAGGTCCATTGTCATTTACTACTTCGGCAATGATATCTTTGTCCACTTTAAAATTCAGCGTCCCTCTGATATCGGAAGATGACGCTCCAATCTTGAATTGATAGGTACCTTTTTCAACAATCCAAGAGGAAGTAGACTCATCAAATGAAGCAATATCCTTTGGATCAATAAAGAAGTTAAACGTCTCTTTTTGACCTGGCTTCAGTTCACGGGTTTTTCCGAATGCTTTCAGCTCAATCGCTGGTTTTTCTAACTTGCCGTCAGGTGCACTTACATATAGTTGTGGTGCCTCTTTTCCAGCCAATGAACCGGAGTTTGTCACTTTAAACTGGACTTTGATTTTATTAGATAAGTTGTCTTTATTTAATTTAAAATCGCTATAATCAAACGTTGTATAGGAGAGTCCATAACCAAACTCGTAAGCTGGTTTGACATTAAAGGTAGAATAGTAGCGGTATCCTACATAAATATCTTCCTTATAATTTACTAAGTTCGGATTGCCATCAGAGCTTGGGAAGTTTGCATAACTTGGCGAATCCGCTAATTTAACTGGGAAGGTTGCCGGAAGTTTACCTGATGGATTCGCTTTGCCAGAAAGAACATCTGTAAGGGCGTTTCCTGCTTCCATTCCTGGCTGCCAAGATAATAAAATGGAGTCTACAGAATCTCTCCAGCTTACAGTGTTAAACGGAGCACCTACGTTTAAGACTACTACTACCTTTTTATTAACGGCGTGATAGGCATCAGAAACTTTTTTGATTAGTTCTGATTCATTTTCTGAAGGTTCAAAGGTTGTTGAATTTCCATCTGCCCCTTCTCCAGATCCTCTAGCAATCACAATCACACCAATATCTGAATTCTGTGCCATATATGCGGCATCTTCAGCGGTAAGATTTTCATTGATTTTAGCTCCGCTGGCGTTTGTGTTAACAGGTATATAGCCTCCATTTTTCAGTCCTTCCGGAAGTTGAACTGTATGGGTTGGAGTAACATAGGCACTTCCTGTTCCCATTAAGAACATTTTTGAAGCGGCATTATCTGTTGTACAAGCAGAAGCAGGGGTGCCAAATCCACAGCTTGGCATGGTGTAGGAGTTGCCGACAATACCGACTTTCTTCACCGTACCACTAAAAGGAAGCGCTTTGTTTTCATTTTTTAATAAAACCATTCCTTCCGGCGCAGCTTCTCTTGAAAGCTTTGCATTTGTTGCTGCAAGGTCAGCGCTTACACTTTGTTTCGCATCATCAACGGTGCTTAATTTTTTGAATGTAGGTGACTTAACGACTAAATTAAGAATATTCTCGATGGCCGTATCAAGTTTCTCCTCTTGAAGTGTACCGTCTAAGATGGCTGCTTTTACCGCCGCTTTACCAACAGCATTCAAACTTGGCATCGATAAGTCATTTCCTCCATTTAACATCGCTATACCATTTTGTTTAGAGCCGCCCCAGTCAGTCATAACCATGCCGTTAAAGCCCCAGTCACTTCTTAATACATCATTTAACAGCCAAGAGTTATGAGCAGAGAATGGTCCATTAATAGAATTATAGGAACTCATCACTGTCCATGGGTTCGCTTCTTTTACTACCCGCTCAAAACCAGCTAAATAAATTTCTCTTAGGGCGCGTTCAGAAATAACCTCATTGACTGATTGTCTATTGGTTTCCTGATTATTTGCTGCATAGTGCTTCATACTTACGCCAACACCCTGGTCCTGAACTCCTTTTGTAAACTCAGCTGCCATTTCACCGCTTAAGAGTGGATCTTCTGAATAGTATTCGAAGTTTCTTCCGCCTCTAGGATCTCTATGAATATTTAGTGCGGGTCCTAAAATAACATCCACACCATAATCAAGAGTTTCTTTTCCCATCGCACTAGAAACCTGGTACATTAACTCCTTATTAAAACTTGCAGATAACGCGGAGGGAATAGGGAAACCGGTTGTCGACTTATTTGCTGTGGATCCAAACCGGAGCCCCGCTGGACCATCAGCAAAAGTAAGCTTTGGAATACCAAGCCTTGGGATAGCAAACGTTCCGCCGGCTGCACCTGTTACTGCCGCTCCGGCTCCTCCAATCAAATCGACCTTTTCGTCTAGCGTCATCGCCTGAATAACTGCCGGAATGGAAGCTTGGTCAACTAATATCGGTGTTTGTTCCTGTGCAGCACCAGTTTGTACACCACTATTGTCTATGGCAACAACTGAGCCATTAACTTGCGATTGTGTCTGTTCCGCTGCTTGCACGCCTGAAATACCTGATGACAATAGTATTAAACTAAACATGGATGAACTTAGAACTTTGTAATAACTCTTCATACCTAACCACTCCTTTAATATATGAAAACCCTTTCATTCAAGAAGTTAACATGTAAAATATCATTCGATAAGTTAGAAGAGATAGCATTAAATTGTGATTTACTAGATTAATTTGTCATAGACTGAATATTCAATAAATTTATTGAAAATCAAGGGTAATTCTACATATTTGTTAGACATTTTCCGACAGGACTATAGATTTAGGCACATAAAACGCGAAAGAGGGGCGTTCCAAAGCCTTTTTTTGCTAAAACAAAATAGTGAAGATAATCGCAATATAATCCAGAAAATTATCAATAGTCAGAAAGTTCATTTAAGTTAAACTAGCAAATGTAAGCGTTTTAATTTTATTTAAAAAGTTAAAACTATTTTGAGGAGGAATTAGCATTATATGTTAAAAAAACTTAGGAAACAGAAAAAGTCAAAATTACTAGCCTTTACTCTTACATCTTCATTACTTCTTTCAGGACTCACCTATGACATTGCATCCGCTCAAAGTCAAAATCCAACATCCGTAATGCAAGCTCAAACTTCTACTGAACAAACCTCAACGCCAAACTTAACAGACGCGGCATCGATTGATAGAGTGATTCAAGCTATGACCCTTGATGAAAAGTCTAAATTTGTTGTCGGGGTAGGAATGCCAGGATTTGGAAGGCCTGCGTTTGATGATGTAGTTGGGGCAGTAGGCGGTACATATGGAATTCCTCGGTTAGGAATCCCTGAACTGCGTTTTGCCGATGGTCCCGCAGGTCTTAGAATCAGACCGACAAGATCAGGGGAAACCCAAACCTATTATGCAACAGCATTTCCAATCGCAACATCGCTGGCATCCACTTGGGATACAGCAACAGTAGAAGCCATTGGTAAAGCTCAGGGAAATGAAGTAAAAGAATATGGTGTTGATATGTTATTAGCACCTGCACTGAATATCCATCGGAATCCATTAAATGGCCGTAACTTCGAATACTATTCAGAGGATCCATTAATTGCAGGAAAAATGGCTGCGGCGATGGTAAATGGGGTTCAATCCAACGGTGTTGGGGCAACGATCAAGCACTTCGCAGCCAATAACCAAGAAACGAATAGAATGAGCGTTGATACGGTAGTTTCAGAGCGGGCATTACGAGAAATTTATTTAAAAGGTTTTGAAATCGCTGTCAAGGAATCCAATCCATGGTCAGTTATGAGTTCCTATAACAAAATAAACGGAACATACGCATCCCAAAGTGCAGACCTTTTAACAACTGTTTTACGTAAGGACTGGGGCTATAAGGGCTTTGTAATGACTGACTGGTTTGGCGGGAATGATCCTGTTGAACAAATGAAAGCACAAAATGACATGATTATGCCGGGTGCGGCAAACCATTCAACTTTAATTAAAACGGCTGTTGAAAATGGAAGTTTAGACGAAAAGGTGCTAGACCGAAATATCAAGAACATTCTGAATATCCTTATCCAAACACCTGAGTTTAAAAAGTACCAAAACACAGACAAGCCTGATTTAGCTGCGCACGCACAAACAGCTCGCAAAGCTGCCGCTGAAGGAATGGTTCTTTTAAAGAACGATAAAATGCCGCTGCCAATCAGCAAGGATCAAAAGATCGCGCTATTTGGTAATACTCAAATCGAAACCGTTAAAGGTGGAACAGGAAGTGGAGATGTGAATGCGGCTTACACCACTTCGATTGTAGATGGCTTAAAGAGTGTTGGATACCAGTTAAATCAAACTGAATTAGATAATTATAAAACATATATCGAAAATCTGCGCTCCCAAGACCAATATAAAATTAAACCAAGTCCATGGGGAGAAGATTTTGGTAAGTCAATCCCCGCTATTCCTGAGAAGCCTCTAGCAGATTCCGAAATTGGAGATGCCGCTACAAAATCCGATATTGGTGTCATTGTCATTGGCCGAAATTCTGGTGAAGGTGCAGACCGTAAGGATGTAAAAGGGGATTACCAATTAAGCGATGCGGAAAATGACATGATTTCGAAAGTATCGGCAGAATACCATAAGCAAGGAAAAAAAGTAGCGGTTATTTTAAATATTGGCGGACCGATTGAGGTAGCCAGCTGGCGGGATAAGGTAGATTCTATCTTACTAGCATGGCAGCCTGGTCAAGAAGCAGGTAATGCAGTTGCCGATGTGATTTCAGGTAAGGTCAATCCTTCCGGAAAACTGCCAACTACCTTCCCAGTCAAGTATAGCGATGTTGCATCGGCCAAAAGCTTCCCTGGTACACCTGCAGAGAACCCAACACAGGTAATCTATAACGAAGACATTTATGTCGGCTACCGCTACAATACGACGTTTAATGTGAAGCCTGCCTATGAATTTGGTTATGGATTGTCCTATACTGACTTCGATATTAGTCATGTAAATATTAGCGAGGGCAAGAAGTTTAAAGATACGCTAAAGGTATCAGCTATGGTAGAAAATACAGGTAAACTACCAGGCAGAGAGGTCGTTCAAGTCTATGTTTCCGCTCCGGATGGAAAGCTTGAAAAACCTGCTGTTGAGCTAAAGGCCTTTGGAAAAACAAAGGAACTTAAGCAAAATCAACGTCAGTTGCTTCAATTCGAACTTAATGCCAAAGACCTTGCCTCCTTCGATGAAGAGAAAAATGCATGGGTTCTTGAAAAAGGCACCTATACCGTAAAAGTTGGAGCATCCTCAGAAGATATTAAAGGAACAGCTACGTTTACGGTAGACCACGATATCATCGTTGAAAAGGTGAACGAGGGATTAGCACCTAAAGTTGACTTTGAACGACTTACCAAATAATTTTTAAATAAACAAAGATAAACAGCCTTCATTGAAAGTCAATGAAGGCTGTTTATCTTTTGGTATAAATGAGGTTTCTATAATTAAACCATTTTCATTTTTTGGAGATTGTCGAAAATTGGTAAGTTCCGTATAATATGCTTAACAATGCTTTGGGATTGGGGATGTTATATGAGCAAATTATCCATCGTTGCCTATACAGTCGGAAGTTTGTTTTTTCTTGTCAGTTGCTCATTTTCAATATTTTACGGATATAAGGTCGTTACCCACCATTTACCTAAAGAGGATAGTGCAGTAAAAAAGTATAACTACCATTTTGTTCTTGTTGCAGAGGAGTTAGATAACGAATATTGGAGGCTTGTTGATGAAGGGGCAAGGGCAGCTGCTAAAAAGTACGATGTGCTTTTGGAATATGCTGGACCAAAGCAAGCCAATCTGGAGGATCATTTAAAAACAATTGAAATGTCGGCGGCGGCAAAAGTGGATGGGATCATGACACAGGGATTGAGCGATGACCAATTTAGCCCCCTTATCAACAAGGTCGTAGCAAAGGGAATACCTGTCATTACCGTGGATACAGATGCGGCAAATAGCAGAAGGCAGGCTTATATTGGGACAGACAATTATTATTCAGGATTTTTGGCAGGAAAGGCCTTAATTAAAGATACAAAAGGAAAAGCAAATGTAGCGATAATTACCGGCAGCTTTACTAAGAATCACCAGATTCAAAGGGTAAAGGGCTTTAAGGATGCCGTTCAATTCGAAAAAGGGATTCATATTATTGCTGTGGAAGAGTCAGAGATTAGCAGGGTGATTGCTGCAGAAAAGGCTAACCAAATCATGCAGGGGCACCCTGAGGTGAATGCATTTTTTGGAACTAGCGCTCTGGACGGTATTGAAATAGCACAGGTGGTAGAAAAATATAAAAAGCAGAATCAAATATACATTATTGGATTCGATACACTTCCGGAAACCGTAAAATACATCCGGCAGGGAACCATTAAGGCAACGGTCGTTCAAGAGCCATATGAAATGGGATACGGTGCCGTGGAAATGATGATTAATATTATTGAGGGAAAAAGAGTAGATCCTATCATCCATACAAATACTCGAATTGCAAGACTAGAGGACCTTCCTGCCGTTGGAATGGGGGGAAGAAAGTGATGTTATTTCGAATCAGATCGAAGCTGCTTTTATATTTTATTGTGCTTGTTGTTCTATTATCTTCTGTCGGCTTCTTTTTTTATAACAGCAGTGAAAAATTAGTAACGGAATATGACGACAGCTTTGAACGCTTTCTGTTGTTGAATGATATCTCGCAAAGAACCAACTTAATGACGGAAAAGCTGCATGCTTATATTTTGGAAAAGCAGCCTTCCTATCTAAGAGATCATCAAAAAGAAAAGCTGAAGTTGATTAAGGATCAAAACAAACTATATGAAGTGATCCATACAAATGAAATTAATCTCACGAATTACAAAAATATGATCGATAGCTTTATAGACGAAAGTGATGCCACTTTAGGGGCTTTTAAAAAGGACGAGATTAACAAATATTCGAATCATTTTAATGAGGTTTTAAAGATTAATGGTTTTCTTCAGGAAAGCACTCTGGATTTGTTAAATAATAAACTGACAGATTATCAAAAATTTTATGGCCAGATGGAGCAGCAAAACCATTATTATAAATTGATGTCGATTTCGCTTTTTGCGGCTGCATTTTTCCTTAGCACCTTGTTAGCGCTATGGATTTCCGGCGGGATTACAAAGCCAATTAGTTTGCTCTCAAAAGCGGCAAAGGAAATTTCAAAAGGAAATCTATCAGGAGAAGATATAAAAATTACCACAAAGGACGAGTTAAAGCCACTAACGGAAACCTTTAACCAAATGCGCACGAATCTAAGGCAATTGGTAAAGGAAATCAAACAGAAATCGGAATTGGATAAGCTGTTAAAGGAATTGGAGCTGCGGAGTCTGCAAAATCAAATCAATCCACATTTTTTATTCAATACATTGAATACGGTTTCAAAACTGGCTTATTTAGAGGAAGCAGAACAAACGTCCAGATTGATTGAAGCTGTTGCGGCATTACTGCGGTACAATCTCGGAGATGTGAATAAGGCCTCAACTCTTCGTGATGAGGTGAGAATTGTCAGTGAGTATTTTTATATTCAAAAAACGAGATTTGGAGAGCGGATCCAATTTATTACAGATATCCAGGAAGACTGTCTGGATATTGAGATTCCGGTGTTAATTTTGCAGCCGCTTATTGAGAACGCCTTCATTCATGGGGTAGAGGAATATGAAGAAAATGCAGAAATCCGTCTGAATGTATACCGACACAAAGACCGAATTTACGTGGAGGTTATCGATAACGGGGAAGGGATGAGTGAAGCTACTAAAAAGAGATTTCTCGACTATGTGGAAGGAACAGCGGAAGAAGAGTCCTTTGTGCCTGAAAAATCAAAAGGACATTCCAATGGGATTGGAGTGAAAAACGTAATTAGAAGGCTTCAACTCTATTACCAGCGAAACGACGTTGTGGAAATTGAATCAGAATTAAAGAAAGGGACCAAATTTAGACTGACGATTCCTGGTATAGGTAAAGGGGGACAAGTGTTTGTTGAAAATACTTATAGTAGATGACGAAATACTGGAGAGAAAGGCATTAACGAAAATTATCAACAACTCTTCGGATACAGTCAAGGTCATAGGTGAGGCTCCCAATGGAAGAATAGCCATTGAAATGGCTAAAGAACATCACCCTGATATTATGTTTATGGACATAAAAATGCCTGGGGTTGATGGAGTCCAAGCAGTAAAAGCTATTAGAAAATTCGCCCCCGATATTCGGTTTATCATGGTTTCGGCCTTTAATACATTTGAGTATGCGAAAGAAGTCATGCAGCAGGGAGTCAAGGAGTACATCCTAAAGCCGAGCAGTAAAAAAGATATTCTTGAAAGCCTAAACCGTGTGTCGGAGGAAATCGTTGAAGAACGGAAGCGTAGAGAAGAGCACGAAAACTTGAAGGAAAATCTTAACCGCGCGGTTTCCATTGCCCAAAAGGAATGGGTATCATCGCTATTGGTAAACCAAGTACAGGACATCACATTTGATGAGTGGGGACAATTATTGGGTGTTGAAATTACAAGCGGATATATGGAGCTGTTTTCCTTCCAGCCATTCCAAGAAAGCGAAATAACTGCAAACGAAAAAAAATCGTGGTATTTGTGGCTCAAGGAAACCGTTAAATCTTTGGTGAAAGAAAAAGAGGCTATTTTTGGGCCGATGACGGACAGCCAAGTTCCTGTTTTATTTCTATCCCAAAAAACAATAGAAAAAAGCCAGTTTAAATCCATCGTAAGGTCTAATATCGAACGGCTATTTGTGCTTTTTAATAAAGAATCCTTCAAAGGTCAATTGCGGATTGGAGTTGGCCGCCCGTACCATCATGCACATGAACTGAATCAATCCTACCATGAAGCAGTCATGGCGTTAGAACAACTGCTAAAAAGTCCAAATCAAAGGTACTTTTTTGCGGACAAACAAGAATCAACAGCAGCACGGCCAAATCAATCAGAGATACTTGAGGTTGAGAAAAAGCTCCTCGATGCCGTCCGGCAGGGAGATGTCAACCAAGTCCTGTTAACTTTTGATTCATTTGTGGTAATTCCTACGGAGAATAATGAATTGAATGCTCCATTGCTAAAAAAGTCATTTGATGAATTGTTTGTTCTGATTTCTAGAATGCTCCATGATTTAGGAATCAGCTATCAACAACTACCGTCTATTGACGAAACGGAAGAAGTAATGAAGATAGTAGACAAGGGAAAAGCCCATCTGTTGGCGGTAGTCCAGCATGTACAGGTCTGGCGTAACAATCATGCCAAAGGAATGCTGCATAAAGCAAAGGAATATATTGAAATTCACTATGCTGATTCCCTTACATTGGAACAGGTTGCTGAATATGTGGAACTTAGTGCTTTTTATTTCAGTAAATTATTTAAAGATCGGTTTGGTTTGACGTTTATCGATTATTTGACAGAGATAAGGATTTCAAAGGCCAAATTGGAAATGGCCGACCCCGGAAAAAGCTTAAAGGAAATCTGCTTTTCAATCGGTTATAAGGATCCGAATTATTTTAGCCGTGTTTTTAAAAAGCATACTGGTTTATCACCTACAGAATTTCGCAAGGCCTCTGTAAGTTAATAGTTTACTTTAAGACCAATCCGCAAAATGGATTGGTCTCATTTTTTTTACAAATATTTCAGTTTTATTGCAAACGTTTGCAAAATAATCTAGATAATCACAAATTAGTGCTAGTGTTTTGAACTATTGCAAAGTTTCGTCCGGTGCTAACATAAAGGTAAGGGCTTACATGGAGGCTAAGTTAAGCAGATTAGAAGCTTACCAGAGTCTTTACTAAATAGTAAAAGGAGAATGACAACATGTTTAAAAAGAAAAAAGGGTTAATTCTATCTTTGACAGTTGCGTCTAGTATTCTATTAGCAACAGGCTGCAGTGATTCAACTAGTGGTAAGGATTCTGGTTCGGGTAAGGATAGTCTTCCGGCAGTTGGTGCGACCATTTACAAATTTGATGACAACTTTATGTCTTATGTGCGCCGTTCAATGGAAACTTCAGCTAAAGATAACGTAAAGCTTATGTTGAACGACTCTCAAAACGACCAAGCAAAACAAATTGAACAAGTCGATACACTTATTGCCAAAGGAGCTAAGTCTCTTGCCATTAACCTTGTGGATCCAAAAGCGGCTCAAACAATTATCGACAAAGCGAAACCAAAAAATATTCCAGTTATCTTCTTTAACAAAGAGCCAGATGCCAGCGTATTAAAAGGCTACGATAAAGCTTACTATGTTGGAACTACATCTTCAGAATCAGGTGTTCTTCAGGGTCAACTTATTGCTAAAGCTTGGGAAGCTAACAAAGATAAATATGATAAAAACAAAGATGGTAAACTTCAATACGTATTATTAAAAGGTGAGCCAGGACATCCAGATGCAGAAGCACGTACAAAATTTGCAGTGGATACTGTAAAAGAAAAAGGTATCCAAGTAGAAGAATTAGCAATGGATACTGCGATGTGGGATGCAACAAAAGCGACAGAAAAAATGGATGCTTGGTTAGCTAAGTACAGCGATAAGATTGAATTTGTCATCGCTAATAATGATGGAATGGCACTAGGTGCGGTTGCTTCTCTTGAGAAAGCAGGCTACTTCTCTGGAGACAAGTTTATGCCAGTTGTAGGTGTAGACGCGATTCCAGAAGCACTTGAAATGATTGAAAAAGGCAAAATGGTTGGTACTGTCTTAAACGATGCTAAAAACCAAGGTAAAGCTACCATTGAACTTGCAGCAAATGCAGCAAAGGGTAAAGACGTATTAGACGGAACTGAATGGAAGCTTGATGATAATAAAGCTGTACGTGTTCCTTACATTGAGATTACAAAAGATAATATCCAAGTGGGTAAAGACGCTTATAAGTAGAAAAGTGGAAGCGCCTTGTCCAGGGGCGACAGGCATAAGACGAGCCGGCGAGGAGGTTGCTCTTTAACCTCCTTGACGGAATGGCTTATGCCCCGAGCCCCTAGGCGCTGGAACTAGACAATAAGAAAAGTGGAAGCGCCTTGTCCAGGGCTGCACAGCCCCTAGGCGCTCTTCGACCGAAGGAAAAGGGTGCGCTTTTCTTTCGTTCGGAGTAAGACTCCTTCGAAATTGGAGCTGGACACCGTATTTTTATAAAAAAATTCATATGAGGCACCAAAACTGTGTCTTATATCTTCAAATGGTTTAACAAGGAGGTTCGCTCATGTCAGAATCCAGAACTACCAATTTACTTGAAATGCTAAACATAACCAAACGATTCCCTGGGGTACTTGCTTTAAATAATGTGTCCCTTAAAGTAAAGCCCGGATCGGTACATGCCTTAATGGGCGAAAATGGTGCTGGAAAATCAACACTAATGAAATGCCTATTTGGGATTTATTCGATGGATGAGGGTAAAATCCTTTTTGATGGAAATGAGGTTTCCTTTGCCAATTCAAAACAGGCGCTTGAAAATGGAGTTTCGATGGTGCACCAAGAACTAAATCAGGTTCGTCAACAGAATGTCATGGATAATATCTGGCTCGGCCGTTATCCGAAAAAAGGTATTTTCATAGATGAAAAGAAAATGTATGAGGATACAGAAGCAATTTTCAAAAGTCTTGACATCAACATTGATCCACGCAGTAAGGTGAGTACGCTATCTGTTTCAGAAATGCAAATGGTTGAAATTGCCAAGGCAGTTTCTTATCATTCAAAAATTATCGTTATGGATGAACCAACCTCGTCACTTACTGAGACGGAAGTAAATCATCTTTTTAGAATCATTAAAAGACTGCAAAGTGAGAATGTGGCAATTATCTATATTTCTCACAAAATGGAGGAAATCTTGAAGATTTCTGATGAAGTAACCATCATGCGTGACGGTCAGTATATTGCGACCAAAAGCGCGAAGGACCTCACCACTGACGAAATCATCAAACTGATGGTTGGCCGTGACTTATCACAGCGCTTCCCTGCTAAGGCAAACAAGCCAGGGGATGTCATTTTGAAAGTCTCTGATCTGACGGCAGAAACACAACCTTCTTTTTCTAATGTAAGTTTTGAACTGAGAAAAGGAGAAATATTAGGGATTGCCGGCTTAGTTGGATCCAAACGGACAGAGGTTGTTGAAGCATTGTTTGGGATAAGGGCGATCACATCAGGAACGATTGAATTAAATGGCAAAGTGGTCAAAAATCATTCGCCGCAGCACGCCATTAAAAATGGCTTTGCCCTTGTAACCGAAGAAAGACGGTCGACAGGGATATTCCCTGACTTGAGTATCAGTTTTAACTCGATCATTTCAAACATGAAGCAATATAAGACTAAAAGCGGGTTCCTATCGGACCGCAAAGTTGCTGACGATACGCAATGGGTAATTGATTCGATGAAGGTAAAAACCCCATCGCAAAAAACATCTATCGGCAGTCTTTCAGGTGGGAACCAGCAAAAGGTTATTATTGGACGCTGGCTGTTAACCAAACCGGAAATTTTATTGCTAGATGAACCGACACGCGGAATTGACGTTGGGGCGAAGTTCGAAATTTACCAGTTAATTAATGAGTTAGCTGCTGAAGGAAAAGGAATTATCATGATTTCTTCAGAAATGCCAGAGCTTCTGGGAGTTTCTGACCGAATTTTAGTAATGAGTAATGGTAAAGCAGCTGGGATCGTCGAAACGGCAACAACATCCCAAGAAGAAATCATGAGCTTAGCAGCTTTGTATTAGGAGGAGATGCAAATGAATAAATCAGCCGCACAAAAAGGCAGTATAACCAAGTTGCTCTTTGATAATGTAATATATGTATTTTTAATCTTACTAGTCATCGGAATCGTAATCGCTTCTCCTGACTTTCTATCAGTAACCAATCTTATCAATATCCTTAGCCAGTCTTCTTCCCGGATCATCATTGCGCTCGGGATGGCCGGAATTCTGATCACCGCTGGAACAGACTTATCTGCTGGACGGATGGTCGGGCTGGCAGCTGTTGTGTCCGCATCTATGCTGCAAGCTGGTGATTATGCCTATAAAATGTATCCGAACCTTCCAGAATTGCCGTTAATTGTCCCAATTTTGATTGCTATGATTGCAACGGGTTTAATTTCTACATTAAATGGTGTAATTGTAGCCAAGTTACACGTGCCACCGTTCATTGCCACTTTAGGTATGATGATTGGTGTATACGGAATCACTTCTATTTACTTTGACCGCCCGCCATATGGAGCGCAGCCAATCGGCGGATTAAGTGAAAAATTTACAACCTTTGCTCAACGCGGGATTCCAATTGGGTCCTATGAACTTCCCTATCTAGTTCTTTATGCGATAATAACAACTGCTGTTATCTGGGTTATTTGGAATAAAACACAATTAGGTAAAAATATGTATGCGATCGGGGGTAACCCTGAAGCAGCAAAGGTTTCTGGTGTTAACGTTGCAAGAAACCTGATCATTATCTATATGATTGCTGGTCTATTATATGGCTTCTCTGGTACGCTTGAAGCTGGACGTGTTGGTAGTGCGACAAACAATACAGGAAACATGTACGAACTAGATGCCATTGCAGCCTGCGTAGTCGGTGGTGTATCACTATCAGGTGGTATCGGATCTGTACCAGGCGTCGTAACCGGGGTATTAATATTCCAAATCATCAACTACGGCCTAGCCTTCCTTGGCGTAAGTCCATACATCCAATTCATCGTAAAAGGACTAATCATCGTCGTAGCAGTAGCCTTCGACATGCGTAAACACGCAAAGAAAAAATAAGATTGTTGTTGACAGTGTTGAAGTCATTGTTGGTGTCAGGCACCGTTCGTGGACAGTTGTCCACGAGCGGTGCCTGACACCTTTTTTCATACAAACTATCAAACAATTTGTATGTGAGATTTTATGTTCTGTCTAATGACAGGGCTTGGCCGTGGTGTATAATGAATATATTGACTGAATATTTACATAAGTTTTTAAAGTAAGCTAAACTTGGGTCTAAGAGCTGCATAATGATCATATTCCGCAAATTTCCAGTTTAATCCTCCATGAGATTTATTAACGAATGAATCATGCACGTATCTCACTTAGAAAAGGGAGTGTTTAATCATGCAAAGACAAAAGTTATTGATTAATGGGGAAAGACTGAAAACGACACTAGAACAATTTGCAAACTTTGGCCGGACAGAAAACAATGGGGTCACAAGGTTGTCTTTATCAAAAGAGGATATTCGAGTAAGGGACTATTTCCGTTCCTGCTGTGAGGAATTAGGTCTGACCGTCACGGTTGATGATATGGGCTGCATGTATGCAACACTAGCTGGAATTGAGAATAAACCGCCAATTCTCATTGGTTCCCATTTGGATTCGGTGAAAAAAGGCGGCCGATTTGATGGTGTTTTAGGAGTTGTAGCTGGCTTAGAAGTTGTTAGGACGTTGGTTGAGAATCAGATTAAACCACAAATCCCTATAACGATCGTTAATTTTACAAATGAAGAAGGAGCCCGGTTTGAACCATCCATGATGGCTTCAGGGGTGATTTCTGGTAAATTTGATAAGGAAGTAATGCTGAAAAAGGTAGATTCAGAGGGAATTACCTTTGGTGAGGCTTTAAAGTCAAGTGGCTACGAGGGGGAAGTAGAGAATCGGATGAAAGAGGCTGCGGCCCTATTAGAGCTTCATATTGAACAAGGCCCGATCCTTGAAAAAGAGGCCCTCTCGATTGGTGTTGTAGAATGTGTCGTGGGAATGGCTTGCTATGAGATTGAAATAACAGGGGAATCTGATCATGCCGGCACCACCCCAATGAATATGAGAAAAGATGCCCTGTTTGCTGCAAATAACTTAATCAATGAAATCCGCAGGCGTTTAGGGGTATTAGATGAAGACTTAGTTTTCACGATTGGCAGGGTGAACGTGTACCCAAGCATCCATACGGTCATTCCAAATAAGGTTGTCTTTACCCTAGAAGCACGGCATAAGGACATGGAAATTGTCCGTACGGTTAAAAACTTTATCGAATCACTCCCGAATTTAACCTCACTTCATGAAGGATGTGAGGTAAAAACAACAAAATTATGGGAGCGGGACACAGTTTGGTTCGAACCAGAAATCTGTCAACTATTTGAAGAATCCGCACAGTCACTCGGGTATTCTAATCGAAGAATGGTTTCGGGTGCAGGACATGATGCTCAGTTCATTGCTAGCTTCGTACCTACTGCGATGTTGTTTGTTCCAAGTATTAATGGAAAGAGCCATTGTGAAGAAGAATTAACAACTTGGGAAGACTGCGAAAAGGGGATCAATGTTTTATTGGATACAGTTTTAACCATCCTTTCAAAATAAGTAATGACAAATCATAAATGGGTAGATTTTTTAGGAAGGCCTTTTCGCGATGCGAAAAGGTCTTTTTTCTATCTAGAAGTATATTGTAAAAAGTGAGATAAAAGTGTAAAATTACACTATATAATGTTGTCAGAAAAGGTAATTAAAAGGAGCGGGGACATGGGGAAAATAGGAAAGTTCATATTGCTGTATTTTGGAATCGTACCACTAGTTTTTAGCTTTTTCGCATTCGCGATTATGACGGAGTTTGATAATACTTTGCTTGCTGCACTACCTGGATTAATTGTTGCTGGGTGTTTGACTGGGTTCCTCGTAAGCAAGAAGCACTTGAAACAGGAATTCATAAAGAACTATCTGCTCCTTGTTCTTGTGCCGCTTGCCTATACGGCGGTCCTTTGGGCCCTGTTTATGCTGATTAGCAAAGGGTTTTACGGTGCGGATGCTTGGTTGTTTTATAGTATTTTTCATTTGGCCTACGCGCCAAACTATTTTATAGCCATGCTTATGGGAGAAGGAAGATTATTTCTGGGGGCACCATTAGCATACGAGCTTTCCTTTATATTAGGAGCAGGGCTTGCCGTATTATGGGGGAGAAAGCTCCCAGCGTTCAATAAAAAGCAACTGCTGTCAGTGATAATGATATTTATGCTTGCAATCGGTACTGGTGCCGCTGTTCAATGGCATCGCAGTAAAACGGTCCTGCCATCCTACGGGTTTAAATATGGAGGAGGATATTCGAGTACAGACCTCTATCCATATGATGTGAATAATCCAGATAATATTTTGCCGAAGTTGAAAACTGCTTCAACCTTAACAATTAAAAACCCAAGTGAAATGCCTATTTTAGATGGAGCAGAAGCTGCGTTCCCGGTGTATTCCGCTTTTGCCAATGCAGCCTATGAAAATATTGAAAAGGTGGTTCAAGAATATGGGGAAGTCGTCACCTTTACTAATACCATTTATGCCTATGAGCGGCTTTTAACAGGTGATGTCGATATTTACTTTGGTGCAGAGCCATCAAAAGAACAGCAGCAAATGGCGAAAGAGGCAGGTAAAGAACTGGTCATGACCCCAATAGGGAAGGAAGCATTTGTCTTTTTCGTAAATCCAGATAATAAGATTGATAACCTAGCTGTTTCAGAGATTAAAGGCATCTACTCTGGAAAAATTAAAAACTGGTCAAAACTAGGCGGCAAGGATGAAAAAATTATTGCCTTCCAGCGTCCTAAAAATTCGGGGAGTCAAACGCTTCTGGAGAAAATCATGGGTGATACGCCTATCATGAAGCCTCTGAAAGAAGATGTACCTGAAGGGATGGGCGGGATTATCGAACAGGTAGCTGACTACCGAAACTATGACAATTCAATTGGATTTTCGTTTCGGTTCTTTGCAACGGGAATGAAGGCAAATACAGACATCAAGCTGTTGGCGATTAATGGGATTGAACCAAGTCCGGAAAACATCGCTAGTGGAAAATACCCATTCACGGCCTCCCTATATGCAATCACAGTGAAGGACAACAAAAAAATACGAACAATCCAGCCATTCCTGGAATGGATGCAGGGACCACAGGGCCAAGAGCTAGTGGAAGAAGTTGGCTATATCAAGGCAGGTAAAGAGTAAGGTATCTATGAAGGCGACTAATGCCCGTTTGGGTAGGAAAATCGGTAGAGTGGTAACTAGTGAAGGCGACTAATGCCCGTTTGGGCAGGAAAATCAGTTGAGTGGTAACTAGTGAAGGCGACTAATGCCCGTTTGGGTAGAGAAATAGGTTGATTGGGAGTTACTGGTTCCCTTAGAGAGAAAAAATTTTATAGCAAAGAGAGGACCGGACGATTTTGCCCGGTTTTTCTTTTTTTATTTGAGGGTTTTACTAAATTCGGGAGTTTCCATAGGACAATAAATATAAATAATTCCGGGAATGCGGAAAAATCCGAATTCCCGGAATCTTAATCGCATATTTTTCCGGAACTACGGAATGAAAAATCGGTACAATGGTAGATTTTGATGATATCGGTATTAATTTAGTATAATAACAGTGTGATAATACTGAAAATTTATACTCTTTAAAATTAATAAATAAAATTTGGCATGGAACTTGCAATTAATAAAGTAGACTTCAGTTTGCAAACGCTTACTAAGGGGAATGAAGTTCAATCTAAACTTATAAGGGGGATTTAAATGCAATTATTTATTATTCTTTTATCGCTTGGGCTATTAATGTTTGTTGCCTACCGAGGGTTTTCTGTTATCCTATTTGCTCCAATCTGTGCACTTTTAGCAGTATTACTTGTTGACCCGAGCCATGTTTTACCGTTCTTTTCCGGCGTCTTCATGGAAAAAATGGTCGGATTTATCAAATCGTACTTCCCTGTTTTCTTATTAGGAGCGATTTTTGGTAAAGTGGTTGAAATGTCAGGGATTGCAGAATCCATCGCGAAGACGATTGTCCGCTGGCTTGGTGCAAAACGTGCGATGCTCACCATCGTATTATTAGGTGCAATTTTAACATATAGCGGTGTAAGTTTATTTGTCGCTGTTTTTGCTATTTATCCGTTTGCTGCCCAAATGTTCAGGGAAGCGAATATTCCGAAGCGCTTAATCCCAGGGACGATTGCACTAGGTGCCTTCACATTCACTATGGATGCCCTGCCGGGGACACCGCAAATTCAGAACGTTATTCCAATTCAATTCTTTAAAACGAATATTTATGCCGCTCCAACTCTTGGAATTATTGGCGCTATTTTTGTCTTAGGCCTAGGGCTCTTATATCTTGAAACACGTAGGAAAAAGGCTGCAAAAGCAGGAGAAGGTTACTTTGGGTTTGGAACAGAGAATGCGGCGGCATTGGCTGAAGCCAATCAAAAGGATTTGGCGGTTCCAGATTTAACATCTCAGCAATCTGTTTTAAAACAAGTTATGGCGTTTGTACCGCTCATCTTAGTAGGGGTTACCAATAAACTGTTCATCACGTACATTCCAAAATGGTATCCGAACGGTTTTGATTTTTCCGCAATTGGCCTAAAAGCGTATGTAGTAGATGTTCCGACTGTTGCTGCGATTTGGGCAATAGAAATGGCTCTAGTCGTTGGGATTATTACATCACTTGCTTTTGATTGGAAGCGAGTAAAGATAAACTTTAAAGAAGGATTAAACCTAAGTATTGCAGGAGCATTGCTTGCTACCATGAACACAGGAGCAGAATACGGTTTTGGAGGAGTTATTGCTGCCCTTCCTGGATTTACAAAAATCAGTGATGGAATTTCCAGTACCTTTACAAATCCGCTCGTTAACGGTGCGGTTACAACCAGTTCCCTTGCAGGGATTACTGGATCGGCCTCAGGTGGCATGGGGATTGCGTTAGGCGCGATGGCTGATAAATACAATCAAGCAATTGCAGCTGCGAACATTCCGCCAGAAGTTATGCACCGTGTCGTTGCGATGGCATCGGGCGGTATGGATACACTTCCACATAACGGTGCTGTTATTACATTACTTGCTGTTACTGGATTAACACACAAACAATCATACCGAGACATTTTCGCTGTTACGATCATTAAAACAGTGGCTGTCTTCTTCGTTATTGGTCTCTACACTTTATTTGGAATTATCTAATAGCGATCACCGTAAATATAAATTTATAGTTTTCTAGTTATTAAGGAGGATGCTCGGATGAGCAAGGCATTAGATGGAAAAACAGCATTTATTACCGGTTCTGCAAGTGGGATTGGATTAGAAATTGCAAAGACCTTTGCAGAGGAAGGTGCAAAAGTAGTCATCTCTGATTTAAATGCTAGTAAAAGTGAAGAAGTGGCTTCCAAACTAAGAGAGCAAGGATTTGAAGCACTAGCAGCCCCATGTGATGTAACCGATGAGGAAGCATTTAAAAATAGTCTTGAGTCTGCTTATCAAACTTTCGGAAGCATTGATATTTTAGTCAATAATGCAGGAATGCAATATGTTTCACCAATTGAAGAGTTTCCTACAGAAAAATTTGAATTACTGGTCAAAATCATGTTAACGGCTCCCTTTATCGGGATTAAAAATGTATTCCCAATCATGAAGAAACAAGGCTTTGGAAGGGTTATCAATATGGCTTCCATTAATGGTGTGATTGGGTTTGCTGGTAAGGCAGCCTACAATAGTGCCAAGCACGGTGTCATTGGTTTAACTAAGGTTGCTGCATTGGAAGGCGCAGCCAACGGAATCACGGTAAATGCTTTATGCCCTGGTTACGTCGATACACCGCTTGTCAGAAACCAATTAGGCGATTTGGCAAAAACAAGAAATGTCAGCCTAGATCGTGTCATTGAAGAAGTACTCTTCCCGCTAGTTCCACAAAGGAGGCTATTATCAGTATCAGAAATTGCTGATTATGCTGTCTTTCTAGCGAGCGATAAAGGTAGAGGCGTTACTGGCCAAGCGGTTATTCTAGATGGAGGCTACACGGCTCAATAATTGAAATAATGAATCCTATTCGATTGTTCGAATAGGATTTTCACTTTGATTGATACCTCCAATTCCGCAATCCTATGTCGTTATTTGATATAATGACAATGTCTAATGTGCAAAGGTGGGATAAGAATGTTCGAAGGGTTTGAGGGAATCCCTGTTAATTGGCATAAGCAAATTATTAATTTATTAGCAGAACGCATTGTTGTGGTGGATCACAAAGGTATTATTCTTTATATAAATGAAGCATATTGCGAATTTTTAGGAACAACCGTGAAAGATGCCCTCCACCGGCAAGTACAGGATGTCATTGAAAATTCACGTATGCATATCGTCGCCCAAACAGGACAAAAAGAGCTTGCTGCTCTTCATCCCATCAATGGAAGTGAAATGATTGCTAACCGTTTCCCTATAATTGAAGATGGGAAAATAGTCGGAGCGGTGGGAACAGTCATGTTTCGCACACCAGATGAATGGCAAATGTATAAAACAAAGATACAAGGACTAGTGGAAGAATTAAAATATTATAAAACAAAAGTTGAAAAAGAGTTGAAAAGTAAATACCATTTCAACCATTTAATTGGGAATAGCCCAGCTTTTGCAGCAACGAAAAAACTAGCAGAAAGAATTTCTGAAAGCAACTCATCCGTTTTATTAATTGGGGAATCAGGAACAGGCAAGGAATTATTTGCACATGCCATTCATAATAGCAGCATGCGTGCCTCCCTGCCTTTTGTTGCAATCAACTGTGCATCAATTCCAGAACATTTACTAGAATCGGAGCTGTTTGGTTATGAAGATGGTGCATTTACAGGGGCAA
>Ga0268257_1001322_pt1 | contig 21727 bp, 19 predicted proteins | sample AgamicAtPrz_FD_200249 | JGI IMG/M metagenome (GOLD analysis project Ga0268257, IMG submission 200249) | Agave microbial communities from Guanajuato, Mexico - At.P.rz (v2) (version 3) | ecosystem: Host-associated > Plants > Phyllosphere > Phylloplane/Leaf | place: Guanajuato, Mexico | collected... | reverse complement strand
TGGAAAGCCGGCCCGTCAACCTCGTGGTCGAGGACTGGGGCAAGGGCTTCTGGAGCCTGCTGGCCTTCACCACCCAGATGGCCGTGATCCTGGTCATGGGCTATGTGCTGGCGGCCGCGCCCCTGGTCAACCGCTTCCTGGACCGCATCGCCAGCCACGTGCACACACCGCGCCAGGCCATCATCGTGGCCACCATCGTGGGCTGCGTGGGCAGCTACCTGAACTGGGGCTTCGGCCTGGTGATCGGCGGCATCATGGCGCGCAAGCTGGCGCTCAAGGTCAAGGGCGTTCACTATCCGCTGATCATCGCCTCGGCCTATACCGGCTTCACCATGTACAGCCTGGGTTTCTCGGCCACGATTCCGGTGCTGATCTCGACCAAGGGCCACACCTTCGAGAGCAGCATGGGTCTGATCCCGCTGACGCAGACCATCTTCTCCGCACCCATGCTGCTGACCAGTCTGGCCGTGCTCATTGCCCTGCCGCTGCTGAATGCCGCCATGCACCCCAAGGCCGGCGAGAAGATCGTGGAGCTGGACCCCGCCGTGGCCGCCGACGAAGGCAAGGGCGGCGCAGGCCACGATCTGCTGGGCGACCAGAAGACCCTGGCCTACCGCCTGAACAACAGTCGCGTGCTCAATCTGCTGATCGGCCTGTGCGGCATGGCGTATGTGGTGCTGCATTTCGTCAAGGGCGGCAACCTCGACCTGAACATGATCAACTTCTTCATCCTGTTCCTGGGCGTGCTGCTGCTCAGGACGCCCATGCTCTACGTGGAAAAGGTCAATGAAGGCGTCAAGACCATCGGCGGCATCATCCTGCAGTTCCCCTTCTACGCAGGCATCATGGCCATCATGCATGGCTCGGGCCTAGTGGAGTCCATCGCCCACATCTTCGTGAGCATCGCCAGCGAGCACACGCTGCCGCTGTGGGGGCTGGTCAGCTCCTTTGTGATCAACTTCTTCGCGCCCTCGGGCGGCGGCCACTGGGTGCTGCAGGGCCCATTCATGATCGACGCGGCCAAGACCCTGGGCGCCTCTCAGGCCCAGACCGCCATGTCGGTGATGCTGGGCAATGGCTGGAACGACCTGGTCCAGCCCTTCTGGATCCTGCCGGCCCTGGCCTTGTCCAAGCTCAAGCTCAAGGACATCATGGGCTATACCGTGGTCTCCATGATGCTGGTCGGCGTGATCTACGCGAGCACCATGCTGATCTGGCCGCATCTGTAACCGGGCGCCGTCGCTCTTTTTCCGTTTTTCCGTTCACATCCTCACCTAGGAGAACCCATGCTGTACATGGTCGAAATGATTGTCCAGATCCCTCACTCGCTGGACCCTGCCCTGGTCGCGCAGATCAAGCAGGACGAGAAGGAATACTCGCAAAAGCTGCAGCGCGAAGGCAAGTGGCGCCATATCTGGCGCGTGGTGGGCGAATACGCCAACGTCAGCATCTTCGACGTCCAGAGCAATGACGAACTGCACGGCCTGCTCAGCGGCCTGCCGCTGTTCCCCTATATGCAGATCAAGGTCAAGCCCCTGGCCAACCACCCCTCCTCCATCGTGCAGGAGTAAGCACGACAGCGGCGGGCAAGCGCCCGCCCATCACAAAGCCCATGCAGCTCCTGGCCGCATGGGCTTTGCTTTTGATAGCTATTACCGCCTACTCACAAAGAGTTTCAATATGTTTTATCTCTGAAATCTTTATCAATCAAGCGACAGCAGCTCCTATAAAAAGAGCTTTTGCAACTTCGCTGCTGCCTGCCCCGGGCCGTCTTTGCCGGCCTTCAGGTATAGCGCTTGGCACGCAGATTGTTCTTCATCTGCTCCAGCGCCGGCTGCAGCGCAGGCCCGATGCGCAGTGCCACGCAGGTCGCCAGCACGTCGATGATGAGCAGATGCAGCAGCCGCGACACCATGGGGCTGTAGCGGTCGTAGCCTTCGGGGTGATCGGCCGCCAGATGCACCTGGCAGGCCGAGGCCAGAGGGGAGCCGCTGGCAGTGATGGCAATCGTGGTTGCCCCGTTCTTGCGGGCGATATCCGCCGCATCCATCAGATCTCGTGTGCGCCCGGAGTTCGAGATGATGACCACGCAATCGCCCGGCCCCAGCAAGGTGGCGCTCATGACCTGCATATGGCCATCGCTGGTGGCCAGACTGGTCACACCGAGGCGGAAAAACTTGTGCTGGGCGTCCAGCGCCACGATGCCCGAATTGCCGGCGCCGTAAAACTCGATGCGCTTGCCGGTCTGCCAGGTCGCGGCAATCGCCTGCGCAGCCTGCTCTATGGCCGCCGTGCTGGCCGCATTGCGATACTGCAGAAAAGCGGCAACCGCGTTGTCCACCACCTTGACCATGACATCGCTGGTCTTGTCATCGCTATCCACACTGCGATGGATGAACGGTACGCCCTCGCTGACGCTGCCCGCAAGTTTGAGCTTGAAGTCCGCCAGGCCGTCGTAGCCCATGCTGCGGCAAAAGCGCACCACCGTGGGTTTGCTGACATGCGCCCGCACTGCCAGCTCTCGCACCGGCAGATGAGCGAAGGCCCGCGGATCGGCCAGTACCAAGCGTGCAACACGCTGCTCTGCAGGCGCCAGGGACGGAAGGGAGGCGGTAATGCGATCGAGCATATTGGCGCGGATGAGGTGGAGGCAATAAATGCGTGCGTAAAAGGGCGAGCATAAGACCGAAGCGCCTCACCGGCCGCAAAACTTGAATATTTCCGCAAATAAATAGGCAAGCGCAGATATTCAGCAGGGTTTGCCTTGATACATCATCAAACAGAGTGTCAGCAGGCTCGTTTTCAATCAGGGATTCACGCTCTACACTTGCTGGTTAGTTTGAAACACAGCAAAGGATGGACATGAATCAGTTGGAGGCGCTCAAGCAATTCACGACCGTGGTCGCGGACACCGGTGATTTTCATCAACTGGCGCAGTTTCAACCGCAAGATGCCACCACCAATCCATCCCTGATTCTCAAAGCGGTTCAAAAGACCGAATATGCGCCCCTGATGCGCGCCACCGTGGCGCAATTCAAAGACCGGGGGCTGGACGAAATCATGGACCGGACGCTGGTGCGCTTCGGCTGCGAGATTCTGAACACCATACCCGGCCGTGTTTCCACTGAAGTCGATGCCCGCCTGTCTTTCGACACCGTGGCTACGGTCACGCGCGCCGAGCGACTGATCGAGCTGTATCAGGCGGCCGGCATCCACACCGAGCGCGTACTCATCAAGATCGCCGCCACCTGGGAAGGAATTGAAGCGGCCCGCATTCTCGAGCAGCGCGGCATTCACACCAATCTGACGCTGCTGTTCTCCTTCTGCCAGGCCGTTGCCTGCGGCCAGGCCAAGGTCCAGCTGATCTCGCCCTTTGTGGGCCGCATCTACGACTGGTACAAAAAGCAGGCCGGCGCGCAGTGGGATGAAGCCGCCATGGCCGGCGCCAATGACCCCGGAGTGCGTTCGGTACAGAAAATTTACGACTACTACAAGCACTTCGATGTTTCCACCGAGGTCATGGGTGCAAGCTTTCGTAATACCGGTCAGATTCTGGCTCTGGCGGGCTGCGATCTGCTTACCATTGCACCTGAGCTGCTGGCCCAGCTCCGCGCACAGCAGGACGACGCCATGCCTTTGACTCGTGCCCTGGACCCGGACAAGGCCAGAGCCCAGCCGCAGGAACGCGTTCTGTACGACCAGGCCTCGTTTCGCTTTGCGCTGAACGAAGATGCCATGGCCACGGAAAAGCTGGCCGAGGGCATTCGAGCTTTCACCGCAGACACCCTGAAGCTGGAAGCATTGATGCAGCAAGCGGCTGCAGATTGACGGGAATTTCCTTTGACGCCCCTTTGTCACGAGCTGCCTGCCTGGCAGGCTTTGCAAACCCATTACCGGTCGCAGATCCAGCATCTGGATCTGCGCCAGGCTTTTGCACAAGACCCACAACGTCTTGATGCCCTGAGCATGCAGGCGCCGCATGTCTTCGCCGATCTGTCGAAGAACCTCTGGACTCGCGAGACCGAAGCCTTGCTGAGGCAGCTTGCCGTCGAGAGCCAGCTCGCGCGCAAGCGCGACGCCATGCTGGCCGGCGCAGCCATCAATACCAGCGAGCAGCGCAGCGCGATGCACTGGCTGCTGCGCACTCCTGCAGATGGCGGGCAGCTCGCCCAGTCCCCCGTGCTTCGGTCCTGGCCCCAGGACATGCACTCGGCTCTGCATGACGTGCACGACACGCTGGATCGAATGCTCGCCCTGGCTGATCAGATCAAGGGAAGCCAGCAGATCACCGATATCGTCAATATCGGCATCGGCGGCTCGCACCTGGGCCCGGAAGTCGTGGTCAATGCCCTGGAGGACTGGATAGACAAGGACAAGAACTTTCACTTTGTCTCCAATGTGGACGGCCACGAACTGGGACATGTGCTGCGCCGGGTCAAACCGGAAAGCACGCTGTTCCTGATTGCCTCCAAATCCTTCACCACGGCCGAGACCATGCTGAATGCACGCTCGGCCAGACAGTGGTTTCTCGATCATGGCGGCAGCGAAGATCCGCAGGCCCCATGCTCGATCGACCGCCACTTTGTGGCCCTGACCACCAATACGCAGGCGGCCGCAGAGTTCGGCATACAGCGCACACTGGGTTTCTGGGACTGGGTGGGTGGACGCTTTTCGCTGTGGTCTGCCATCGGGCTGCCCATTGCCATCGCCATAGGCTCGGAACAATTCAGGGCGCTACTGGGCGGTGCGCATGCGATGGATGCCCACTTTTTCACTGAGCCTCTGGAGAGCAATCTCCCGGTGCGCCTGGGCCTTCTGGACGTCTGGTATCGCAATTTCTGCCAGTTTTCCAGCCGCTGCATTGCGCCTTACAGCCATGGACTGCGCCGCCTGACAGCCTATCTGCAGCAGCTGGAGATGGAGAGCAATGGCAAAAGCATCAACAAGAATGGCACTCGGCTCTCAGCTCCCACGGCACCGGTAATCTGGGGCGAGCCCGGCACCAATGGGCAGCATGCTTTTTTCCAGATGCTCCATCAGGGGCCGGATGTCATACCGGTCGAGTTCATCGCCCTGCGCGACGGCGGCAAATATCTGGGCGAGCACCATCAAAGCCTGGTGGTCAACGCGATTGCCCAGGCCCAGGCGCTGATGGTGGGGCGCTGCGGCGAAGGCCAGGAAAAGCACTGCGACGGCAATCGCCCCAGCAGCTTTCTGATGCTTGAGAGACTGGACCCCGCCTCTCTGGGCGCCTTGATTGCGCTGTATGAACATCGCATTTTTGTCTCGGGCGCCATCTGGGACATCAACAGCTTCGACCAGTGGGGCGTGGAGCTGGGCAAGAATCTGGCCAAGCAGCTGCATGCCCACCAGAGCCACAATGACTGGGCTGGAGTGGACGTATCGACGCAGGAACTGATGAAGCGCCTGACGCAAAGTCGCTGAGCCTCAAAAGCAGAGGCCCGACAAGGCGGCCATGCTTTGAGGCTGCTCAGACTGCGCTGGTTTGCGGCAAATGGGGATAGCGCACGCCGGCCAGACCTTCCAGCCCGAATTCCGCGAGCAACTGGCGCAGACGTTGCGCCGCACTGCGCTTTTTCTGCCCCGTGTAACGAGCCACGATCAGCTCGTTCTTCATGCTGTGCTCCCAGCCCACCAGCTCGGTGACCGTGACCTGGTAGCCGCAAGCCTCCAGATACAGACAGCGCAGCACATTGGTAATCTGGCTGCCCATCTCGCGCGTGTGAATCGGGTGGCGCCACAGCTCGGCCAGCGGAGTGCGCGCCAGGCTCACGGCCTTGGTCTGGCGCAGACATGCGGCCACTTCTGCCTGGCAGCAAGGCACCAGCACCATGGCCCTGGCCTGCTTTTCCAGTCCGAAGGCGATCGCATCATCGGTCGCCGTATCGCAGGCATGCAAGGCCGTGACCACATCGAACTGTGCGGGCATGAAGTCTGCTCGTGTAGACTCTGCCACCGACATATTGAGAAACTCCATGCGCTCAAAGCCCAGCTCCTTCGCCAGCTTCTGAGAGGCCTCGACCAAGGGCGCACGCGTCTCGATACCGTAAATCCGTCCCTGATCCAGGGCCTTGAAATACAGGTCGTAAAGAATAAAGCCCAGATAGGATTTGCCTGCGCCATGGTCGGCCAGCGTCAAGGCCTGCCCATTTCCGGACAGCTCCGTCAGCAGAGGCTCGATGAACTGATAGAGGTGATAGACCTGCTTGAGCTTGCGACGCGAATCCTGGTTGAGCTTGCCCTCGCGCGTGAGGATATGCAGGGCCTTGAGCAGCTCTATGCTCTGGCCGGGCTTGAGCCCCAGTTGCTCGGCAATATCTTGTGCCCCCGCTTGAGCGGGCTTTTGCAGGCTCTGCCTTTTTTCGGTCTTGACCATCACTTCTCAGCCTTTGTCTCACCATGACCGGTCACCGGGCAGCGCGCTCCGACATCCAGATCCAGCCAGCCTTCGATGCCGATCTTTTCCAGCGTTTCCATATTGCGCTCGTAAATCGTTTCGGCTTCCGGAAACACTTCCACCGCCTTGTCGATGCTGTCTTCGCGCAGCAAATGCAGGATGGGATAGGGAGAGCGGTTGGTGCAGTTGGTGACGTCATCCACATCCGTGCCCTCGAACTGGAACTGCGGATGAAACGAGGCAACCTGCAGGATGCCGCCCAGATCCAGCTCCTCGACCATGGCGTCGGCCACTTCGAGAAAGTCATTGAAGTCCAGGAAATCCAGCAAGGCATGGGGCAGGATCAGCAGCGTGGTATCGCGTTTTTCCGCACTGGCTTCGGCCAGTGCCTCGAGCTCGCGATGCAGGGCATCAGCCACGCCCTGCGCATCGCTCGCATCGCTGACGACATAGTGGATCTGGGCTTTGACATGCACGCCCTTTGCGAAGGGGCAAAGATTGAGTCCGATGACCGCCTTTTCCAGCCAGCGCACGGTATCCGCAATCACAAGCTCTGGCGGGAAGGCCTGATCGGCGATGGTTGAAGTTTCGGTCATGACAAGGCCCTTCCAAAATGCAAACGGGGGCTGTCGCCCCCAAAGAATGCGCACTGGGCGGGAAATATTCCGGCTCTAGATACACAGAGCAGATATTTTAGCGATCCGGCTTGAGCCATGCTTGCCCACGACCGCAAGACCGTTGGCGGGTATTCTTCAGGCCTCTGCCAGCAGTCTCATCCCGGTGATGCGCTCATGCTCGTGCGCCGCATAGCGGTCCGTCATGCCCGCAACAAAGTCGGCCACCACACGCGCACGCTCATGCAGGGTATCGGCAAGGTGGGCGCGCTGGACAAAGCGAGGTTTCATGCGCTCGGGCTCCAGCATATAGGCTGCAAACAGCTCTTTCACGACCTGCTGGGCATTGTTCATGGTCTGCATGACCTGAGGATGCCGATAGAGCTGATGGAACAAAAACTGCTTGAGCACCAGGGACTGTGACTTCATCTCCAGACTGAAGCCTATCAGCGTCTGCCCATACTGACGCACCTCCTGCACCGAGCGCACACCGGCCTCCTCGAGGCTGGCAGATGAGTGATGGATCACGTCATAGACCTGGTCGCTGAGCATGCGGCGAATGCTTTCATAGAGCAGCTTGCGCTGGGCATCCGGCACCGCCAGATCGGGCCACTGCGCCAAAGTGGCCGCATGGTAGCGAGCAAACAAAGGCACGGCATCGCGCAACTGGGCCATGGTGATCAAGCCTGACCGAACGCCATCGTCGACATCATGGGCGTTATAGGCAATCGCGTCGGCCAGATTGCATAGCTGGGCCTCCAGAGAAGGCGGGGTTCCGTCCAGAAAACGCTGAGCTACCCCGCCAGGCTCGCGCGCATTCAATATCTGCGCATTGCCGCGCGAACAATGCTTGAGAATACCTTCTCGCGTCTCAAAAGTCAGGTTCAGACCATCAAAGGCCGGATAGCGCTCCTCCAGCCTGTCGACCACCCGCAGACTTTGCAGATTGTGTTCAAAGCCGCCATGAGGCTTCATGCACTCGTTGAGCGCATCCTGCCCCGCATGTCCAAACGGCGTATGCCCCAGGTCATGCGCCAGACAGATGGCTTCAACCAGATCCTCGTCCAGGCGCAAAGACCGTGCGATGGAGCGCCCCAGTTGAGCCACCTCCAGAGAATGCGTGAGCCGGGTGCGAAACAGATCTCCCTCATGGTTGACAAAGACCTGGGTCTTGTAGACCAGTCGCCTGAAGGCCGAGGAGTGAACAATGCGGTCCCGGTCGCGCTGAAAATCGCTGCGCGTGGGGGCCTGGGGTTCGGCAAAGCGACGTCCACGGCTTTGCTGGGGATGGCAGGCATAGGGAGCCAGAGCAGTCATGCAAATCGCCTCAACAACTCGATGCAATGACTCTAACAGCTAGGGCTATCTCTTTCCCCACAGAACCTGCCTAGAGCAGGCCATCCGTCAAGCGCAGCAGCTGTCTATCACCTCACGCACCAGCACATCGGGAGCAGAGCGCATCACAGCCTTGCCGGGGCCATCGATCAGCACAAAGCGGATTTCACCGGCTTCGGATTTCTTGTCGACCCGCATCAGTTCCAGATATCGGCCGGCGTTGTCGCGGGCATCGATGACCGCTCCGCGCACCGGCAAACCCGCACGCCCGATCAAGGTGCGCAGGCGAGTCACAAAACGCGCATCCACCATGCCCAGACGCTGGGAGAGCTCTGCCGCCATCACCATGCCGGCCGCCACGCCCTCTCCGTGCAGCCAGTTGCCATAGCCCATGCCGGCCTCAATCGCATGGCCGAAGGTGTGACCGAAATTGAGAATCGCGCGCAAACCGGACTCCTTCTCGTCTTGGCCCACCACCCAGGCCTTGATTTCCACACTGCGCTTGACGGCATGGGCAAGCAAGCCGCGATCACGGCGCAGCAGGCCGTCCATGTTCTGCTCGAGCCAGTCAAAGAACTGCATATCGGCAATCGGGCCGTATTTGATGATTTCACCCAGACCTGCACTCAGTTCGCGCTCAGCCAGGGTATCCAGCGTGGCCAGATCGCAGAGCACCAGCTGCGGCTGGTAGAAGGCCCCAATCATGTTCTTGCCCAGCGGGTGGTTGATAGCCGTCTTGCCCCCCACCGAGGAGTCGACCTGGGACAGTAGCGTGGTTGGCACCTGTACAAAAGGCACGCCGCGCATGTAGCTGGCGGCAGCAAAACCCGTCATATCCCCCACCACCCCGCCACCCAGTGCAAACAGCACCGTCTTGCGGTCGCAGCCGTGCTGCAGCAGGGCGTCGAAAATCAGGTTCAGCGTCTGCCAGTCCTTGTGCGCTTCGCCATCGAGCAGCACCACCTCATGAACCTGGGCGTATTGGCTGCTCAAAGCCTGCTTGAGCGCCGGCAGATACAGCGGAGCCACCACCTCATTCGTCACGATCAACGCCGACGCCGCCTTGGGCAAGGCCTGCCAGGTGGAGCTCAGGGCAAGCTGTCCCTCTGCAATCACGATGGGATAGCTGCGCTCTCCCAGATCAATACGCACTATTTCCACGTTCAACCTCTCTCAAAATACATGGCAGGGACGGCATACAGCGTATTGGCCAACCGGCATTTCAGCCTCATCACGAATGCTGACCAAGTTCGATCTGCATGGCCACTCGCTGGGCCACCTGCGCAGCGGACAGGCCGCTTCCCGCCACTACAAAGTCCGCCACCTCCCTGTAGAACGGATCCCTTATGGCATGCAGATCCAGCAAGCGCTGCAAGGGATTGTCCACCTGCAACAGGGGACGCTGAGTATCCCGCTGCAGACGCTTGACAATTTCATGCGGTGATGCGCTCAGATAGACCACCTGTGCATGCTCTGCCAGCTCCTGCCGGTTCTCAGCCTTCAGCACGGCACCTCCACCTGTGGCAACCACTGTTTTCTCGGGACGCGCAAGCAGCACTGCCAGCACCTCCTGCTCGACATCCCGGAACCTGGGCTCGCCTTCCTTGGCAAAGAATTCGCGAATCGTGCAGCCGATGTGCTCTTCAATGGCCGTATCCACGTCCACAAAAGGCATGGACCAGCGCTTGGCAAGATAGCGTCCGATGGTGGATTTGCCGCAGCCCGGCAATCCCACAAGAGCAATATGAAATTTATTTGTAACAGTCATCGCGTTACCGTCATCCGCCAATCCGGCCAGTCCGTGATTCTCGCAGCCCGCAGATATTACAAACAAAAAGGCCCGCATTCATTCATGCGGGCCCTATGTCAAAACTGATAACGGCTATTTGCTGCTACTGCGTGCCTGGTTCAGCATCTTGGGAGTGATAAAAACCAGCATTTCGCGCTTGCTCGAAGCCTTGGTGTTGCTGCGGAACAAATGCCCCAAGACCGGCAGATCGCCGAACAGAGGCACCTTGTTCAGCTGATTGGTCTCCTCCATTTCAAAGATGCCGCCGATCACCACCGTGCCACCATTTTCGACCAGCACCTGGGTCTTGATGTGCTTGGTATCGATGGCCACGCCCTGAGTCGTGGTCTCGCCACGGCTGTCCTTATTCACATCCAGATCCAGAATGATGTCGCCTTCAGGAGTGATCTGTGGAGTCACTTCCAGCTTCAGCACCGCCTTCTTGAACGAGATCGTTGTCGCACCATTCGGCGCCGTGACGGAATACGGATATTCCGTGCCTTGCTCGATCAAGGCCTTGTTCTGGTCCGCCGTCACCAGCCGGGGGTTGGAAATGATCTTGCCGTCGCCTTCAGCTTCGAGAGCGGACAGCTCCAGCGACAGAAAACGCGTCATTGAGCTATTGAAGACGGAAAATGCGACCTGCCCTACAGTGTTGATCCCTGAGATACTGGCCGGTAAATTGACGAAATTGCCACTCGGAAACTTGGAACTCGTTCCCGAACTGCTATCCGGCAGAAACTGGGACGATGTCATGGAAGCATTGCTACCAACGGCCCCTCCACCAAACTTCACGCCCAGCGAACGCCCAAAGGTGTCGCGCGCCTCGACAATGCGAGCCTCGATCATGACCTGACGCACGGGCACATCCAAGGTCGCCAGCAAAGCCTTCATCTCCTCGAGCTTGGTCGGCGTGTCGGTCACAAACAGCTGATTGGTACGGGGCTCGGAAATAGCGGAACCGCGCGATGACAGAAAGCGCGTGCTGGATCCGGTACCACCCGTACCACCACCACCTGTCGATGTCGTGATCTGCTGCAGGATATCTGCGGCTTTCGCATAGTTGAGCTGGAAGCCCTGCGTGCGCAGAGGCTCGAGCTTCTGAATCTCCATGGCCGCTTCGTAGTCACGCTTGGTGCGTGCGTCGATCTCGTCCTTGGGAGCGATCCAGAGCACCGAGCCGGACTTGCGCATGCCCAGCCCCTTGGCATCCATGATGATCTGCAGCGCCTGGTCCCAGGGGACATCCTTCAGGCGTAGCGTCAAAGCACCGGTGACCGTATCCGAGGTGACGATATTGAAGTTGGTGAAATCCGCGATGACCTGCAGCAGGGAACGCACTTCAATATTCTGAAAATTGAGTGACAGTTTTTCGCCGCTGTAGCCCGGGCCCTGGGTCAGCTTGCTGGTGTCGACCTTTTTCTGGCGCACTTCCACCACAAACTGATTGTCACTCTGGTAGGCACTATGTTCCCAGTCGCCGACGGGGTCGATACGCATGCGCACCCGATCGCCTTGCTGGGTGGTCGAGATCGTCTGCACCGGCGTGCCGAAATCTCCCACATCCAGCTTTTTGCGCAGATTCTCAGGCAGGGCTGTACGCAGGAAGTCCACCGTTAGGCCCTTGCCCTCCTGGCGCAGATCCACCCCAACCTGGCTGCTGCCAAGGCTGACCACGATGCGGCCGGAGCCATCACTGCCGCGGCGAAAGTCGATGCCACGAATCGGTGCGGCATCGGAGGAAGCTGTCTTGCTCTCGAATACCGGAGCCATGGCAGGCGCTGCAGCCGTGGCAGTTGCCGCAGCACCGGCGGGATCAAGCAGGATCAGCAGAGAGTTTCCCTGGCGCTGCAGGCGGTAGGTGGTGGCCGTCTTCAGGTTCAGCACCAGACGCGAGCGGCCCGATGCCTCCACCAGATTCGCCGAGCGCAGATTGCCTTGATTGAATTCCAGCAGGGACTTGCCCGAGCCGTTGCTCACGCCCGGAAAGTCCAGCGCAATACGCGCCGGAGACTGCACGACAAATCCGGTCGGATCAGCGACCAGCGGCTCGGACATCTCGACACGGATGACCTCGGAGCCTGACTGCAAAGTACCGGTCACCGTCTCGATACGCGCCTGGGCCCAAGCTGCCGAAGAAAGCAAAAGGCTGCTCAGGGTCAGACCCCAACGGGCCTTCGCCATAGTGCTGCGGTTAATACCCATCATTTGCCAACCTCCTGCAACTCCAAAGTGCTTGTTCTTTCAATCCAGTCACCACCGCCATCCTGGACAATCTCTCTGAGCTGGATGGAGTTTTCCGTTATCCGGGTGATCTTTCCGTAGTTCTGCCCCAGATAGTTACCGACACGTACCTGATAGAGCAGGCCACCGACTCTGACCAGGGCCGTGGGCACATTCTTCTTGTCCAGGCTGCCTACCATGGTCATGGTATCCAGCGGCTCGGCTTCCAGTGGTTCCTTGCGACGGCTCAATTCCGGTGTCAGCAAGGCCGTGCTGATATTGGATTGCGCCGATTCCTTGCGCAAAACCTGAATCAGCTTGAGAGGGTTGAAGGGGTCCATACCGTCAGCCCCTGTATATGCCTGGGGCTTGAACGGCTTGGGCTCCTCCAGCGGCGTCACGCGCGGCTTGGCATTGGCGCGCTCCTGCGCCATCCATTCACGCAGTTGGTCCTCTTCGGAAGAAGTACAACCTGCCAGCAAGGCACTGCCCATCAGGAGCAAGCAAATAGGGCTCAAGAATGCCTTGCTCATTTCTTCCCCTTGGCTGCGTCACGCTGCGCCTTGACCTCGTCCGCATCCAGGTACCGGAAGGTACGCGCCGTGGCATCCATGGACAGCACATCCGTATCCTTGCCGCCGGCGCCAGGAGCGATCGACAGATTGTTCAAAGTCACAATACGGGACAGAAAAGCGATATCCGAGGCAAAAGCACCGATGTCGTGGTAACGCCCCGTGACTTTCAGGGCAATCGGCAGCTCGGCGTAGTACTCCTTGGTCACCATGGCACCGGGACGGAATACTTCAAACTGCAGGCTGCGTCCCAGGCCAGCCTGGTTGATATCGGAAAGCAAGGCTGCCATTTCTGCCTTGCTGGGCAATTGCTTCTCCAGCTGCGTCACATACTGCTGCACCTGCTCGCGCTGCTTCTTCAGGCCATCGAGACTCACCGCCTTGACCATCTTCTTGGAATAGTCCTCACGCAAGGTCACCTCGGTAGCACGCTCTGTATCAAGCTCAGCTTCATAGTCTTTCAGGACGACAAACCACAGCAAGGCTGCCACAGCGACTGCAACGGCGACATATAGCAATGCCTTGGGCAGCGCCGGCCAGACCGAAGGGTCGTTGGGATCCAGATTCCGGAATTGGCGCTGGATTTTTTCCTGCAGCGCCGCGAAATCGATATCCAGAGATTTCTTGGTCTTTGCCATCACTGCGCCTTCACGGAGGGGCTTGCAGCGAGCAGATTTTTCTCTGCATCGCTGGCCCGGGTCAGATTGAAGCGCAAGGTGAATGCCGCCGCACGGCGCTTGTCCTTGGCGGTCACATCCACGGTCCTGGCCACGATCTCCATCAGTTCCGGCTTGGAGAACCAGGGCGAGCCATCGGTCAGATTGCGCAGCATCTCGGAGATACGCTCGTTCGACTGTGCTGTGCCCTGCATGGTCACCGACAGCCCGTCCTGCTTGATACTGCTGATGTAGACACCCTCAGGCAGCTGCTTGACCAGCTCGTTGAGCATGTAGACAGGCAGATTGCGGTCGGACTGCAAATCCTCAACGGCCTTCTGGCGTGCGCGCAAGGCGGTGATCTCTGCCTCCAGCCCTTCGATTTCCTTGATCTGTGTCTCCAGAACCTTGATTTCGGAACGCAGCAAATTGTTCTTGTTCTGCTGGCCTTCGATCATCATCTGGAAGTACCAGTAGATCAGCGCGGCAATTAGCAGTCCAGCCAGTGCGGCCAGCACCATATTGACCTGGAACGCCTCTTTGCGGCGCTTCTTGGCTGCCTCGCGGTGCGGTAAAAGGTTGATCAATATCACTCTTGAAACCTCCGCATGGCCAGACCGCAAGAGGTCAGATAGGACGGCGCTTCACGCGCCATCTTTTTCAGACGCACACCGCTGCCAATTTCCATGCCATCGAAGGGATTGGCAAGGCTGCAGGCACAACCCGTCTGCTGGCTGACGGCTTCCACCAGCCCCGGCAAGGACGAGGACCCGCCCGCCAGCAAAATATGGTCGACGCGGTTGTAGGGAGTGCTCGTGAAGAAGAACTGCATCGCACGCGCCACTTCCTGGGTCAGGCTTTGCACAAAGGGCTTGAGCACACCCGCCGCATAGTCATCTGGCAATTCACCGCTGCGCTTCTTGGCTTCTGCTTCTTCCGGAGAGAAGCCGTACTGGCGTGCAATCAGCTGCGTCAGCTGCGCACCGCCAAAAGCCTGGTCACGCTCGTACAGCACTTCATCATTGCGAAGCACCTGCATGCTGGTGGTCATGGCCCCCACCTCGAACAGCGCGACAACGGCGTCACGCCCCGCATTGGGCAGACGCGACACCAGACGCGTGGCCGCCATGCGCGCGGCATAGGGCTCGATATCGATGACGATGGGCTTGAGACCGGCCGCCTCGGCCAGGCCCTGGCGGTCCTGCACTTTTTCCTTGCGCGATGCCGCGATCAGCACATCCACATCGCCGGGCGATACCAGCGAAGGACCAACGACGCAGAAATCCAGACTCACCTCGTCGAGCGAGAACGGAATGTACTGATTGGCTTCGGACTCGACCTGAACTTCCATCTCCAGCTCGGTCAAACCGGATGGCAAAGTAATCTTCTTGGTGATCACGGCTGCGGCTGGCAGCGCCATGGCAACCTGCTTGGTACGCGTTCCGCTTTTCTTGACCAGGCGACGTACCGCCTCTGCCACTTCATCGAATTTTTCAATATTGCCGTCGGTGATCCAGCCTTTTTCAAGAGGCTCGATCGCACAACGCTCCAATTGCCACTCGCCGGATTTGCTTTTGGCCAGTTCGACCAGCTTCACGCTGGAGGAACTGACATCAATGCCAAGCAAAGGTGCAGGCTGACGGCTGAATAAAGAACTCAGAGCAATCAACATGCCCCCCCAGGTTTGTAAGAATGGAAACAAAAGCCAGCAATACCCTGGAATCCTAGCAGCAAGCTATAGCAGCACATGCTTTGCTGCAGCGCTTTGCACCATATTTCGTGGCCAAAAAAAGACAAACTTGTGTAACGTCAAACAGCAGGAAAGCCACCCCTTGCCCAGAGTGGTGCTTACCCTGTGATTTAGGATTCGACCAAAGCGCGGCTCCCATCCAGCCGCCGAGATGCTTTTCCGGGAGGCATTTCTATAATGCCCTACCCCTTGTCAATACTGCGAAATGCCGCCATCAGAACACTCTGCCCACCAGGCCCCAGCGCCTGGCTCTCAAGCTCCCAAGAAACGCATGCACTGGCTGCTGCGCTCCATTTTCTGGCTGATCGGACTTGCCGTCGCCGCTGCCCTGGCCGCTTTGCTGGCCGTGGCCGTGGCGCTGGCCATGGCTTACCCCAACCTCCCCGATGTCTCCGAGCTCGCAGACTACCGCCCCAAGCTACCGCTGCGGGTGTATTCCAGCGAAGGGGCTCTGCTGGGTGAATTCGGTGAAGAACGCCGCACCTTGACGCCCATCAACGAGATCCCCAAGGTCATGACGGATGCGGTGCTGGCCATCGAGGACACCCGCTTCTTCGAGCATGGCGGTGTGGACTACAAGGGCATGCTGCGTGCCGCGCTGGCCAACCTGGGCAAGGTAAAGAGCCAGGGTGCCTCCACCATCACCATGCAGGTGGCGCGCAATGTCTACCTCTCCTCCGAGAAGACCTATACCCGCAAGATCTACGAAATCCTGCTGACCTTCAAGCTTGAGCATCTGCTCACCAAGGAGCAGATCCTCGAGATCTACATGAACCAGATTTTCCTGGGCAACCGGGCCTATGGCTTTGCAGCAGCCTGCGAAGCCTATTTCGGCCATCCGCTCAAGGACATCACGGTGGCCGAAGCCGCCATGCTGGCAGGCCTGCCCAAGGCCCCCTCGGCCTACAACCCGATCAGCAACCCCAAGCGCGCCCGCATCCGTCAGCTCTACATCATCGAGCGCATGGAGGAAAACGGCTTCATCACTGCAGAGCAGGCCAAGCAGGCTCGCGAAGAGCCACTCAAGCTGCGCACAGCGGCCAACTCGACCCGCGTACACGCGGAGTACGTGGCTGAAATGGCTCGCCAGCTGATCTTTGCCCAGTACGGCAACGACGCCTACACCCGCGGCCTGAACGTCTACACCACCCTCAATGCTGGCGAACAAGAGGCCGCCTACAAGGCTTTGCGCGAAGGCATCATGAACTACGAGCGCCGCCAGAAGTACCGCGGCCCCGAGAAGTTCATCACCCTGCCCAGCAATGCGCAGGAGCTGGAAGACGCCATCGACGACGCCCTTGCCAACCACCCCGACAACGGCGACGTGGTTGCGGCCGTGGTGCTGGAAGCCTCGCCGCGCAAGATTGTCGCGGCCCGTGCGGACGGCACTCATTTCGAAATCACCGGCGACAACCTCAAGCCCGCCGAGTCCGGCCTCAGCCCCAAGGCACCGCCCAACATCAAGATCCGCCCCGGTGCCGTGATCCGCGCCGTCAAGAACGCCAAGGGAGCCTGGGAAATCACCCAGTTGCCCGAGGTCGAGGGTGCTTTTGTCGCCATGTCCACGCAAACCGGCGCCATCCGCGCGCTGATCGGTGGATTCGACTTCGAAAAGAACAAGTTCAACCACGTGACCCAGGCCTGGCGCCAGCCCGGCTCCAGCTTCAAGCCCTTCATCTACTCGGCGGCGCTGGAGCACGGGTTCTCGCCTTCCACCATGATCAATGACGCACCGATCTTCTTCAGTGCGGCAACCACTGGTGGCCAGCCTTGGGAGCCCAAGAACTACGACGGCCGCTACGACGGCCCCATGACCATGCGCACGGGCTTGAACAAGTCCAAGAACATGATCTCCATCCGATTGCTGCAGGCCATCGGCCCCAAGACCGGACAGGAATGGGCGACGCGCTTCGGCTTTGAAGCCGCCAAGCAGCCCGCCTATCTGACCATGGCCCTGGGCGCCGGCTCGGTCACGCCGCTTCAGATGGCAGGCGCCTACTCGGTGTTTGCCAACGGCGGCCATCGCATCAACCCCTGGCTGATCGCCCGCGTGACCGACCACAAGGGCCGCATCCTCTCCGAGTTCACCCCTCCGGCGGTGAAGGAGCTGCCCCAGGCCATTCCCGAGCGCAACGCCTTCCTCACCGGCACCCTGCTCAATGATGTGGCACGCGTGGGCACGGCTGCACGTGCGCAGGCCACACTCAAGCGTCCCGACCTGTATGGCAAGACCGGCACCACCAATGACTCGGTGGATGCCTGGTTTGCCGGCTACCAGCCCAGCCTTGCAGCGGTCTCCTGGATCGGCTACGACACACCGCGCAATCTGGGCTCGCGTGAAACCGGTGGCGGCCTGAGCCTGCCCATCTGGATCAGCTTCATGCAGCATGCGCTCAAGGGCGTACCTGTAGCCGAAGTGCAGGCCCCGCCCGGCGTGGTCAATATGGGCGGCGACTGGTACTACGAAGAAAACGCCCGCAACGGCGGCGTCTCCAGCCTCGGCATGGAAGGCGCCTCCGATCCGAATGCAGGCGGCAATGCCGGCCCGGGTGCCACCCAGCCACCGGCTGCGGAAGAGCGCAGCCGCATTCTGGACCTGTTCAGAAACTAAGCACTCGCAAAGCAAAAAGCCTGCCTCTCATCGAGGCAGGCTTTTTTATGCCAGCGCCCTGAATGCTCAGGCCAGAGCCTTGAACTCCAGCTCCATGCCAGACTGCTCGCTCGCGTATTGCGTCAGGTTTGCAAAGAACTCGCCAGCACCCTTGGTGTCCAGCCAAACCTTCTTGTCTTCGTCAAAGCGATAGTGAAAGCCGCCAGCCTTGGCCGCCAGCCAGATTTCATGCAGGGGCTTTTGCTGGTTGATGACAATCTGGCTGCGATTGGCAAATACCAGTGTCACCATGCCCCCCACGCGCTGGGCATCAAGGTCGGCATCGGTTTCGTCATCGATGCGGTCGCAGCATTTCTCCACAGCCAGCAGAAGTTGGTCGGCGCGGTCCAGATATTCAAGGTCAGTCATTACAATTTGCCCATGTTGAAAGCCAACCAAATTCTAGTCAGGAGCATTGCCCTTGCGGCTTGTGCGGCGTCCCTCGCAGCACTTTCGGCCTGTGGACAAAAAGGCCCGCTCTATCTGCCCACCGATCCTGCCGCCCAGGGCCGCGCCACGCTGCCAGAAACGCTGGGCATTTCCAGCAAGCCCTCCACCACGGAAACACCTGCGCCCCAAACCAAGCCGCCGATCGAGGCCGGCGAGACGGGCCAGGCCGATGCCAAGCCCTGAGGCTTGATGCACATCAACATGTCGCCCAGGCTTACTCTCTAGAGTGACGGCATCTTGTCCTTTGACAAACCGTCATGTCCATTGAGCTCTATCGCGACAAAAACCACATCTGCCTGATGTTCACCGACCTCATCGAGGAGGACGGTCAGGCCATTCAGGCCAATCAGTTCCTGATTGTGGACCACGGCACGGGAGCCATCATCGATCCCGGCGGCAACCTGGCTTTCAACGAGCTGTTCATGGGCATGTCGCGGCATTTCCCGCCGCAAAAGCTCGCCTATCTGATTGCCTCGCATGCCGACCCGGACATCATTGCCTCGCTGGACCGCTGGATGAGCAGCACGCGCGCGCAACTGGTCATCTCGCGCATCTGGGAGCGCTTTGCACCGCACTTCACCAAGGTGGGCAAGACGGAAAACCGAGTCATCGGCGTGCCCGATGCGGGCGGGCGCCTGCCCTTGGGCCATAGCGAGCTGGTGCTGCTGCCCGCGCACTTCCTGCATGCCGAGGGCAACTTCCACTTCTACGACCCGATCAGCAAGATTCTGTTCACGGGCGACCTCGGCGTATCCCTGACCACCGGCGCAGAAGCCCAGAAGCCCGTCACCGACCTCGGCCCGCATATTGCACGCATGGAAGGCTTTCACCGTCGCTACATGGTCTCCAACAAGATTCTGCGGCTGTGGGTGCAGATGGCGCGCCAGCTCCATATCGACATGATCGTGCCCCAGCATGGCGCTCCCATCATGGGCAAGCAGGCGATCGGCGATCTGTTCAATTGGCTCGAAGGCCTGCAGTGCGGCATCGACCTGTTCGAGCAGGATGCCTACCGGCTTCCTTCGGCGCAGATCGACCCGGTCTCGCGTCAGCTGCGTACCGCAGCCGGCTGACGGCTCCTGAGAGCGCGCACCACTCGCCAGCCCAGCAAGGCTCCGAGAATGGCGGCATAGACCGCCACCTCTGCAAAATTGTTCTTGCCGGCACGCATCCAGAAGAAATGCAGCAAGGCCAGCGGCACCGCCACATAGACTGCGCGGTGCAGCCACTGCCAGCGCTTGCCGCCCAGGGCCCTGAGCATGAACTTTGGCGAGGTGACCGCCAGCACCAGCAGCAGCAGCCAGGTACTGAAACCCACCAGGATAAAGGGACGCTTGGGGATATCGGCCACGATATCGCCCCAGTCCAGCCCCATGTCGAACCAGGCATAGCAAAGCAGGTGCAGACAGGCGTAGAAGAACACATACAGACCCAGCATGCGCCGGTAACGCACCAGCAGATTCCAGCCGCTGATCTGGCGCAGCGGTGTCACCGCCAGCACGATGCAGAGAAAACGCAGAGTCCAGTCGCCCGTGCTGCGCAGCAGGGCTTCGGCCGGATTGGCCCCCAGCCCGTCGGTGAACGCCGCATAGAACAGCCATGCGCAAGGCAGCAGGCACAGCGTGAAGACCAGTGGCTTGGCCCAGGGCTTGAGCAACCAGGCCTGCATCAGTAGAACTTCTTCAGATCCATGCCCGCATACAGCGACGCCACCTGATCGCCATAGCCGTTGAACAGCAAGGTCTTGCGTCGCTTGGCGAACAGCCCGCCCTCGCCGATGCGCCGCTCGGTGGCCTGGCTCCAGCGCGGATGATCTACCTCGGGATTCACATTCGAATAAAAGCCGTACTCGTTGCGTGCCGCCTTGTTCCAGGCGGTGCCGGGCTCCTTGTCGGTCAGGCGGATTGCCACCAGCGACTTGGCGCTCTTGAATCCATATTTCCAGGGCACGACCAGGCGCAGCGGCGCACCATTCTGGTTGGGCAGGACCTCGCCGTACATGCCGAAGGCCAGCAGCGTCAGCGGGTGCATGGCCTCATCCAGCCGCAAGCCTTCGGTATAGGGCCAGTCCAGCACGCCGCTTCTGAGTCCGGGCATCTGGGCCTTGTCGGCCAGGGTGACGAATTCCACATACTTGGCGCCGGAGAGCGGCTGCACTTTCCTCAGCAGTTCGGACAACGAGTAGCCCACCCAGGGGATGACCATGGACCAGCCCTCCACGCAGCGCAGGCGGTAGATGCGCTCTTCCATGGGGGCGAGCTTGAGCAGGCTGTCGATGTCCAGGGTCTGCGGCTTCTGCACCAGACCTTCGATGCGCACCGTCCAGGGCCGGGTCTTGAGCGTGTGCGCATTGCGTGCGGGTTCGTCCTTGTCCAGACCGAACTCGTAGTAGTTGTTGTAGCTGGTCACGTCCTGATAGCTGGTGGTCGCCTCCACGGTCATGGCGCCGGCCACCTTGCTGGCCACGCCCTTCAGGGCGGGTAGATGCACGCGATCGGCCGCAGCCAGCGCGTCACGGCCGGCCCAGCCTGCCAGGGTCGCGCCCGCAGCGCCCATGGCCAGGGTCTGCAGAAAGTCCCGGCGCTGCAGGTATTGGGTCCGAGGCGTGATCTCGCTGCCCAGTGGATGTTCAAAGCCTTGGTTGCGGTGACGTATCAGCATAGGAATGCTCCCAAACGACGATCAAGAGTAGTGCGATTTGGAAGCCCCGTGCGTCAGCAAAGTTCCTCCGAACTTCTGAATAAAAAAGGAGCTGCTTGCGCTTGTTGATCAAGGATTTCAGACTGTTTTCAACCTGAAATCCTTATTCAATCAGCGCAAGCAGCTCCTGTTTTGTGGAGTGCCTGGTGCGAGGCCTACAGCTCGCCGTAGCTGTGCAGGCCCGACAGAAACATGTTCACGCCCAGGAAGGCAAAGGTGGTGACGGCCAGACCCGCCAGCGCCCACCAGGCGGACACCGTGCCGCGCAGACCCTTCATCAGGCGCATATGCAGCCAGGCCGCATAGTTGAGCCAGACGATCAGCGCCCAGGTTTCCTTGGGGTCCCAGCTCCAGTAGCCGCCCCAGGCCTCGGCCGCCCACAGAGCGCCGAGCACGGTGGCGATGGTGAAGAAGGCAAAGCCTACGGCGATGGCCTTGTACATCACGTCGTCCAGAATCTCGAACGAGGGCAGACGGGCCGCAATGCGCTTGCGCGAGAGCAGGATGCCGGCCACGATCAGGGCCGAAATGCCGAAGTACACCATCCAGTAGCTGCCACCGTTCTCGGTT
>Ga0268257_1001321_pt1 | contig 21732 bp, 21 predicted proteins | sample AgamicAtPrz_FD_200249 | JGI IMG/M metagenome (GOLD analysis project Ga0268257, IMG submission 200249) | Agave microbial communities from Guanajuato, Mexico - At.P.rz (v2) (version 3) | ecosystem: Host-associated > Plants > Phyllosphere > Phylloplane/Leaf | place: Guanajuato, Mexico | collected... | reverse complement strand
GCCGAAGAGGTGGAGCGAGTCTGACGCTTGAGCGGGACTGGCGTCAGCCGGATGCCTTTACCGGACGCTTACAGTCAGCCTTGCGGTGCTGCGCTCACAAGTAGCTAGGCCCGGCTTCGGCCACTAGCGGACTTCGGTGCCGCGCAGACTCAGCTGAATGCCGCCTTCGATTTCCTGCAAGGCTATTTCCGGAATTGAAGCAACAGCACGTTGACATACGTCGAGGTCGTTTGTTGCCTCCAAGCCTCCAAGGCGCAGGGAGCGCATGATGTCCAGCCGCGCTATTTCCTCAAAGCGCACTTCGGAGTCGGGCTTGATAGTCTCCGAGCCGATGTCTGACTTCCTCGGCACGTACATGTAGAACGCTACGCCCGAGTAAAGACGCCAGTGAGCCAAAAGAGGTCCAGTGTCGGACAACTTCGCGATGACATGCTTCCAGGGGTTCATGCGTCAATTATCGGGCGGTGGAAGGTCCGGTATGGGGTGAACGTCGCCTTCGGGTCCTGAGCGCCCTGGCGTGTACGGCAAAATTCGGCCTAAGCGGACATCGGGAATTGCATCTATAAGCCCACCCCCAACCATGTATCGATTCGAGGTTCTCGCCAGCGCTACCCTGATTGGGTATTCCGAACTCGAGCTTGGCGACGCGCCCATGGGCGTCGCCTTCGGGCGCTTCGTTCCCCTCCCAGCATACGTCAACGTTCAGAAGGCAGTCGTCGAATCTGCTGGAGGGAGCCAGGACCACCTCTTCCTCTCAGTAAGGCTAACGAACGGCTCGCCTCTGCCCGGCGGCGGCACCATTCATCTCGAAGACCATTCGTTTGAGCTCGGGCCAGAAGGCTTGGAGCTAAGCGTATTGGGAATTGCGTATCCCATCTACGAAGAGCTGTTTCCGGCTCATGTGGCGGCATATGCCAGGCAGTTTCCAAAGTCCAACTCCACGTAAGCCTGAGACACGTAGCAATTGTTGCGCTTGAATTTCCGCTTTGCTGCGGTCGCTACTTCCGTTTCGGGTCGCAAGCTGCAGGTCGAGCAACGAGGCGGATCGTCCGCCCCCAGCCTTAAGCCGCCGCTCCAAAGTCTGCCGTGGCTTGCCCCTTCTGACCGAGCGCAGCGACTAAACCTCATTTCCGGCAGCGACAAATCCATCTTCGCTCGCAGCCCATCGGATTCCTTGTACCGCTTCCTTCTTGGCAGTCTCCAAGTCAGCGTAGAAGGATGACTCTGACGGGCAGGAGGCCCACCCCTCGATGCCGGCGGCTTCGTTGTCGAAGTAATACTGTTCGACAAATCCAAAACTTCCCACCTCTCGACGAAAAAGCGCGATGCGACGTTGGCGGTCTTGAGAATAGAAAAAGCAGATGTCTTGATCCATTGCGCACTCAGCCAGGAAATAGGTTAATTCTGCCTCAGCGCCAACCTATCTCTTTTGGCGGTGTAGTCAACCGGTCAATGAAGCAGTTTGAAGCGCGGCTCTTTAGAAGTCACCGTCAAGGCGGAAGCCATCAAGCACGTGGGCGCGCCGGCGCGCCTGTCCACTGCCTTTGGTCTTTTGGCCAGTGAGCACGCGAACCTCAAATCCTTCACGCTCGAAGTCTTTGCCGTAGAAGTCTGCCTGGAGATCGCCGAGGGCTGAGCGGCCAGCCCATTCGCTGTCCGTCCCGCGCTTGGCCAGGCCAGAGTAGCTTGTAATCAATGCCGGTGGACAAGAGGCAGGCACTACTTGGTGCCTGCGCCTGAGGGGATTGGGTCGGCCTGCAGCAACCCTCCACAAGCACCTCAAAAGTGGGCGCTGCGGGTCGCTGCAACGCCCCTCAAAAGCTATGCATCAACCCCGCAGTCACCCCCGTAGCCACATCCTTGTTCTGCCCGCCCTGAAACCCTCCACTCCAGTGCGTGCGGTCGAGCTCCGCATACAGCTTGCTGCGGCGTGACAGCTTGTATTCCGCAAACAGCAGGGCGCGGGTGTAGCCGTCTGCGGCACGGCCGCTGCGTTCGCGTTCCACGCGGTACAGGGCGGCGGTCAGGTCCAGCGTGCTGCGGGCGGACCAGGTGGCGCCCAGCGAGTGCACGCGCTGCACGGTGCGGCTGGTGGTGGCGTTGGTCTGGCCGTCGCTGCGCGCGGTGTTCAGCGCAAGGCGCAGGTTGTCCCATTTGTAGGAGGCGCCCAGGGTGGCGGCTTTCAGCTCCCATTGGTCTGCGGTCTTGAAGCGCTGGTAGGCGCCGGAGACGGTCCATGTCTGCGTGCCATAGGCCAGGCCTGCGCCGGCCGATGAGCGGGCGGAGCCGCCTTGCGCCGTCTCGCCAAAGCTGTACATGGCGCGGGCGGTGAGGCCGCCGAAGCGGCCGGTGTACTTGACCGAGTTGTCCAGCCGGTACGAGCCCGTGGTGGCGCCCGCGCTGCCGTATTCCACACCCAGGCCGTGGCTGCTCAGGGCCGCTGTGGCGATGTTGGGGTTGAAGGCGGCGAAGCGCATGCCCACGGGGTCCACGGGGCTGATGGCATCTGCCAGCAGGTTGGTCTGGCGGCCGGCCGTGACCTGGCCCCAGTTGCCGCCCAGGCCCACGATGGCTGCGCGGTCGAAGAATTTGCTGGAGTTGGCGGTGGTGCCGGTGTCCAGGTTCAGGCCGGTTTCCAGGTGGAACAGGGCATACATGCCGCCGCCCAGGTCTTCGCGGCCCCGAAACCCGAAGCGGCTGGTTGTGTTGACGCCGCTGGACAGGGCGGCGCCCGAGGTGTTGCTGGCCGCGTTGGCAGCGGTGAGGCCGCTGGTGTAGCGCACGCCGGTATCGGCAATGCCGTAGAGCGTGATGCTGGATTGCGCAAGGGCCGACAGAGGTGCGGCGGCGAGGGTGATCAGCACCAGGGTTTTGGTGTTCATGGGTGTGGCGAGGGTGATAGGGCTGGGCAGCGGCATGCCGCAGCAGTGCCGTTGCAGCGCCGCTGAATGGAGGTCGAACCGGGGAGGGGTGAAGGCCCCCTGTGTGTCGAGGGCCCTGAGGGCCCTGAGTGCCTAGAGAGCCTTGAGGGCTCGGGGGCCTGCCGTCAGGGCTTGGCCGCCGGCTCCATGCCCGTGCTGCGCACGATGGGCGCGGCGGCGGGGGCTGCCAGGAAGCGGATCAGGTGGCGCGCCGTGTCAGGGCTCTTGGCGCCGGTGGCCACGCCTGCGGAGAAGAACACGCGCTGCTGCACTTCATCGGGCAGGGGGCCGACGAATTCCAGCTCCTTGAACGGCAGCAGTTCGCTGACCTGCTGGAAGCCGATGTCCGCATCGCCACGCAGCACCACGGCGCCCACGCGCTCGCTGAGGATGCGGGTGGCCTTGCCCTTCATCTGCTCGGCCACGCCCAGGCGCGGGAACAGTTCGTTGGCCAGATAGGTGCCGCTGGCGCTGGCCGAGTAGGCAATGGTCTTGGCATCCAGCAGGGTCTGCTTGAGCGCGTCCACGGTGCTGATGTCGGGCTTGGGCGTGCCCTTGCGCACGCTCATGCCGATCATGGAGCGCGCCAGGTCCACGCGGCTGCCCGCTTCCACCTTGCCTTGGGCGGCCAGATTGTCCAAGGCGCCATCCGCAAGGATGACGATATCGAACTGCTCGCCCCGCGCCAGGCGGCTGGGAATGGAGTCCTGCGCATTGCCCATGGAGGCACCGCGCGAGGTGACGACCTTGTGGCCCGTGGCCTGCTCGTACAGGGGTATCAGCTGGTCATAGGCGGCAGAGAAGCCGCCCGAGGTGACCACGCGGATTTCATCTGCGCTGGCAGTGGAGGGCGTGGCAGCGCCCAGGGCCAGGCCCAGGCTGAGTGCGCCGCCCAGCAGCGCGCCCAGGGTGCGGCGGCGCAGGGTGGATGGCACGGAGGACTGCAGAGAGGACTGCTGGGGGGTGGAACGGATGGCGGTCATGGTTTGTCTCCTGGTTTTTTATGGTTGGGGGATGGCTGCCGAAGCTGCCGAGGCTGCTGAAGCTGCCGAGGGGATCAATCGGCGGTGATTTTTCGCTCGCGGATGATGCGGCCCCACTTGGCGTGCTCGGCGGCAATGAACTGGCCCAGTTCCTCGCGGGTGCCCGGGGCGGCGGTCTGGCCGTGCTTGAGCAGGTTGTCGCGCACTTCGGGGGTGTTCAGCACCTTGACCAGCTCGGTGTTCCAGCGGTCCAGCAAGGGCTTGGGCGTCTTGGCGGATGCCACGAAGGCGTACCAGTTGGTGGCGTTGAAGCCGGGGAAGCTCTCGGCCACGGTGGGCACGTTGGGCAGGTAGGCCGGGCGCGTGAGGCCAGTGGTGGCCAGCGGGATGAGCTTGCCCGATTCGATGTGGGGCAGGGCCGTGGGCGGGGCCGCGTAGAAGGAGGTCACGCGGTTGCCCAGCACGTCCTGCAGGGCGGGCGCGCCGCCCTTGTAGGGCACGTGCAGGGTGTCGATCTTGGCGACATCGTTGAGCAGTTCACCGGCCAGGTGCGATGCGGAGCCGGGGCCGGTGGAGGCGAAGTCCAGCTTGCCGGGTTCGCGCTTGGCCTTGGCCACGTATTCGCCCAGGGTCTTGATGCCGGTGGCGGCAGGCACGACGAGCACGTTGGGAAAGTTCACGCCCATGGTGATGGGGGCCAGGTCCTTGAGCGGGTCGTAGCCGATCTTCATGAAGTGCGGCGCGATGGCCAGCGGGCCGATGGAGCCGAAGAGCAGCACCGAGCCGTCGGACGGGCCATTGGCCACCTGCGTGTGGGCCAGGTTGCCGCCCGCGCCGGGCTTGTTTTCCACGACCACGCTCTGGCCGATGTTCTCGCCCAGCTTCTTGGCGATGATGCGCGCGGCAATGTCGGCCGAGCCGCCTGCGGCGAAGCCGACCACCATGACCACGGGTTTCTTGGGGGGGAAGTCCTGGGCCTGGGCGGTGCCCACGGCCAGGGAAAGAAGGGCGGCCAGGGCGCCGCCCGCGATCAGTCTGCGTTGGTGCATGTCGTCTCCGTTTGTTGGTCTTGCCTGCCCGCAGGGGGCAGCGTTATCAAGGGCGCCATCCTATGCAGCGGGTGTTATTCTGTGAATTGCAACTTTTGGAAGGACTGTTGCGTGCAGCGCATCAAATTCGACATGGGGGAATTGATCGCCTTCGTGACCACGGCCGAGAAGGCCAGCTTTCGCCTGGCCGCGGAAGCGCTTTTCCTGTCGCCCCCTGCCTTGAGCCGGCGGGTGGAGCGTCTGGAGTCCGTGCTGGGCGCGCGGCTGCTGGAGCGCACCACGCGGCGTGTGGAACTGACCGAGGTGGGCCATGAATTCCTGCAGGAGGCGCGCAGGGCCCTGGCCGGCCTGGACGAGGCCGTGCAGCGCGTGGATGACCAGCTGAAGCTGCGCCGTGGCCGGGTGACGGTTGCCTGCGTGCCTTCGGTGGCCACCAATCTGCTGCCGCCCGTGCTGAAGACCTTTGCCGTGGAGCAGCCCGATGTGCAGGTGCACGTCATCGACGAGAGCGCACAGCAGGTGGTGGAGGCCGTGCTGCGCGGGGATGCGGACTTTGGCCTGAGCTTCACAGGCAGCCAGGAGCCGTCGCTGCGCTTTGAGGCGCTCACGCGCGAGCGCTATGTGCTGGCCATGCCGCGCAGCCACGCCTGGGCCGGGCGCAGCCAGGTGGAATGGGCCGAGCTGGCGGGCAAGCGCCTGGTCTCCGTCTCCCACAAGAGCGGCAACCGGCTGCTGCTGGACCAGGTGATGGCCGGCCTGCCCGAGCAGCCCGTAGCCTGGCACGAGTGCAACCACGTCACAGGCGCCCTGGCCCTGGTGGAAGCCGGCCTGGGCCTGGCCGCCGTGCCCCAGCTGGCCCTGCGCCAGGACCACGCCCAGGTCTGCGGCGTGCCCCTGACCGCGCCCGATGTGTGGCGCACGCTGGGCCTGCTGCAAAGGCGTGACCGCGTGCTGGGGCCTGTGGCGCAGGCGTTGCGGGAGTGTCTGGTGCAGGTGCAGGGCGCGGGCGGCTGAACTGGCCTTGGATTCACTGCGTTGCGGCCCCCGGTTGCGCAGGCCTTGGCATGGCTATCGCATAGAGGTGCAGGACTCATTGACCCACCGCGCAATGGGAAGGCCTGTCGGCGGCAGGCGGCAGCTTGCCTCTTGCGAATCCCGTCATCACCTGGTGCATTGACATATCTGGACACAATAGATTCAAATCGTGTCAATACAAATGAAGGAGATGGCTTTGCGATTCCCACTCTTTTCTGTGTTGATCTTGGCATGCCAGATGGCGCAGGCAGAAACCGTTCAAGTCAAGTACCTGGGGCCTGTCTCGCTGGCCTCGTTCGAGTGTTCCGACGTGAGGGAAAAAAGCGACGTTGCACGAATCTGCTACGACAAGACTGAGAGATACATGGTCATCCTGCTCGGAAAGACGTATTACCAGTATTGCGAAATCGACGCCGCGACAGTGGCAGGCCTGAAAAAGGCCGGCTCAAAGCGGCAGTTCTTTGAGTCGCGCATCCGGGGGAGCGGCTCGGATGGGCCTTTCGACTGCCGGACACATCCGGTTCCGATGAAGTATCGGAATTGAGATTTAATTCTGGAAATAAGCTGAGGAGAAATCTCCCCTCCCTCCCCTCGGCTTATTTATAACTTTGTTGGCAATGCGTTCTAGGAAAGCAAAGCGTTGATATGGGTTGAGCGGATTTGCAGGCTCGCGTCTGCAGTCCATGCTGCCGATGGCGTCGTTAAAGATATTAACTAAGCGTTTTGCTTGAAGAGTTCGCGGTGGTATTTAAGGTAAACGGCAGTAGCTGGTGAGGGTGGATTGCGCAGCTTGGAAAATCTATCGATACCGGCCAGCGTCATCGTGCCGACAGGCAAGCTTGATGAGGTCAGAAGCGTCCCATCATCTTCAAAGCTGATCAAGAAACGGTCAAAAAGTGCGTCCACGTTGGCGCTCAATAGCAGGCCATTGGCTGCGTCGAGTTTTTCGCGATTGTTGGATGCAGACCAAGGTTTGATATGGGAGGCAATCAGCATCTCTGAACACGCAATTCCTGTGAGTGCGCATTGACCGCCCCAAGCACGGATCAGGTTAGCGCGATAGCCACCTTGGCCAAGACGCGCATTAATCATTGCAATCTTTCTGGTCAATTCGTTGGCATCGTCTTCTTCTGCATTGATTTGGATATCTGATGGAGTTTCGACATCTGCTGCACTTGCCATGGCATCATACAATATGTCCCACTTGGAAGATCGTGCCTTTACCGGGATCAGATTCATGATATCTATGGCGTTTATCTCTGTCAGATTCGTATAGGAGCCAAACATAGATAGCCAACGTTTTGTGCCACGTACCTTCTCGGATGAGATTTCAATAGGCTCATCAAACCACCAATAGTGTGAATCGAGGCACACCCAATTGGGGATCCAATGTAAATTGAGCTTCCAGTTCTTCAGAAAAAGCTTGTGATCGTCATCATAAGTTTGACGCACATGATCCAGATCCCATGTCTCTTTTTTGAGTGAATCTACATGTAGACGTTGGCTGATCTCTAGACGCTGCTCCTTCAGTTCATCTGCACCCAAGTAAGTTGCGTTTCCCGCAATACCAACAAAAAACTGCTTGCCCTCATAAGACACTGTCATGAATATGAATGTCTGGCCTGCATGCTGAGGATCTTTTCCGATTTGGACTGATTCTGTATGGAAAAAACGCAGGTCTTCATACTTTGTTTTTAGCAAAAGACGTGGATCGTTGTTCCATTCTTCGTGTCCATAACCATGATTTAGTGGCCAGGACTCTGCAGTAATAGGGTATCCTGAAGGACCCCTGTAGCCCTTTGTGTTCCAATATATGGGTTTTTGAACAAAAATAGCCATTGCTGATCTTTTGATTGATTGAGTTGAGGGCGGTGAATGCTGCGAGTGTTGTTGTTTTGGTTTATGTATTGTTTTTCTTTGACAAGAAATTCTGTTTTCTTAATTTTTCGAGATTCTTGTTGATGAAAAAATATAACTGATAGACTGCTTGGGATATTTTTCGATGAATACTTATTGGGTATTCATCTTCTTGCTCGAAAAATTTCTAATTGCTATCTTTGGTAAGTAGTGCCTGCTGAATGCGAAGCTCTCTTTTCCTCAAGGCTCCAAAAAATACGTACACACCGATTGCAAGTACAGGAGCCCAAAACCAGGGGCTGACAAGCGGATAAGTCACCGTGCGAAACCCCGCACCTCCTGCAAGAGCGCCCGTGAGGCCAAGGCCGCCGCCGATCAGGGCCATTGCCAAGCCACCGACTGCAATGCCAACTCCACCTGTAACCACGCCTACTGTGCCAATCAACGCGTATGTCAGCAGGCCAACGCCTGCGCCGGCAGCTGCACCACTGCCCATTGCACTAAGACCTGGAAGGACAAAGGTGGAGACAGTGCCAGTCAATGTGGCGAGATATACGCCGTAACAAACGATGGCACTACCAACAAGCCTTTGATGAACGATACGCCAGTCTGTCCATCTGCGCACTACGATCCCCACCAAGAGGATGGCGCACCCAATGGCGATGGCTGTCATGTAGGTCTTCATGAAAGTACTGGATGGTTGATATTGACGTGCTTCATGCGTTGGCACAACCAGGCTGGTTCCGCTTCGGCGGTTCGTCTTTGGTTCTTTTTGCTTGCTAGAGAAGTCAAGCCTCTTGGCGTGGACTTGCAGCCTCTCTCTGCTGCGTCCAAACAGAAAACATGATGTTACATCATGTGCGTGACATCGTCTTGAATGGAAATTTTGAGGGTTGATTGTGAAGATTGCGCTGGCTCTATAGCCGGGTATTGCACTACCGCTGGGTTAGATCTATAGATTAGGTCTGTTGACGCCTTCGTCTTTTCTCTGCGGGAATACCCTGGCGTGCCACACAGACGGCCAGCAACTATTTTTGATGCCAATCACCCCAGAGTAGATCACGCATGCAGCATAGGGCGCCAGTACGGCAACGCCTGCAGAGTCTGCCGGTACGCCCCCATGCTTGTTGGCACGCTGGTCCTATGAAGGCTGCGCACGCAGTCGATGCAGATGTCTACCTCTCTCGCCCCGGGACGATCCAACCGGCGATTCAGATAGAGGCACACTCAAGTTTTCTCATGAGCGGTATTCATGGATTGTTGAATTAAAACCATTTTACTTCATCGATTCGCATCCTTACCATTCGCTCCCATTGTTCGTTTGCATTTGGGAAGCAGTCATGGTCAACACCACACCCTCGGATCGCATGGATGCCGGAGCCGGCTCCCGCGCTGAACTCGGCCATCTCGCGTGAGCGCAGCCATGTCACGTCCGCTCCGTCTGGTCGCCGTTTCCGGTGGACTGCAACGCCCCTCCAAATCTGCCGCCCTGGCAGAGCATCTGTCTGATCTGATCGCCGACGAAATTCCGTGCGAACAACGCCTGGTGGAACTGGGCCAGCTTGCGCCGCAGCTTGCCGGCGCGGTGTGGCGCTCGCAGTTGCCCGAGAGGGTGGAGCGTGAGCTTGCGGCGGTGGAGCAGGCGGATGTGCTGGTGGTGGCCACACCGGTCTTTCGTGGCGCCTACACCGGGCTGTTCAAGCACTTCTTCGACTTCGTCCACCAGGACGCCTTGATCGACAAGCCCGTGCTGCTGGCGGCCACCGGTGGCAGCGAGCGCCATGCCCTGGTGATCGACCACCAGCTGCGGCCGCTGTTCAGCTTCTTCCAGGCGCGCACGCTGCCCCTGGGCGTGTACGCGACCGACAAGGATTTCGTGGACTACCGCCTGCATGACGAGGCCCTGATACAGCGGGCCGCACTGGCGGTGCAACGGGCATTGCCGCTGGTCGAGCTGATGCACCGCGCCAGGCCCTGCCTGGCCGAGGAAATGGCTGCGGCCTGAGTCAATCCACTTTTTTTATTTCTAAATCAGGTCATTGGATCACCATGAACGCAGAACTGCACTTCAGCCTCAAGAGCATCCGTTTCGATGAGAACTATCACCCATCGGACAGCACGCGCATTACCACCAACTTTGCCAATCTGGCCCGGGGAGCAAGCCGGCAACAGAACCTGCGCCATACGCTGAGGATGATTGACAACCGCTTCAATGACCTGGCGCATTGGGACAATCCGACGGGAGACCGCTATTCAGTCGAGCTGGACATCATCTCCGTGGAGATGGGCATGGGTGCGGAGATGGGAAGTGGCGTATTTCCGTTGATCGAGATATTGAAGACCAGCATTCTCGACAGAAAATCGAACAAGCGCATAGCCGGCATTGCAGGAAATAATTTTTCTTCCTACGTGCGTGACTATGACTTCAGCGTTCTGCTGCCGGAGTACAACATCAACCGCCAGGAGTTCGGCACGCCCGACGATTTTGGCGACCTGCATGGCAAGCTGTTCAAGCAATTCGCCCGTTCGAGCACGTACAGGGAGCACTTCAACAAGCCCCCCGTCATCTGCATCAGCGCCTCTACCAGCAAGACCTATCAGCGCACCGGAAACCAGCATCCCGTACTGGGTGCGGAGTATCAGCAAAATGAGCTGTCATCTACGGACCGGTATTTCGGGAAGATGGGAATGCAGGTTCGGTTTTTCATGCCGCCCAATAGCGTTGCACCCCTGGCTTTCTATTTTCAGGGCGATCTGCTGGCCGACTACACGAATCTCGAGTTGATCGGCACCATCAGTACCATGGAAACCTTCCAGAAGATTTATCGCCCCGAGATCTACAACGCCAATTGCGCGGCAGGAAAAATCTATCAGCCGAGCCTGAAGAACCATGATTACTCGTTAACGCAGATTGTCTATGACCGTGAAGAGCGCAGCCAGCTGGCCGTCAAGCAGGGCAGGTTTGCGCAGGAGCATTTCATCAAGCCGTACAGGAATGTTCTTGAGCAATGGGCTGCCGATTGCGCGCTCTGACCGGCCAGACAGACAGACAGACCATTTTTCATTGATTGCACAGCGGCTTGGGACAACGCTCCTGAAGTACGCTGGCACCACCCCTCTTTGCCTTGAAGGAATTCTCCGATGTTTGAAACCTCTATCGCCGGCAGCCTGCCCAAGCCAGCCTGGCTGGCCGAAACCAACAAGCTCTGGCCCCAGTGGCAGGCCGAGGGCGATGCGCTTCGCCAGGCCAAGGCCGATGCAACCCTGCTGTGGATCAAGGCCCAGGAAGATGCAGGCCTGGACATCGTGTGCGACGGCGAGCAGTCGCGCCAGCATTTCGTGCATGGCTTTCTGGAGCAGGTGGAGGGCATCGACTTCGACAACAAGGTGAAGATGGGCATCCGCGACAACCGCTACGACGCGATGGTGCCGCAGGTGGTTGCCGCCCTGCGCCTGAAGGGCCGCGTGCATGCCTTCGAGGCACAGCTGGCGCGTGCGCACACCAGGAAGAAGCTGAAGTTCACGCTGCCCGGCCCGATGACCATCGTCGATACCGTGGCGGACCGCTTCTATGGCGACAAGGTCAAGATGGCCTTCGCCTTTGCCGAGCTGCTCAACCAGGAGGCCCTGGCGCTGCAGGCCGACGGCGTGGACATCATCCAGTTCGACGAGCCCGCCTTCAATGTCTACATGAAGGACGCCGCCGACTGGGGCGTGCAGGCGCTGGAGCGCGCAGCGCAGGGCCTGACCTGCACGACGGCCGTGCATATCTGCTACGGCTACGGGATCAAGGCCAATACGGATTGGAAGAGCACGCTGGGCGAGGAATGGCGCCAATACGAGACTGTGTTTCCCGCGCTGGCCAGGAGCCGCATCGACCAGGTGAGCCTGGAATGCATCCACTCCCATGTGCCGCCCGACCTGATGAGGCTGCTGGCCGGCAAGGACGTGATGGTCGGCGTGATCGATGTGGCCAGCGACGTGGTGGAGACACCCGAGGAGGTGGCGGACACCATCGGCCGGGCACTGGAGTTCGTGCCGAAGGAGCGGCTGTTCCCCTGCACGAACTGCGGCCTGGCGCCCATGGGCCGGGATGTGGCGTGGCGCAAGCTGAAGGCGCTGGCAGAAGGCACGAAGCTGGCAAAGGAGCGGCTCGCCAAGGCCTGATGCCCTGCGTGGCCAAGCGCGGGGGGAGGATGTCAGGGGGCCAGGGGTTCATGGTTTGCCCTGTATCGGATTCAGGCAACTGTCTGAAGTCAAGACACTGAATCTGTTCGATAGTCGGGCACTCGCTGCCCGTGCCCTGCCCGTGCCCGCCATTGCACCTGCTTGGCCTGCCTGGGCCCACCTGGCACAAAGCATGCATGGTCCCTCCCCACAAAAGCAGCGGGCGCCAGCCCAGCCGCCAACCCAAGGAGACAAACCATGCAACGCCGCCCCTTCCTGCATTCCGCCCTCGCACTCTCCGCCATGGCCACCATGGCCGCTGCGGCTCCTGCCGCCATGGCCCAGCAGGGCGAGATCCGCATTGCCCACGTCTACAGCAAGACCGGCGCGCTGGAGGCCTATGGCAAGCAGACCCAGGCCGGGTTGCTGATGGGGCTGGAGTACGCCACGGGCGGCAGCATGGCGGTGAATGGCAAAAAGCTGGTGGTGATCGAGAAGGACGACCAGGGCAAGCCCGACCTGGGCAAGAGCCTGCTGGCCACGGCGTATTCCGATGACAAGGCCGATCTGGCCGTGGGGCCCACGTCGTCCGGCGTGGCGCTGGCCATGCTGCCGGTGGCCGAGGAGTACAAGAAGATTTTGCTGGTGGAGCCGGCCGTGGCCGATTCGATCACGGGCGACAAGTGGAACAAGTACATCTTCCGCACGGGCCGCAATTCCAGCCAGGACGCCATCAGCAATGCGGTGGCCATCGACAAGGCGGGCGTGACGATTGCCACGCTGGCCCAGGACAACGCCTTCGGCCGCGACGGGGTGAAGGCCTTCAAGGACGCCATCAAGAAGGGCAAGCTGGCGCATGAGGAGTACCTGCCTGCCGCCACCACGGATTTCACGGCAGGGGCGCAGCGGCTGATCGACAAGCTCAAGGACCAGCCGGGCAGGAAGATCATCTGGATCGTGTGGGCCGGGGCGGGCAATCCGTTCAAGATTGCGGACATGGATCTCAAGCGCTACGGGATCGAGATCGCCACGGGCGGCAACATCCTGCCCGCCATGGCGGCCTACAAGAATCTGCCGGACATGGAGGGTGCCACGTATTACTACTACGGCATTCCCAAGAACCCGGTGAACGAGGCGCTGGTGTCCATGCACTACAAGCAGTACAAGACGCCGCCGGATTTCTTCACGGCCGGCGGCTTCTCTGCGGCCATGGCCATCGTGACGGCGCTCAAGAAGACAGGTGGAGACACCAAGACCAACACGCTGATCAAGGCCATGGAGGGCATGAGCTTCGACACGCCCAAGGGCCAGATGACCTTCCGCAAGGAAGACCACCAGGCCCTGCAGAGCATGTACCACTTCAAGATCCGCGTGGACCCGGCGCTGGCCTGGGGCGTGCCCGAGCTGGTGCGCGAGATCAAGCCCGAGGAGATGCAGGTCCCCATCCGCAACGGCCGCTGAGCAATGCTGCGCACAGAGGATCTGACCATCCGCTTCGGGGGCCATGTGGCCGTCAACGGCGTGAGCTGCGCTTTCGAGCCGGGCACGCTGACGGCCATCGTGGGGCCCAACGGGGCGGGCAAGACCACGTATTTCAACCTGATCTCGGGGCAGCTCAAGGCCACGGCCGGGCGCGTGCTGCTGGGCGGGCGCGAGCTGACGGGGCTGGCCCCTTCGGCGCGCACCCGCGCCGGGCTGGGGCGGGCGTTCCAGCTCACCAATCTGTTCCCGCACCTGAGCGTGCTGGAGAACGTGCGCCTGGCCGTGCAGGCGCGCGACGAGGGCCCGCACCGGCGCGGCCTGAACCTGTGGAGCATCTGGAGCGACCACCGGGCATTGACGCAGCGGGCGCTGCACATCCTCGACCAGGTGGCCCTGTCCGCCCGGCGCGACGAGGCCGTGGCCGCGCTGCCGCATGGCGACCAGCGCAAGCTGGAGGTGGCCTTGCTGATGGCGCTGGAACCCCAGGTCTATATGTTCGACGAGCCCACGGCGGGCATGAGCCATGACGAGGCGCCGGTGATCCTGGACCTGATACGCACGCTCAAGCAGGACCGCAGCAAGATCATCCTGCTGGTGGAGCACAAGATGGATGTGGTGCGCGAGCTGGCCGACCGCATCATCGTGCTGACCAATGGCACGCTGGTGGCCGATGGGCCGCCGGCCGAGGTCATTGCCTCGCCTGTGGTGCAGCAGGCCTACCTGGGTGTGATGCCGGAGCAGGGCGCCGTGAAGGAGGCCGCATGACGCTCGACCACAGTTCCCACCCCAACCTGCTCGAACTGTCGGGCGTGCACACGCATATCGGGGCCTATCACATCCTGCATGGCGTGGATCTGGCCGTGCCGCGCGGGCAACTGACCATGCTGCTGGGGCGCAACGGCGCGGGCAAGACGACCACGCTGCGCACCATCATGGGCCTGTGGCGGGCCAGCCAGGGGCGCATCGCCTTTGGCGGGGCCGACATCACGGCCCTGCCCACGCCGGCGATCGCGCGGCTGAACATTGCCTATGTGCCCGAGAACATGGGCATCTTCGCGGACCTGACGGTGCAGGAAAACCTGCTGCTGGCCGCGCGCGGCGCCTCGCGCGCCGACCGCATGGACGCGCAGCGGCTGCAGTGGATCTTCGGCATGTTTCCCGCCGTGGAGAAGTTCTGGAACCACCCGGCCGGCAAGCTGTCGGGCGGGCAAAAGCAGATGGTGGCGGTGGCGCGCGCCATCGTGGAGCCGCGCGACCTGCTGATCGTGGACGAGCCCAGCAAGGGCCTGGCGCCGGCCATCATCGAGAACATGATCGCGGCCTTCGCGCAGCTCAAGGCGGGCGGCACGACGATTGTGCTGGTGGAGCAGAACCTGGGCTTTGCGCGCCGCCTGGGCGACCGCGTGGCGGTGATGGACAACGGCCGCGTGGTGCATGCGGGCGGCATGGCCGAGTTCTCGGCAGACGCGGCGTTGCAGCAGTCGCTGCTGGGGCTTTCGCTATGAACAAGCTGAACAGGCTGAACAAGCTGGATGTGGATTTCAAGCCGCTGCTGCTGGTGCCGGTGCTGGCCCTGGTGGCGCTGCCGCTGGTGGGCTCGGCCTCGACCTGGCTGACGCTGACGGTGGCGGGGCTGGCCATGGGGATGATCGTGTTCATCATCGCCTCGGGGCTGACGCTGGTGTTCGGGCTGATGGACGTGCTGAACTTCGGCCACGGCGTGTTCATCGCGCTAGGCGCCTTCGTGGCCACCAGCGTGCTGGGTGCCATGGGCGACTGGACAGGGTCCGAGCAGCTGTGGCGCAACCTGCTGGCCGTGCTGCCGGCCATGGTGGTGGCCATGCTGGTGGCGGGCGCCATCGGGCTGGCGTTCGAGCGCTTCATCGTGCGGCCCGTGTACGGCCAGCATCTCAAGCAGATTCTGATCACCATGGGCGGCATGATCATCGGCGAGGAGCTGATCAAGCTCATCTGGGGCCCGCAGCAGATTCCGCTGCCGCTGCCCCAGGGCATGAAGGGCGCCTGGCTGCTGGGCGATGCCGCCGTGGAGAAGTACCGCGTGGTGGCCGTGCTGGTGGGGCTGGCGGTGTTTGCCCTGCTGGCCTGGACGCTGTCGCGCACCAAGATCGGCCTGCTGATCCGCGCAGGCGTGCAGGACCGCGAGATGGTGGAGGCCCTGGGCTACCGCGTGCGCCGCCTGTTCGTGGGCGTGTTCGTGGCGGGCTCGGCGCTTGCCGGGCTGGGCGGGGTGATGTGGGGCATGTACCAGCAGAGCGTGGTGCCGCAGATGGGCGCGCAGGTGAATGTGCTGATCTTCATCGTGATCATCATCGGCGGGCTGGGCAGCACGGGCGGGGCGCTGATCGGCGCGCTGCTGGTGGGGCTGATGGCCAACTACACGGGGTTCCTGGTGCCCAAGGTGGCGCTGTTCTCCAATATTGCGTTGATGGTGGCCATCCTCTTGTGGCGGCCTCAGGGCGTCTATCCCGTGGCGAACCGCTGAAGGAGTGATCGACATGCTCAACCGATTGCTTTCCGGCGACCTGCCGCGCAGCCGCGTGCTGGCGGTGCTGCTGCTGTTGATCTTCCTGGGGCTGGCGGCGGCGCCCTTCGTGTTCCCTGGCGTGAAGGCGCTGAACGTGGCGGCCAAGGTGCTGATCTTCGTTGTGCTGGTGGCCAGCTTCGATTTGCTGCTGGGCTACACCGGCATCGTGAGCTTTGCGCACACCATGTTCTTCGGCATTGGCGCCTATGGCGTGGCGATTGCATCGTCGCGCATGGGCGCGGGCTGGGGCGCGCTGGCGCTGGGCCTGGGCGCGGCGCTGCTGGTGTCGCTGCTGCTGTCGCTGGCCATCGGCCTGTTCTCGCTGCGCGTGCGGGCCATCTTCTTTGCCATGATCACGCTGGCCGTGGCGGCGGCGTTCCAGACGCTGGCCTCGCAGCTGTCGGAATGGACGGGCGGGGAAGACGGCTTGAGCTTCAAGCTGCCCGAGTGGCTGTCGCCCAGCTTCGAGCCCTTCGAGAACGAGGTGCTGGGCGTGCTGATCGACGGGCGCATCATCACCTACTACCTGCTGTTCGTGCTGGCCGTGGTGCTGGTGCTGGCGCTGCTGCGCATCGTCAATTCCCCGTTCGGCCGCGTGCTGCAGGCCATCCGCGAGAACGAGTTCCGCGCCGAGGCCATCGGCTACCGCGTGGTGGTGTACCGCACCCTCTCCAGCGTGCTGTCGGCCCTGTTCGCATGCGTGGCCGGGGCCATGCTGGCGCTGTGGCTGCGTTATAACGGGCCAGATACCTCGCTGTCGTTCGAGATCATGATGGACTGCCTGCTGATCGTGGTGATCGGCGGCATGGGCACCATCTATGGCGCGGCGATCGGCTCGGTGCTGTTCCTCATCGCCCAGAGCTATCTGCAGGACCTGCTGCGCGTGGCCAGCGAGGCCGCGCACGGCCTGCCCTGGCTGGCCGCGCTGCTGTCCCCCGACCGCTGGCTGCTGTGGCTGGGCGTGCTGTTTGTGTTGTCGGTCTACTATTTCCCCACGGGCGTCGTGGGGCGTCTGCGTTCTTCCCGCGCCGGGGCCTGACCAGAGCCCCTGGCGCATTTGTGCATCAGAGAACTATCACTAGGAGATGGCATGTTCAAGGCTGAAGAGTTGGCATTTTTGAATGAGCGAACGGAGGAGTCCGCCCCTTGGCGCTGGGCGTTCACGGCTCTGGCCGTAGCCACGCTGGCGGCCTGCGGCGCCGAAGGACGTGATCCCAGCAACGATCTGCCCAAGGGCTTTACCGAGCTGGGCGCCACGGTGTATCCGGCCACGGCCACCGGCACGGGCGCCACGGCGGCCACGCAGGACTTGCTGACGGGCGGCCTGGGCAAGACGGGCCTGGGCGCCGCAGCCGCGCCCCTGTATGCGGACCCTGCCAATCCCACGGCGGCAGAGCTGCGGCGCAATGCGCTGTACTCCAACTACCGGGGCATCCTGGACCCCACGGCGGGCGGCGGCTACGGCACGCTGTACGGCCCCAACATCACGGCAGACGGGCAGGTGACCACGGGCGAAGGGCTGATCCCCGGGCGCGAGTACCTGGCCGTGCTGGACGACGGCACGGGCCGCAAGCAGACCATGGTGGCGGTGCAGGTGCCGGACAGTTTTGACCGCAACCGGCCGTGCATCGTGCTGGGCCCGTCCTCGGGCTCGCGCGGCGTGTATGGCGCCATCGGCACGGCGGGCGAGTGGGGGCTGAAGAAGGGCTGCGCCGTGGCGCTGACCGATGCGGGCAAGGGCGTGGGCCTGCACAACCTGAGCGACGACACCGTCAACAAGCTGGACGGCACGCGCGCCACGCGCACGGATGCCGGCAGCCTGTCCTTCTTTGCCGCGCGGCTGACCGATGCGGCGCGCGCCGCCTACAACGCTGCGTTTCCCAACCGCATCGCCATCAAGCACGCGCACTCCCAGCAGAACCCTGAAAAGGACTGGGGCAACGACACGCTGGCTGCGGCCCGCTATGCGCTGTACGTGCTCAATGCCCGCTATGGCACCACGCAGGACCCCGTGCCCTTCGGCAAGGACAACACGCTGGTGCTGGCAGGCTCGGCCTCCAACGGCGGCGCGGCCGTGCTGCGTGCGGCCGAACTGGATGCGGACGGCCTGATCGACGGCGTGGTGGCCTCCGAACCCGTGACCGAGATGCCCACGCGCCAGGGCTACACGATTGCCGTGGGCAATGCGACCATGCCCAACCCGGGCCGCACGCTGGCCGAGTACACCACCTACGGCAACATCTACCAGCCCTGCGCGGCGCTGGCGCCTGATGCGGCGCTGACCGAGACATCCATCTTCAACTACATAGGCCTCACCGCCATGACGGCGCGGGCCGAGGCACGCTGCACCAGCCTGGCCGCCAAGGGCCTGGTCATTGGCAGCACCACGGCCGACCGCGCCGCCAATGCGCTGAGCAAGCTGCGCCTGTACGGCTGGACGCGCGACCATGACCGCATGCACAACGCCCACTACGCGCTGGGCAATGGCCCCATCCTGTCGGCCATGTACACCATGGCCTATGGCCGGTTTGGCGTGGATGCCAACCTGTGCCGCACCAGCTTTGCGGCCGCCAATGCCACGGGCGACGTGGTGCCCGCCACGGGGGCTGCGCTGGCCCAGAGCTTTGCCACGGCCAATGGCACGGCCAACGGCACGCCCGCCACGGTGGTCTACAACGACTCGGTGGGCGGGGCCAAGGCCTGGCAGTTTGCCGTGTCGCCCTCCACGCGCGTGGCCGACCTGGGCCTGGACAACGCGCTGTGCCAGCACGCACTGGTGACGGGCTTCGATCCGGTGACCGGCTTCAATCTCTCCGAAAGCAGCGTGCCCACGCGTGCCCAGAGCGACGCCGTGCGCGCCGGCATCAACGAGGTGCTGCACACCGCCAAGCTGCGCGGCAAGCCCACCATCATCGTGGCGGGCCGCAGCGATGCGCTGGTGCCGGTCAACCACAATGCGCGCGCCTACACGGTGCTCAACCGGGGGCTGGACGGCAGCAACACGCGGCTGCGCTATATCGAGGTGGTGAATGCCCAGCACTTCGATGCCTTCCTGCCGTTCTCCGGCTTCGACACGCGCTTCGTGCCGCTGCATCCGTACTTCAACCAGGCCATGGATGCCGTGTGGGCCAACCTGCGCAGCAGCACCGCGCTGCCCGCCAGCCAGGTGGTGCGCACCACGCCGCGCGGCGGCCAGCCGGGCGCGGCGCCCGCCATCACGGCGGCCCAGGTGCCGCCCTTCGTGGCGCGGCCCAGCACGGCCAACACCATCGAGGTCAGCGACGGGCTGATCCGCATTCCTGAGTGAGCCAGGCCCTGGAGCGGCCGCCTGCCAAGGCGGCCGGCCGCTCCTGCACAGCAGAGATTTCTCCCATGGCTTCCAAAGCATCTTCCTCATCCGCGCCCGTACCCGCTTCCTGCTACACGCAATGCGCGGGCTACGAGATCCACTACATGGACTGGCAGCCCGCGCCCGATGTGGCGCCAGCGGGAACCGTCGTCGCCTGGCACGGGCTGGCACGTACGGGGCGTGATATGGATGCACTGGCGCAGTTCCTGGCAGGCCAGGGCTGGCGCGTGATCTGCCCCGACACGCCGGGCCGGGGCCTGAGCCAGTGGAGCCGCGCGCCGCGCGAGGAATACCGGCTGGGCTTCTACGCCCGCATTGCGCGCGGGCTGTTCGATGCGCTGGGGCTGGAGCGCGCGCATTGGGTGGGAACGTCCATGGGCGGGGCGATCGGCACGGTCTGCGCCTCGGGCCTGTTCGAGCCGTCGCTGCGCGCACGCATTGCCACGCTGGTGCTCAATGACAATGCGCCGCAGCTGGCCGAGTCGGCGCTGGCGCGCATCAAGGCCTATGCGGGCGAGCCGCCGGCCTTCGACACCGTGGGCGAGCTGGAGGCCTTCTTTCGCCAGGCCTACCGGCCCTACGGCTGGCTCAGCGACTCCGAGTGGCGCAAGCTCACCGAGACCAGCGTGCGCCGCCTGCCCGATGGGCGCGTCACGCCGCACTACGACCCGGCCATGATCGAGCAGTTCACGGCCCATGAGGACGACTACGGCATCTGGCCGCACTACGACTCGCTGGAGATCCCCGTACTGCTGCTGCGCGGCGCGGACTCGGACCTGGTGCTGCCCGAGGTGGCCCGGGAAATGACCAAGCGCGGCCCCGGTGCGCGCGGCCTGCTGCACTGGCAGGAGGTGCCCGGCTGCGGCCATGCGCCGGCGCTGAACGTGCCCGCGCACTGGCAATGGGTGCTGGAGCATCTGCAGCGCGGCTGAGCATCAACCCGGGCCGGGCGCGGATGTTGCTGCCGCGCTAGCATTTGCGACGGGTGCAGCCTCGCCTTCTTTTCGGGCGCGGGCACCGTCTGGGCAAGAGAGGCCTGACATGGGTTTTCTGGTGGAGCTGATCCGCGAGTACGGCTTCGGCATCGTCTTTCTCAATGTGTTCGTCGAGCAGCTGGGTGCGCCGATTCCGGCCTACCCGGTGCTTGTCGTGACCGGCGCGCTGGAAGGCGCTGACTGGGTGCGCCTGCTGTGGCTGGTGGCCGTGGCCGTGAGCGCGGCGCTGATTGCCGACCTGTTCTGGTACCAGGCCGGCAAGGCCTACGGCCACCGGGTGCTGGGGCGCATCTGCCGCATCTCGCTGTCGCCCGATGCCTGCATCCGCCAGACCGAGACCGTCTACGGCCGCTGGGGTGCAAGGTCGCTGCTGGTGGCCAAGTTCGTGCCGGGGTTTGCCTCCATCGCCAGCGCGCTGGCCGGCGTGATGGGCACGCCGCTGCGCAGCTTTGTGCTGTATGACGGGCTGGGTGCGCTGATCTGGGTAGGCTCGGCCGTGTACCTGGGCTCGCTGTTCAGCTCCACGGTGGAAGACCTGCTGGGCGTGCTCACGGCGCTGGGCCAGTGGGGCCTGTTGCTGCTGGGCGTGGCGCTGGGGCTGTTCATCGTGCGCAAGTGGTGGCAGCGCCATCGCATGGTGCGTTCATTGCGCATGCCGCGCATGTCGGTGCGCGAACTGGCGGGCCTGCATGCCCAGGGCATGGAGCCCACGGTGATCGATGTGCGCGCCCTGCCGCAGTACCGCCAGGGCCATATCCCCGGCGCCCAGTCCTGGGAACTGCGCCCGCGCGATGGCGGCGAGTCGCATGCGCACCTGCTGCCCCAGCACGACCATCCCCACGGGCTGGTGATCTACTGCGACTGCCCCAACGAGATATCCGCCGCCCGCCTGGCGCGCCAGCTGCAGCGCGCCGGCTTTGCCAACGTGCGTCCGTTGGTGGGCGGCCTCAAGGCCTGGCAGGCGGCTGGCTTCGACGTGGAAACCGCGCCGCTCCCCGTGACGGCCAGCGCGGACGAGGGGCCGGCGCCCAGCGTGCCCTGACCTTGACCTTGACCTTGCCTTGACCTATTTGCCCGCCGGCATCGAGCAGTGCCCGCCTTGCGTGGCCTTGCCCGAGCCGGCCGCGATCAGCGGCGCCTCGAAGCGCAGGTCCACGGGCGGCGAGTGCAGGTGGTCCCAGGCCAGGAAGAGGACCAGCACGGCCCAGAAGACCGCGCGCAGGGTGTTTTGCTGTGTCATGGCGGGTCCTCTCAGAAATTGAAGTGGCGACGGATGCGCAGGCCGAAGATGGTGCCGGCAAACGCCAGCGGCACCCAGATCCAGCCGTGGATGCTGCCCGTGGAGATGC
>Ga0268257_1001318_pt1 | contig 21788 bp, 24 predicted proteins | sample AgamicAtPrz_FD_200249 | JGI IMG/M metagenome (GOLD analysis project Ga0268257, IMG submission 200249) | Agave microbial communities from Guanajuato, Mexico - At.P.rz (v2) (version 3) | ecosystem: Host-associated > Plants > Phyllosphere > Phylloplane/Leaf | place: Guanajuato, Mexico | collected... | reverse complement strand
AATTATGAGCAAGGTAACAGGAATACCGATGATTGAATGGGCGACGCGTGTTCAATTAGGGGAAACGCTCACCGATTTATGTTCTACACAAGGACTAATGGATGAACCAGATTATTTTTCGGTTAAATCACCGGTGTTTTCATCTAGTAAACTTAAAGGTGTCGACCATGTGCTCGGACCTGAAATGAAATCTACAGGTGAAGCACTTGGTATGGGAGTAACCTATCAAGAGGCTCTTGAAAAATCAATTCCATCCCTTGGCGGTCAATCAGAGGAAAATTATCTTTTTTGTTCCATCGCCGATCGAGATAAGCAAGCGTCACTTCCAATTGTGCAAGAACTTGTAAAAAAACAATACAAGATTGCTGCAACAGAAGGGACAGCTGCCTATTTTCAAGACAATGACATTCATGTTGAAAAAGTAATTAAGAGCGATGATGAAGTCCTTAATCTTTTCCGAAACCAGTCAATGAAGGCTGTTATTAACATACCGAATCAAGGTCGGAATAAAATTAAATTTGGGTTCCAAATTCGTGAACATGCTGTTCGCTACAAGGTACCTGTATTTACACACTTAGATACAATCGAAGCGATCATTGGCCTAGAAAAAGGGCCGCGATCAGACTTTGGGGTACGATCTGTGAATGAATATTACAAGTTAGAAGAGAGAGGTGCCGTTCATGGGTGAGGCCATTAATTTATTTGAAATTAGTAATAAAACTGTTCAGAAGCTGAAAGGAAAAGACTTCCTACAGCTTTCTGATTTCAGTACAGATCAAATCCTTTATCTTTTAAGCGAAGCGGTAGAGATGAAGAAACTCCAAAAACAAGGCAAACCACATCCGTATTTAGCCGGAAAGGTTTTAGGAATGATTTTTGAAAAATCCTCAACCCGTACAAGGGTATCATTTGAAGTAGGAATGCTGCAGCTCGGTGGCCATGCGATCTTCCTAAGTTCAAAGGATATTCAATTAGGACGAGGAGAAAGCATATCAGATACGGCAAAAGTGTTATCCCGTTATGTGGATGGGTTAATGATTCGAACTTTTTCACATGATTCAGTAGAGGAATTAGCTGAACATGCAACTGTACCGGTCATTAATGGCTTAACCGATCTTCAACACCCAACACAAGTGTTGGCAGATCTATTAACAATACTAGAACATAAAGGGAAATTAGCTGGTTTAAAGCTATGCTATATCGGGGACGGAAATAACAATATGGCCCATTCCTTAATGGAGGGTGCCATGAAAGTCGGCATGGATATTAGCATTGCTAGCCCACCAGGCTATTTGCCTAATGGTAAAATAACCGAAGATGCCATCAAAGTGGGAAAACAAACTGGATGTTCCCTTATAATTACAAATGACCCTCAAGAAGCGATCAAAGGAGCAGATGTCGTCGTAACAGATGTCTGGACCAGCATGGGGCAGGAAGAAGAAACGGAAAAGAGATTGAAAGCATTCCAAGGTTTCCAAGTAAATGAAGAACTGTGCAATTTTGCAAATGAGGACTTTATCTTTTTGCATTGTTTGCCAGCACACCGTGGCGAAGAAGTAACGGCAGAGGTTATTGATGGTCCACATTCAGTTGTTTTTGATGAAGCTGAGAACCGCCTGCATGCTCAAAAAGCAATTTTAAAACTTTTACTAGAATAATAGTTTCATTTTCTATGGAACTTGTTGTATAATAATTCTATCAGTTGGATAAAAATACAGATATAGTAAGAGGAGAATTATAAAAATGACAAAAGAAAAAATCGTTTTAGCCTATTCAGGCGGTTTAGATACATCTGTATCAGTAAAATGGATTCAAGAAAAATACGGCTATGATGTGATTGCATTGGGTCTAGATGTCGGTGAAGGTAAAGATCTAGAAGCGATTAAAAATAAAGCACTAAATGTTGGTGCGGTAAAAGCTTACATGATCGATGCAAAGGAATTATTAGCAAAGGAATATATTTTACCAGCCTTAAAAGCGAATTGCTTATATGAAGGAAAATATCCATTATCATCAGCTCTTTCTCGCCCATTAATTTCTAAATTATTAGTGGAGGTAGCAGAAAAAGAGGGAGCAACTGCTGTTGCCCATGGCTGCACGGGGAAAGGAAATGACCAAGTCCGTTTTGAAGTTTCCATTCAAGCTTTAAACCCAAGCCTAAGGGTCGTTGCTCCTGTTCGTGAATGGGGAATGACTCGTGACGAGGAAATCAAATATGCAGAGGAAAACGGTATTCCAATTCCCGTTGATTTAGATAACCCGTTTTCAATTGACGCCAACATTTGGGGCCGTGCTTGTGAGGCAGGTGTGCTGGAAGACCCATGGGCTGAAGCACCAGAAGCAGCCTTCGATTGGACGAATCCGGTGGAATTAACTCCTGATACAGCAGAATATGTTGAAATCGAATTTGAACAAGGGGTACCGGTTTCTTTAAATGGCGAAAAACTTCCGCTTGTACAATTAATTGAAACGTTAAATGCGCTTGGCGGCAAACACGGTGTTGGCCGTATCGACCATATCGAAAATAGATTAGTAGGAATTAAATCTCGTGAAGTCTATGAAAATCCTGCTGCACTCATTTTAATCAATGCTCATAAAGAATTAGAGTTTTTAACCCTAACTCGCGAGGTCACTCAATTTAAGACACAAGTTGAACAGCAAATGGCTAAGATTATTTATGAAGGACTTTGGTATTCTCCTATCAAACCAGCACTTGATGCTTTTATTAATGAAACGCAAAAGACAGTTACAGGCACCATCCGCATCAAGCTTCATAAAGGGAATCATACGGTCGTTGGCAGAAAGTCTCCATTCAGCCTATACAATGAGGAACTTGCAACATACTCAAAGGGCGATGCGTTTGATCATAATGCAGCCGTAGGATTTATTAAAATTTGGGGATTACCGACTAAAGTCTACTCAGAAGTGAATAAAAAGGAATCTATTTTAAAATAATTCGGATTGCCCTCGAGTCCTTTTCGAGGGCTTCGTTATTAGGGTAGGGAGGAACACTACATGTCGAAATTATGGGGCGGCCGTTTTACAAAAGAAACTAATAAGCTGGTAGAGGAATTTACAGCTTCAATATCCTTTGATCAAAAGCTAGCTAAGGAGGATATCGCTGGGAGCCTCGCTCATGTGCAAATGCTGGGAGAGTGTGGCATCATTCCAATGGAGGATGCCGAGAAAATTAAGGATGGTCTTCTCTCCATAAAAAAGCTAGTTGATAATCATCAGGTCGAATTTTTAGTAGAAGACGAAGATATCCATATGAATATTGAAAAGCTATTAATTGAAAAGATCGGTCCTGTGGGTGGGAAACTTCATACAGGGCGCAGCCGTAATGACCAGGTGGCTACCGACATGCATCTGTATTTAAGAACAAAAACGACGGAACTTATTAAGTTAGTAGAAGATGTTCAACAAGCATTAATCCAACAGGCGAAAGAGAATGTCCAAACATTAATTCCTGGATATACTCATCTGCAGCGTGCACAGCCTGTATCCTTCGCCCATCACTTAATGGCGTATTTTTGGATGTTTGAGCGTGATAAAGAACGATTGATTGATAGTTTGAAGCGCATCAATTGGCTCCCGCTAGGTTCAGGGGCATTGGCAGGAACAACATTTCCTATTAACCGCGAACGTGTCGCTGAGTTGTTAGGATTTGAAACAGTTTATCCAAACAGTATGGATGCTGTTAGTGATCGCGACTTTATTCTTGAATTTCTATCAATCGGTTCGATTATCATGACTCATATTTCCAGATTATCAGAAGAACTTGTCATTTGGTCAAGTCAGGAGTTTCAATTTGTTGAACTGGACGATTCGTTCTGCACAGGGTCAAGTATTATGCCGCAGAAGAAAAATCCAGATGTACCAGAGCTTCTCCGTGGTAAAACAGGCAGGACCTATGGTAATTTAATCGGTTTGCTGACCGTTCTTAAAGGCTTACCTCTCGCTTATAACAAGGATTTACAGGAAGATAAGGAAGGTATGTTTGATACCGTTGAAACGCTTGAAGGTTCTTTAATGTTATTAGCACCGATGATTGAAACCATGACCGTTAATAAGGATATTATGCGTAAGGCGATTAACAATGATTTTTCTAATGCTACTGATATTGCCGATTATTTGGTGAGAAAAGGTCTGCCTTTCCGTGATGCTCATGAGGTGATCGGAAAAATTGTTTTATATGCGATCCAGAATAACAAATTTTTGCTGGATTTGAGCTTCGATGAATATAAAGACTTTAGTCCATTATTTGAGGAAGATATTTATGTGGTATTAGCTCCAGAGCATGTAGTGGCAGTTCGAAATAGCTTTGGTGGAACATCACCTGAGCAAGTTGAGAAGCAAATCAAGCTTGCTGAGGGGAAACTGCAGCGATAAAGATGAAATTCTAGAAGCCTGCCATTTGGCAGGCTTTTAGTTTGAATAAATTGTATTAATAGCGAAAATATTAGATAATCTCTTTATGAGAAATTTTTACAATTGAGTGGAGGGAAATAATGAAAATTCGTGTATCTGTCGTGCAATACCACCTACATACGATTCAATCCTTTGAGGAATTTGCTTCACAGTGTGAACATTATATAAAAACTGCCGAGGAGTTTGGGGCGGAGTTTGTCCTTTTTCCAGAGTTCTTTACTACCCAGCTATTATCGATTGGGAATGGACAAGGGCAAAGTCTAAGCATCAATGATTTGCCGAGATTTACTGAACAATATAAAGAACTATTTGCTAATTTTGCCAAAAATACAAACATGCATATTATTGCAGGAACGCACGTGATTGAAAAGGATGGCAAGCTGTATAATACCGCTCATTTATTTTATCCAGATGGGAGGATTGGTGAACAAGCCAAACTCCATATTACACCGACCGAAGTCAATGAATGGAATATGGCACCAGGGGACTCCTTTCAAATCTTTGAAACAGAAAAAGGAAAAATCGCCCTCCTCACTTGTTATGATATTGAATTCCCAGAAATCGTGCGGATGGCAAAGGCCAAGGGTGCTGATGTCATTTTCTGTCCATCCTGTACAGATGATCGGCATGGTTTTCACCGTGTTCGCTATACCAGCCATGCACGTGCAATTGAGAATCAAATATATGTGGTCTTAACAGGAACAGTTGGTTCCCTTCCGACCGTTGACTTTATGCGCGCTAATTTTGGTCAAGCGGTAATAATTACTCCAAACGATATTCCATTTCCACCTAAAGGCATATTGGTTGAAGGTGAAATTAATAATGACATGATTGTGACGGGCGACCTGGATTTAAATTTGTTATATGAAGTAAGAGAACGAGGATCGGTTACAACCTGGCGTGATCGCAGAACGGATTTATACACAGACTGGGAATAGTAAACAGAAGGGGTGGGTTAGTATGTATCGAAGTGAATTTTACGTCTTTGACAAAGAACAGCCTGTTCCGGTTATCATTCGCAATTATTCAAAACAGGATTTTGACGATCTTATCAAGATTCAATCCGAGTGCTTCCCACCTCCTTTTCCGTCAGAATTATGGTGGAATAAAGAGCAATTATCCAATCATGTGGCCCTGTTTCCAGAAGGGGCATTATGTATTGAAGTTGATGGTGAATTAGCGGGTTCGTTAACAGGCTTGATTATCGACTTTGACCCAAGCAATAAAAACCATACGTGGGAAGAAATCACTGACCATGGATACATCCGAAACCATAATCCAAGGGGTAATACCTTGTACATCGTTGATATCAGTGTCCGCCCTAGGTACCGTAAACTAGGGTTAGGAAAATTGATGATGCATGCGATGTACCATGTAGTGATCGAGGAAGGTTTAGAACGATTACTAGGCGGCGGAAGAATGCCAGGATATCATAAAGCAGCCAATCACATGACACCAGAGGAATATTTAGCATCGACCATTAAAGGAAATATAAAGGATCCTGTTATTACTTTCTTACTGCGCTGTGGCCGTGTGCCAGTAGGAATTGTAGAAAACTATCTAGAGGATGAAGAATCCTGCAATTATGCGGCATTATTGGAATGGAAAAATCCTTTTAAATAAACGGGAGGTAAATCTTAATGGAATATATTAGAATCACCAGTATAGATGATCCAAATTTTAGAAAGCTTCATAACTTAATGGAAGAAATTTTCCCCCCTGTAGAAGTGCTAGAGTATGAGCTATGGAAAGAGCCATTAGAAGATCCGAGTATTCGCGTATTTGTGGCAGTCGACGGTGATAAAGTCTTAGGCGCAACTGAATACCGGTACTATCCTGATTGGAATATTGCCATGACAGATTTTACGATCATCAGTAAACCTGGCCACAGTCTTGGTCGATTTTTAGCTCAAAACCGATTAAAGGATTTACAACAATTAGCCAGCGAAAATAGAAAAGAGCTTTACGGAATGTTTGCAGAAATATACGATCCGTACAGGGTGGAACATCACGAATTTGGTGGAGTTAAGGTTATGGATCCTTTTGTGCGACGTGAAGTCCTTTCCCATCTGGGTTACAAGCGCATTGATATTTCCTATGTTCATCCTTCTTGGGAAAACAATGGGGAAGCCGTAACAGGGCTTGATTTATGTTTCATGCCATTAAATGAGGATATTGTTTCACTCCCTGCCAGCCTTGTAAAGGATTTTCTAACAACCTATTATTCCATTCTTTCAAATAAACCAGAGGAGTGGTTAGAAATGATAGACCGTTTGGGGGACAAAGAAGAGATATCCTTATTACCATTGTGAAAAAAGAAATTTCTAATAATATTGACAATTACAACGGATTCAACTAGAATTCTTTTTATAACTTGGAAATTTAATGAAACAAATACATAAAACTCTTATCCAGAGCGGCGGAGGGACTAGGCCCGATGAAGCCCGGCAACCATCAAGTATTTCTTGAAAAGGTGCTAATTCCTGCAGGTGATTTAACCTGACAGATAAGAGGAGGAATCTAACCCTCTTCTTATGAAGAGGGTTTTTTACTATTTGGTCGTAAATTATTTAATTGAAGGGTGGATTTAACATGTCTGTTATTAAAGTGGCAATTCTGGGTTTTGGAACAGTAGGGGAAGGTGTTTATAGAACGATACAATCTCATGCTCAAGAACTTGAGGGTGTATTAGGAAAAAGGGTCGAAGTTGCAGCCGTACTAATTAGAAATAAGCATAAAAAGAGAAATATTAATGAAGATGTATTAGTCACTGCAGATTTCAATGAAATTTTAAGTCTTCCTCAACTTGATGTGATTGTCGAAGCAATCGTCAATAAAGAACCCACCTTTACATTTTTAAAACAAGCAATTCAAAGAGGATGCCACATAATCACAGCTAATAAAGAAATGTTTGCACACCACGGGAATGAGCTGCTCGAGTTAGCAAAGCATCATAATGTTTCAGTAGGTTACGAAGCGACAGTTGCGGGTGGTATACCTGTTATTCAAACCTTAAGGCAGTTATTAAATGTAAACCGTGTTCATCACGTGCAAGGAATACTAAATGGAACATCGAATTTCATCTTAACGGAAATGCGTGAGAAGAAGCAGTCCTTTGCTGACGCCTTAAGTCTAGCACAAGCAAAGGGGTTTGCTGAAGCAGATCCAACCAATGATGTGGAGGGCTTTGATGCTTTTTATAAAACAATGATTCTTAGCAGAATTGCATTTGGTGAGGAACCAAATTGGGAGGATGTTGAAAGGGAAGGGATTACCTCAATTACAAGTGAGTTAATCGAGGCAGCTGAAAGAATTGGTCTTAGGTTTAAACATATTGCAAGTATAAGTAAGAAAGGTGATCAAATTAAGGCGTCTGTTAGACCAGTCCTTGTTGGGAAGTCTCATCCTTTTTATTCTATTGAAGGGGTAGAAAATGCCGTAAATGTTTACACAGATCTTGTTGGCAGTATTACATTACAAGGACCAGGTGCTGGCATGTTTCCAACAGCAAGTGCAGCAATCGAAGATTTAGTCTATGTCTGTCAAAATAAGCTGACAAAAAAGTATTTCACAAAGACCCCAGAAATTCATTTAAGAGATAAAAAAGAGCATGATGACGGATTATGGATAATTCAAGGTCTAACAAAAGATTATAACAACCCACTGATCACATGGATTACTCAATCTAGTGCGGAGACAGCAATTATCCGGACAAATACGGATTTAATTAAACAGTTAATTAGTGAACAGAACATAGAGTGTTGCTTTCAAATTTTAGGGGAGTTTGAAATAGAAAGCAATGATAAAGAAGTAACATTAGCCGCCATATAGGTTAAAAGAAATCATAGCAATTATTTCGTAAAAAAGAGCGCATGAGCTCTTTTTTTTTTGAACTTCTATGCTCCTAATTGAAGGGAATCAACAAATAGCTAAAAAAATAAACAAAAGCAACCTATAAATGGGGATAAGTTTAGTCAAAATCAAATGGTATTCATATTGTGTAAAAGCAAACCAAATGGACTAGTTAATCATAAAGTAAATTGAAGAGGTGCGTCATGTTATGGAATAGCTTATATGGACGTTTATTAACGGATCTGAAAAATACATTTACCTATGAGTTTTGGGTATTACCTGAAAATGTTCATCATATCGATAAACAATCTCGGGATAAGCCAGTTGATGGAACTGGAACAAATTTTATGATTGGTCCTGGACAGGGGATGTCCAATAATGATGCTGGGGTTAGTGTTTCAGTTGGACTAAATGGAATAACGGTTTATGAACATACTAACGAGAATATATATGCGGTGTTAGTCTATGAAGCCAGCATTAATGATCTCATTCACATTGCTGTTGTCTATAATGAAAGAGAGCCGCAGCTATTCATTAATGGGAAGTTTGTAAAAAAAGGGGATAGAAGCTCTAAAAACTATGTCTATCCATCTGGGATGATTGGCGGGCAGCCAGGTCTATTCTTTAATGGTAATATTAACGAAATTAGACTTTGGGATCATTGCCGCACAGAAAAAAATCTTAATAATTTTTTGAATAAAAAGCTTACTGGAAACGAGAAAGGGTTATACGGTCTTTGGCCAACTCCGACGGTAAATGAACAAGAATCACAGAAGGTAAATGCAAAAACTAAAAAGTCCCCGAATAACAAGGACACAAGCTCCAACGAGAAACTAACTACAGAAACCCTAGTAAATAATAGCCAAGATATTGAAGTCAGTATTATTATTCCTTCCCTAAATAAATATCCACTAAATCTCCTGACTCTTTTCTCACTTGAATATCAAACATTCAATCCTTCAAAAATGGAAGTTATCTTTATAGATGATGCTTCAACTGACCTAACGGAAGAAAAGATAAAAGGTTATAAGCCTCCCTATCATTTCAAATATATACGTAATATAAAGAACCTAGGAAGAGCGAAGGTTCGAAATTTAGGCATTCGTGCAGCAAGAGGGAGCACTCTTATTTTTCTTGATGCAGAAATGATAACAGAACCTGATTTTGTTGAAAAACATCATAAATTCCACCAATCAAAAAATAAGCATATTTTATCAGGAGTAATGCATTCAAAAGTCATATATTCATGTATCTTCCCGGAATTTACTCAGGAGGAAATAAACAATATCGAAACTTTAGCCAAAAATAATCAGTTGCTTTATTCTAGGTACAAAAACTTTAAAAATCCATCTAAACAACCGTACCCGTTGTTGAAAAAAAGCGATATTGCAAGAAAAGCTTTCAAGGATATAGGAGTTGTAACATACCCATGGTTCCAATCGATAACCGACAATTTTGCTGCTGACTTAGAAGGGTTTTCCTTTCCATGGATGGCATTTCTTACAGGGAATGTTTCCATTCAAAAAGAGTTTATTACTCAGGCAGGATTGTTCGATGAAGACTTTGTCCAGTACGGTTACGAAGATTGGGAACTAGGATATCGTTTATATAAAATGGGTGCCACATATATAGCTAGAAATGATTTGATCACATATCATCAAGAACACCCTATAGGCGAAAGCAAATGGAAAGAGGCAATTAACAACCTTGGACTGTTTATTTTAAAGCATCATGACATCGATGTTCTTGTTCTTGGATTAGAGATTTCAGGTCTTGCAGATTTATTAACAATGAGTAAGCTATTAAGTGAATATAAATTACTCATTCAATCTTATCCAAAGCAATTTCAAAAATTCCAAAAAAAATTCATGCACATTCTTGAAACAATTGTCCTTTTACTTCAAATCGACATCCGTCACATAAATATCTTAGGAGCTGCAGGCTTTGGCTCTGACGAAATAAATGAGCTGCAAGAAGAAATTAATTCTATTAAAACTCTTAAAAAGTTTACTAATTTAACCAACCTTTTAGATAAGGTCATGAACTCATAAATAATTCTCAAAGTTAAAGGAGTGAGAGAGTGGTTTCCATTATTACTTGTACAATAAGAGAAGAGAACATCAATAATGTTTTTAATAATTATAAACAGCAATCCTGGAAGAATAAAGAGTTGATCATTATCCTAAATAAGGATTCTATGAATATGGATAGATGGATTACTAAGGCTAGGGAATATCGTAATGTCCAGATTTATCAACTACATGAAAAAGCAACATTAGGTGACTGCTTAAATTTTGGGATTATGAAATCCAATTATGATATTATTGCAAAATTTGATGACGATGACTATTATGGGCCTGACTACATTAAAAGTTCCATGGCTGCTTTTGAAAATAAAGATATTTCTATTATCGGAAAAAACTCTTTATATATCTATTTTAAAAATAAAAAAGCGCTGATCCATGTGCCAGGTAATGAGAATTCAATCTCAGAGACTGTTGCTGGAGCAACATTAATGTTTAGAAAAGATGTCTTTCAACAGGTTCCATTTGAAAAGGTAAATCGAGCTGAGGATTTCTTCTTCATTGAACAATGTAAAGAGAAGGGATTTAAGGTTTATTCAACTGACCGTTCTCATTTTGCGGTTATCAGAAATAATGCTGAAAAACATACGTGGAAGATTTCCGATAAGGATTTAATGGAATGGGGAGAAATAATCGCCTTTACAGATGATTTCCAAACATTAGTGTCAAAAAATAATATGGATTTGCAGAACTCGGTATAGTGGTTTTCCCTTTAATCATCAAAAAAGAAGCAGGATGCCGTGCTTCTCAGATTGTCTAGAAAGGGTAATTTTTCTTCAAATTTAATTGATCGTCCATGCTAACTGGCCTGTTGATTTCCACACCGGGCACTCGCTTTCCGCGGGGAGGTCCTGGCGCCTGCGGGAGTACGGGGCAGGGGAGACCCCGCAGGAGCGCAGCGACGAGGAGGCTCGCCGGCACGCCCGCGGAAAGCGAAGCACCTGGAGCGCAAATCAACAGACTTATCACAAAACTTGAATCAAAAAAGAAGCAGGTTGCCCTGCTTCTTTTTTGATTCATCTACGTAAAGATTTATTTATTTCTTTTTGATTGTACACGCTGATTTGCAGCATTAGCACGTGCAAGTGCTTCAAGGTCTGCATGGTCTGCAAATTCTGCAGAATATTCTACGTCATTTCCATCTGTTATTTTTAGGTTCTTAGGTGTTTGTGGAAGTGAACTTTTGTTACTATTACCAGTTCCGTTATGCATACGACCCATTACTAAAAACCCCTTTCATAGTTAACATCCAAGAAGCAAAATTGCTCCCTTTACTATGATGTACAACTTATGAGGGAACCATGAATGGAAAATACTTCAGCAGAACCTTTCGATAACTATAGTCGCGTTTTCTTGTCGTGAAACCCGCCAGCACGGTCTGCCATTTTAAATTCTCTTTGATAAGATACCTCTTGCATACTCGTTAGAGAGTATTTTCCACGATCCTTATCCTTTTTCTTTTTTTCCGCCATTTTGCTCATTCCTTTCAACAGTTTTTTTAGTTAATCGTCATCAAGCTATGTGGTAAAAAATAGAAGCACTTATGTACTTATTTCCATTTTTACCTTTTAGGAAAGGAATGATACGGTTTTTAAGAAAATATATTTTTTAATGCCAATTGTAGATTTGAATACTTAAATTGATAGCCATTTTCTAAAAGCTTTTCCGGTAATACTTTTTGCCCATCAACAACCAATGTACTCATTTCACCAAGGAGCAGACGAAGGGCAAAGCCCGGGACAGGCAGCCAGTGAGGACGGTGTAATACACTAGCAAGTGTTTTCCCAAATTCATTCATTGTTACGGGGTTCGGTGCGGTAAAATTAACCGGCCCATTAATTTGTTCATTATTGATAATAAAGGATATACCCTTAACCACATCATCAATGTGAATCCAAGACATCCATTGTCTACCATTCCCAATGGGCCCGCCCATAAATGATTTATAAGGAAAAGCTATTTTAGGAAGGGCTCCTTCTTGCTTATCAAGGATAATACCAAACCGACAAAAGACGGTGCGTACCCCTTGTTGAGCAGCTCTACTAGCTTCTGTTTCCCATTGCTGTACTGTTTCGGACAAAAAATCATTACCAAACCCATGGTTTTCTTTTTCCGTAAAGATTTTTTCAAAAGATGTTCCATAAATGCCTATTGCGCTCGCATTAATCAAAGTCCTTGGTTTAGTGTTTAATTTTGATATGATATTTAAAAGTTCTTTAACAGAGTCTAACCGGCTTGTTAAGATTTTTTCTTTTCTTTGATCAGTCCACCGTCCGCCATTAATCGATTCGCCAGCAAGGTTAATAAAAATATCGGTACCCTCAAGGGCTTGTAAAGGGCTTGAATCTTCACCCAGCCATTGGACGTAACGGATCCGATCATTTCCATTTGAGCCTTTTAATCTCCTTGTTAAAATGTTTACCTCATGATTGTTTTTCAATAATTCATCCATAAGTGCTTTCCCGACAAAGCCTGTTCCACCTGCAATGGTAATCCTCAATTTTTCCGCCCCCTTATTATGATTTATCTTACAATATTTTATCAGGAATATGGTAAAGTATTGTTGAGGTGTATGACATGGCTATAATTACAAAGATCACCACTCAGCAAAAAAATCAGGATCGCTTTAATATTTTTATGGATTACGGCAAGGGGAAGGGGGAGGAATTCGCCTTCAGTGTCGATAGTGATGTCTTGATCAAATTTCAATTAAAAAAAGGGATGGAACTTGACGATTTTTCCTTTATGGAAATTCAGTATCAAGATGACATTCGTAAAGCTTACAACAAAGCCATCCATTATTTATCTAGAAGGATGAGGTCGGAAAAAGAAATCAGGGATTACCTTTTTTCAAAGGAAATAGAAGAACCTGTCATTAATGAAATTATCCATAAACTATCAGCTTTTAAATACATAAATGATGAGGAATTTGCATTGGCTTATGTAAGAACCCAAGCAAATACCACTGACAAAGGTCCAACGAATATCAAAATGGAACTGAAGGATAAAGGAATTGATGAAGGCACACTTATGCTTGCTTTAGAGGAATATCCCTTAGAGCAGCAGATTGAAAAAGCCACCAAAATAAGTGTTAAGTTCTATGAAAAAAATGCGAAGGAATCATTAAAAATTCAAAAACAGAAGCTAGAGAATTTACTGCTTAGAAAAGGATATTCTTATGAAGTGATTCATATTGCTGTTAATGAAGCTTCAGTAAACACCGATGCTGATGAAGATATGGAGGCAATCAGATTTCAAGGTGAGAAGGCACTTCGAAAATATAGTAAGTACAGCGGGTTTGAATTTCAACAAAAGATGAAGCAAACCTTATATCGAAAAGGCTTCCCAATGGAACTGATTGAAGCATACCTTTCACAAGTAAAAAATCATGACCAAGAAGAGTCATGATTTTTTACTTTCAATAATAATGGAGTCCAGATCGATTTGTTCCATAATAATCTCCGCAACTTCTTTTGGTGTACGGAAACGGGAAAAATCTTTGACATGATCGGAATTATCCCAAAATGGAGTGTCCATACCGCCCATATAAACAGCATTTATTTTAATACTGTGATCTTCATATTCCTTTTGCAAACTTTCCGTAAAACCTCTTACCGCAAATTTACTGGCTGCATAGACCGCTTCATTGACTTTTCCACGCAAACCAGCTGTAGAAATAATATTCATTATTCTCCCATCAGATGACTTAAGAATATGAGGTAATATTGCTTTTGTCATCAAAATAGTCCCTAGAACATTTGTATTCATCATTTCCATGATCTGCTGTTCATCGATATCAATAAACGGACCGAAATGCCCTACCCCTGCATTATTGACTAATCCGCACAAAGTATATGTCTCGCTGATTTCTTCTATCTTTTTTGAAACATCATCTGCATTTTGAATATCTATTGGAAGGGTGTCAGCTTTTCCTCCGAGAGCAATAATTTCATCTCTTGAAGTTGTTAATTTATCAACAGTCCTCCCAGTAAGCAAAAGATGATAACCTTTCTGTGAAAAGAGGTGGGCCAATTCTTTGCCTAACCCGGAGCCAGCTCCTGTAATGATGATTGTTTTCATATCTAATCTCCTTCATTAATTTCAACCTTTATTAATTATATAAAAATTACTATACTAAAATAAAGGGATTAAGAGGGAGTGAATGAACAATGCAGCAGGACAAACGCTATAGTACAATGACAGAACATGAATTACGTCAGGAAATTGGCATCCTTCAAGAGCAAGCACGAAAAGCAGAACAAATGGGAATGGTAAGTGAGTTTGCCGTCCTCGAACGTAAGGTTCAAATGGCAAAAGCATACCTAATGAACCCGGATGAGTTTAAACCAGGAGAACTTTATGAAATAGAGGGCAGTCCAGGCGAATATTTTAAAATTGACTATCTAAACGGTGTGTTTGCATGGGGGTATCGTCTCAAGGGGGATGGCCATGAAGAGGCCTTGCCAATCTCTTTGCTAAAAAAGTAAAGATAATGATAAGACAAACCAGAGAGTAATCCTCTGGCTTGTCTTTTTTAAGGTTGTTAAAGGCTACCTATTTATACACTTGCGGCGATTCATCGTCGCGCTCTCCAGATGCACGCATGCGCTCTTGTGGGTGAGTATTAATCGTGCCATCAGCTCTTTTTGATGCATATTCTGCTTTAGCCCGTGGTTCTCCCTCGAGTTTATTATTATTTTGATTTGGGAATCCAGTTTCTTTATTTCTCATGATATACCTCCAAAATGGAATGAGAGCACGTGAAAAGCAAAGCATTTTCAATGCTTACCACGTAACATTAGTATCTGCGTTAATAATTTAGGTTATGTTAAAAGAAATTGGCAATGAGGTGTGAACATGAACAGTTACCATGATGAATTAGCAAATCTGCTATTAAGTAAAAATAACCAACTAAGCTATAACCAAGCCAGAACATGGGTGGAGCTGCTTTGGGAAGATTTTGAAACCACCTACGCGAAGGCGGGCAGAGAATATAAGGGCAGTGACATGACTGAGAGAATTGTCAAGCAATGGATTGAAAACTATGGGGACAAGTTACATGAATTTGTGGCAACCAACCCAAAATACAGGGATTTTCTAAAGCCTGATAAAAATAGCTTAAACTAGAAAAAGCGAGTGACTTTTCGTCATCGCTTTTTTTAACTGATAAGAAAGTATAAATTTTTGAACTTAGATTACCGCTGACCAGGGCGCATGCGCTTTTTTAACTTGGAATGATGCTCAATTTTTTTCGTAATTTCTTTTCACTAAATACCCAGCCAGTATATGAACTAATTGGTTTCAAGTCACAATCTAATTGAACGACTGCAACAAATGGATAGTGTCCATTGCTCCTGTATCGTAAATCAATAAAGCGCACTTCGAAAAAATCAGTGTATTCATCCACTTCCCAACGATAGACTGGCGAAAAGGATAAGAATGCAGAAAGATTTTTATCCATTTTTGCCGCCTCAATTACAGGAGTCTTGGGAACGGGTATACGGTTAAAATAATCTAAGATCTCGACTTCATTATTTACTGCTTTTCCTACAAAAAATTGTTTTTCGTTCATGGCAGCAATTCGCCATTGATGAAACCTCATTGTTGGTGCGATAATTATTTCTGTTGCATCTGGTATTTTTTTTCTTATCTCAGTCATAACACGATGTTTTGCCTTAAAGCGCATGAGATAATATCCGACAATAATGGCATACATGACCAAAAAAGTATAGCCAGGATCTGCCCCTAATAACCAGATAATAATCCCAAGAATATGAATTCCAAAGATAATCGGATCAAAGGTATTGATGACGCCTAGGGCGACCCATTTTGAAGAGAATGGTCTTAGAGCTTGTGTTCCGTATGCATTAAATATATCAACAAATACATGAATAAAGACTGCTGCAAATGTCCAAGCCCATAAATGATATAGATTGGCACCAGTAAAAAACGGATAAATAACGGCTACTAAGAGAAGCGGCCACAAAATCACAGCTGGAATGGAATGGGTAACGCCTCGATGATTGCGAATGTAAATGGCATTATTCTTTAACTTTAAAACCGTATCAATATCAGGTATTTGCGATCCGGCAATTGTAGCAATTAAGACACTAGTCGTGGTAGCATGGCTGCTAGCGACAACAGGGTCAAGAGTTGCTAAACCACCTAGAGCAATTCCCATGACAACGTGTGTTCCTGTATCCAAAAGGAAGTCCTCCTTCAAATATAATTCTTGTCAAACATGCTCAATTAATTTATCGTAAAACAAATACATTACTTATTATAATGCCTTTTTTCACGCAGTTTAACTACATCTGGAGGAACAAAAGTTATGATTATTGAACTAAAGAATATAGAAAAAATCAACAAATCTGCTTTTCAAACAGATTTAATTAACTGGTTTAAATATGAACAACGTGACCTACCTTGGCGAAAAGATCAAGACCCATATAAAATATGGGTTTCAGAAATTATGCTGCAGCAAACAAGAGTGGATACGGTTATTCCCTATTTTAATCGTTTTATTGAGTGGTTTCCTACCATTGAAGACCTAGCAGAGGCTGAGGAAGATAAGGTTTTGAAAGCATGGGAAGGACTCGGATATTATTCAAGGGTAAGAAACTTACAATCAGCAGTTAAGGAAGTAAAGGAGAAGTATAGCGGAATTGTACCCAATAATCCTGAGGACATCGCTGGACTTAAAGGGGTTGGGCCATATACGGCAGGAGCCATATTAAGTATCGCTTATGGAATTCCTGAACCCGCTGTGGATGGAAACGTAATGAGGGTATTTTCAAGGGTTCTTTCAATATGGGAAGATATTGCAAAATCATCCTCACGAAAAATATTTGAAAAGGCAGTTCGAGAATTAATTTCTCATGATGACCCATCCTCCTTTAACCAAGCATTAATGGAATTGGGAGCATTAATATGTACACCAACCTCTCCATCATGTTTATTATGTCCTGTTAGGGAACATTGCCAAGGGTTTGAGGAGGGGGTTCAAAATGAACTTCCGATAAAGACCAAAAAAAATAAGACAAGAAATGTTCAACTTGCGGCAGCTGTCCTTTTAGATGGGAATGGAAAGGTATTAATCCACAAGCGGCCGGCAACAGGTTTGCTCGCAAATTTATGGGAGTTCCCTAATGTTGAAATTCATCATCCATTACAAAATGATCGTGAGCAGATTATAGATCTATTTGAGCATACCTTAAATATAAAAGTAAAACTTGAAAAAATTATTGGGCAGCTTGAACATGTTTTTTCACATTTGGTGTGGAATATTAACGTATATACAGGTACCTTCCACTCTGATTTTCAGGAAAGTGACGAGTGGAAGTTTGTATCATTAGAAGAAATGAAAGAATTTGCCTTCCCTGTTTCCTACCAAAAAATGCTTAGGCTTTATTTAGAACGCCAAAAGGAATGAACGCCGCAAAGCTGCGGCGTTTTTTCAAATGATAAGAAAGTATAAATTTTTGAACTTAGATAACTGTCTAGCGCAAGCGACGCTTGCGCTTTTCTTAATCATATACTGTTTTCGTACCATGGGTATAGTCTGCCTCTTGTCTATTAATGCCTCCCCGGTTTTCAATTTCCTCAATAATTTCACGATGGATCGTTTGTCCTTCACTATTTAAATAGGGGGCAATTTGCTGCAAAGAATGGTGGAAAAAAGCAAGTTCACTGCTTTTCCAATCCGATTTAGACATCATCGACAGTTCAGTCATATCACGTCCTACATACATCTGTATATCTTCCTTTCCAAGGTTAATTACTCTTATTGTTTAATATTAATTGTCTTCTATTCGTGGAAAAGATAAAATAAATTGAAAAGCGCAGGCGCCCGTTTAGCGGCGTATGGACTGGAGCCCATTGACTTATCGTAAGGAAAAGAGCGAAGTCCACTAGCCGTTGGGCGATGAAGCTAGACATTGATCAAATATATTTAACATAGAAGGGAATAGTTACATGACTCAAAAAGTAGCACTCATCACGGGAAGCAGCAGGGGCATCGGTAAGGCGACTGCTCTTCGATTAGCTGAAGCAGGATATGATATTGTCATTAATTATGCTAGAAGTAAAAAATCAGCTCTAGAGACAGCGGAGCAAATAGAGGCATTAGGGAGAAAAGTACTCGTTGTTAAAGCAAATGTTGGCGATGTAGCGAAAATAAAAGATATGTTCACCCAAATAGATGAAGAATTCGGTCGTCTAGATGTGTTTGTAAATAATGCTGCCTCTGGCGTACAACGACCAGTAATGGAGCTTGAGGAAAATCATTGGGATTGGACTTTAAATATTAATAGTAAGGCCTTGCTGTTTTGTGCCCAAGAAGCTGCCAAATTAATGGAACGAACTGGCGGCGGGAAAATTGTCAGCATTAGTTCTCTTGGTTCGATCCGCTATCTAGAAAATTACACGGTCGTTGGCGTTTCCAAGGCGGCTTTAGAAGCACTAACTAGATATTTGGCGGTTGAATTAGCCCCTAAAAATATCGTCGTTAATGCAGTTTCAGGTGGCGCAGTTGATACGGAAGCATTAAAGCATTTTCCAAATCGTGAAGAACTGCTTCAAGAGGCCAAAGAAAAAACTCCTGCAGGACGAATGGTAGAAATTGAGGATATGGTAAATTGTGTTATGTTCCTTTTGTCAGATGAATCAAGCATGATCAGGGGGCAGACCATCATAATTGATGGTGGAATTTCATTACTCGTTTAATTATTTTTAAATAATATTTTTGCGGATAATCTCCACGAAGGATGGACAAATTATATTCGTGGAGGTGATTAACATGGCAAATTTCAATCAACAGCCAAACAAAACTTCAGCTGGAACTAACATCCAGGAAGTAAGACAACAAAACGCTCAATCTCAATCTGGGTCACAAGGCTCATTTGGAACTGAATTTGCAAGCGAGACAAATGCTGCTGAAGTAAGAGCTCAAAATGCTCGTTCTGCTGCTGGTACAGCAGGTGCTGCAAGCTCTTCAGCTGCTGCTGGCTCATTCGGAACTGAATTTGCAAGCCAAACAGATGCTCAAGAAGTAAGACAACAAAACCAACAATCTCAAGCACGTAAAAACCAAGGCAATGGCCAATTTGGACAAAGCTAATAAAAGCTAAACAAAGAAGACACTCTAGATTCGAATAGAGTGTCTTTCTTTCTGTGTCATTGTACTTAGAAAACTGTCTAGCTCCAGTGCCTAGGGGCTCGGGGTCATAAGCCAATCCCGTCCTGAAGGTTAAAAAGCAACCTTCAAGCCGGCTCGTCTTATGCCTGTCGCCCCTGTTCAAGGCGTCTCCGCTTTTCTATTTTCGACAAAACTTCTATAATGTCTACATAAATTTTCAAAGGAAAATCCGACTTGTTCAAGAATACATATTAGGAACAAATAAGAAGGCGGTGAGGGAAATGGATCATTTTAACAGATTAGTTTCCGAACAATTGGTGACGATGGATAAATTATTACATCTTCAAGGAGAACTTGAGCGTTGTCAACAAATCGAAGTGGAGCTTCAGACATTACAGAAGTCGACGGATCTTGAAAGTATACAATTAGAGATTCGGCTGATGAAAGATGAGTTAAAAGAGATCCAGTCCATTTTTGAAAAGCAGACAGAAGAAGTAATCAATTCCTATCGGGAAATGAACTTAACACCCTCCTTTTAGGTGGAAAACAAGGAATCTCCTTAAAAAATTCGCAAATTTTTACAAAGAGCCATCGAAATATGGCTCTTTTGTTTTAAAATCTGTTCTCAACCGTTATAATAATAATAAATAGGAATTGTACTTTGTTACCTTTTGTCATTATTTATCTAACGGTTTCAAATAGGGTTACAAAGCGTTCAGGAATGAAGGTAGGGGAGAAACATGGGCGTACCCATCGAAGGTGAACCAATGCAAATACATAGCTATAAACACAATGGGCACATCCATCGCGTCTGGGAAGAAACAACTGTTTTAAAAGGGACTCAGAATTTGGTTATTGGAGGCAATGATCGAACACTAGTGACAGAATCAGATGGCAGAACGTGGATAACCAGAGAACCAGCCATTTGTTATTTCCATTCACAATACTGGTTTAACGTAATTGGAATGATTCGTGAGGATGGTATATATTACTACTGTAATATCAGTTCCCCTTTTATTTTTGATGGCGAAGCACTAAAGTATATTGATTATGACCTAGATATTAAGGTGTTTCCAGATATGACTTTTAATTTACTAGACGAAGATGAGTATGAACGTCATCGCCGTGAAATGAATTATCCAGATCCAATTGATCAAATTCTAAAAAGAAATGTTGAAAAACTGATTCAATGGATTCGGCAACGGAATGGCCCATTTGCACCAGATTTTATTGATATTTGGTATGAACGTTATTTAACATACAGACGTTAGATGGGTAAAGAGGATATTACGCGCCTGTTGATGTAATCAACAGGTTTTTATTTGCTTTTGTAGTACGAGAATAACCTGCGTGGTTTTATTATTGTAAAAAAATAATTGTATCAATTGCTTCCTATTATTTTTTGAAAGGAGGACTACTTTGAGCAGTATTCTAAGGTATCTGCAATTTGTAAAACCGTATCGGCTTCAGGTGATAGGGACAATCATTATTGGGGTAATAAAATTTTCTATTCCGCTAATGATACCACTATTGATTAAATATGTTGTTGATGACATTGTGGGTAGTCATACTCTATCTCATGATGAGAAGATTGAAAAACTCTTGTTCATTATGGTTATCATGCTTGTTGTTTTTGTCATCTTGCGACCGCCGATCGAATATTACCGCCAATATTTTGCCCAGTGGACTTCAAGCAAAATTCTTTATGATATTCGTGATTCGATGTATACCCACATTCAAAAGTTAAGTTTTAAATATTTTTCAAATAATCGTGCAGGGGAAATAATCTCACGTGTCATTAATGATGTTGAACAAACGAAGACGTTTGTCATTTCCGGATTAATGAATCTTTGGCTGGATATTGCCACAATAATTATTGCCATTATTCTTATGTTTTTAATGAGCGTTAAGCTAACGTTCGTATCAATATTGTTATTTCCGCTATATGCCTTTTCAATTAGGTATTTTTTTGGGAATCTACGTAAGTTAACTCGGCAACGGTCACAAGCACTTGCCGAGGTTCAAAGCTATTTACATGAGCGTGTTCAAGGTATGCCGGTAATTAAAAGCTTTGCGATAGAAGAATTTGAACAGGGTCAATTTGATAAGCAAAATAGAAATTTCTTGGAAAAGGCCTTGCAGCATACTAGCTGGAATGCAAAGGCATTTTCTGCAGTTAATACCATTACAGATATTGCCCCATTAATTGTAATTGGCTATTCTGCTTATCTTGTGATTCAGGACCAGCTATCATTAGGGACGATGGTTGCATTTTTTGCCTATAT
>Ga0268257_1001310_pt1 | contig 21861 bp, 13 predicted proteins | sample AgamicAtPrz_FD_200249 | JGI IMG/M metagenome (GOLD analysis project Ga0268257, IMG submission 200249) | Agave microbial communities from Guanajuato, Mexico - At.P.rz (v2) (version 3) | ecosystem: Host-associated > Plants > Phyllosphere > Phylloplane/Leaf | place: Guanajuato, Mexico | collected... | reverse complement strand
GCTCGATTTGCCGTCGCCCATCGTGGAGAGCCGCTATGCGCGTCTTGCTCGGCATCCATCTGCCGCGCCTGCCGCTCGACGTGTGCGCCCCGCCGCCGTCTGACGCAGCGGCCGGCGAGGCCGGCGAGGCCGGCTGTGCGGTGCTCGAGCAGGGCGTCGTGCTGATCGCCGATGCGGCCGCGCGCCGGCAGGGTGTGCGCGCGGGCATGAAGCGCGGCGGCGTGCTGACGCTTGCGCCCGCGACGCGGCTCGTCGAACGCGATCCCGCCCGCGAAGCCGATGCGCTGCGCGCGGTCGCGCTCGCGTTGCTGCGCTTCTCGCCGTGCGTCGCGCTCGACGACGAAGCTACGCTGCTCGTCGACGTCGGCCCGAGCCTGCGCCTGTTCGGCGGCCTGCCGTCGCTGTGCCGCCAGGTGCGCGCGACGCTCGCGGCGCTCGGCTATGCGGCGCGCCTGTCCGCCGCGCCGACCGGGCGCGGCGCGTGGCTGCTCGCGCGCACGTCGGCGCGCTCGCGCATCCGGCGCCGCGTCGCGCGTCAAGGCTCGCTCGTCCGCACGCTCGACCGGCTGCCGTGCGGGCTGCTGCCCGATGCGCGTCCGTATGCGGGCTGGTTCGACGGCCTCGGCTGCCGCACGCTCGCCGATCTGCGCCGCCTGCCGCGCGCGGGGCTGCAGCGGCGCTGCGGCCCCGCGCTGCTGGCCGCGCTCGATCGTGCGTACGGCGAGGGGGTCGAGCCGCTCGCGTGGATGGCGGTGCCGCCCGTGTTCGACGTGCGGCTCGAATTGCCGGAGCGTGTCGAATACGCGGAAGCCGTGTTGTTCGCCGCGCGGCGGCTCGTCGTGCAGCTGTGCGGGTGGCTAGCCGCGCGGCAGCTGTCGCTGGCCGCGATGACGTTCGATCTCGAGCACGAGCGCGGCCGCCAGGCCGTGCCGCCGACACCGCTCGCGCTTGCGTTCGCCGCACCCGTGCGCGACGAAGCGCATTTCATGCGGCTGCTCGGCGAGCGGCTCGCGCGCGTGGAGCTACCGGCCGCGGTGATCGCGGTGCGGCTGAAGGCCACGCGCGTCGAATCGGTCGCGCCGCCGGCCGACGATCTTTTTCCCGAGCCGGGCGGTACGCGGGAAACCCGTGAACGGTTGCTCGAACTGCTGGTCGCGCGGCTGGGCGCGGACAACGTATTGCGAGCGGCGCCCGTCGCCGATTACCGGCCCGAGGCCGCGAACCGCTGGCTGCCGCTCGATGCGCAAGCGGGCAAGCCGGCCGCCGGTCCGCCCGCCGCGCCGCCGCGTCCCGCGTGGTTGCTGGCTGAACCGCTGCCGCTTCTGATGCGCGGCGAGCGGCCGGTATTTCATACGCCGCTCCGGATGATGTCGTCGGCCGAGCGGATCGAGGCCGGGTGGTTCGACGGGCAGTTGATCGCACGCGATTACCACGTCGCGCAGGATGAAGCCGGTGCGTGCTATTGGGTGTTCAAGGAGCGGGCGGGGAGCGAGGCCGAACCGCACTGGTTCCTGCACGGCCTGTTCGGGTGAGCGGAGATGGTTGCGGAATTCAGTTTGCTGCCCGATTACGCGGAGTTGTTCTGCCGCTCGAACTTTTCGTTCCTGCACGGCGCGTCGCATGCGGACGAACTGGTCGAGCGTGCGGTGGAACTCGGCTATCGCGGGATCGCGATCACCGACGAATGCTCGCTCGCCGGCGCGCCGCGCATGTATGTCGCCGCGAAGGCGAACGGGCTGCCGCTCGTCATCGGTTCCTATTTCGACGTCACGCCGGATGAAGTCGCGCCCGGCCAGGATCCGGGCCCCGGTGCGTTCGGGCTCGTGTTGCTCGCGCAGAACCGAGAAGGGTACGGCAATCTTTCCGAGCTGATTTCGTGGCGGCGGATGGAGGCGCCGAAGGGAACTTACCGGCTCACGTCGCGAATGTTGTCGAGGCCGCCAGAGGAATTCGCCCATCTGCGCGGGATGCCCGACTGCTTCGCGATCCTCGTGCCCGCGTATCCGGTGCGGGCGGACGTACTCGACGCACAGGTCGCATGGTTTCGCGCGACGTTCGGCGAGCGCGCGCGGCTTGGGCTCGTGCAGTTGCAGCGCGCGCTCGACGGCGCGCAGCGCGACGAGATTCGTGAGGCCGGCGAGCGGCGCGACGTGCGGATCGTCGCGCTCGGCGACGTGACGATGCACCGGCGTTCGTGCAAGGCGTTGCAGGACGTGATGACGGCGATCCGTGTCGGCATGCCGGTGGCCGAGTGCGGCTATGCGCTCGCGCCGAATGCGGAGCAGCATCTGCGTACGCGTGGACGGATCGCGAAGTTGTTTTCGCCGGAAGAGATTGGCGAAACCTGCGCGATGCTCGACGCGTGCGATTTCGATCTCGGCAAACTGCGCTACGAGTATCCCGACGAGATCGTGCCGAAGGGGCTCACGCCAACGCGCTATCTGGAACAGGAAACCTTCGCGGGAGCGGCCGATCGTTATCCGCAGGGCATTCCGGAAAAGGTCGACAAGCAGATCCGCCATGAACTCGACCTGATCGCCCGGCTGGAATACGAACCGTTCTTCCTGACCGTCTACGACATCGTCAAATACGCGCGCAGCCAGAACATCCTGTGCCAGGGCCGTGGCTCGGCCGCGAACTCGGTGGTCTGCTACTGCCTCGGCATCACCGAAGTGAATCCCGAGCAAAGCACGATGCTGTTCGAGCGCTTCATCAGCGAGGAACGCGGTGAGCCGCCGGATATCGACGTCGACTTCGAGCATCAGCGTCGGGAAGAAGTGATCCAGCACATCTACGAAAAATACGGCAAGGACCGCGCCGCGCTCGCGGCCGCCGTTTCGACGTATCGCCCACGCGGCGTGCTGCGCGAAACCGGCAAGGCGCTCGGCGTCGATCCGATGCTGGTCGATCGCGTCGCGAAGGGGCATCGCTGGTTCGACGGCAGCCGCGATCTGCTGCAGCAATTCGCGTCGACCGGGCTCGATCCGGCGACGCCGATCATTCAGGCATGGGCCGAACTGGCGGGGCGCTTGCTCAACTTTCCGCGTCACCTGTCGCAGCATTCGGGCGGCTTCGTGATCAGTCGCGGCAAGCTCACGCGGCTCGTGCCGGTCGAGAACGCGGCGATGAACGGGCGGCGCGTGATCCAGTGGGACAAGGACGATCTCGAGGCGCTCGGGCTGATGAAGGTCGACGTGCTCGCGCTCGGCATGCTGTCGGCGCTGCATCGCGCGTTCGACCTGCGCACCGCATGGCGCGGGCCGCCGGAGCCGGGCGGCGAACCGTTCACGCTGAAGCACATTCCGCAGGATGACGAAGCAACTTACGACATGATCTGCCGGGCCGATACGGTCGGCGTGTTCCAGATCGAATCGCGTGCGCAGATGTCGATGCTGCCGCGGCTGCGGCCGCGCAACTACTACGACCTCGTCGTCCAGGTGTCGATCGTGCGGCCCGGCCCGATTCAAGGCGGCGCGGTGCATCCGTACCTGAAGCGGCGCAGGATCGTGGCCGGCGAAGAGGAGGGCGAGGTCACGTACCCGAGCGACGCGCTCAAGGAAGTGCTCGTTCGCACGCTGGGTGTGCCGATCTTCCAGGAGCAGGTCATGCAGATTGCGATCGTCGCCGCGGGTTTTACACCTGGCGAAGCGGATGACTTGCGTCGCGCGATGGCCGCATGGAAGCGCAAAGGCAATCTCGAGAAATATCAGGACAAGATCATCAGCGGGATGCTCGAGCGCAACTACACGCGCGAATTCGCCGAACAGATTTTCGAGCAGATCAAGGGCTTCGGTGAATACGGTTTTCCCGAAAGCCACGCGGCCAGCTTCGCGAAGCTCGCGTACGCGAGCAGCTGGCTCAAATGCCACGAGCCCGCGATCTTTCTCGCCGCGCTGCTGAACAGCCAGCCGATGGGGTTCTACCCGCCGTCGCAGCTCGTGCAGGACGCGAAGCGTCACCGCGTGAAGGTGCTGCCGATCGACGTCACGCAAAGCGGTTGGGAGGCGTCGCTCGAAGCGCTGCCGGGCCAGCCGCCGCCGCACGGCCAGCCCGCGGTGCGGCTCGGCCTGTCGCTCGTGCGCGGCCTTGGCGAAGCCGCTGCGCGCCGCATCGAAGCCGCCCGCATCGCCGGCCCGTTCGACAACGTCGACACGCTCGCCCGTCGCGCGCAGCTCGAACGCCGCGATCTCGAAGCGCTCGCCGCCGCGAACGCGCTCGCGACGCTCGCCGGCCATCGCCGCGATGCGCTGTGGCAGGCCGTCGCCGCGGCGCCGGAGCGCGATCTGCTTGCCGCCGCGCCGATCGACGAAACGGAGCAGCCCGCGCTCGGCGCGCCGTCGGAAGCCGACGACATCCTCGCCGACTATCACACCACCGGCCTCACGCTGAACCGCCATCCGGTCGCGTTGCTGCGGCCGGCGTTGCGCGCTCAGCGGTTGTCGTCCGCGGCCGAACTGCGCGACCGTCCGGACGGCCGGCTCGCGCGCGCATGCGGGCTCGTGATCGCGCGGCAGATGCCGGGCACCGCGAAAGGCGTGATGTTCATGACGCTCGAAGACGAAACGGGTTGCGTGAACGTGATCGTCCGGCCCGAGCTGCTCGCGCGGCAGCGTCGCGAAACGCTCGATTCGCGGCTGCTCGCGGCGTCGGGCGTGTGGCAGGTCGTCAGCGACGTGAGGCACCTCGTCGCGCAGCATTTCGAGGATCTGACGCCGTTGCTCGGCGGCCTGCGCACGTCGAGCCGCGAATTCCATTGATTCCTGCGGCCGTGCGCCGACCGCGCGGTGCTCGCCGCATGACTCGCGTATCAGACAAGTCCGACATCGAGTCTCGCCAAGGATTCAATAAATAAGGATAACAAATCATTTACGGAATTTGACAATGTTTTCAATTCGGATGACGGAATTTCATACTTGTCCCATGGCGTGGGAAGACAGAAATTGAAACAATCTTTTCCGAAATACGCAAAGCAGCGGCTATCGGGACAAACCGTGAGGTGGCCTCAGGTGCAGATGCATATTTCTTTTTTTTCCAACGTATCAACATAACGAGGTCTGTTTATGAAGCTTACCCGCGCAAGTCTTGCCATTGCTGCGTTCGCGGCCGCGATTGCGGTGCCCGGCGTTTCGCAAGCCGCACCCGACGGCACCATCACGTTCAAGGGCAACATTTCCGCGCAAACCTGCACGGTTAGCGGCAACGGTGGCGGCAAGGACTTCACGGTCACGCTCCCGTCGGTTTCCGTCAGCACGCTGTGGGCCGCAGGTCAGGTGTCGGGCCGCACGCCGTTCACCATCGCACTGACCAACTGCTCGACGAAGACGGGCGTCGTTCACACGTTCTTCGAGGCGGGCCCGACGACCAATCAGGAGATCGGCACGCTGATCCTCCAGGACGCCAACGCCGCCAAGAATGTCCAGGTCCAACTGCTGAACGCGGACCATTCCCCGATCAAGGCGGGTGCCGAGGATGCATCGCAGGGTGACAAGAAGGTGTCGCTCGTCGACGGCAACGCAAAGTTGCAGTACTACGCTCAGTACTACGCGACAGGCGCGGCGGGCGCGGGTCCGGCGAACACGCAGGTCATGTACACGATGGCCTACGAATAAGCACGGAGCGGTTTCACCGTCTCTCGATCTCGAAGGATGAGACGGTATGTCCTGTCTCATCTTTCCCTCGTTATTCCCCTACTTCAAACAGTTGATAACCGCCATGAAAACTAAGCAATCCTTAAGATGGCTCATCGCCGGCGGGTGCGTCGTGTTGGGGCTTGCAGCCGTCTTGAATGCACAAGCTTCCGTTGTCGTCGGCGGAACCCGGCTCGTATACGACGCGAACGAGGCCGAGGCCACGATCAAGCTGTCGAACGACGATGGCAAGTCTCCCGCGCTGGTGCAGTCATGGGTCGACACGGGCGACATCAAGGCCGCTCCGTCGGCGATCGACGCCCCGTTCACGGTCACGCCGCCGATCGCACGCATAGATCCCGGCAAGGGCCAGACGCTGCGTGTCGTGTTCACCGGCGAGCCGCAGCCGCAGGACAGGGAATCGGTGTTCTGGCTCAACGTCCTGGAAGTGCCGCCCAAGCCCGGTGCGGATCAGGCCGACACGAACAAGCTGCAACTCGCATTCCGCACCCGGATCAAGTTGTTCTACCGTCCCGCGGGGCTCAAGGGCTCGTCCAACGATGCACCCGGACAAATTGGCTGGCGGCTGACGCACAAGGACGGCCGCCCGTTTCTCGAAGCGCGCAATCCGACACCGTACTACGTGTCGTTCTCGGCGATCGAAGCGAGATCCGGCGGCAAGACCATCCCGACGAACGAAGCCGGCATGGTGCCTCCGATGGGCAACAAGGCTTTCCCGTTGAAGAGCGATCTTCCCGCGGCACCGGACGCGAAAGTGTTTTACAGCGTGCTGAACGACTGGGGCGGCTCCGTCGAAGGCGATACGGCATTGAAGCCGGACAACACGCCCGCCGCGAACTGACGCCGAACGACTGAACCCGCGCGACGGCGGTTTCACGCTCCCTCCATTTCCTCCGTTTGTACCCGATTTGCCCGACCGCAGCAGGCGGTCCGGGCGTGTTTTGTCGCGGAGATTTCAACTGGCCTTCGTTATGCAAAGAAGAAATCGAGATTCATTTTCCACCGCGCTACGCCCGTTCAGCCTGGTTGCATCGGCATTGTTCGCGTGCTCCGGCGCATACGCCAGCGATGGCGCCGCCATGCAGGTGGCGCAAGTGGAATTCAACGATTTGTTCTTGCAGCGCCCCGGCGCGCCGCGCGTCGACGTCAGGCGCTACAGCAAGGGCAACATCGCGTCGCCCGGGGTCTACCGCGCGGACATCTACGTGAACCAGCATTGGCTCGGCCGCTCGGAGGTGACGCTCAAGCAGATCGGCAATCGAAGCGATAACGTCCAACCGTGCTTCGATCGCGCGCTGCTCGAGCGCATGGGCGTGGATCTGTCCAAGCTGTCGGAGCAGGCGGCCGCGCGGATCGACGGCCCGGCCGACGCCAGTGCATGCCTGACCCTGCCGGAGCTGGTGCCGGACGCGACCGCGCAGTTCGACAACGGCGAGCTGCGGCTCGACATCAGCGTGCCGCAGGCTTCGATGCTGCGCAACCCGCGCCAGTACGTCGATCCGCGCTACTGGGACGAAGGCGTGCCGGCGGCCATCTTGAAATACAACGCGAATGCGTACCGCTCGGTGGCGGCGGGCACGGCATCGACGCAAGGGTACGTCGGGCTGACGGCCGGGCTGAACGTCGGCCCGTGGCGCTTCCGGCACGATGGCAACGTATCGTACAACTCGTTCAGCGGCGGTACCCAGTATCAGAGCGTGCAGACCAACATGAAGCGCTCGATCGCGAAACTGAAGAGCCAGCTCGTCGTGGGCGAGGCCTTCACGAACGGAAAGCTGTTCGATAGCGTCGGCTTTCGCGGCGTGCAGATCGAATCGGACGAGCGGATGTATCCGGCCTCGCAGCGTGGCTACGCACCGACGATTCACGGCATCGCGAACAGCAATGCGCTGGTGAGAATCCGCCAGAACGGCAACGTCATCTATGAAGCCAACGTCGCGGCGGGGCCGTTCGTGATCGACGACCTGTATCCGACCGGCTATGGCGGCGATCTTCAGGTGGAGGTCACCGAAGCCGACGGCAGCAAGCATGTGTCGAGCGTGCCCTATGCGGCGCCCGTCAACGCGCTGCGGGTCGGCAACACACGCTTCAGCGCAACGGTGGGTCAGTACCGGAGCCAGATGCTGAGCAGCAAGCCGTGGATGTTCGAAGGCACGCTGCTCCACGGTTTCACGAACGCCATCACCGGTTATGGCGGCCTGCAGGCAAGCGAAGGCTATATATCGGCCCTGGCCGGCGTCGCACTCAACACGTCGTTCGGCGCGTTCGGCTTCGATATCACGCAGGCGAATGCGAGCCTGAAGGGCCTGCCGAGCCGCAGCGGGCAGAGTATGCGGATCACCTACAGCAAGCTGCTCGCGCCGACCGACACGAACCTCACGATGGCGGCTTATCGTTATTCGAGCAGCGGCTACCTGAGCATGCGGGACGCGGTGACGTTGCGGGATCTGGCCGGGCGCGGCATGAACGATCACATGATGACGACGGGCGTGCAGCGCGGGCGGCTGCAGCTTACCGTCACGCAGAATTTGCCGCAGGGGTATGGCTCGTTCTACCTGACCGGCTCGACGCAGGATTACTGGAATCAGAGCGGCCGGGACACGCAGTTCCAGGCCGGCTACAGCAACAATTTCAAGCAACTGAATTACAACGTGTCGCTGGTGCGCCAGCTCGACGCGACGCGGGACCGGTGGGACAACCGCATGATGCTGACGCTCAATGTGCCGCTCGGCAGCGGCCCACGCGCGCCGTATTCGTCGACCATGCTGCAGCGCGACTCCGACGGCAGCGTACAGGTGCAGGAATCGGTATCCGGCTCGCTCGGCGTCGACGACGCGTTCAGCTACGGGCTGAACGGCAGCAACACGAGCGGCGGCCCGGGGCGCGCGACGTCGAGCGTGGGCGGCAACGTGTCGTACGCGTCGCCGTTGGCCACCCTCACCGGCAGCGCGTCGAAGGGAACGGGCTACAGCCAGGTCGGCGCGGGCCTGTCTGGCGGCGTCGTGGCCTACAGCGGCGGCGTCGCGTTTGCGCCGCAACTGGCCGAAACCGTCGCGATCGTCGAGGCCAAGGGCGCGCACGGCGCCCGCGTAATGAACGGCAGCGGGCTGCGCGTCGACCGGTGGGGGCACGCTGTCGTCACGAGCCTGCAGCCGTTCTCGCGAAACGACATCGAGCTCGATCCGAAGGGCTTGCCGCTGAGCGTCGAACTCAAGTCGACGTCGCAATTCACGGTGCCGACGGCGGGCGCCGTCACGCGGCTCGAATTCAAGGCCGAGGGCGGCGGGCGCTCGATGATCATCCACGGCAAGACGGCCGACGGCGAGCCGTTGCCGTTCGGTGCGCAGGTGTTCGATGCGAAGGGGCAGGAAGTCGGCACCGTTGCGCAGGCGGGACGCGTCATCGTGCGCAGCATGAAGGGTGAAGCAGGCGACTTCAGCGTGAAGTGGGGCGACGGCACCAACGACCAGTGCCGGATGAGCGTTTCGCTATCGGGCGGCGCATCGGGCGGCAAGGCCTGGTCGACCGCGAATGCGGTGTGCGTGCGGTGATCTCGCCGCCGGCGGATGAATCCGCTGCCGAGCGTTCAGTCTGTGTCCAATATGCGGCGGCAGATGGTCGTAACGAGGATTGCAGCCTGTATCGATTTAAGTAAAGGAAGGCGAAATGTTGATGACGAAACGAATATTCGGGCGCCGGATCCCGCAGCTTGGCAGAATCGTGGCGGGCGGCCTCCTGTGTGCGGCGGCGGTTTTTTCGAGCGTGAGCGAGGCTGCAGTAGTAAATGGCTGTTACGTCAAAAAGAACGGGGTGTTGTTGCCGAGCGACCAGAACGGCAAGTACACCGTCGCCGTTGACGGCCTGCCCGGAAGCGTCCAGGTCGATCCCAACTCGCCTAACGGGACAGTGATATATACGGCGTTCTCACAGCCGGGGAACCATGAGATGGGGTGCACGGCGCTGACGTTCGGCTTCACTCTTGAATTTACGACGGGGGGGCGCCTATCAGGTACGGCAGGTGGTCAGCCTAACGTGTACACCACCACTGTTCCCGGCATTGGCGTTCGGATTTCCGTGGCTGACATTTTATCCGGCGCGTATTGGTCGATCTCTACTCCGAGGTTGAGACCGGCGCTGTTCTATACCCAGATCATGGTCAAGGTCGAATTGATCAAGATCGGTGCAATTACGTCTGGTGGTTCTATAGGGTACATTGGCCATATAAGAATCCCGGAATATAACCAACGCCTCCTGGAGATCAAGCTGGCGAGGCCGATCCTCGTCCGACCTGTCGCGCCGACGTGCAAGGTCGAAACACCGGTCATTCAGGCGTCGCTGGGCAACGTCTTGGGCAGAAGCCTGGAAGGCGGCGCGACGTCGAGCGCCGTGCCGTTCAATATCCGGTTGCTGTGTAGCGGGGCCGGACAAATCAACGGGATGCCCGGCAAGGCGCTGACCTACATCACGTTGACGGATGCAACCAATCCCGGGAACCGGTCCGACATGCTTTCTCTCTCGAGCGATTCCACTGCTACCGGAGTCGGGATCCAGATTTTGCGGAGTGACGGTAGCATCGTCAGCTACGGCCCGGATTCGAGCGCGGAGGGCAACCCGAATCAATGGTATGTCGGCGAGTATGGCAACGGCACCGTGGATATCCCGCTGAAAGCCCGCTATGCCGGCGAAGGTGGAAAAGTCGGGCCGGGCAGTGCGAATGGCCTTGCCACTTTCACGATGAGCTATCAGTAATCGGCACAGGCAGCGCCCACCCGCGGCGCTGCTGCTTCAATGCCGAACCCGGCCTGTTCGTTCGGCGTGAGCGTAACGTGTCGTGCCATGACCGCATCCCCCGCCGCGCATTGCATACCAGTTACCCAAAGTGGTTCTATTCTGGTCTGCTTCCGACGCCCGAAAACGCGGCAAATCCTTCCCTCGAACTGTCCCCTTGCATACCACCTCGGGTAAATCCCTATCCCGTGCCGCATTGTAAACAAAGGCTTTGCCGGCACTAAAACGCTTGCCGGGCAAGGCTTCCGGCGATTTCCGCGGCGCTAATACCAGTTCGTTGACTGGTATTATGGTGGTTATATAATGCGTTCACTTTCGACGGTCCGAGATCGTCGTCCGACACGCGGAGGCACATGGAAACCGGCTGGTCCGAACTGGCGCCCGATCCCCTCGACGACACGCCGCTCTATCTGCAGCTCGCCCGCAATCTGGCGAGCGCGATCCACGCCGGCGCCTGGCGGGCCGGCGAGGCGCTGCCGTCGGAACGGCTGCTGTCGGTGTCGGTCGGCGTGTCGCGGATCACCGCACGTCGTGCGCTCGCGCTGCTGGTCGAGCAGGGCCTGATCAAGCGGGCGCGCGGCGCGGGCAGCTTCATCACGCCGCGTGTCGCCGATCCGCTGTCGCGTCTCGTCGGCTTCACCGCGAAGATGCGGCAGCGCGGCTTCGTGCCCGATTCGGTATGGCTGTCGCGCACGCTGCGCGCCGCGAGCCGCGACGAGCTCACGCATCTCGGCCTCGCGCCGGGCGCGACGGTCGCGCGGCTCGAACGGCTGCGCCGCGCGGACGGCATCGTGATGGCGGTCGAGCATTCGACGCTGCCGGCCGCGGTGGTGCCCGATCCGCAGGCGCTCGGCGCGTCGCTGTACGAATACCTCGAGGGGCGCGGCATGACCGTCGTGCGCGCGCTGCAGCACTTTCGCGCGGCGAACGCGACGCACGCGATCGCGAAATGGATGGCGGTGAAGCCGGGCTCGGCGCTCCTCGTGATCACGCGCATCGGCTACGGCGCCGACCAGCGCGCGATCGAAGTGACCGAAACGTATTGCCGCGACGACTACTACGACTTCGTCGCCGAACTGAAACGCTGACGCGCGAGACTGCCTGCGCACCCCGCGCGATCGCGATGGAACGCAATCGCGCGCAATGAATCGCAACGGATTGGCCAATCACGACGCGGATGCCCGCGTCACCCGATCATCAAGAGAACGTCATGCTGACTGGCAACATCCTGACCCCCGACGGCTGGATTCACGGCTCGCTCGATAGCGAGAACGGCCGCATCACCACGCTCGACGGCACGCCCGTCGATCCCGCGACGAACGACGCGCCGTACATCCTGCCCGGCTTCATCGACCTGCACGTGCATGGCGGCGGCGGCGCCGACGTGATGGAAGGCGGCGACGCGATCGAAACGATCGCACGCACGCACGCGCAATTCGGCACGACGAGCCTGCTCGCGACGACGATGACCGCGCCGCGCGACGAGCTGATGGCGGTCGTCGCGAATCTCGGCACGGTCGCGCGCACCCGCACGCCGGGCGGCGCGCGTGTGCTCGGCGTGCATCTCGAAGGCCCGTACATCAACCCCGGCAAGCTCGGTGCGCAACCGGACGCGGCGGTGTCGGCCGTGCTCGACGAGGTGCTGAAGTATCTGTCGATCGCGCCGATCCGCGTCGTCACGCTGGCGCCGGAAATCGCGGGCCACATCGAGATCATCGGCGAGATGGCCGCGCGCGGCGTGCGCGTGCAGCTCGGCCACTCGCTCGCGACCTACGACGATGCCGTCGCCGCGCTCAAGCACGGCGCGTGCGGCTTCACGCACCTGTTCAACGCGATGTCGCCGCTGCATCACCGCAACCCGGGCCTCGTCGGCGCGGCGCTCGCGCATGCCGAATACGCGGAAATCATTCCCGACCTGCTGCACGTGCACCCGGGCGCGATCCGTGCGGCGCTGCGCGCGATTCCGCGCCTGTACGTCGTGACCGACAGCACGTCCGCCACCGGCATGCCCGACGGCGAATACCGGCTCGGCAGCCAGCACGTGACGAAGTGCCTCGGCGGCGTGCGGCTCGCCGACGGCACGCTCGCCGGCAGCACGCTGACGATGGACCAGGCGCTGCGCAACCTCGTGTCGCTCGGCCTGCCGATCGCCGACGTGTCGAACCGGATGTCGCGCTATGCGGCCGACTACCTCGGCGTCGCCGATCGCGGCCGCCTCGTGCGCGGCGCATGGGCCGACCTCGCGGTGTTCGATCGCGACCTGAACCTCACCGCGACCTACGTCGAAGGAGAATCGATTGTCGAATATGCTTAAGGAAGCGCGCGAGTCCGCCCAGGTCGTCGCCGCGCAACTCGCCGACACCACGCGCGTCGAAGCGCTCGCCGGCCAATTGCTCGATCACCCGCCGGCCGTCGCGCTGACGGTCGCGCGCGGCAGCTCGGATCACGCCGCCAGCTATTTCGCGAGCCTGACGATGAGCCGCCTCGGCGTGCCGGTCGCGTCGCTGCCGATGTCGGTCGCGACGCTGCAGCAGGCGCCGCTGAAGGTGCAGGACCAGCTCGCGCTCGCCTTCTCGCAGTCGGGCAAGAGCCCCGACCTCGTCAACACGATGGCCGCGCTGCGCGAAGCCGGTGCGCGCACCGTCGCCGCCGTGAACGTGCTGCCGTCGCCGCTCGCCGACGCGTGCGAACACCAGTTGCCGCTGCTCGCCGGCCCCGAACTGTCGGTCGCCGCGACGAAGAGCTATATCGCGATGCTGTCGCTGTCCGCGCAGATCGTCGCGTACTGGCAGCGCGACGCCGCGCTGATCACCGCATTGCGCGGCTTGCCCGAGGTGCTCGCGCAGGCCGGCCGGCTCGACTGGTCGCAGGCCGTCGCGGCGCTCGCGGGCGTCGAACGGATGATCGTCATCGGTCGCGGCCTCGGCCTCGCGATCGCGCAGGAAGCCGCGCTGAAGCTGAAGGAAACGTCCGGCATCCAGGCCGAGGCATTCTCGAGCGCCGAAGTCCGCCACGGCCCGATGGAGCTGATCGACCGCGATTATCCGCTGCTCGTGTTCGCGCCGCCGGGGCCCGAGCAGGCCGGCCTGCTGCAGCTTGCCGCGGACATGCGCGCACGCGGCGCCGCCGTGCTGCTCGCGGCGCCCACCGGCACGCCCGGCACGCCCGACGCAAAGGGCACCGTGCTGCCGCTCGCGCAGTCCGCCCATTCGGCGCTCGACCCGATCGCCGCCATTCTTTCGTTCTACGTGATGGCGGCGGATCTCGCCGTCGCGCGCGGGCGCAATCCCGACACGCCGCGCCACCTGAACAAAGTCACCGAAACGCACTGATAGCCGAGACAGCCGATGAGACGCGCCGAGGAGTCCCAGTTGAAGAGCCCCAACCACGATCAGATCGTCCTGCTGAGCCCCTTGACGGGGCCGATCGTCGCACTGGCCGACGTGCCCGATCCGGTGTTCTCCGGCGGAATGTTCGGCGACGGCATCGGCATCGACCCGCTCGCGGGCCGGCTCGTCGCGCCGTGCGCGGGCGTCGTGTCGCATCTCGCGCGCACCGGCCACGCGGTGACGATCACGACGCCGCAAGGCGCGGAAGTGCTGCTGCACATCGGCATCGACACCGTCGAGCTGAACGGGCAGGGCTTCATCGCGCACGTCGAAGCCGGCGCACGCGTCGAAGCGGGCGCGCTGTTGATCGAGTTCGACCAGGACGCGGTGGCGCGCTACGCGCATTCGCTCGTGTCGGTGATCGCGATCGCGAATTCCGACGCGTTCGAGGTCGTCGATCGCGCGAGCGGTTTCGCGACGGCCGGCGAGACGCCGTTGCTCGCGCTACGCGGCAAGGGTGAAGCCGCCGCGCAGGCGGCGCAGGCCGGCGCGGCCGCGCACAACGAAGTGCGCCGCGAGATCGTGCTCGCGCAGCCGGGCGGCCTGCATGCGCGGCCGGCCGCACGCGCGCGGGAAGCCGTGCGCGGGCTCGACGCGACCGTCGACGTGCTGTTCGACGGCCGCAAGGCGTCGATCGCGAGCGTCGTCGGCCTGCTCGGTCTCGGCGCCGGCGAAGGTGCGACGGTCGAGCTGGTCGGCCGCGGCGCGCACGCGCAGCAGGCCGTCGATGCGGTCGAGCACGAGCTGCTGCGCGAAGCGCACGGCGAAGTGGAGGAAAAACCGGCGCGGCTGAAGTCGCCCGCGCCGCAGACGGTCGCACGCCACACCGGCGCACCAATCGACCCCAATACGCTCGCTGGCGTATGCGCGGCGCCCGGCATCGCGGTCGGCACGCTGGTGCGTCTCGACGATGCGGACATCGTGCCGCCCGAGCAAGCGACCGGCACGCCCGCCACGGAAAGCCGCCGGCTCGACCAGGCGCTGAAGGCGGTCGATGTCGAACTCGCCGAAACGGTGCGCAGCGCGTCGGCGCGCGGGGCGGTCGGTGAAGCGGGCATCTTCGCGGTACATCGCGTGCTGCTGGAGGACCCGACGCTGGTCGACGCGGCGCGCGACCTGATCAGCCTCGGCAAGGGCGCGGGCTTCGCGTGGCGCGCGACGATCCGCACGCAGATCGACACGCTGTCGAAGCTCGACGATGCGCTGCTCGCCGAACGCGCGGCCGACCTGCGCGACATCGAGAAGCGCGTGCTGCGCGCGCTCGGCCATGCGAACGGCGCGGCGCGCACGCTGCCCGACGAGGCCGTGCTCGCGGCCGAGGAATTCACGCCGTCCGATCTGTCGTCGCTCGATCGCCAACGCGTGACCGCGCTCGTGATGGCGCGCGGCGGCGCGACGTCGCACGCGGCGATCATCGCGCGCCAGCTCGGCATCCCGGCGCTGGTGGCGGTCGGCGATGTGCTGTACACGATCCCGGACGGCACGCAGGTCGTCGTCGATGCGAGCGCGGGCCGGCTCGAACACGCGCCGACCGCGCTCGACGTCGAGCGTGCGCGTCACGAGCGCCAGCGCCTGGACGGCGTGCGCGAGGCGAACCGGCAACAGGCCGGCGAGGCGGCCGCGACGGTCGACGGCCGCGCGATCGAGGTCGCCGCGAACATCGCGACGCTCGACGACGCGAACACCGCGGTCGACAACGGCGCCGACGCGGTCGGCCTGCTGCGCACCGAACTGATGTTCATCCATCGCCAGGCCGCCCCGACGGCGGTCGAGCACCAGCAGAGCTACCAGTCGATCGTCGACGCGCTGCAGGGCCGCACGGCGATCATCCGCACGCTCGACGTCGGCGCGGACAAGGAAGTCGATTACCTGGCGCTGCCGCCTGAACCGAACCCGGCGCTCGGCCTGCGCGGCATCCGCCTCGCGCAGGTGCGCCCCGATCTGCTCGACGATCAGTTGCAGGGCCTGCTCGCGGTGAAGCCGTTCGGCGCGGTGCGCATCCTGCTGCCGATGGTGACCGACGCCGGCGAGCTCGTGCGCTTGAGGAAGCGCATCGACGAATTCGCGCGCGCGCAGGGCCGCACCGAGCCGATCGAGGTCGGCGTGATGATCGAGGTGCCGTCGGCCGCGCTGCTCGCCGACCAGCTCGCGCAGCACGCGGATTTCCTGTCGATCGGCACCAACGACCTCACGCAATACACGCTCGCGATGGACCGCTGCCAGGCCGATCTCGCCGCGCAGTCCGACGGCCTGCATCCGGCCGTGCTGCGCCTGATCGACATCGCGGTGCGCGGCGCGGCGAAGCACGGCAAGTGGGTCGGCGTATGCGGCGCGCTCGGCGGCGATCCGCTCGCGGTGCCGGTGCTGGTGGGCCTCGGCGTGACCGAACTGTCGGTCGACCCGGTGTCGGTGCCTGGCATCAAGGCGCGTGTGCGCCGTCTCGATTACCAGTTGTGCCGTCAGCGTGCGCAGGATCTGCTCGCGCTCGATTCGGCACAGGCGGTAAGGGCAGCAAGCCGCGAGGTCTGGCCGCTCGACTGAACGTCGACGGCAGGTTCGCGGCCCGTTTCACTACGAAAGCAATTAGGTCAACGACGCTTAACGACGAGACATGGATTGGAGGACTGAATGAACGGGAATCCGTTTCTGAAAATACAGGGCCTGGGCCGGGCGCTGATGCTGCCGATCGCGGTATTGCCGGTCGCCGGCATCCTGCTGCGGCTCGGCCAGCCGGACGTGTTCAACATCAAGATGATCGCCGACGCCGGCGGCGCGATCTTCGACAACCTGCCGCTGCTGTTCGCGATCGGCGTGGCGGTCGGCTTCGCGAAGGACAACAACGGCGTGGCGGCGCTCGCGGGCGCGATCGGCTACCTGATCGAAACCGCGATCATGAAGGACATCGATCCCAAGCTGAACATGGGCGTGCTGTCCGGGATCATCGCGGGTGTCGTCGCGGGGCTGCTGTACAACCGCTACAAGGACATCAAGCTGCCGGACTACCTCGCGTTCTTCGGCGGCAAGCGGTTCGTACCGATCATCACGGGGCTGGCGTGCGTGGTACTCGGGATCGTATTCGGGTACGTGTGGCAGCCGGTCCAGCATGCGATCGATGCGGCCGGCCAGTGGCTGACGACGGCGGGCGCGATCGGTGCGTTCGTGTTCGGCTTCCTGAACCGCCTGCTGCTCGTCACCGGCCTGCACCACATCATCAACTCGCTCGCATGGTTCGTGTTCGGCAACTTCACGCCGCCCGCCGGCGGCGAGATCGTGCACGGCGACCTGCACCGCTTCTTCGCGGGCGACCCGACCGCGGGCACCTTCATGGCCGGCTTCTTCCCGATCATGATGTTCGGCCTGCCGGCCGCGTGTCTCGCGATGCTGCACGAAGCGCCGAAGGAGCGCCGCGCGATGGTCGGCGGCCTGCTGTTCTCGATGGCGCTGACGTCGTTCCTGACCGGCGTGACCGAGCCGATCGAATTCAGCTTCATGTTCCTCGCGCCGGTGCTGTACGCGATCCACGCGGTGTTGACGGGGCTGTCGCTCGCGATCTGCCAGATCCTCGGCGTGAAGCTCGGCTTCACGTTCTCGGCGGGCGCGATCGACTACGTGCTGAACTACGGGCTGTCGACGAAGGGCTGGATCGCGATCCCGCTCGGCATCGCGTACGGCGTCGCGTACTACGGGCTGTTCCGCTTCTTCATCCGCAAGTTCAACATGGCCACGCCGGGCCGTGAGCCGGCCTCGGCCGATGCGGCCGCGGAATCGTACGCATCGGGCGGCTTCGTCGCGCCGGCCGCAGGCGCGGCTGCAACGGCTGCTGCACCGCGCGCGCAACGCTACATCGCCGCGCTCGGCGGCGCGGCCAATCTGTCGGTCGTCGACGCGTGCACGACGCGCCTGCGCCTGACGGTCGTCGATCCGGAGAAGGTATCGGAGCCGGAACTGAAGTCGATCGGCGCACGCGGCGTGCTCAAGCGCGGCGGCAACAGCGTGCAGGTGATCATCGGGCCCGAGGCCGACATCATTGCCGACGAGATGCGTGCCGCGATCGGCAGCGGCGCGACCGGTTCGGCAGCAACGGCGCCGGCCGCCGCGCAGCCCGTCACGGGCGCGGCCGCCGGCCCGCTCGACCCGGAGCCGACCCGCTGGCTCGCGGTGTTCGGCGGGGCGACCAACGTCGTGTCGCTCGATGCGGTGGCCACCACGCGGCTGCGCGTGGTCGTGCGCGACCCGTCGGCGGTCGATCGCGAGCGTCTCGGCACGCTCGACGTCGCATGGGTGTCGCTCGACACGTTCCACATCGTCTGCGGCAACGCGGCGGCACGCTATGCCGAACAGCTCGGTGCGCGCCTGCCGCCGTCGGGCGGCGGGGCGGCTGCACAACCGGCGTGATGCGGTGAAGCCGGCCTGATCGATCCGCGCGGCGGACTCGGGCCGGCCGTCAAAAGAACAACGGCTTGCGACGTATGCGTCGCAAGCCGTTTTCCTTTGGGGCGAGCGATGCGCGATGCGTTTGCCCGCCTCGCGCAGGACCGGATGCCTTCAGCCGTTCACGGATTCGTCAGCGTGAAGGTCGGCTTCCGGTAGCCGACACCGGCGCGGTCGAGCTTCGGCAATTCGCGTTGCGTGAGCAGCGTCGCGAAGCCGGCCCAGTCGCGCTGCAGCGCGGCGATATCGACGTGGTGCGTGTCGCCGCGCCTGAAGCGCACGCCGGCCGCATACGGCAGCTCCCAGTCGGCCCGGTGCCACGCGCGCTCGGCCAGCGCGAGCAGCCGCGGGTAGGTCATGTATTCGAGGAAGGTGTCGTTGCGCATCACCTCGCCCCACGCCTGGCCCTGCATGCCTTCGATGCGCGGCGCGGGGCCCGTGCCGGTCACCTCGAACGGGTTGCCGTCGCGGTCGCCCATCACTTCGGCGTTCTGCGGCAGGTTCTCCGGCGCGAACGAAAACACCTTGTACTCGTCGGTTGCATGCGAGCCCCAGTAGTAGCCGCGCTCGCGCGGATTGAGCGTGTACGGGAAGTCGAAGTACAGGTAGTCGGGCAGCGCGAGCACCGTCAGGTAGCCCTTGCCGCTCAGGTCGCGCGCGCTGTCCGACGCGCCCCAGAAGATCGTGTCCCACAGCGACACCATCACATGGCGCGTGCTGAAATCCTGCGGCCCGTTCGCATGCTTGATGCCGTCCTGCCACGCGGCCATCGTGCCGATCCCGTTCGCGTTGACGGCCGCGCTCACCTGTTTCGCGAAACGCGTCGGCAGCTCGTCGATCGACTTGATCTCGCCGCGCTGGAGCAGCGCCGTGCAGGCGGGCGAGCGCGCCCACGGCTTGTCCTGCGCGGCCAGATCGATGCGCCCCTTGTTCGGGTCGGTGCCGTTCAGCGGCTGGAAGCCGCCGCCGAGGAAGATGTTCTTCGCTTCGTCGCCGCCGTAGTGCCAGGTCCGCAGCGGCGCCTGCGCGTCCGCGTGCATCGCCGCGACCTCGCGGATCACCTTCGACGCGAAGTTCAGCGCGCCCGGCACGCACGGGTTCAGGTCGCTGCGCCGGTCGTAGAACTGCACCGTCGTCAGGTTCGTCGTGTCCTGCGGGTCGAGCAGCCGATACGCGTTCGCTTCCTGCCCGCGGCCGGCCGCATGCAGCCGCTGGTAGCGCGCCTCCATCGTCACGACGGCCGCCCGTGCGTGCGCGGGCATGTCGATCTCGGGGATGATCTGCACGAAGCGTTCCGCCGCGTAGCGCACGAGCGCCACGTAGTCGTCGCGCGTCAGGTAGCCGCCGCCCGAGCGGTTGTCGGGGCCGGAGCCGAGTTGCGGCAGCAGGCAGCGCGTCTCGCTCGGGTCGTGGCAGCGGCGTGAGCCGATCTCGGTCAGCTCGGGCAGGCCGGGAATCTCGATGCGCCAGCCTTCGTCGTCGGACAGATGCAGGTGCAGGCGATTGAGCTTGTACGCGCTCATCTGGTCGATCAGGCGGCGCAGCGTCGCCGGATGCTTGAAATTGCGCGCGAGGTCGACGTGCATGCCGCGATGCGTGAAGCGCGGCGCATCCTCGACGAGCATCGCCGGGATCGGGCCGCCGCCGGCCGGCGCGAGCGAGTAGAGCGTCTGCACGCCGTAGTAGAGGCCCGCGCGATCGTAGCCTTCGATCAGCACGCCGCGCGGCCCGATCGCGAGCCGGTAGCCGCCCGGTGTCGCGAGGTCGGCCGGCAGCCGGCGCGGCGCGACGAAGCCGCGAACCGGCACGCGCGCGCCGTCGAGCCCGAGGGTCGTCGCGCGCTCGCGTAGCGCGTCGACCTGCGCGTCCGGCAGGTCCGGCAGCGCGAGTTCGACGCCGCGCAGCTCGAGCGTGCCGGGCAGCGGCTGTTCGCGCTTCACGCTCGGCAGCGCGCGGCCCGGGTCGGGCCGTGCGGCCACCGGCGGCGCGTTGCCGGTCGAGTTGTTCTGCGCGTCGGCCGGCAGCGATTCGACGTAGCGCAGTTCGTTGTCGGTGTCGTTGTAGCGCAGCACGGCCGGCGGCGCGCCGTCGACGACGACATACGGGCGCGGAATCACGTCGCTGTAGCGCAGCAGCCAGTATTCGGCGACGAATGGCAGCTCGATGCGCTCGCCGGGTGCGAGCCGCACCGAGCCCGGTTGCGGCGTCAGTTCGTACAGGTCGCCGGTGAGCCGCCGCAGCGCGAAGCCTGGACGGTCAATCCGCAGCAGGCGGCGGATGCTGTGCAGGTAGAGCTTCCAGCCGCCGTCGGCGATCGTCTGGTGGCCGCGGTTCTGCAGGATCAGTCGGCCGGTCGCGCACGCGGCGCCGTCCGCGCCGAGATCGGCGCACGGCACGCCTGCCGCGGCCGCGTGGTTGTTGTCGACGGCCACGCGCAACGCGAGGCCGTTCGACAGCAGCGTCGCGAGGCTGGCCGCCTGGGCGGCGGCCGCTTGCGCGCTGCCGGCGTTCGCGCCAGCGGTGGCCGACGCCGGCGGCGCCGAGATCGCGGCAGGCGACAGCACCGCGATCAGCAGACCGGCAATGAGGGAGGGCAAAGTGCGTTTCAATTCGAACTCCTGAGAAAAAGGGGGCGTGGCGGCGTCGTGATGCGACGTCGCTGCGATCGGGTCTTTCAGTGGAGCTGCGGGAGATACAAGCACGCGGGGCGATGCGGCTGCTCCGCGCACAGTCGGCACGCGGGGGCGTGCGTTACGGAACGGGAGGCGGACACGCGTGCCGATCGGATCGGTGCGGCGGCGTGCGCGGATTCATCGGCGGTACGCGGCAACCGCCGCGGCGGCAAGGCGGCCGCGGTCGACGGCATTCGTCCGGTCGCGCACGATCGCGACGATGGTGCGCACCCTCGCACACGCACGTCGACACGGCGCGCAGGCGCACGCCACACACGGGATTCGCATGTCTCCCCCACCCAGAAGGAATCGGCCTGTCAGCGGCCGTGTCCAACGATCTTATGAAACCTTTTATTGGTATTCAAGTGGTATCAATCTGGCGCTAAATTGGCATCGGTGCACGACGCCTGTTGGCGCGACCTGGACGAAAAAAAACCTCGCGCGAAGCGAGGTTCTTTCTCTCCAGACGGCGGCGGCGCGCGATCGGCCGCGCGTCACGCGTCAGTGCGCCGGTGCGTCAGTCTCGACGCGCACGCGCGGGCGCTTCCTGCGTCTTCTGCCGCGCTTCGAGCCACATCGCGTTGACGATGCCGAACGACAGCGCGACGCCGATACCGAGAATCCAGCTGAAATACCACATGGTCCAACTCCTTGCGAAACGGTAGGCGAGGGCGCCTGCGCGCCCGGCCCGGTTCAATGCATCAATGCCTCAATACATCGAGTGCTTGTTCTCTTCGAGCGTCTGGTGCGTGACCTTGCCGCGCATCACGCGATACACCCAGCCCGTGTAGAGCAGGACGATCGGCAGGAACACGATCACCGCGAACAGCATCACCTGCAGCGTCATGTGGCTCGACGTCGAATCCCACACGGTCAGGCTGCTGCGCGGGTCGAGCGACGACGGCATGATGAACGGGAACATCGAGAAGCCCG
>Ga0268257_1001308_pt1 | contig 21934 bp, 17 predicted proteins | sample AgamicAtPrz_FD_200249 | JGI IMG/M metagenome (GOLD analysis project Ga0268257, IMG submission 200249) | Agave microbial communities from Guanajuato, Mexico - At.P.rz (v2) (version 3) | ecosystem: Host-associated > Plants > Phyllosphere > Phylloplane/Leaf | place: Guanajuato, Mexico | collected... | reverse complement strand
GCCACATGGCGGCAAAGCTGGCCCAGGTGGTGATGGCCACGCTCTTGCGGCCCACGGTCTGGCGGATCTGGCGCACGGTGGCGTCGATCGATTCCAGTGCAGGCTGCACGGCATGCAGCAGCTGGGCACCGGCCCCGGTCAGCTCCACGGCGCGCGAATGGCGCAGGAACAGCGGGATGCCTACCTCGTCTTCCAGCGACTGGATCTGGCGGCTGACAGCGGACTGGGTCAGCGCCAGCTCGTCCGCTGCGGCTCGAAAGTTCAGGTGCCGGGCCACGGCCAGAAAGGCGCGCAGATGGCCGGCACCGATGGCGCGGGTGCGAAGCAGCGGAGTGGGGCTGGTGGTGGCATGAGGCATGGCAGGGCAAGCATAAGGCGTTTGCGGCCACTGTTGCCTGCGCTTGCAGTTGCGGGCGCAGGCTATGGGTCGATAATCAGGCGGTTTTTATCCCACAAATCAATATGACTGCACCTCTGGACATCGTCGTCATGGCTGCCGGCAAAGGCACCCGCATGAAAAGCCGCCATCCCAAGGTGCTGCAAAAGCTGGCCGGTCGCGCCCTGTTGCAGCATGTGCTGGACACCGCGGCGCAGCTCAAGGCGCGCTCGGCCGTGGTGGTGACGGGCCATGGTGCTGCGGAAGTGGAAGCTGCCATCACCACCGCCAATGGCGCGGATGGCTCCATGGATCTGAAATTTGTGCGCCAGGAGCCCCAACTGGGCACCGGTCATGCCGTGCAGCAGGCCGTGCCTGCGCTCAAGGACGATGGTCTGGTCGTGGTGCTGTCGGGTGATGTGCCGCTGACCCAGGCCGACACGCTGCAGGGTCTGCTCGATGCCGCAGGCAGCGACAAGATGGCGCTGCTCACCGTGACCATGGCCGATCCCACGGGCTACGGCCGCATCGTGCGCAACGATGCCGGCACGGTGCAGCGCATCGTCGAGCAAAAGGACGCCAGCGAAGCCGAACGTGCCATCACCGAGATCTACAGCGGCATCATGGCCGTGCCCGCCAGGCATCTGACGGCATGGCTGGCCAGGCTCGACAACAACAATGCCCAGGGCGAGTACTACCTGACCGATATAGTCGCCATGGCCGTGGCCGACGGCGTGCCCGTGGTGGGCCACCGCATCGCCGATGCGCTGCAGGTGGCGGGCGTCAACAGCCCGCTGCAACTGGCAGAGCTGGAGCGTGCGCACCAGCTGCGCCAGGCGCGTGGGCTGATGGAGCAGGGCGTGCGCATGGCCGATCCTGCGCGCTTCGACCTGCGTGACGATGCTCGTGGCACCAAGGCCAGCCTGAGCTGTGGCCAGGATGTGGAAATCGACGTGAACTGCATCTTTGCCGGCAAGGTGACGATCGGTGCCGGCGCCAGGATCGGCGCCAACTGCCATCTCAGCAATGTGAGCATTGCCGACGATGCCGTGATCCATCCCTTCACGCATATCGACGGAGAGAAGGCCGGTGTGGAAGTGGGCCAGGGCGCGCTGATCGGCCCGTTTGCCCGCCTGCGCCCCGGCGCCAAGCTGGGCCGCGAAGTGCACATCGGCAACTTCGTGGAGGTGAAGAACTCCACCCTGGCCGACGGCGCCAAGGCCAATCACCTGGCCTATCTGGGCGATGCCACGGTGGGCGAGCGCGTGAACTATGGCGCAGGCAGCATCACTGCCAACTATGACGGCGTGAACAAGCACCGCACCGTGATCGAGGCCGATGTGCATATCGGCAGCAACTGCGTGCTGGTGGCTCCCGTGACCATTGCAGCCGGCGGCACGGTGGGCGGCGGCTCCACCGTGACCAAGAACACCGAGGTCGGTGCCTTGACGGTCGGACGCGGCAGGCAGGTCAGCATCCGCAACTGGAAGCGCCCCGAAAAGCTGCCCAAAGCCTGATGGAACCCATGCAGCCAGTTGCTGAAAGCAAGGTGCCTCGGACGCTGGACGAGGCGCTGGCGCTGCTGGCCAGGCGCGAGGCCGAGCTGGCCGCCTTGCGCACGGCCCAGCAGGAATGGGTGCATGCGGTCTCGCATGATCTGCGGGCCCCGCTGCGCCATCTGCTGGCTTTCAACCCGTTGATTGCCGAATTGCTGCAGTCCCCCAGCCCTGGTGTCGAGGACCTGGAAGAGGCGCGCAGCTTTTTGCAGACCATGGACCAGTCTGCCCAGCGCATGGCGGCCATGTTCGAAGGCTTGCTGCAGCTGGCACGGGCCCAGCGCCATGTGCTGCAGCCGCAGCCCGTGGACTTGCCTGCCTTGCTGGGCAGTTTGCGCCAGCGTCTGCAGGCGGGCACGCAAGGCCGGCGCATAGAGTGGTGTCTGCCTGCTGCGGCGCCAAGGCTGCAGGCTGATCCGCATCTGCTGGAGCAGGCTTTGGATGCTGCTCTCGCCAATGCCGTCAAATTCACGAAGGCCATGCCGCTGGCACGCATCCAGGTCGATGTGCAGCGCGACGGGCAAGGCGGCTGCTCCATTTCGGTGACGGACAACGGCGTCGGTTTCGAGCAGGCACGCTCGGGCAAGCTGTTTGGCGTCTTTCAGCGCATGCACCGCGAAGCCGAGTTCGAGGGCCTGGGCATCGGCCTGGCATTGGTGCGCGACGTCTGCCGCCGCCATGGCGGCGAGGCGGAAATTCAGGCGCAGCTCAATGCGGGATGCCAGCTGCAGATGCACTGGCCCACCTGTCTGCCCTGAGTGGTCAGACCACGTCGCGGTCCAGGCTCTCCTGCCCGGCGCTCGCCGCGCTGAGCCTTGTCGACTCGGGTCGCATGGGCATGGTGGAGGGGCTGTGCTGCCTCTCGGGCTGCTGGGTGGCATCCATCACCTGGTCGCGCCCGCCGCTCTTGGCGCTATAGAGCGCGCTGTCGGCCGCTTTGATCCATTCGGTCACCGAGCTGAAACTGTCATCGGCTGCGGCAACGCCGATGCTTGCGCTGATCTGCAGCTGCGGATAATCGCGAACGCGTATCTGGGCAATTTTTTCGCATATGCGCATGGCCACGGAATATGCCTCCCTGGCGGTGGTGTGCTTGCACAGTACGGTGAATTCATCGCCGCCATAGCGCCCTGCAATATCGTTGCTGCGCAGGCTGTTTCTAATGGCCAGCCCGATCAGCTTCAAAACATCGTCGCCCACAATATGACCGTACAAATCGTTCACGCTTTTGAAACGGTCGATGTCAATCACCAGCAGACAGGTCTGCTCCTTGACGCTGCGGTGCTGGTGCAGGGCGGCACGGGCCTTTTTCCACCAGTAATCGCGGCTGTATACGGTGGTCAGCGGATCGATGCGCCCCAATAGCTTGAGCTGCAGATTCTGCCGGGCCAGAGTCTTGAGCATGCGGCTGTTGGACCAACTGGCATAGGCGCTGTGCATAACGATCAGCGGCAGCAGACTCAGTTGTACGGCCAGAGGCGCATCCCATTGCGGGCTGGGCGTGATGGCCAGGCTCATGAAAAACATGCCGCACAGCAGTGCGATCAGGGATGGCAGCCAGCGGCGCTTCAATCCGGTATAGAAGCGGTCGGCCACGCCTATGGCCAGAATGCAGATGCCGGGCAGCAGACTCCAGTGCATCAGAGCGATCCAGCAACCGACGATCAGCGCATCGATCAGGGAGTTGAAATACTCCGCCTGGAACTGATCCTGTTGCCGACTTGAATGCAAAAAAGCAATATGTGGCCACGCCAGTGCACTTACCGCCGTGAATGCCCACCAGGCGAGATTGGTCGGGAGATATGACAGGCTCGCAGCCACCACTGCTCCGCCCAGTGCCATATAAGAGGCACGCAGAGGATAGGTGCGTCGGTGAATATCTCGATGCAAGGGCATCTGGTGGATTTGGCTTAAGTCAAGATCGCGAGAATAATCGAATTAATACAATTTGTATCAAATATTAAGGCGCCTGCGCTGCATCTACACCACACATTGCAGTTCAAGAATAAAGGCGTGCAAGTCCCTAATGTTGAGGGGCTGGCAAAGGCAGTTCGGTGCTGAATTTGGCGCGTTTGAGACTGAAGAAGGCTTTGACATTGCGCACATTGGCGTCCTGCGTGAACAGCTTCTGGCTCAAGGCCAGATAGGCTGGCATGTCGGCGCTGGCAATGACGAGGACGAAGTCGGGGCCGGGAGAGACGCGCCAGCATTGCTGCACGCCGGGCTCGGCAACGGCTTTGTGCTCGAACTGCAGCAGCGAGGCACTGTCCTGCCGGTCCAGCGAGACTTCCACAATGGCCTGCAGGCCATGGCCGGTGAAGCGCGCAATGTGTTCGCTGCTGAGGATGGCGACCTGTTTCTCGATCAGACCCAGTTCCTGCAGCCGCTTGACCCGGCGCAGGCAGGTGGCGGCAGACAGCTCCAGCAGCCGGGCCAGGGCCTGGTTGCTCAGGCTGGCATCACGCTGCAATTGCTGCAGTAGCTGGAGGTCGATGTGGTCCAGATTTATGGAATTTTCATTCATTTATTGGAATTTTATTGAATAAAAAATCAAACTGCAGTGATTGTGAAATTTTCAGTCATTTTTCATTTTTTATTGATTGAAAATTTTTCATTGCAGCGGATAGCATGCTCGCTCAATCAACCTAAGGTGTACCTCTATGTGTGGCATTGTTGCTGCGGTTTCTCATCGCAATATCGTTCCGGTTCTGGTCCAGGGTCTGCAACGACTGGAGTACCGCGGTTATGACTCCTGTGGGGTGGCGGTGCAGGCCGCGGATGCCAACGGCCTGAGCCTTGGGCTGCAGCGTGCGCGTTCCACAGCCCGCGTGGCCGAGCTGATGGAGCAGGTCAAGACCGAACATGTGGAAGGTTTCACCGGTATTGCCCATACCCGCTGGGCCACCCACGGCGAGCCTGCGGTGCGCAATGCCCATCCCCATTTCAGCCATGGCCCCGGCATCTCTCCCGTGGCCGATGCAGATGCACCGGCACGCGTGGCCCTGGTGCACAACGGCATCATCGAGAACTACGAAGCCTTGCGTGCCGAGCTCCAGGCCAAGGGCTATGTATTTGCCAGCCAGACCGACACCGAGGTCATTGCTCACCTGGTGGACAGCCTCTACAGCGGCGATCTTTTCGAAGCCGTGCAGGCCGCGACGGCCCGTCTGCATGGTGCTTACGCGATTGGCGTGATGCACCGGGACGAGCCCCAGCGCGTGGTCGGCGCCCGTGCCGGCTCCCCGCTGATTCTGGGTGTGGGCAAGGACGGCGGCGAGCATTTCCTGGCCAGCGACGCGATGGCGCTGGCGGGCGTCACCGATCAGATCGTGTATCTGGAAGAGGGCGATCTGATCGATCTGCAGCCGGGACGCTACTGGGTCATCAGCAGGAGCGGCGAGCGCCTGACGGAGCAGCAGCGTCCGGTCAGGACCGTGATGGCACACAGCGGCGCAGCCGAACTGGGCCCTTATCGCCACTACATGCAAAAGGAAATCTTCGAGCAGCCGCGCGCCCTGGGCGATACGCTGGAGGGCTTGAAGAACATTGCCCCCGAGCTGTTTGATGGGGTCACCTCGGAAGGCAAGACCGGTGCTGCGGCCTGGCGCGTGTTCAAGGAGATCGACCGGGTCCTGATTCTGGCCTGCGGCACCAGCTATTACAGCGGCTGCACGGCCAAGTACTGGATCGAGGCGATTGCCGGCATTCCCTGCAATGTGGAAGTGGCCAGCGAGTACCGCTACCGCACCAGCGTGCCCGATCCCAAGACCCTGATCGTGACCATCAGCCAGTCGGGCGAGACGGCCGACACATTGGCGGCCCTGCGCCATGCCCAGGGCCTGGGCATGAAGCACAGCCTGACCATCTGCAATGTGGCCACCAGCGCCATGGTGCGCGAGTGCGAGCTGGCCTATATCACCCGGGCCGGCGTGGAGATCGGCGTGGCATCGACCAAGGCCTTCACCACGCAGCTGGCTGGCCTGTTCCTGCTGACGCTGGCGCTGGCCCAGTCCAAGGGACGCCTGACGGAAGAGAAGGAGCAGCAGTATCTGACGGCCATGCGCCATCTTCCCGTGGCCCTGCAATCCGTGCTGGCGCTGGAGCCGCAGATCATCAGCTGGGCCGAAGACTTTGCGAAGAAGGAGAACGCTCTCTTCCTGGGTCGCGGCATTCACTACCCCATCGCTCTGGAAGGCGCGCTCAAGCTCAAGGAAATCAGCTATATCCACGCCGAGGCCTATCCTGCCGGCGAGCTCAAGCATGGCCCGCTGGCGCTGGTGGACAGCCAGATGCCTGTGGTCACCGTGGCGCCCAACGACGAACTGCTGGAAAAGCTCAAGAGCAATATGCAGGAAGTGCGTGCGCGCGGCGGTGTTCTCTATGTGCTGGCCGATGCCAAGACCAATATCGAAAGCAGCGAAGGCATGCATGTGATTCGCATGCCCGAGAACTATGGTGCACTGAGCCCCATCCTGCACGTGGTGCCGCTGCAGCTGCTGGCCTATCACACGGCGGTGGCACGCGGCACCGATGTGGACAAGCCGCGCAACCTGGCCAAGTCGGTCACGGTGGAATAAGCAGACGGACTCTGCCACGAAAAAGCGCTCCATGGGAGCGCTTTTTTTGTTTGGGCATGGCAGGTGGATGGCTGGCTTCAGCGCTGGCTAGACTCCTGCGGCCTTGAAGACCCGACGCAGTACCTGCATGGGTAGAAATTTAACGCGGCGGCGTTTGAGTTCATGTCGGTAGAGGCGCTCCCTCTCAATGAAGTTGATTTTTTCTTTCATTGCGATGTGTCTGGATGGCTAACCCAGCCAATCTAACAGCGTAGTGCGTATTTTCCGTAACACCCTGTCAGAGGGATTCGACATCCACATCCCGGCGCTGAAGCCCGCATGTCCCGGCATGCATGCAGTCATCCGGGCTCGCCCATGAGAAACGCCCCTTTCGGGGCGTTTGTGCAGAGCGATTTTGCTTACATATTATTGGGCAGCACGGTCACGATCTGCGGGAAGAACCACAGGATGACCAGTGCCAGCACCATCAACAGGAAGTACGGTGCACAGACGCGGGCCAGATAGGTGATCTGCTTGCCCGTCATGCCCTGCAGCACAAACAGGTTGAAGCCCACTGGCGGCGTGATCTGAGCGGTCTCCACCGTGATCACGAGGAAGATGCCGAACCACAAGGGGTCGATGCCTGCGGCCTGGATGATGGGAAGGACCACGCCGGAGGTCAGCACAATGGTGGAGATGCCGTCCAGAAAGCAGCCGATGAGAATGTAGAACAGGCCCAGCACCGCGATCAGCATGGCGGGAGAGAGGTTCAGGCTGCCCACGTATTCGGCTAGCTGGCGTGGCAGACCGATATAGCCCATGGACAAGGTCATGAAGGCAGCGCCGGCGAGGATCAGCGCGATCATGCAGTAAAGCCGGGTGGCTCCGAACAGCGAGTCCTTGAAGTTCTTCCAGCTCAGCGCACCTTGCAGGGCGGACAGGATCAGCGCTCCCATCACGCCTATGCCGGCGGCTTCGGTTGCCGTGGCAATGCCGCTGTAGATGCTGGCAATCACGCCCGAGATCAGCAGCACGACGGGGATCAGATGGCGCGACTCGTAGACTTTCTGCTTGAAGCTCAGGCTGCTGTCGGCCTTGGGCACCTTGTCCGGGTTCATCAGGGCCCAGACCACGATCCAGCCGCTGAACATCAGGGCGAGCATGATGCCCGGCAGCACGCCCGCCATGAAGAGCTTGGAGATCGACAGCTCGGCCGATACGCCATAGACGATCAGGATGATGGATGGGGGGATCAGCAGGCCCAGCGTGGCGGGGCCGCCCAGCGAGCCGATCACCATGTTCTCGGGATAGCCGCGTTTGCGCAGCTCGGGCACATTCATCTTGCCCACGGTGGCGCAGGTGGCGGCCGAGGAGCCGGACACCGCCGCAAAAATCGTGCAGCCTATGACGTTGGTGTGCAGCAGGCGGCCCGGCAGCGCATTGACCCAGGGTGCCAGGCCGCGAAACATGCTCTCGGACAGATTGGTGCGGTAGAGAATCTCGCCCATCCAGACAAACAGCGGCAGAGCCGTCAAGGTCCAGCTGCTGGCAGAGCCCCAGATGGTCATGGCCATGGCATCGCCCGCAGCGCGCGCGGTGAAGAACTCCATGCCGAACCAGGCAACGCCCGCCAGAGTCAGTCCGACCCAGACGCCGCCGCCAAGCAGAACCAGCAGCACCACGATCAGTGCAATGCTTGCGGTGATTTCATTCATGAGGGGTTCCCTCCTTCTCTACCGCCTTGCGTTTGCCCAGCAGCTCCAGCACCAGTTCGTCACAGAACGCGATGAAAAAGACAAGCGTGCCCAGAGCCATGAAAATCTGCGGAATCCATAGCGGTGTGGCGTCTATGCCCACGGAGATGTCTTCGATCTCCCAGGACTGCCAGACCAGGCGCGTGGAATAGAAAGCCAGAAAGGCCGAAAGAATGGTGGCGACGCCCAGGGCGGTCAGCTCCAGTGCCTTGTAGGCCTGGCCCTTGAGCGCACCCAGCAGCAAGGTGACGCGGATATGTTCACCTTTCTTCAAGGTGCTGGCCAGGGCCATGAAGCCGGCACCTGCCATGGCGTAGCCTGCGTAGGCATCGGTACCCGGGGCGCTGAAGCCAAAAAGCCGGCTGGTGATGGTCAGCAGCACCATCGCCAGCACGCCGATCATGGCGATGCCTGCAAGCCAGGCACTGCCTTCATATAAACCATTGAGTAACTTGCGCATGCTTGTCTTCCTGAGCGGATGAGGTGATCGGCCGCCCGGCCCCAAATGCCGGGACTGGGCAGCCAGATGCCATCTGCGCCTTACTTGCCAGCCTTGTAGCCGTCGAGAATGGCCTGGCCGTCAGCACCGGCCTTGTCCGTCCATTCCTTGATCACGGTCGAGCCGATCTTGCTCAGGTCGGCCTTGAGCTGGGCGGAGGGCTGCTCGACCTGCATGCCGCCTTGCTTGAGTGCGGCAATCGAGCGCGCATCCACTTCCCTGGACTCTTTCCAGCCGCGCTGCTCGGCAGCGGCAGCGGCCTTCAGCACGGCTTCCTGCGTGCTCTTGTCCAGTGCACCAAAGGCCTTTTTGCTCACGGTCACGGCATTCTTGGGAATCCAGGCCTGCACGTTGTAGTAGTACTTCAGGCTTTCAAACAGCTTGTTGTCGGCGCCGGTCGCGCTGGAAGTGATCAGGCCGTCCACCACGCCGGTCGCCAGGGCCTGGGACAGCTCGGCTTCCTGCACGGTCACGGGCTGGGCACCAATCAGCTCGCCGATGCGGGCCGTGGTCGGCGAGTAGACGCGCCACTTCATGCCCTTGAGATCGGCTGCGGAGCTGATGGGTTTCTTGGTGTAGATGCCCTGGGGCGGCCAGGCCACGGAATACAGCAGCACCTGCCCCTGCTTGTCCAGCAGCTTCTGCAGCGCGGGCTTCTGGGCCTGGTAGAGCTTGTAGGCATCCTCGTAGTTGCTCACCAGAAACGGCAGGCCGTCGGTGCCGAAGATCTGCGACTCGTTCTGGAAGCTCACCAGAAAGAACTCGCCCATCTGTGCATTGCCGGTTTGCACGGCACGCTTGATTTCGGGCATCTTGAACAGCGATGCACCAAAGTGCGGCGTGATCCTGAGCTTGCCGCCGGTGGCGGCGTCCACATCCTTCACGAACAGTTCGTTGTTCTTGGAGTGAAAGTTTCCAGGCCCGTATGCGGTGGCGAAATCCCATTTGGTTTGTGCCATGGCTTGACCGGCAATGCCGATGCCGGCGAGCAAGGTGGCGGTGGCGCAGAAAAGGCGACGCTTCATGAAAACTCCTCGGATAAGAGATGCGGACAAATGAACTCAGGCAAGAGTTGTGCCAAAAGTAGCATTTGTCTCAACAGGTATCCATGAGGGATTTCAACGAGTTTTTACAAAGCGTAGGGCGTTTTCTTTCCTGTCTCCATTGAGTGAGCTTGGATTGTTGAACAAGAAACTTCAGGGAGCCTTGATGCCCGCCTCTGCCAGACGCCGGGCATAGGCGGCCAGAATGATGCGCTCCGAGTGCACCAGATAGGCACTGAGCTCCTGCGCCGCCTCTGCGGGTCTGCCGGCTTCGAAGATCTGCAGAATCTTCAGGTTCATGCTTACATAGGGCGCATGCAGGAAATGCGGGTCGCGCAGCAGGCCGAAGGCCAGGCGCAGCTCCGCCAGCAGATGCGAGAACATCTCGTTGAGGCGCTCGCTGTCGGCCAGGGCCACGATGGCTTTGTGAAACGCCATATTGGCGGTGCCCACCTCGGACCAGTCCTCGGCCTCGCTGTGGCGCTGGCCGCTTTCCACGGCCTCGCGCATCCGCGTCAGCGCCGGATGCATGGGGTAAGCCTGTGCAAGCGCCTGGCACTCGATCATGCGCCGCACGCGATAGATATCGATGATGGACGCCATGCTGGGCACGGCCACTGATACGCCCTTGTTGGGCTCGTGCACCAGAAGACCTTCCTTGGTCAGCATGCGGAACACCTCGCGCAGGGTGTTGCGCGAAATATCCAGCGCTTCGCTGAGTGCCGCTTCGGAAAGCCGCTGGCCAGGGCTCAGCACGCCCTTGACCAGCTGGCTGCGTATTTCTTCGGCGATGCGTTCGGTCAGATTCTGGACCTCTGCGGCGACTTTCATGGCATTCCCTTTTTGCTGTCGCCAGAGTGTAGCCATCGTTCTGTTGACTCAGAGAAGTCCAAAAGATTGGCGATACCTAGGGTTTGCTCTATTACAAAGTCTATTTGTTCTGCAAACAATTTCATTTGTGGAATCAATCTAAATAGATTGTTCAACAATTCGAGGAATGAAGCAGGTCTGAAGCAGAGCTGCCCAGCCTTCCTCAAAAGAGCTGGGCGGGTTGCTGAGAGCGTTCCCGTCTTTGGTAGAGCCCGCCGCGCAGCGGATCAGGGCGTGATTTCCGGAGGCTTCGATGCCTGTAGACGTAAACCTGTGGCCGCTGATCGGCGTGCTCATCATCATTGCCGGCTTCGCGCTGCGCTTTAACCCCATGCTGGTGGTCATCGTGACCGCCATCGGCACCGCCTTCGCGGCGGGCTTTCCGCTGGACAAGGTGCTTGCCGCTATCGGAGCCGGCTTCATCAAGACCCGCAACTTGCCGCTCATCATCCTGCTGCCGCTGGCCGTGATCGGCTTGCTGGAGCGCCATGGCCTGCGTCAGCATGCGCAAAACTGGATCAGCTCCATCAAGTCGGCCACTGCCGGCCGCCTGTTGATCGTCTACCTGGCAGCGCGTCAGCTCACGGCAGCTATCGGCCTGACCAGCCTTGGCGGTCATCCCCAGATGGTGCGTCCGCTGCTGGCCCCCATGGCCGAAGGCGCGACGGAAAACCGCTACGGCAAGCTGTCGAGCAAGGTGCGTGAGAAGCTGCGTGCCATGTCGGCTGCCACGGACAACGTGGGTCTGTTCTTTGGTGAAGACATCTTCGTGGCCTTTGGTGCGATCGTGCTGATGACCACCTTCCTGAAGGAGGCGGGCATCGAGGTCGAACCGATTCATGTTGCGCTGTGGGGCATTCCAACGGCCATCTCGGCCTTTGCCATCCATGCCTTCCGCCTGCATCGCCTGGACAGGCAGCTGGCGCGTGAAATTGCTGCGGAAAAGGAAGCTGCCCAGGGAGAGTCGGCATGACCATCACCATTCAATACCTGTATTACCTCGTCGGCCTGGTGCTGGCGGTGACGGCCGTGATGACGCTGCGCGACGGCAGCAACCCGCGCCGTTTCTCGGCGGGCCTGTTCTGGGCGCTGTATGCGGCGGTGTTCCTCGTCGGCGATCTGCTGCCGCCCGTGTGGGTGGGGGCGGTGGCGGTCGTCATGGCCCTGATTGCCGGTTTCGGCGGCGTGATGGGCGGCAACCATCAGCCGCGCACCGATGCACAGTACCTGGAAAGCGCCAAGCGCCTGGGCAACAAGCTGTTCGTGCCGGCGCTGGCCATCCCGTTGATCACCATGGTGGGCACGCTGTCGGCCAAGCATCTGGTCTTTGGCGGCACTCCCCTGATCGACCCCAAGAACAGCACCCTGGTCAGTCTGGGCATCGGCTGCGTGGTCGCGCTGGTGCTGGCCTGCAAGATGACGCGCGAGACTCCCGTGCAGGGCCTGCGCGAGTCGCACCGCCTGATCGACGCACTGGGCTGGGCCCTGGTGCTGCCGCAGATGCTGGGCATGCTGGGTCTGGTGTTCTCGGATGCCGGCGTGGGCAAGGCCGTGGCCTATGTGACCACTACCTACATCAATATGGATGTGCGCTTTGTGGCCGTGGCCGTGTACGTGATCGGCATGGCACTGTTCACCGTCATCATGGGCAATGGCTTTGCGGCCTTTCCGGTGATGACCGGCGGTGTGGGCGTGCCCGTGCTGGTTGGCGTCTACCATGGTGACCCGGCCGTGATGGCGGCAGTCGGCATGTTGTCGGGCTACTGCGGCACCTTGCTGACGCCCATGGCGGCCAACTTCAACCTGGTGCCCGCAGCACTGCTTGAAATTGACAAGAATGCCGTCATCCGTGCGCAGGTTCCCACGGCCATCACGCTGCTGATCGTGAATGTGTTCCTGCTCAACTTCCTGATGTTCCGATAAGAGAGAGTTGCCATGACTGAGGCTGCCCACCGAATCCTGCTGACCGGCTTTGAGCCCTTCGACAAAGATAGCGTCAACCCCTCGTGGGAAGTGGCGCGCGCGCTGGATGGCGAGCTGATTGCGGACGGTGTGGTGCATGCCGTGCAACTGCCCTGCGTGTTCGGCGCGGCCATGGCGGCGCTCGACGAGGCGCTGGCCAGGCTGCAGCCCACGCTGATCATCAGCCTGGGGCTGGCCGGCGGGCGCACTGAAATCACGCCGGAGCGTGTGGCCATCAATATCGACGATGCCCGCATTCCGGACAACGCGGGCCATCAGCCCGTCGACCAGCCCGTGGTGCGCGATGCGCCCGCAGCCTACTTCTCGACCCTGCCCATCAAGGCCATGGTGCGCCATCTGAGGGACGCGGGCATTCCGGCTGCGGTGTCGAACACGGCGGGCACTTTTGTCTGCAACCATGTGTTCTATGCCCTGATGCACAGGCTGTCGCGCCGTGCGGGACCCGGCGTGCGCGGCGGCTTTATTCACATACCCGCGCTGCCGCAGCAGGCCGCGCGCCAGCCGGGCATGGCCAGCATGGCGCTGGAAACGCAGATTCAGGGCATACGCACAGCCATTCATACGGCCATGACGGTGCAGCAGGATTTGCAGGAACACGCAGGTCAGCTGCATTGATGCCGACCGGGAGAAGAATGATGAAAATGGATTTGAACAGCGATCTGGGCGAGAGCTTCGGCGCCTGGCGCATGGGCGACGATGCGGCCATGCTGGACATCGTCAGCAGCGCCAATGTGGCTTGCGGCTTTCATGCCGGCGACCCGGCCGGGATGCTGACCACGCTCAGGGCTGCCAAGGCGCGCGGCGTGGTCGTCGGCGCGCATGTGGCCTACCGCGACCTGTCGGGTTTCGGGCGCCGCAACATGGATGTGGCCAGCGGCGATCTGGTGGCCGACGTGATCTACCAGATCGGCGCTCTGCAGGGCCTGGCGCAGGCGGCCGGCACCAGCGTCCAGTACGTCAAGCCGCACGGTGCGCTCTACAACACCATTGCCCAGGACAAGCGTCAGGCCATGGATGTGATCAATGCCATCAAGGCCATCAATCCCAGGCTGGTGCTGATGGCGCTGGCAGGTGCGCCCCTGATTGAATGGGCCCGCGATGCAGGCCTGAACGTGGTGGCCGAGGCCTTTGCCGATCGCGGATACACGCCCGACGGCGCCCTGGTCTCGCGCCGCGAGCCCGGTGCCGTGCTGCACGACGAAAACCTGATTGCCCAGCGCATGCTGACCCTGGTGCGTGATGGAGTGATCGAGGCCGTGGACGGCTCTCTGGTGCGTGTGCAGGCCGACTCCATCTGCGTGCATGGCGACAGCCCCGGTGCCGTGGCCATTGCACGCAACATCCGCCAGCGCTTCGAGCAGGAGGGCGTGCAGATCACCTCCTTTGTGGAATCCGCGCCATGAGTGCCATGCGCTTTTTGCCCGTCAACCGCCACGCCATCCTGGTGGAGCTGGCCGACCTGCAGCAGACGCTGGTGCTGCTGGGGGCCTTGCAGGCCAGTCCCATAGAAGGCGTGCAGGAGCTGGTGCCTGCTGCGCGCACCATTCTTGTACAGTTTGCGCCCCATATCATCGGCGCGGCGCAACTGGTGCGGCGCATTGCCGCCTGCGATCTGAGCGGCAGCGTGCAGCGCTCGGACGTGCTGGTGCAGATTCCCGTGCGCTATGACGGCGAGGATCTGGCCGAAGTCGCACAGATACTGGGCATCACGGCCGAAGAGGTGGTGCGTCGCCACACGGGCAGCGAATGGTCGGTGGCCTTTACCGGCTTTGCGCCGGGCTTTGCCTATCTGAGCGGCGGCGACCCCGTCTTCCAGGTGCCGCGCCGCGCCACGCCACGTACCAGGGTGCCTGCGGGCGCCGTGGCGCTGGCCGGCAGCTTCAGCGCGGTCTATCCCCAGGCCAGCCCCGGCGGCTGGCAGATCATTGGCGTCACCGATGCCGCGATGTGGGATCTGGCGCGCGACCTGCCGGCCTTGCTGCAGCCCGGCTACCGCGTGCAGTTTGTTGATATTGCTACGCAAACAGAAGCTGAAAGCGCCCTATCCAATTCGATTTCAGCTAACAAAGTAGCTGAAATCAATGAGGGGCAGGCGCAAGCAGCTACGAATCTAAAAGCAGATGCCGGTGCCTTGCGTGTGCGCGCTACAGGCCTGCTCACGCTGTTCCAGGATAGAGGCCGCCATGGCCAGGCCGGTCAGGGCGTTTCGGCCTCCGGCGCCATGGATCAGGCGGCGTTCAAGACGGCCAACCGGCTGGTCGGCAATGCCAGCCAGCTGCCGGTGCTGGAGACGGTAGGCGGCGGCCTGTCGCTGCAAAGCGTGGGCGAGAACGTAGTGGCCGTGACCGGTGCAGACGCACCTCTTGGCATCACCACGGCCGATGGACGCCGCTGGTCTGCGCCGCGTTATGCCGCGATTGCGTTGGCCGATGGTGACACGCTGAGCCTTGGCCAGCCCGTGGCCGGTGCCCGCTGCTATGTGGCGGTGCGCGGCGGCTATGAAGTGGCGCCCGTGCTGGGCAGCGCTTCGACGGACACCCTGGCCCATGTCGGCCCGCCCGCTCTGCAAACTGGGCAGTTGCTGGCGGTGCTGCCGGACCACCATGCCGTGGTGGCCGAGTTGGCCCTGCCGCAGCAGGAGCTGCCGGCCCCGGACGGCGAGGTGGTGCTGGATGTGGAACTGGGCCCGCGTACCGACTGGTTCACGCCCGAGGCCGTGGCCTTGCTGGCCGCCCAGCGCTGGCAGGTCACGCCCCAGTCCAATCGCGTGGGCCTGCGCCTGGCTGGAGAACAGGCGCTGACGCGCGCAGTGAGCAGCGAGCTGCCCAGCGAAGGTACGCCGCTGGGAGCCATCCAGGTTCCCGCCAGCGGCCAGCCCGTGCTGTTTCTGGCCGACCATCCGCTGACCGGCGGCTATCCCGTGATCGGCTGCGTGGCGCCCCATCATCTGGATCTTGCGGGACAGATTCCCGTAGGGGCCTGGATTCGTTTTAACCCCATCCGCACCTTTGCAGAGCTGGTGCCTGCAGCCGCGGAGTGAGGAGTGACTTGATGAAAAAAGCTCTGATTGCCAACCGTGGCAAAAACAGCTGCGCAGCAGTTGTTTCTCCAGATTGCCGGGCCTGCGCAGCAGGCGGCGGTCTCGCATCCCTGTCTTACGCTTCCTGAGGTGGCAACCATGATTACCAAAGTTCTGATTGCCAACCGTGGCGAGATCGCCGTGCGCATTGCACGCGCCTGTGCCGACTATGGCGTGAAGTCTGTCGCGGTCTATGCCGATGCCGATATCGACGCCCTGCACGTGCGCCGTGCCGACGAGGCCTATGGCCTCGATGGCGACAAGCCTGCCGACACCTATCTGAACATCGCCAAGCTGATTGCGATTGCCAAGCGTTCGGGCGCCGATGCCGTGCATCCCGGCTATGGCTTTCTGTCCGAGAGCGAAGCCTTTGCGCAGGCCGTGCTGGATGCGGGTCTGATCTGGATCGGCCCGCGCCCCGACACCATCGCCAAGCTGGGCGACAAGGTCGAGGCGCGCAAGATTGCGCTGCAGGTCGGTGCGCCGCTGGTGGCCGGCACGCCCGATCCCGTCAAGGATGCCGACGAAGTGCTGGCCTTTGCCCAGCAGCATGGTCTGCCCATCATCATCAAGGCTGCTTTTGGCGGCGGTGGCCGCGGCATGAAGATCGCGTGGCGCATGGACGAAGTGGCCGAGCTCTATGCCTCTGCCGTGCGCGAGGCCGTGACGGCTTTCGGTCGTGGCGAATGCTTTGTGGAGCAGTTCCTCGACAAGCCGCGCCATATCGAGGCGCAGGTGATTGCCGACACGCACGGCAATGTGGTGGTGCTGGGCACGCGCGATTGCTCGCTGCAGCGTCGCAACCAGAAGCTGGTGGAAGAGGCTCCTGCCCCCTTCATCACCGATGCGCAGCGTGAACGCATTCACAGTGCGGCGAAGGCGATCTGTGCGCAAGCCGGCTATGTCAGCGCCGGAACAGTGGAGTTTCTGCTCAGCGGCAACGGCGCCATTTCCTTCCTCGAGGTCAATACCCGCCTGCAGGTCGAACACACCGTGACCGAGGAAACCACGGGCATCGATCTGGTGCAGGAACAGCTGCGCGTGGCCGACGGTCTGCCGCTGTCCTTCACGCAGACTCCGGCACCACGGGCCCATTCCATCGAGTTTCGTATCAATGCCGAAGATGTGGGGCGCGGCTTTCTGCCCACGCCGGGTCTGATCACGCGTTTTGCCCCACCTTCGGGGCCGGGTGTGCGCCTCGATTCGGGCGTCGAGTCCGGCTCGGTGATCCCCGGAACGTTTGACTCCATGATGGCCAAGCTCATCGTCACCGGGGCCACGCGCGAGCAGGCCCTGGCCCGTGCCCGACGTGCGCTGGCCGAGTTCCGCATCGAGGGCGTGGCTTCGGTGCTGCCCTTCCACAAGGCCGTGCTGAATCAGGCCGACTTTGTGGGGACTGCGGGCTTCAATGTCCACACCCGCTGGATCGAGACCGAATTTGCCGAGCCGCTGGCTGCAGCCGCCCGCGCCGAGCCCGTGGCCGACACCAGCCTGCTGCGCACGGCCATCGAGATCGACGGCCGCCGCGTGCAGCTGGGCCTGCCCGCCATGCTGCTGCAGGGACTGTCGGCGCCGGCGACCGGTGCGACCCAGGCCGCAGCGTCGCAAAACGTGGACCCCGATGCCGTCATCTCGCCGATCGCCGGCAATCTGCATGCCTGGAAGGTGGCCGATGGCGACGAGGTCAAGGAAGGCGATGTGATCGCCGTGATGGAAGCCATGAAGATGGAAATGCAGGTTTCGGCCCACAAGAGCGGCCGTATCACACTGGCCGTGCAGCCAGGCACTGCACAGGCCTTGAGCGCCGTGATCGCGCATATCCGATAGACATAGCCAGCCCCGCACAAAGCGCGACCTCTGTGTCGCGCTTTGTTTTTCTGGCCTTGCTGCACTCGAACCAAACTCCGCATGTTTGCACCCTGCCGAAAGAGGTTTTTGCCGGGGGCTTGACCTTTACATGATGTCAATCTCTACAGTTGCCTTCAACGTGAATGGAGAACGCGATGAATGCACTGACCAAAAGCGGAGCCTTTGAGCTGTCTGTGGAAGGAATGACCTGCGCTTCCTGCGTGGGCCGGGTGGAGCGGGCGCTCAAGAAAGTGCCCGGTGTGCAGGAGGCCGTGGTCAATCTGGCCACGGAAAAAGCCAGCCTCACCGTGGCCGATCCGGCGCAGGCTGCGGCCATCCTGCCGCAGGCCGTGGCGGCGATCGAAAAAGCGGGCTACGCGGTGCCCGCGCAAAGCGTGGATCTGCAGGTGAATGGCATGACCTGCGCGTCCTGCGTCGGCCGTGTGGAGCGTGCGCTCAAGAAGGTGCCCGGAGTGCAGGATGCAGTGGTGAATCTCGCGACCGAACGTGCCAGCGTGCAGCTGCAGGGCGGCGTGACGGTGGGCACCCTGATCGCGGCGATTGAAAAGGCCGGCTATGAAGCGCAGCCCGTGGCGCACAGCGCCGGCGCGACTGGCGAGGACGCCACAGCCGAGCGTCAGGCACAGGAGCGCGAATCGCTCAAGCGTTCCCTGATCTTTGCGACCCTGTTTGCACTGCCCGTGTTTCTGCTGGAAATGGGCGGCCACATGGTGCCTGCGTTTCACCACTGGATTGCAGGCAGCATCGGCACGCAGAACAGCTGGTACCTCCAGTTCGCGCTGACGGCCGTGGTGCTGTTCGGGCCGGGTCGGCGCTTTTTCGAGAAAGGCGTGCCCGCCCTGCTGCGCGCTGCGCCCGACATGAATTCTCTGGTCGCCGTGGGTACCTCGGCGGCATTTGCCTATTCGGTGGTCGCGACCTTTGTGCCGCAATGGCTGCCTGCAGGCACCGTGAATGTGTACTTCGAAGCAGCGGCCGTCATCGTGGCGCTGATCCTGCTGGGCCGCTTTCTGGAGGCGCGTGCCAAGGGCAATACCTCGGAGGCCATTCGCCGCCTGGTGCAGTTGCAGGCCAAGACCGCGCGCGTGCGCAAGGGCGGCCAGGTCCAGGAAATCGATATCGCCCAGGTGCGTGCCGGCGATCTGATCGAAGTGCGCCCGGGCGAGCGTATTCCCGTCGATGGCGAGGTCATCGAAGGCCGCAGCTTTGTCGATGAATCCATGATCAGCGGCGAGCCCGTTCCGGTCGAGAAGGCCGAGGGTGCCGAAGTGGTGGGCGGCACGGTCAATCAGAACGGGGCGCTGACTTTCAAGGCCACCAAGGTGGGCGCCGATACGCTGCTGGCACAGATCATCCGCATGGTGGAGCAGGCCCAGGGCAGCAAGCTGCCGATTCAGGCGCTGGTGGACAAGATCACCATGTGGTTTGTGCCGGCCGTCATGGCCGCGGCCCTGCTGACTTTTGTGATCTGGCTGGTTTTGGGTCCCGATCCCGCGCTGAGCTTTGCCCTGGTCAATGCCGTGGCCGTGCTCATCATTGCCTGCCCCTGCGCCATGGGGCTGGCCACGCCGACTTCCATCATGGTGGGAACCGGGCGTGCCGCGCAAATGGGAGTGTTGCTGCGCAAGGGTGAGGCACTGCAGCAGCTCAAGGATGCCAGGGTGGTGGCGGTGGACAAGACCGGCACGCTGACCCGTGGCCGCCCCGAGCTGACCGATCTGGTGCTGGCCGACGGTTTTGAGCGCGGCGCCGTGCTGGCGCAGGTGGCTGCTGTGGAGGATCGCAGCGAGCACCCGATTGCGCGCGCCATCGTCGATGCGGCCAAAGCCGAAGGGCTGGAGATTCCGGCCATCAGCGATTTCGCATCGGTGACCGGTTTTGGCGTGCGTGCCGTGGTGCTGGGCGACCAGGTGGAGATCGGTGCCGACCGCTTCATGCGCGAGCTCGGCCTGAGCGTTGACGGTTTTGCGGCCCAGGCCGAGCGACTGGGCAGCGAAGGCAAGACGCCGCTGTATGCGGCCATCGGCGGACGGGTGGCGGCCATGATTGCCGTGGCCGATCCCATCAAGCCCACCAGCAAAGCCGCGATCGATGCCCTGCACGCACTGGGCCTGAAGGTGGCCATGATCACCGGCGACAACCGCCACACGGCCGAGGCGATAGCCAGGCAGCTGGGCATTGACGAGGTGGTGGCCGAGGTCCTGCCGGGCGGCAAGGTCGAGAGCGTGAAGCGCCTCAAGGCCGAGCATGGCACGCTGGCCTATGTGGGCGACGGCATCAACGATGCACCGGCCCTGGCCGAAGCCGATGTGGGCATTGCCATAGGCACCGGCACCGATATCGCCATCGAGGCGGCCGATGTGGTGCTGATGTCTGGCGATCTCTCGGGCGTGCCGAATGCGATCGCGCTGTCCAAGGCCACCATGAAGAACATTGGCGAGAACCTGTTCTGGGCCTTTGCCTACAACGTGGCGCTGATACCGGTGGCGGCAGGTCTGCTCTATCCGTTCAACGGCATGCTGCTGTCGCCCGTATTTGCCGCCGGGGCCATGGCGCTGTCCAGCGTCTTCGTGCTCTCCAACGCGCTGCGGCTCAAGCGCTTCAAACCCGCTCTCTGACAAGAGGGCCGGCAGCAACGGAGGAATAAGCGCCGGAAGATGTTCCGGCGCTTATTCCGTGGCCAGGGCTATTGTCTGGGCAGTTGTGGCACGTCCACAAAATCGTCCAGGCTCAGGCCTTTTTCCTGCAGCAGGGCTTCGAGCACGGGCTTGAGCCGGCCCAGGCTGGCTTCCACGGTTTCGCGCACGGTATCGACTACCACCTGGGTGCTACGCTCGATCTCGATGTTGACCAGATCGCCGACCTTCTTGTCGCCGAACACCGTCATGCGCAGGGTTTCGGGAATCAGCCAGACCTCGAACCAGCCCTCCTTGCGATTCACCTCGGCCACCGTCAGGCTGGCGCCGTTGACGGCGATATAGCCCTTGGCAAACACATAGGGGCGGAAGGCCTCGGGAATGCCGAAGCGGATCTTGTGGTTGGTCTCGGTCTGCATCACCTCCAGCAGCGGCGCCATGAAGTCCACATGGCCCGACAGCGGGTGGCCGCCAATCTCGGCACCGTCCTTGGCGGCGCGCTCCACATTGAGCGTGTCGCCGGCCTTGCAGCTGCCCAGCGTGGTGATGTTCAGGCTTTGCAGCATCACATCAAAGCTGGCGCTGGTGGGCGAGAGGTTCTCGGTCACCGTCAGGCAGACGCCGTCATGCGAGACGCTGGCGCCAATGGCCAGGTCCTGGCAGAAGCCTTCGGGAAACTCCATGATGAAGGTGCGCAGGCCGTCCTGGTCGCGCAGCGCGGCAATCTTTGCCACGGCCTGAATGATGCCGGTAAACACGGGGCAGACTCTCTTATCAACAGGCTGGCGCCGGGCGCTGGCCTTGGGTCAAAACAGCTATTTTGCCTGCTTGCCCGTTAACCCGGCCAGCATCTAGGCGAAGGCCGGCCGGCCTTCCCAGAAGCCGCTGATCAGCGCCTCGGGCTTTTTGAGCGCACGCACCCAGGCGCAGTCGGGCCAGGCCTGCATCTGCACATTCATGCCGGCAAACACGCCATAGCCCGGGCCGGCCGCGATTTCGCCATCGGCCTGCAGGGTCTCGCCGCTGCGGATGCTGCAGGCCGCGCGGATGTCGCCCTGGGCCTTGATGCCCCAGCCGGCCTGAATATGGTTGCCGCACAGAATGCCGTCGCTGCCGGCAATGCCGTGGCCTACATCGAGCAGGCCCTGCACCTCGATGGCGCCGCCTGCTTTCAGGCCCTTGCCGCAGTGCATATCGCCTTGCACCTGGACTTCCTGGCCAATATGGGCATTGCCTTTGAGCTTTACATGGCCGCCGCCGCGCAGCTCCCAGCCGCAGCGCAAGTCTTCGGCGCGCACCTCGCCTTGCACCTCCACGCTCCAGGCCGCCCTGATGCTGCCGCCGGCCTGCAGCAGTTCACCGGCAAAGATGGCGCCGCCGCATTGAATCTCTTCGCCCGCTTCGAGCTTGCCCGCCCGTATGCCGCCACCCGCCTGCAGGCTGCGGCCTACCAGCAGCTGGCCGGTGACGCGCACATCGCCGTGCACGATCAGCGTGCCGGCATAGACGAAGTGGTCGGCCTCCAGATGCTCGAGCTCCAGCACGCTGTTGGTGGAGCCGAAGTTCTCCAGCAGCCAGCGCGCATCTTCCACACGGCCTGCGGCCACCTGGGTGTCCATGGCGGCCTGGTAGTCCCCGCCGGCCAGGTTGTTGCGCACAAACCAGCGGTAACCCATGGCACAGGGATTTTTGCCGCGCAAGAAATTTTGAGTG
>Ga0268257_1001302_pt1 | contig 21999 bp, 16 predicted proteins | sample AgamicAtPrz_FD_200249 | JGI IMG/M metagenome (GOLD analysis project Ga0268257, IMG submission 200249) | Agave microbial communities from Guanajuato, Mexico - At.P.rz (v2) (version 3) | ecosystem: Host-associated > Plants > Phyllosphere > Phylloplane/Leaf | place: Guanajuato, Mexico | collected... | reverse complement strand
CCCCGAGGTGTCGTTTGAAACCGTGGCCGAAGTGTTCCGCCTGATCAGTGCTGCCGACCCTGCACTGGGGCAGATCCCGCAGAACCAGTTCGGCATGCTGCAACTGCTGCGCCTGACAGCCACGCCGGCGCAACAGGCGGTGCTGTTTCGCAGCGTGCTGGACGGCTGGCGCATCGGTAATGCGGGCCCGGAGCGCGGAACCAAGGACACCCTTACCCTCAAGGCACGCATCAACCGCGCAGGGGACGGCTATCGCATCAGTGGTGAGAAGTTCTATTCCACCGGCGCGTTGTTCGCCCACTGGGTGGCAGTCAAGGCGCTGGATGAGGAAGGTCGCCAGCGATTGGCCTTCGTACGCCGCGGCACACCCGGGCTACGCATCGTCGACGATTGGTCGGGTTTCGGTCAGCGCACCACGGCCAGCGGCACGGTACTGCTCGATGACGTTCCGGTAGAAGCAGATCTGGTCATCGACAACTGGCGCCAGCGGGAGGTACCCAATACCCAGGGCGCCGCCTCGCAGCTCATCCAGGCGGCCATTGACGCAGGCATTGCCGAGGCCGCCATCGATGACGCCATTGCTTTCGTGCGCACAAAGTCGCGCCCCTGGATCGAAGCCCAGGTAGACCGCGCCAGCGACGACCTCTATGTCATTGCAGACATCGGCCGCCTGAAGCTTGAACTGCATGCCGCCGAGGCGCTGCTGCGCCGGGCCGGGCAGGTGCTGGACGAGGTCAACGCAGGCACGGTGGATGCCGAGTCGGCCGCCCGCGCGTCGATTGCGGTGGCCGAGGCCAAGGTACTGACCACCGAGATTGCCCTGCAGGCCAGCGAGAAACTGTTCGAACTCGCCGGCAGCCGCGCCACCCTGGCCGAGTTCAACCTCGACCGCCACTGGCGCAACGCCCGCGTGCACACGCTGCACGACCCGGTGCGCTGGAAATACCACGCGGTTGGCGCGTACCACCTCAACGGCACCCTGCCCGCGCGGCATTCCTGGATCTGATTGGTAGCCTCCTGGGCCGCTGCGCGGCCCGGGGCACCGGAGACACACCATGACCACACGCATCATTACCAGCGACGGCGAAGCCCTGGCCGTTGCCTTGGACATCGCCCGACAGCTACGCCCCGACAGCGCGGCGCGCGACCGTGAACGGCGTCTGCCACACCCTGAGCTGGCGCTGTTCACACGCTCGGGCCTGTGGGGTATCAGCGTCCCCAAGGCCTACGGCGGGGCGGGCGTATCCAACGTCACCCTGGCCAAGGTCATCGCCATCATCGCGCAGGCCGACGGCTCGCTCGGGCAGATTCCGCAAAACCATTTCTATGCCTTGGAAGTGCTTCGAGTAAACGGTACGCCCGAGCAGCAGCAGCGTCTGTACGCCGAGGTGCTGGCAGGTCGGCGGTTTGGCAATGCCCTGGCAGAACTGGGCACCAAAACAGCCAATGACCGCACCACACGGCTGAGCCGCGAAGACGAAGGCTTTCGCATCAATGGCCGCAAGTTCTACGCCACGGGTGCGCTATACGCCCAGCGCATACCCACCTCGGTGGTCGATGACCAAGGCGTCCAGCACCTGGCATTCGTGCCTGCCGACAGCCCCGGCCTGCAAGTGATCGACGACTGGAGTGGCTTCGGCCAGCGCACCACCGGCAGCGGCTCGGTGGTGTTCGATAACGTGCCTGTCAGGGCACAGGACGTCGTACCGTTTCAGAGCGTGTTCGAGCGCCCTACCCCGGTAGGCCCGCTGGCGCAAATTCTTCATGCGGCCATCGATACCGGCATCGCCCGTGCAGCCTATGAGGACGCCTTGCATTTCGTGCGGACCCGCAGCCGGCCATGGGTGGATTCAGGCGTCGAGCAGGCGAGCGACGATCCGCTGACCGTCAAGCACTTCGGCCAACTCGCCATCCGCCTGCACGCTGCCGAAGCCTTGCTCGAACGCGCAGGCCATTACCTAGACAGCGCGCGTGACGACAGCACGGCCGAAACCGTAGCCGCAGCGTCCATTGCCGTGGCAGAGGCACGGGCCATCAGCACCGAAATCGCCCTGTCCGCCGGCACCACGCTGTTCGAGCTCGGTGGCAGTCAGGCCACGCTGGCCGAACACAACCTCGACCGCCACTGGCGCAATGCCCGGGTGCACACATTGCACGACCCAGTGCGCTGGAAGTACCACGCCATCGGCAACTACTACCTCAACGAGCAAAACCCACCGCGCCGGGGGACCCTCTGATGGCCCGGCAGATCCTGCTCAATGCCTTCAACATGAACTGCGTGGGGCATATCAACCATGGCCTGTGGACGCACCCGCGCGATACTTCGACCCAGTACAAGACCCTCGAATACTGGACCGACCTGGCGCGCCTGCTGGAGCGGGGCCTGTTCGACGGATTGTTCATTGCCGACATCGTCGGCACCTACGATGTCTACGGACAGTCGCTGGAGGTGCCGTTGAAGGAATCCATCCAGTTGCCGGTCAACGACCCTCTGCTGCTGGTGTCCGCCATGGCCGCCGTGACCCGCAACCTCGGTTTCGGCCTCACGGCCAACCTCACGTATGAAGCGCCTTATCTCTTCGCTCGCCGCCTCTCGACCCTGGATCACCTGAGCAATGGGCGAGTCGGCTGGAACATCGTCACCGGTTATCTGGACAGCGCTGCGCGCGCCATGGGCCTGACCCAGCAGCCCGAGCATGACCGTCGCTACGACCAGGCCGATGAATACCTCAAGGTGCTGTACCAGCTGCTTGAGGGAAGCTGGGCCGATGATGCCGTGCTGGCTGATCGCGGCCAGCGCATCTATGCGCGCCCCGACAAAGTGCGCAAGGTTCGCCACCACGGGGAGTTCTACCATGTCGAGGGCTACCACCTGTGCGAACCGTCGCCACAACGGACACCGGTGCTGTTTCAGGCTGGCAGCTCGCCGCGCGGGCTGACGTTTGCGGGCAACCATGCCGAGTGTGTGTTCATCAGCGGCCAGGACAAGGCTTCAACCCGCGCCCAGGTGGACAAGGTGCGCGCCGCTGCCAGGGCTGAGGGTCGCGACCCAATGGCAGTCAAGGTCTTCATGGGCATCACGGTGATCGTGGCGCCCACCGAGCAACAAGCCCTGGCCAAGCACGCTGAATACCTGCGCCATGCCAGCCCCGAAGCCGGCGTCGCGCATTTCGCCGCCTCCACCGGCATCGACTTTGCGGCCTTCGATCTGGACGAGCCGATTGCCTTTAGCCAGGGCAACGCCATCCAGTCGGCCACTCGCCAACTTCAGGACAATGCCTGGACCCGACGCCGCCTGCTGCAACAGCACGCCTTGGGTGGTCGCTACGTCACCTTGATCGGCGACCCCGCGCAAGTGGCTGCTGAGCTGATTGCGTGGGCCGATGAAACCGGCCTGGACGGCTTCAACCTGACCCGCACCGTTACACCGGAAAGCTTCGAGGACTTCATCGACCTGGTGATTCCGCAATTACAGGCGCGCGGCTGCTACAAGACCGCCTACGCCGGCGGCACGCTGCGCGAAAAGCTGTTCGCAACCGACCATCCCTACCTGCCAGCCGACCATCCTGGCTCGGCCTACCGCTTTGCGCCTGCCCCCGCTTTCACCGGAGCCCTGCACCATGCTTGAAAAACTAATTCGTCCCGTTGCGGCCGTCGTTATTGCCTTGGGCTTCTCGAGCGCAGCCCTGGCCAATCAGCCGCTGAAGATCGGCACCACGTCAGCCTTCGCCATCCCGCTGGAAGCCGCCGTCGAAGAGGCGCACAAGCAGGGGCTTGAGGTGAAGTTGATCGAATTCAGCGACTGGATAGCCCCCAATGTCAGCCTCAACAGTGGCGACATCGACGTGAACTATTTCCAGCACATTCCCTTTCTGGAAAACGCCAAGGCTGCTGCCGGTTTCGATCTGGTGCCCTACGCCCCAGGCATCATCAACAACGTGGGCCTGTATTCCAAGCGCTACAAAAGCTTCGCCGACCTGCCCGAAGGGGCGAGCGTCGCAATCGCCAACGACCCGATCAACAGCGGGCGAGGCCTGCAACTGCTGGCCAAGGCCGGCTTGATCACCCTAAAACCTGGCGTGGGCTACAAGGCCACAGAACAGGACATCACGGCCAACCCGAAGAAGCTCAAGATCATTCAGGTCGAAGCGGTCCAGTTGGTACGGGCGTATGACGACGCGGACCTGGTGCAGGGCTACCCCGCCTACATTCGGCTGGCCAACAGTTTTGAGGCCACCTCGGCCCTGCTTTTCGATGGTCTGGAGAACAAGGAATACGTGATTCAGTTCGTCATTCGCCCACAGAGCAGGAATGACCTTCGCCTGGCCAAGTTCGTCGACATCTACCAGCACTCGCCGGCCGTGCGCGCGGCCTTGGACAAAGCTCATGGCACGCTCTACCAGGCCGGTTGGGAGTGACAGCGATGAGCCAGTCCACTGCACGAGCACTCCAATCCCCTGCCCCACCGCGTCAGGCTGAACACGTGGACCTGCGCCCCGACGTCAGCCAAGCCCATGTGCGGTTCATCGGGTTGGGCAAGACGTATCCAGGCCAGAGCCAGCCGGCGTTGCAAGGCATCGACCTGAACATCCGGCGCGGTGAAATCTTCGGCATCATCGGCCGCAGCGGGGCGGGTAAGTCCTCGCTGTTGCGCGTCATCAACCGGTTGGAGCAGCCTACGCAGGGCCGGGTGCTGATCGACCAGGCGGACATTGCCCGCTACGACGAGGAGGCACTGGTGGCGTTGCGCCGAAACATCGGCATGATTTTCCAGCACTTCAATCTGATGTCAGCCAAGACCGTGTGGCAGAACGTCGAACTGCCCCTGAAAGTGGCCGGCGTTGCCAAGGCGCAGCGCCAGCGCAAGGTACGCGAGCTGCTGCAACTGGTTGGCCTCGAGGACAAGCACGACGTCTATCCTGCGCAGCTGTCCGGCGGCCAGAAGCAGCGCGTGGGCATTGCCCGCGCCCTGGTGCACGACCCAAGCATCCTGCTGTGCGACGAAGCGACCTCGGCGCTGGACCCCGAGACGACCGCCTCGATTCTGGGGCTGCTACGCGACATCAACCAACGCCTGAGCCTGACCATCGTGCTGATCACCCATGAAATGGCCGTGGTGCGCGACACCTGCCACCGGGTTGCGGTACTGGAGCGTGGCCAATTGGTCGAGCAGGGAGAGGTCTGGCAGGTGTTCGGCGCGGCGCGGCACGCCACTACGCGCACGTTGCTGGCGCCGCTGCAACCCACGTTGCCAGAAGCCCTGACCGCGGACATCAAGGCTGCCCCATCGAGCCCCGACAGCGCTATCGTGCTGAAGCTGACAGCGTTCGGCGAGCCCGATCTGACGGCGTTGTTCGCCGAGTTGGGCGGACGTGTGCGGCTGCTGCAAGGGGGTGTGCAGTCCATCGGCGCGCGTACACTGGCGCAACTGATCGTTTCGGTGCAGCACTCGCCCCATGACGCCAGCCGCCTCCTGGAGCGCACTCGGCGCTGGGCCGAAGACGTGGAGGTGCTGGGCCATGTGGGTTGATCGTCTACTGGAGGGTTTGTTCGACACGCTGTTGATGGTCGGCGTTTCTTCGCTGATCGCCTTGCTGGTGGGCGTACCGATGGCCGTCATGCTGGTGACCAGCGACAGGGGCGGCATCTATGCGGCACCGCTGCTCAACCGGGTGCTGGCCGCCTTCGTCAACCTGTTCCGCTCGGTGCCGTTTCTGATCCTGATGGTTGCCCTGATCCCCTTCACGCGGTGGGTGGTCGGCACTACCTATGGGGTCTGGGCGGCCATCGTGCCCCTTACCATCGCAGCTACGCCCTTTTTCGCTCGCATCGCCGAAGTCAGCCTGCGTGAGGTCGACCATGGCCTGGTGGAGGCAGCCCAAGCCATGGGATGCCGACGCTGGCACATCGTCTGGCACGTGCTGCTGCCAGAAGCCCTGCCGGGCATCGTCGGCGGCTTCACCATCACCTTGGTGACGCTGATCAATTCATCCGCCATGGCAGGCGCCATCGGTGCCGGAGGGTTGGGTGACATCGCCTACCGCTATGGGTACCAGCGCTTCGACAGCCAGATCATGCTAACGGTGATCGCCATGCTAGTGGCCCTGGTGGCACTGATCCAGCTGGGTGGCGACCGGCTGGCCCGAGGGTTGAACAAGCGATGAGCGCAGGGTGCGGGCTGGCGCCAAGCCAGCCCTTGGCCTCATTCCCAGCGCAGGTGTTCTACGGCGACCGGCCGGCCGAACCAATAGCCCTGCCCCAGCTGGCACTGCTCCTGCAGCAGGAAGCTGGCCTGCTCCTGCTGCTCGATGCCTTCGGCATGCACTTGCATGCCCATGCTGCGGGCCAGGGCGATGATTACCCGCACGATCGCGACATCATCTTCATCGCACGGCAGCCCGGCCACGAAGCCCTGGTCGATCTTGAGCTTTTGCACGGGCATGCGCTTGAGGCGTAACAGCGAGGAATAGCCGGTGCCGAAATCATCGATGGCCAAGGTCACACCCAGCTCGCGCAGACGGTGAAGCTGCTCCAGGGCCACTTCCGGATCTTCCATCACCGCACTTTCCGTCACCTCCAGTTCAAGCAGCGCTGGCGCCAGGCCTGTTTCGTGCAGCACATCGGCCACCTGCCGGTACAGCTCATGCTGGCCAAACAGTCGGCTCGAGATGTTCACGGCCACGAATGCCAGGGGGCGGCCTTCTCGCTGCCAGCGCACCATCTGCAGGCACGCCTGGCGTAGCACCCAGGCATCGATTTCGGCAATCAGCCCGGTGCGTTCGGCAATCGGGATGAACTCACCGGGGGGCACCAGGCCCCGCTGGGGATGCTGCCAGCGGACCAGTGCCTCGACCCCCACCTGACTGCCCGAGGCCAGGTCATGCACGGGCTGGTAGAACACGCGCAGCTCGTCCTGCTCGAGGGCGCGGCGCAGTTCTCCCGCCGTTTCCACACGCAACTGGGCGTGCGCGGTCAGCTCTTCGGTGTACAGGGCGTAACAGGCGCGGCCGTTGGTCTTGGCCTTGTACAGCGCCGAATCGGCATTGCGTAGCAACTGCTCGGCACTCAGGGCGTCGCTTGGGAACAGGCTGATGCCTGCGCTGACACTGATGAACAGGCGATGACCCTCGAAGAGGAAGGGCTCGCGCATGCGTTCGATGATGCGCTGAGCCAGTTTTGCCGCCTGCCCCAGATCCTGGCAGTGCTCGGCCAGGACGCCGAACTCGTCGCCGCCCAGGCGCGCCAGGGTAACCCCGCTGCTCACGACTTCACCCAGGCGCACGCCCACCAGCTTGAGCAGCTGATCGCCAATCGTATGGCCGAGCCCGTCGTTGATGCTTTGGAAATGATCGAGGTCCAGAAGCAGCAGCGCACAACCGCGCTTCTTGGCCTGGGCCGCTGCCAACGCCTGCTGGACCCGGTCGGTGAACAACAGGCGATTGGGCAGGTCGGTCAGGGGATCATGGTGGGCCAGATAGGCCAGCTCCTGCTCCGAATGCTTGATGGCACTGATGTCACTGAATACCGCCACGTAATGGCTCAGTTCGCCTTCGTCATCGCAAATGGCGCGGATGGTTTGCCATTGAGGATAGATTTCACCGCTTTTACGGCGGTTCCAGATCTCGCCGCTCCACTCCCCCGTCTCGGTCAGGGCCGCGTAGATTTGCTGGTAGAACGCGGCGCCATGACGCCCCGACTTGAATTTGCTGGGGCGCTGGCCAATGACCTCATCCTGCTGATAGCCGGTGATGCGCATGAACGCGCGGTTGACGTGCACGATCACCCCCTGCCGGTCGGTCACAAGGACGCCTTCCAGGGTGCAGTCGAACACCGCAGCGGCCATGCGCAGGCGCTCACGGTCCTCCCCGCGCAGGCGCGCACCGGCGCCGATGAAGTTCAACAGCCGCACGCGTGACACATAGATCAGCAAGGCACTGAGCAACACCCAGACCACGATGTTGATCTGACGCCCCACGGTCAGGGCCAGGGAGTCATCAGTCATGCTCTGCAGCACCACCTCGGCCAGCACCAGCCAGAGGATCGAGAGCACCACATAAAGCGCTGCCATGCGCAAGGCGTCGCGAACGGAAACAGACATGTCGGGTGCAATTGCCCATGAAAAATGTTGGGGGATTATAAAGCTTCTGCTGCCCGACGTGCGGTTAGCGCTTCGCAAAGGCCGCGCGTCAAGGTATGCCGGGCACCGACGCCCGGCTGAAACATGGCGTGGTCAGCTTTGACTGGTTTTATTTCCCGACCCAGGGATAATCGCACCTTTCCCCTGAATCTCGAGGGTATCTCTACCTATGTGGTACAACGGCCTGCTCGACTTGTCGGCCTGGCAACTGGTCGGCATCACTTTGTTGATGACCCATGTGACCATTGTCAGCGTCACGGTCTACCTGCATCGCTATTCCGCGCATCGTGCGCTGGAGCTCAACACCGGGCTCAAGCATTTCTTCCGCTTCTGGCTGTGGCTCACCACGGCGCAGAACACCCGTGAATGGACCGCTGTCCATCGCAAGCACCACGCCAAGTGCGAAACCCCGGAGGACCCGCACAGCCCAGTCTACAAGGGCTTGAGTACGGTGCTGCGCAAAGGGGCCGAGCTCTATCGCGAAGAGGCGCGCAACCCCGAGACCTTGCGCATCTACGGCAAGAACTGCCCGGACGACTGGGTCGAACGCAACCTCTACTCCCGCTACAAGCTGGGCGGTATCGTGCTGATGGCGCTTATCGACCTGCTGCTGTTCGGCACCGCCGGCATCACGATCTGGGCCGTGCAGATGATGTGGATTCCCTTTTGGGCAGCCGGGGTGGTCAATGGCCTGGGCCACGCCGTGGGCTATCGCAATTTCGAATGCCGCGACGCGGCGACCAACCTGGTGCCTTGGGGCATCGTCATTGGGGGCGAAGAGCTGCACAACAATCATCACACCTACCCCAACTCGGCCAAGCTTTCGGTCAGGCGCTGGGAATTCGACATGGGCTGGGCGTGGATTCGCCTGTTCTGCCTGCTGCGCCTGGCCAAGGTCCAGCGCGTGGCCCCCATCGCCCACCGCGTTGCCGGCAAGGCCAGCCTGGACATGGACACCGCCATGGCCATCCTGAACAACCGCTTCCAGATCATGGCCCAGTACCGCAAGCTTGTGATCGGCCCGCTGGTCAAACAGGAGCTGGACCGCGTCGATACCTCGGTCAGCCACCACTTCCGCCGCGCCAAACGCCTGCTGTCCCGTGAAACCAGCTTGCTGGAGGATCGCCACCATGTCCGTATCGAGTCCATGCTGGCGCACAGCCAGGCATTGAAGACCATTTACGAGAAGCGCCTGGCCCTGCAGCAGATCTGGGCGCGGACCAGCGCCAATGGCCACGACATGCTTGCCGCCATGAAGGATTGGGTACACGAGGCCGAGACCAGTGGCATCCACGCCCTGCGCGACTTCGCTTCGCAGTTGAAAACCTATTCCCTGCGCCCGACCGCTGCCTGACCTCCGTTGATCGATACGCCCCGTTCTGGGGCGTAAGCTCAGGAACTTCAACCCTCTGTTTCGACTCGAACTGCCCACATCGGCCGGAAGGTGGCCGCACCTTTACCCGTCGAGCGCGCGCTGTGCACATGGCCAAGAACAATCCCAAGATTCTGACCGGTACTCCTCCCCCCGACGCTGCCCAAACCCTGCTGGCACTGATGCATGCCCAAGGCGAAGTCGCCCGACTCAGCGAACGTGAGCAGCTATTCAGTTCGTTGCTTGAAAGTGTCAACGCCGTACTGTGGGCCTTCGATTGGGAAACGCGGCAAGTGCTGTACGTAAGCCCTGCGTTCGAGCGCATCTTTGGTCGCCCTGTCAGCCGGGTCATGGCCGATTTCAACGTATGGCGCGACAGCATCTATCCGGATGATCTTGAATTTGCCGAACAGAGCCTGGCGCAGGTACTGTCCACAGGCTCCGTGGAACACCGCGAATACCGCATCCTCAACGGCGATGGCGAGCTGCGCTGGCTGAGCGACAAGTGCTACGTCAGCCAGCAGCCAGGTAGCGATCGGGTGACCATCGTCGGCATCGCCGAAGACATCACCGACAAGAAACGCCTCGAAGGCGAGCTTCAGCGTCTGGCCACCACCGATGTCCTGACCCAGAGCAGTAACCGCCGCCACTTCTTCGAATGTGCCAAGCAGGCCTTCGACAAGGCACGGGAGGACGGTACACCGCTGACGTTCCTGCTTCTGGACATCGACGATTTCAAGAACATCAATGACAGCTACGGCCACCAGGAAGGTGACCAAGTGCTGCAGCGCATTGCCCACAGCGGCAGGACGGTACTGCGTCGAGGTGATCTGTTCGGCCGCATCGGGGGCGAAGAATTTGCCGCAGTATTCCCAGGCTGCACGGCCAAAGTGGCAGAACAGATCGCCGAACGGTTGCAGCGGGAGGTGCAGCGGCTGAGTTTCGGCCAGGAGGGCCAGACCTACAGCGTGACGGTGAGCCAGGGCCTGACGGGTTTGATGGAGGACGACGACACCCTGAACAGCTTGTATGCCCGTGCCGACGCAGCCATGTATCAAGCGAAGCGCCAAGGCAAGAATCAGATCGTTCAGGGATGAGCATCGGCGCCCACCGTCGGTAAATTGCTGACATGAAAAAACCCGCCGAAGCGGGTTTTTTTAAAGCCAGCTACATCAAGCGAGTTCAGCGAAGCACTCTTCGATGATGGCCAGGCCCTTGTCCAACAGAGCGTCTTCGGCGGTCAGCGGCACCAGAATACGCAGGACGTTGCCGTAGGTGCCGCAGGACAGCAGGATCAGACCCTTGTCGCGCGCCTTGGCAACGACTTGGGCGACAGCTGCAGCGTTAGGGGTATGAGTGCCTTTCTCGAAAACTTCGACGGCAATCATCGAACCCAGGCCACGCACGTCACCGATGATCGGATGCTTCTGCTGGATCTCACGCAGACCGGCGGTCAGGCGCTCGCCCACGGCCTTGCTGCGGTCCAGCAGGTTCTCTTCTTCGAATACATCGATGACGGCCAGGGCCGCAGCACAGGCGATTGGCGAACCGGCATAGGTGCCGCCCAGACCGCCCGGTGCAATGGCATCCATGTATTCGGCCTTGCCGCACACACCGGCCAGCGGGAAACCGCCGGCGATGGACTTGGCGAAGGTCGTCAGGTCAGGCGCAACGCCCATCTGCTCCATGGCGAAGAAGGTGCCAGTACGGCCTGCACCGGTCTGCACTTCGTCGGCGATCAGCAGGATACCGTGCTGGTCACACAGGGCACGCAGACGCTTCATCAGCTCTTTAGGCGCTGGCAGGAAGCCGCCTTCGCCTTGTACGGGCTCGAGGATGATGGCGGCGATGTCACGTGGCTCGGCGTCGTTCTTGAAGATGCGCTCGACCGAAGCGATGGCATCGTCGACGCTGACACCGTGCAGCTCGCTCGGGAACAGTGCACGGAAGACACCACCTGGCATCAGGCCCATGCCTGCAGAGTACGGCACGACTTTACCAGTCAGGCCCAGGGTCATCATTGTACGGCCGTGGTAGCCGCCGGTGAAGGCGATCACGCCGGCGCGGCCGGTTGCAGCACGGGCGATCTTGACGGCGTTCTCGACCGCTTCGGAGCCAGTGGATACCAGCAGGGTCTTCTTGTCGAAGTCACCTGGCACCAGCTTGTTGATCTTTTCGCACAGCTCTACGTAGGGCTCATACGCCAGTACCTGGAAACAGGTGTGGCTGACCTTGGTGAGCTGCTCTTGCACCGCTGCAACCACTTTTGGGTGCAGGTGGCCGGTGTTCAGCACGGCGATACCACCAGCGAAGTCGATCAGTTCGCGGCCTTCGACGTCAATGACGGTGGAGTTCTTGGCCGATTCAACGAAAATCGGGTGGATCTGGCCGACGCCACGTGGGACAGCGGCGACACGGCGTTGCATCAAGGATTCGTTGGTCTTGCTCATAATGCCCTCATTGCGCCGTTGAACATGGCGCTTTTATTCGGGGGTAGCTGGGGTTGCCCGCAGTCAGTATTCGTTGATCGACTGCCGCGAACGCCCTGGCCACCAGGTGCTGCAATGTAAAAAAGGCCAGCGGGACGTCGCTCTCGCGCCCCGCTGGCAGAGGTAAAGCCTTTACCGTGCGATCAGACGCTGATGCACAGGTATTTGATTTCGAGGTAATCCTCGATACCGTACTTGGAGCCTTCGCGGCCCAGGCCAGAAGCCTTGATACCGCCAAATGGCGCCACTTCGTTGGAAATCAGGCCGGTGTTGATGCCTACCATGCCGTATTCCAGCGCTTCGGCGACACGGAACACACGGCTCATGTCGCGGGCGTAGAAGTAGGACGCCAGGCCGAACTCGGTGTCGTTGGACATGGCGATGACTTCGGCTTCGTCTTTGAAGCGGAACAGCGGCGCCAACGGGCCAAAGGTTTCTTCCTTGGCAACGGCAGCGGTCTTGGGCACGTCGACCAGAATGGTCGGCTCGAAGAAGTTGCCTTCGATCAGCTTGCCGCCGGACAGGACCTTGGCGCCTTTGCTCACCGCGTCTTCGATGTGCTCCTGCACCTTGGCCACGGCCTTGCCGTCGATCAGTGGGCCAGTGGTGGTGCCGTCTTCGAGGCCGTTACCGATCTTGAGCTTGGCCACAGCGGCGGCCAGCTTCTGCGCGAACGCGTCATAGACGCCGTCTTGCACGTAGATGCGGTTGGCGCAGACGCAGGTCTGGCCGTTGTTACGGTACTTGGAGATGATCGCGCCTTCGACTGCCTTGTCCAGGTCGGCGTCGTCGAACACGATGAACGGGGCGTTACCACCCAGCTCCAGGGATACTTTCTTGATGTCCTTGGCGCATTCCTGCATCAGCTGGCGACCGATTTCGGTAGAGCCGGTGAAGGAGAGTTTGCGCACCAGGGCGTTGCCGGTCAGTTCGCCGCCGACTTCGCCTGCGCTGCCGGTAACCACGCTCAGCACGCCTGCCGGAATACCGGCACGGTTGGCCAGTTCGACCAGCGCCAGGGCGGAGTACGGGGTTTGCGAGGCAGGCTTGAGCACCATGGTGCAGCCAGCGGCCAGGGCCGGGCCAGCTTTACGGGTGATCATGGCAGCCGGGAAGTTCCACGGGGTGATGGCCGCGGTGACGCCAATCGGCTGCTTGATGACGATCAGACGCTTGTCAGGCTGGTGGCCTGGGATGGTGTCGCCATAGACGCGCTTGGCTTCTTCGGCGAACCACTCGATGAAGGAGGCGGCATAGGCGATTTCGCCCTTGGCTTCGGCCAGCGGCTTGCCTTGTTCGGTGGTCATCAGGCGAGCGAGGTCGTCCTGGTTTTCGATCATCAGTTCGAACCAGCGACGCAGCTTGGTCGAGCGCTCCTTGGCGGTCAGGGCACGCCAGGCCGGCAGGGCCTTGTCGGCTGCCTCGATGGCGCGGCGGGTTTCCGCAGTACCCATCTTCGGCACGGTACCAATGACTTCGCCCGTGGCAGGGTTGGTCACATTGATAGTCTGGCCGCTGTCCGCATCCAGCCATTCACCGTTGATGAAGGCTTGCTGGCGGAACAACTGAGCGTCTTTGAGCTGCATGTCGGCTTCCCGAATTGTTGATTGTTGAAAGCGCCCAGCGCAGGGCTCCGAGCGTTTGAAATCTCAAACGAATGCTAAGCGTCTGCTGGGGTGTTGGACAATAGGCTGTTCGAAAAAAAGAACGAGCGGTTGAACACCTTATCTGAAATCGGCTCGCTGGTAGGGCGTGATGGGCCCTGGCTCCCCAAGGCGAGCACGAACCGAAAGAGTAGCCCCAGGCAGAACCGCCATGGAGGCGAACATGGCAACTGGTAAAAAGGGCTACAGATCAAGGCGATGGACGCAGACGAACGAGATAGGTATCATGCGTGCGCGTTGCACTCGTAGCTCAGCTGGATAGAGTACTGCCCTCCGAAGGCAGGGGTCGTGGGTTCGAATCCCGCCGAGTGCGCCATACATGAAAAGCCCCAGGCCAACGCCTGGGGCTTTTTCGTTTGTGCGCCATGTCACACGCTTGGTACTGCCGTACCACAGGTCATTGGTGTTAGCGTGAGGGCCTTCCCGCACGACGGGGCCTCATCAATGATTGGCGAAGGAATGCGTACACTCATGCATCTGAAAAAGCTCACCTCTGTTTCCCTGCTGGCAGCCAGCATCGGCTTGCTCGCGTTGCCTGCCCAGGCCAACCTCACCCAGCAGCAGTCTGCGGCGATCGTCAAGGCGTTCGACGGCAGCGATCCGCATGACTTCAAGCAGTTTCTCGGCAAGCTCAAAGGCAGCGAACTGGCCCAGGCCGATGACCTGGGCACCACCTTGGACACCTACCTGGCCGGTAAGCCGCTGGGCGCCGAGCAGCAGAACGAGATCAATCGCCTGCTCGGGCTCTACACCCGCATCAAGTACGGCAAGGCTGCCACCCAGACCCTGCGCGAACTGGTGGCCATTCCCACGGTCACCGTCGAGGGCACGCCTCAGCATGAAAACCCCGAGTTCCTGAAGATCGCCGACAAGATCAAGGCACTGGCCGACGGGTTTGGCCTGGCTTTTCGCAACGTCGACAACCGTGTCTACGAAATCTCCCTGGGAAGCGGCAAGGAAGTGGTCGGTATCCATGCCCATGCCGACGTGGTCCCTGTCACACCGGAAAACTGGAAGCTGGCCGACGGCACGCGCCTGGATCCGTTCAAGGTCACCCTGGTCGGTGATCGCATGTACGGCCGTGGTACCGAGGACGACAAGAATGGCATCGTCGTAGCGCTGTATGCCCTGAAGGTCGCCAAGGATGAAAACCTGCCCCTGGCGCGGCAATTCAAACTGCTGATCGACACCACCGAAGAAACCAGCGGCGATGCCATCCCGTACTACTTCGAGCGCAACCCTACGCCTGACTACAACCTCGCCCTGGATGGCGGCTATCCGGTGGTCATCGCGGAAAAAGGCTACGGCACCGTGATGGCGAATTTTGCCAAGCGTGCGGCCAGCGGCCAGGGTGCCGAAATCGTCAACCTTACCGGTGGGCTTGCTACCAATCAGATCCCGTCCACCTCGGTAGCGACCTTGCTCACCGACGACGCCAGCGCACTGGCGCAGCGGTTGAACACGGCCGGTGCCGAGTACGTGAAGCAAAACGGTGGCGACTTCAGCATTGCCGCCAAACCCGACGGCAAGCAAGTGGTGCTCACCGTGACCGGTGTGTCAGCTCACTCCTCGGAGCCCGAATCGGGCGTGAACCCTGTCGCGCGCATGCTGGACTTCATCAATGGCGTGGGCAAGACGGTGCCGTTGAAGCGGAACCAGTTCACCGATGCTGCCCACTATGCGGCGGACAACTGGGGCCTGGACTACCTGGGCAAGAAGCTGGGCATCGCCTATGACGATGCATTCATGGGGCCGCTTACCGCCTCGCCAACCTTCGTCGGTGTGGATGACAAAGGCTTGAAGCTGGCGATCAACCTGCGCATCCCCAAGGGCAAGGCGGTCGCGACGATCAAGGATGAAATCGCCGACAAGCTCGGAAAGTGGTCGCAGCAAAGCCATATCACGCCCGCCTACGACTACAGCCTGGACAAGCCGATGTACCGCAACCCAGAAGGCGAGTGGGTCAAGGCCCTGCTGGCTGTGGCCAGCGAAAACCTGGGCATGAAGCACGCGTTCGGTACGTCCGCCGGAGCCACCTCAGTGCATGACCTGCCCAACGGCGTGCAGTTTGGTCTGGCCATGCCCGGTGTGAAGTACACCGGGCATAACGACAACGAGTTCAAGACCGTGGACCAGTTCATGCTGGACCTGCAGGTGGTCAGCGAAATGGTGGCGCGGATCGGGCAGATGCCGAAGCTCTGAGATCCGCCTCTGCCTTTGGCATCGCTACCCGGCCTGGTAGGCCGGGCTAGCGCGCCCGGTGATCCCTGCACAGCCCTGAATCATGTCAGGCTGTGCATCACCTGCAGGGTCTTTTCAATGTCCTGGGGCGTGTTGGTGATCCCGGCAGAGAAGCGAACCGAGGTATGTCGGTAAGGTGTTGCGCTGGCAATGATGTTCTGCGCTTTCAACTTCGCCACCACGTCCTTGGGCGCCTGACCCTTAACGTCGCAGCACACGATACCCGCCGAAAACTGCGCGTCTTGGGGCGTGAGCAATGACACATTGGGCAGTTTGGCCAGCCCTTCCTTGAGTTGGCCATTGAGTTCGGCAACGCGCTCGGCAATGCGCTTGCGGCCAATTTGCTCGATGAATCGGAACGCCTCGATCATCGCCCACTGATTCTCGAACGCCAGGAACCCTCCGGGGCTTACCCATGCCGCTTGCGTATCGCCCTGCGGCGCACGTTCCTGGCGCCAGGCATTGGCAGGCTCGGCCGCCATGATGGTGGGAATGGTCGGCATGACGTGGCGCCATTGCCCTTGGCGCCCCCACACCAGACCGGTTCCGTGCGGGCCGAGGATCCACTTGTGTGTACCGGCACTGAAGAAATCGCATCCCAGGCTGGCGACCTGCGCCTCGGAGCAGCCGAAACCATGCACCCCGTCAATCACGTACAGGATTCTCTGCGCCTCGTCACGGCCTTTGTTGAGCCGGGCCACCAGGTCGCCGATCTCCTTGACCGGCAACCGTACGCCGGTGCCTGAATGGACCCAAGTCATTGCCAGAATGCGGGTCGAAGGGCGAATGGCGGCTTCGATACGCGTCACGATGGCATCGACGCTGACGTCCTGCGGACCTTGGTAGAGATCGATGCGCCTGATGCTGCCACCCCACTTGACCACAGCCAGGCGCATCGCTTCGTCATGGGTGTACCACTCATGGTGGGTGGTGAGAATTTCCTGATCGGGATTGAGCTTGATGCCGTTGTAGATCATTGCCAGGCCCTGGGTCGTGCTGGTGGTCAGGGCAATGTCCTCTGCGCGCCCGCCCGTATAGGCGGCCGCGGTTTCGCAGACCTTGCGCCAGACCATGTCTTCGGGTTTGGCGAACATGTGGTCTTCGAGGTAGGTATAGGGGTTCTGGTCGAAGGCCTCCCGGTGCCGCGCCATGGCATCGCGCACCGGCTTGGGGTTGGATGCCAGGAAGAAGTTGGAGATATGCACATACCGTGGCGACAGCTGAAACTGCGCCCGTACCGATGCCCAGTCGGCAGGATCGAATGCCGGGGTTTCTGGCTCGGGCGCCGCAACGGCGCCTGCGCTGGACAGGCTGGCGATCATGCCGCCGCCAACCAGGGTGGCGCCCACAGCGCCCCCCATGAATCCACGTCTTCCCAAACTCATTTCGACTTCCTATCGATTCACAGTGAGGTCCGCGCAGTGCGCGCGGACAAAGCATTGAAGATGCGCTGCCCATACAGGCCGACAGCCAGACCCAGCACGATCAGGACAACGGCCAGTACCTTGCTGGTGGGCACGCTCTCGTTGAACACCAGTACCGAGCCGAGCATGCCGAAAATCGGCACCAGCAGCGAAAGCGGTGCGACGGTCGATACCGGGTACGTCTTGAGCAGCGAATTCCAGATCCAATAGGCAAACAAGGTGTTCGGATAAACCTGGAACAGAATCGACAGAATCGCCGTGCTGTCCACCTGATGGACCAGCGCGGTGTAGCCGGCACTGCCATTGACCGCGTAGTCGAGCACGAACAACGGGATCGGTGCAAAAGCGCTGGACCACACCAGGAACGCGAACACGTCCTTGGTCTTTGCCTTCTTGTTGATGACGTTGGCCACGCTCCATGCGCCAGCGCCAAGGAGTACCAGCAACACACCAGGCAATGTCACCGAGCCGTCGCTGATCGTGATGATGCACAGCAGCCCCGCTAAGGCCACCAGCATGCCCAGCACCTGAAAGCGCGTCAGTGCTTCTTTGAAGACCAACCCGCCCAGCAGGATGGTGAAGAATGCACTGAACTGCAGCACCAGCGAGGCAATGCCGGCAGACAGCCCAGCCTTGATCCCGAGGTTGACCACACCCCATAAGCCGATGCCGAACACCAGGCCGTAGCCAATGATGTAGCGCCAGGCCACATCGGGTTTGCGGATGAAGAAAATCGCCGGCAGCGCGCACAGGCTGAAACGAATCCCGGCGAGGATCAGTGGGTCGACAGTGGCCAGCCCCAGCTTGATGACAGAGAAATTGATGCCCCAGATGGCCGTGATCAGAACGGCCAGCACTACATGCTGTGGTTTCATTGGCAGGCTGCCTTGAAGAAGAAGTTAAGCAACGGATGTCAGGTGCCGGGCCAGTGATACCCGCGAGAACACATCAACCATCCAGTCGCGGGTACGCTCGGGCTCGGCGGTCTTGACGATGCCCGCCAGCGGCGCTTCGAATGCCGAGTAGGTCACGTGCCCATGCAATGGTGCACCCGGTTCGAGCTCGTTCCACTGCACGATACAAGGGCTGTTGCGCAGTTCACCTGCGCCCTCGAGCCCAAGGAACGTGCGCTGCGGGTGAGTGTGCCCAGGGAACACGAACCATCCGTAGCCCAGGTCCGCCTGCCGGCCGCTCAGCGTCGAAAGGTCCAGTTCGCCGTCGACATAGATGCGCAGTTCCAGCGAAGGCAAATGAATCCCCGTGGCCATCTCATACGTCGCCACCACGTCAGCCCCGCCGACCCGGTTACCCACTTCGAGGAAGACCGGCCCGTCGGCCTCCATGATGGCTTCCAGGTGGAAGGCGCCGTGGGTGATCCGCACCGCGTTCAGCGCCTGCCCCACCCACTCCCGCATGGATGCGCAGCTGTCCACATGCCAGGAACCCAGCGGCGCACCCCGCTCCATGTAGTCCAGGCAGGTGCCTACGTATTCACTGGCCTGCATCGTGACGATTCGACCGTCGAGCACCAAACCGTCGAAATGGCGGATGGGGCCTGCAACGTACTCCTCGACCTGAAAATCATCGATGTGCAACGACTGTTCATGGATTTTGCGCCGGATTTCGGCGTGGGCCTGAGACGGTAAATGTACGCTGACGTCCGCGCTCGAAGCGCCGCTGTGGGGTTTCAAGACCGTTTTGCCTGCCCAAGGCACCTGGCCTTGCGCGTCCAGGTAACAGGCCAGCGACATGAACTGCGGTATGCGCAAGCCGTTGGCCTGCACCGCTTGCTTCATCAGCAGCTTGTTGCGCGCCAGGGTCACGGTCTGTAATGAAGCCCCTTCAACGCCCAATGCTTCTCTCAAGCGTGCAGCATCGAGCAGTTCGTATTCGGACATTGAAATAATGCGATCAAAGCGCTGGGGGCTACCAGACAGCCATGCCAATGCTTCCTCACTAGCGCTGGCGGTACCCGCTCGTACCACCCGCTTGCACTGCAAATCGGCAGGCAGCGTGTCGATTGCAGCTTGCTTGCCGAAATAGGTGACTTCGTGCAGCGCATGATCGATGCCACGGTGGTATTCGATTCGGGGGTAAGGCACACGGTGGAGGATCAGAATCTTCATATTACTGTTCTCGAAGCGTGGATGGCGTCGCTCAGCAAGCGGCTTTGAGCAGGGGTTCGGCAGCCAGGCTGCGCGCCATGACCTCCAGCCACTGTTCGCGCAGCGCGCTGACCAGATCACGGATATCGGCCTGGGCATCGTGCAGCGTCACGCAGGCCTGCGCCACGAAATCGCCATTATCCCGGGGCGTGGCATGGACGAGACGGCGCGCACTGGTCACCCAAGCGCATTCGAGCAAGACGACAGCGTCCTGTGCAATGCCCAGCCGCTGTGCTGCGCAGGCAATGGTTTCCACCACCAGGGCATGAACGTCGCCTAGTCGGGCCACATCGACGGTCATGTCCTGAGGCACGCCGAACATGAGGGTGGCCGCGCTACAGCTAGGCTCTGGCAGCTCCTTGGGTATGGCTGCCGAAAATACCGAGTCGATCCAGGCTGCATATAAGTCAAGCCCGTGGACAGCTTGAGCCAGCGTCCAGATTTTCATGCCTGCAGGGCGCCGATTGGGTTCGACCACGGCCGTGTTGCAGTCTTTCTCGCTGAGCTTGATCTCGTTGTGGAACGGCCCGATGCACTGGCCGACCAATCGGTTGACCTGCTCGCCCACCACACGGATGGCCATGCGCTCCTGATGATCGAGCCGGGCCGGCAGGATCTGCGCCACTTCTACCGGGTAGCGCCCGGTGGCACTCACTTTCTCGGTGATGAACCACAACTCGCCCAGCCCGTCGTAGGAGTATTCACGGTCAAAGGGTATCAAGGCTTCGGCCAGCACGCCGCTCGCCAGGTACGGCTCTACTTCGGCAAACGCCTGGTCGCAGTCTGTACCCGGGGCGACCAGGACGACGCCCCGGTTATTGCCCTCGGTCGTGGGTTTGATGACGAAGCCGTGAGCCTGACGCCGGGCGAAGTTCTGTACGTCTTCAAGGCACCTGATGCGTTCGAAATCCGGCACCATCACGCCGAGCTGTGTAAGCAGCGGCCCGATGCGCTGCTCGCTTATCCGATAGGCCAGCTTGTCGAACGCCCCCAGTGCCAGGCGGGCGTCGTCAACGGGCAAACCAAGGCGCTCAAGCAGCGCAGCGCCACTGGCCACGGCATTGTCGGAAAACACGATGCCAGCACTGACACGCGCGGCCTCGTCGCCTAATTGCTCAAGCACGCGCTGGATGAAGTCCGGCGCCAACGGGTCTGCGTCGACAAGCCGATCGCTGATGCGCAGATCGTGCGCCTGGGGAGCGCTGCGCACCAACCAGGTTTCGGCATTCCAGCGCTCACGGGCATGGTTGCGTATGTGTTGAACGTCGCCGATACGGCTCAAGTTGTAATCCACAACCAGCAAAACGGGTCTTTGCAAGGACATGTCAATTGTCTCCGGTGCCTGGCGGACGTCAGAAGCCTTCGGTCTCGTACTGGATATCGAGCGCGTCTGCGCTGCTACGAGACAGGCGCTTGAGTTCAGCGGGGTGTTCGGTGTGCGGGAATGTCCACAGCAACTGGCCGAGGAACACTTCACGGGCATGGGCAGGAATCACATCGCCTGCCTTGAGCAGGATGTGCGTCACGCTGGGTGCCAGTGGGGTCTCAGCCAGCTCGACGCTACGCAGGGTGCCGGGTTTGGCGAAATAGACGCGAAAGAACGTGGCCGTCGTCTGCTCGGTGGTGCCCTCGGCGTGCCAGCCAAGCCTGTCCAGACGCTGTGCGAAGGCCTCGCGCAGAGGCGCATCGTCCTGGCTTGCGAACAGCAGGTCCAGCCACAGCGAGAGCATGCTGTGCCCGTCAGCGACCGCCTCAACGCTATGGGAAATCAGGCTGCCGCCCACCCGTGGATTGACTTCGATCAGGTCCCAGTGCTCGCCGGTGAACCTGGCTTCGATGTGGTAGCAACCCCATTTCAGCGCCAGGCAGCCAAGCACTTCACTCAGCCATGCCAGGCCGGCTGCGATCTGCGCTTTATCGAGGCTGGCTGGCGGTGTGGTGCAGCTGTCTTCCAGCACCGTTTCGGCTGTCTCGGTGACTTCGTATTTTTCATGAATGGCCACCACGTGGACCTGGCCATCGAGCAGTAAGGTCTCGAAGCTGAATTCTTTACCGGGGATGTAATCCTCGGCCATGAACTCAAGCCCCTCATTGAAGGCCGAGGCATACACGGTGTCGCTCGCCGAAGCCTCTCTCAAGGCTTCCAACGTGGCCCAACGGGTGTCCGGACGCATTGGGAAGGCGGCATAGGAAGCGATGCCATGGATCGGCTTGATGAAGTAAGGCCGGCCATCCATCTGCAATGCCTGCAGGACCGATGCCGACAGAGCATGCGCCTGGACCTGTGAAAGCCCGGCTGCCGCCAGTTGGTTACGCACCCCGAGCTTGTTGCGCAGGGCAAGCGCTTGCTCAGGGCCAATGTCGTAGGTGCCAAGCGACAGGTTGGCCTGCGCCATCAGGTGCCGGTACCCCTCCCACACGCTGATGCAGCAGGTGACCTGTTCGCCTGCTTCATGCAGACGCTGGAGGGTTTGGGTAACCTCATCGCTGCGTAATTGGTGAGCGTC
>Ga0268257_1001295_pt1 | contig 22103 bp, 17 predicted proteins | sample AgamicAtPrz_FD_200249 | JGI IMG/M metagenome (GOLD analysis project Ga0268257, IMG submission 200249) | Agave microbial communities from Guanajuato, Mexico - At.P.rz (v2) (version 3) | ecosystem: Host-associated > Plants > Phyllosphere > Phylloplane/Leaf | place: Guanajuato, Mexico | collected... | reverse complement strand
ACCTCGATAACCGTGCTCTCTCGGAAGCGTTGGAAAAATTATGGCGCCGCCACTGTCGCCTGGCTCACGGGTCCTGATAGCCCTCATTCGGGTCTATCAACGCCTGATTAGTCCGCTACTCGGGCCACACTGCCGTTTCACACCGACCTGCTCAAGCTACGGAATTGAGGCATTGCGCAGGTTTGGGGTTATAAAAGGCAGTTGGTTGACGGTGAAACGCGTATTAAAATGCCACCCTTTACACCCAGGTGGAGACGATCCCGTCCCCCCAGGACCCTTTGATACCAGAGAACACTAACGATGGATTCGCAACGCAATCTTCTTATCATCGCTTTGTTGTTCGTGTCTTTCATGATCTGGCAGGCATGGGAACAGGATAAAAATCCTCAGCCCCAGCAGCAGACCACGCAGACAACGACCACCGCAGCGGGTAGCGCCGCCGACCAGGGCGTACCGGCCAGTGGCCAGGGGAAACAGATTACGGTTAAGACCGATGTGCTTGAGCTGACTATCAACACCCGTGGTGGTGATATTGAGCAGGCGCTGCTGTTGACCTACCCGAAAGAGCTGAAGTCTAACGAACCGTTCCAGCTTCTGGAAACCACACCTGAGTTTATCTATCAGGCGCAGAGCGGCCTGACCGGTCGTGATGGCCCGGATAACCCGGCTAACGGTGCGCGTCCCCTGTATAACGTTGAGCGCGATACCTTCGTGCTGGCCGATGGTCAGAACGAACTCGCTATCCCGCTGACTTACACCGACGCCGCGGGCAACACCTTTACCAAAACCTTCACCCTGAAGCGCGGTGAGTTTGCGGTAAACGTGGGCTATAACGTGCAGAACGCCGGTGCCAAGCCGCTGGAAGTATCGACCTTTGGTCAGCTGAAGCAGTCCATCAATCTGCCGTCACACCGCGACACCGGAAGCAGCAACTTCGCGCTGCACACCTTCCGCGGCGCGGCGTACTCTACGCCAGACGCTAAGTACGAGAAATACAAGTTCGACACCATCGCCGATAACGAAAACCTCAACGTCAGCTCTAAAGGCGGTTGGGTAGCGATGCTGCAGCAGTATTTCGCCACCGCGTGGATCCCGAATAACGACGGCTCCAACAACTTCTATACGGCGAATCTGGGTAACGGCGTTGCCGCTATCGGCTACAAGTCTCAGCCGGTTCTGGTTCAGCCGGGTCAAACCGGTACCCTGGCCAGCACCCTGTGGGTCGGCCCGGAAATCCAGGACAAAATGGCTGCCGTTGCGCCGCACCTGGACCTGACCGTGGACTACGGCTGGTTGTGGTTCATCTCTCAGCCGCTGTTCAAACTGCTGAAGTGGATCCACAGCTTCCTGGGTAACTGGGGCTTCTCGATCATCGTTATCACCTTTATCGTTCGTGGCATCATGTACCCGCTGACCAAAGCGCAGTACACCTCCATGGCGAAGATGCGTATGCTGCAGCCGAAGATTCAGGCAATGCGTGAGCGTCTGGGCGATGACAAACAGCGTCAGAGCCAGGAGATGATGGCCCTGTATAAAGCAGAGAAAGTGAACCCGCTGGGTGGCTGCTTCCCGCTGCTGATTCAGATGCCAATCTTCCTTGCGCTGTACTACATGCTGATGGGTTCCGTCGAGCTGCGCCACGCGCCGTTCGCCCTGTGGATCCATGACCTGTCTGCACAGGACCCGTACTACATCCTGCCGATCCTGATGGGCGTAACGATGTTCTTCATCCAGAAGATGTCGCCGACCACCGTGACCGACCCGATGCAGCAGAAGATCATGACCTTTATGCCGGTCATCTTCACCGTGTTCTTCCTGTGGTTCCCGTCAGGTCTGGTGCTGTACTATATCGTCAGCAACCTGGTAACCATCATCCAGCAGCAGCTGATCTACCGTGGTCTGGAAAAACGTGGCCTGCATAGCCGCGAAAAGAAAAAGTCCTGATTCGGTAAGTCTGTAGCTAGAATAAAGGCGGTCATCAGACCGCCTTTTTTATTTGTATTCAGCGAGAAAAACCATGAGCCATAACGACACTATCGTCGCCCAGGCAACCCCACCGGGACGCGGTGGTGTGGGCATTTTGCGTATATCCGGCCAGCAGGCGCGCGAGGTGGCAGAGGCCGTTCTGGGTAAACTGCCAAAGCCGCGCTATGCCGACTATCTGCCGTTTAAAGACGCCGACGGCACCGCGCTGGATCAGGGTATCGCCCTGTGGTTCCCGGGCCCTAACTCCTTCACCGGCGAAGACGTGCTTGAGCTACAGGGGCACGGCGGTCCGGTGATCCTCGACCTGCTGTTAAAACGTATTCTGACGCTGCCGGGCCTGCGTATTGCCCGGCCGGGTGAGTTCTCCGAGCGCGCATTCCTCAACGATAAACTCGATCTGGCCCAGGCCGAAGCGATTGCCGACCTGATTGACGCCAGCTCAGAGCAGGCGGCCCGCTCGGCGCTAAACTCCCTGCAGGGCGCCTTTTCTGCCCGCGTTAACCACCTGGTGGAAGCACTTACTCACCTTAGGATCTACGTCGAGGCGGCGATTGATTTTCCGGATGAGGAGATCGACTTCCTGTCAGACGGCAAAATCGAAGCCCAGCTTAATAATGTGATGACCGATCTCGACGCGGTGCGCGCCGAGGCGCGTCAGGGCAGCCTGCTGCGCGAAGGGATGAAGGTGGTGATTGCCGGTCGCCCTAACGCCGGTAAATCGAGCCTGCTGAACGCCCTCGCGGGCCGCGAAGCGGCTATCGTCACCGATATCGCCGGCACCACCCGCGACGTGCTGCGCGAACATATTCATATCGACGGTATGCCGCTGCATATTATCGATACCGCCGGCCTGCGCGACGCCAGCGACGAAGTAGAGCGTATCGGTATCGAGCGCGCCTGGCAGGAGATTGAGCAGGCCGACCGCGTGCTCTTTATGGTGGACGGCACCACCACCGCCGCCGTTGACCCGGCGGAGATCTGGCCGGACTTTATCGCCCGCCTGCCGGCAAAACTGCCGATAACCGTGGTGCGTAATAAAGCGGACGTCACCGGCGAAACGCCGGGCCTCAGCGAGGTGAATGGTCACTCACTGATTCGCCTGTCGGCGCGCACCGGCGAGGGGGTGGATGAGCTGCGTAACCACCTCAAGCAGAGCATGGGCTTTGACACCAGCATGGAGGGCGGTTTCCTCGCCCGTCGTCGTCACCTGCAGGCGCTGGAAGAGGCGGCAAACCACCTTGTGCAGGGTAAAGCGCAGCTGATTGGCGCCTGGGCCGGCGAACTGCTGGCGGAAGAGCTGCGCCTGGCGCAGCAAAACCTGAGCGAGATCACCGGGGAGTTTACCTCGGACGATCTGCTGGGCCGGATTTTCTCCAGCTTCTGTATTGGTAAGTGATTTTCCTGTCCCGGCGGATAATAACGTCGGGATGTTCCGGGCCCCGCCATCTTCCCCAAATCAGCTTATCTATTTAACAACTAAATGTGTTTCCTGTTAGGAAATCACCTTTGTCCAAATGGCAACTCGCTAATCGCCGCTTCTCCCCCTATGCTGCATGCCTGCATCTATGGGGGATTTATGGCTCGTTTTCTGTTTTGTAGTTTTGCGCTGGTTCTGCTTTATCCATCAGGTATCGATATGTATCTGGTGGGATTACCGCATATTGCCCGCGATCTTGGCGCCAGCGAGGCACAGCTGCATATTGCGTTTTCGGCCTACCTGGCAGGGATGGCCTCATCAATGGTGTTCGCCGGCAAGATTGCTGACAAAGCCGGGCGCCAGCCCGTGGCCGTGGCCGGTGCGGTGATCTTTGCTCTTGCTTCCGGGCTCTGCTCCCAGGCTCAGGACAGCACCCTGTTTCTCGCCGGACGCTTTATACAGGGCGTTGGCGCGGGCGGCTGCTACGTGGTGGCCTTTGCGATTTTACGCGATACCTTAAGCGCCCAGCGCCGTGCCAAAGTGCTTTCAATGTTGAACGGCATTACCTGTATTATCCCGGTGCTGGCGCCGGTCGTCGGCTATCTGATTATGCTCAAATTCCCCTGGCAGAGCCTGTTCTGGACAATGGCGGCGATGGGCGCGCTAGTCTTTATCCTCTCCATTACGGTGCTTAAAGAGACCCTTCCAGGTTCGCAGCGCTCCAGGCCTGCAGCCGCAATTCAGCCGGCTGAGAAACTGCTCAACCGCTTTTTTATCAGCCGCCTGCTGGTGACCACGCTCAGCGTGGCCGTGATCCTCACCTATGTAAACGTCTCCCCGGTATTACTGATGGAAACCATGGGTTTAGATCGCGGAGAATATTCTACGGTGATGGCCTCAACGGCGCTGGTTAGCATGGTCGTGTCGTTCTCAACGCCGTTTGCGCTGAATATCTTTAGCCAGCGCACCCTGATGTTCACCTCCCAGGCATTGTTCCTGGCCGCGGGCACGATATTCGCCACCGCAAGCGCGCACGCCATGATGCTGGCTGGCATCACCCTGATTTGCGCTGGTTTCTCCGTCGGGTTTGGGGTGGCAATGAGCCAGGCGCTGGGTCCGTTCTCGCTGCGCGCCGGGGTGGCCAGCTCGGCGCTGGGCATTGCCCAGGTCTGCGGGTCATCCCTGTGGATTTGGCTTGCCGCCCTGATTGGGCTTAGCGCGCTGAATATGCTGATCGGGATTCTGATTGGCTGTAGCATCCTCTGCATTGTTTTACTTCTGGCGATACCACCCGTAGCCCACTATGAAGAAGCCCATCAGCAGTCTGGATCTTAATTTGCTCTTAACCCTGCAGCTTCTGCTGCAGGAGCGCAGCGTTACCCGGGCAGCGAAGCGGATGAATATGACGCCGTCCGCCGTCAGCAAAGCGCTGGCAAAGCTACGCGTCTGGTTCGACGATCCGCTGTTTGTGAAAACGCCGCTGGGGCTGCTGCCCACGCAACTGACGATGAGCCTCGAGCAGGATCTTGCCGACTGGATGCAGATCGGCAATCACATCCTCGATAAATCCCATAACGACTCGCCGGGCGGGATGAAGTTTGAGCTGGCGGCGGAGACGCAGCTGATGCTGGTGCATTTTAACGCCCTGCTGGAGCAGATAAATCAGCGCTATCCGCAGGCGTCGGTACGTATGCGCCACTGGGACTACGATTCGCTGGATGCCATAACCCGCGGCGAGGTGGATATCGGCTTTACCGGCCGCGAAACCCATCCCCGCTCCCGCGAACTGCTCAAACTGCTGCCGTGGTTTATCGATTATGAAATCCTCTTTACCGACCGACCCTGCGCCTGGCTGCATGAGGATCATCCGGCGCTTCAGGAAGACTGGAATCTCGATACCTTCCTGCGCTACCCGCACATTAGCATCTTCTGGGAGCGCAGCGACACCTGGGCGCTGGATGAAGTGTTAAAAGAGATGGGGCTGGAGCGCAATATCGCCATGAGCCTGCCGGGATTTGAGCAAGCGATGTTTATGGCCGCCCAACCGCACCACCACTATATCGCCACAGCGCCCTTTTATTGTCGCCACTATAATCAACTCCACCAGCGTAGGCTGGTAGAGCGGCCAATCCCGGTTGATGAGATCCACGCTGAGAAGCTGACCGTGCCCTTTACGCTCATCTGGCATAAACGTAATAGCCGCAACCCGAAAATCGTCTGGCTTAAAGAGACCATCAAGGCGCTCTACGCCAATGCGGAGGGCTAAAAATCTTAATTAGGCTGCTAAGAGTGTAAAGTTCAGTGTTTGCGCTTCTCATCCCCACATTTTGTGATTAAAACTGAGTAGAGTTACGCGATAATCATGGTGTAACCGTTTAACCTGGCCCAGACCATTATCATGGAGTGAAAAATGGCAACGCATTTCGCAAGAGGGATACTGACGCAGGGACGGCTTGTCTCCTCAAGGCTCTCTACGGCCTGTCATAATGAAGCGCGCAGATTACCGGAGCATCGCCGTACCCGCTTTTTAGCCTCCCGGGCGCTGCTCGCTGAACTGCTGTTTATGCTGTATGGCACCCTCGAGCTTCCGGACATCATTATTCTGCCCGAAGGCCGTCCCGTTTTTGCTGACCCGGAACTGCCCCGTTTCTCCATAGCCTATACGGGAAATCTCGTCGGCGTGGCGCTCACGACCGAGGGAGATTGCGGCCTGGATATGGAACTCCAGCGCGCGATCCGCGGTTTCCATAACGGTCCCCACGCCCACGATGCCTACCCGCTCTCCAGCAATGAACAGCTGTGGGTGCGCAATCAAAACGATCCTAACGAAGCCAAAGCCCAGCTCATTACGCTGCGCCAGAGTATCCGCAAGCTGTGCGGGTTCGCCTCTGACGATGCCAGGCTGCTACAGCTGCTGCCGGGCTCGGGGCGCCTGCGTACCACCCAGACCGCTATCGTCGAGGCGCTTAGCGACGCAGAAGATGTGCTTATCTGGTCCGTTGCCGTTACGCCCGCCATTGAGCGGCTTAAAATCTGGGAGTTTGACAGCCAGCAGGGATGGCATAGCCTGCCGGATGTACCCGAGCGCGCCAACGAACCCGCCGCGCGCCTGATAAGATTAACCAGTTTACCCGCAGAAAAAGCCATTACCCTTTAATCGGCCCGTTCAGGGCCATCATGATGAAACAGGAGTAATCATGTCTGATACGTTGAAAGTTGTTACGTTACTGGGAAGCCTGCGCAAAGGTTCATTTAACGGGATGGTGGCCCGCACCCTGCCGAAGCTGGCCCCGGAGGGCATGACGGTGAGCCCACTGCCGTCGATTGGCGATATCCCCCTGTATGATGCGGATGTGCAGCAGGAAGAGGGGTTCCCGCAAAGCGTGGAAGCTATTGCGGAACAGATTCGCCAGGCCGACGGCGTGGTGATTGTCACCCCGGAATATAACTACTCGGTGCCGGGCGGCCTGAAAAACGCTATCGACTGGCTCTCTCGCCTGCCGGAGCAGCCGCTGGCGGGTAAACCCGTGCTGATCCAGACCAGCTCAATGGGCGCTATCGGCGGCGCGCGCTGCCAGTATCATCTGCGCCAGATCCTGGTCTTCCTCGATGCGATGGTAATGAACAAGCCGGAGTTTATGGGCGGGGTGATTCAGAACAAAGTCGATCCGCAGGCGGGCGAGGTGATTGACCAGAGCACGCTGGATCATCTGACCGGCCAGCTGACTGCCTTTGGTGATTATATTAAGCGGGTAAGAGCGTAGGCGGGCTATTAAAAAAGGCAGCGTAGCTGCCTTTTTGCTTTTGCCTTGTGCGGTCTGGTGCCCTCACCCCGGCCCTCTCCCACAGGGAGAGGGAGAAAACACTAAAAAAGGCAGCGTAGCTGCCTTTTTGTTCTGTGCGGTCTGGTGCCCTCACCCTGGCCCTCTCCCACGGGGAGAGGGAGAAAACACTAAAAAAGGCAACTTACGTTGCCTTTTTGCTGTTTATTATGCGTCGAGAAACACGATTTTCAGCACAAACAGCAGGGCCACCACGATCACGCAGGGGCTGATTTCGCGGAAACGCCCGGTACCGGCCTTCATCACGCAGTAGGAGATAAAGCCCAGCGCGATGCCTTCGGTGATCGAGAAGCTAAACGGCATCATCACCGCGGTGATAAACGCCGGTACCGCTTCGGTAAGGTCGTCCCACTTCACGCGCGCCAGGCTGGAGGTCATCAGCACGCCCACGTAGATCAGCGCGCCAGCGGCGGCGTAGGGTGGCACCATCCCCGCCAGCGGCGAGAGGAAGATAACCAGCAGGAACAGCAGACCCACGACCACCGCCGTCAGGCCGGTACGGCCGCCGACGGAGACGCCGGAAGAGGATTCAATGTAGGCGGTTACGGACGAGGTGCCGATGAAGGAGCCGGTCACGGAGGAGATGCTATCCACGAACAGCGCCTGCTTCATGCGCGGGAATTTGCCCTTCTCATCCGCCAGCCCGGCCTTATCGGTCACGCCAATCAGGGTGCCGGAGGAGTCGAACAGGTTGACCAGCATAAAGGAGAAGATCACCCCCGCCAGACCCAGATTCAGGGAGCCCGCCAGATCGACCTGACCCACCACGGAGCTGACGCTCGGCGGCGCGGAGACGATGCCGCTATAGTGCACATCGCCCAGCATCCAGCCCAGCAGGGTGGTCACCACGATCGAGACCAGCACCGCCGCGTGAATATTACGGGAAGCCAGAATAGCGATGATAAAGAAGCCCAGCACGCCCAGCAGTACGCTGTGGGAGGTGAGTTTACCAATGCTGACCAGGGTTTCCGGGTTCGCCACGATCACGCCGGCGTTTTTCAGCCCCATCATGCCGATAAACAGACCAATACCGCTGGTAATGCCCACGCGCAGGCTCACCGGGATATTGGCAATCATCCAGTAACGCACGCGGAAAATGGTCAGCAGCAGCAGGCCAACGGCGCCCCAGAAGATAGCCCCCATCCCCACCTGCCACGGCAGGCCCATCGCCTGTACCACAACAAAGGCGAAGAAGGCGTTCAGGCCCATTGCCGGCGCCAGCGCTACCGGCAGGTTAGCGAACAGGCCCATCAGGATACTGCCGAAAGCGGCGATCAGGCAGGTGGTAACAAAGACGGCGCTGGTATCCATGCCAGCAACGCCCAGAATTTGCGGGTTAACAAAAACGATATAGACCATTGTCAGGAAGGTGGTAAAACCGGCAATCACTTCGGTGCGCGCCGTTGTACCGTGCTCGCGCAGTTTAAACACGCGCTCAAGCAGACCCTTGCCAGATGCCTGGGTAGTATGTTGTTGACTCATCATCTATTTCCGAACAGGGAGGGAAAATCCGTCGCTATCCTATACCAAAATGCGACAATAGGGGGGTTTGCGGGGCACTTTTTTTCATTGATTTTGCTTATACGGCAACGATTGCGTCCGGCGAACAATCTATACGTAAACGTTAAACCTGTTAAAAAGGGAAAGGCATGTCTCAGATTGAAGCGGTATTTTTCGACTGCGACGGTACGCTGGTCGACAGTGAAGTCATTTGCGCCCGGGCGTATGTTGCGATGTTCCAGGAGTTTGGCATCACGCTCGATCTCGAGGAGATTTTTAAGCGCTTTAAGGGCGTTAAGCTCTACGAAATCATCGATATCATCAATGCTGAACACGGGGTCGAGCTGGCGAAAGATGCCCTCGAACCGGTTTACCGCGCCGAGGTCGCACGCCTTTTCGACTCGGAACTGGAGGTCATTCCCGGTGCGAGCGAGCTGCTGGGGGCGATGACGGTGCCGATGTGCGTGGTCTCTAACGGCCCGGTCAGCAAAATGCAGCACTCCCTTGGCAAGTTGGAGATGCTGCACCACTTCCCGGGCAAACTGTATAGCGGTTACGACATCCAGCGCTGGAAGCCGGACCCGGCCCTGATGTTCCACGCGGCAAAGGCGATGAACGTCAATGTGGAGAACTGCATTCTGGTGGATGACTCCAGCGCGGGGGCGCAGTCCGGCATTGCGGCGGGCATGGAGGTGTTTTACTTCTGCGCCGATCCGCATAACAAGCCGATCGATCACCCAAAAGTGACGACCTTTACCGATCTGGCACAGCTGCCAGAACTGTGGAAGGCGCGCGGCTGGAATATTACGCGCTAAGCAAATGCCCTCCCCGAACGGGGAGGGATAAGATGGTTACTTAAACAGTTTTTGCACAAACTCGGCGTAGGCCGGGCGCCAGACGTCCATTTCGTGGTTGAGTCCGGGATACATTTTGTAGTCAAACTTTATGCCCTGCTTCTCCAGTTCGGCCTTCAGGCCGGCGATATCTTTTCCGGTCACCGAATCGCGCTCCCCCACCACCAGCGTAAAATTATGCAGCTGCCTGTTGATAGCCTCAGGCTGCTTAAACCGGGAGGCTACCCCCTCGTCCGGTACGGTTGTGGTGGTGACGCCGCTGAAGGTTCCCAGCCAGCCAAAGCTTTCCAGATGGTTGATACCGGAAACCAGCGCCTGGTATCCCCCCTGCGACAGGCCCGCCAGCGCGCGGCCATCCGCGTCTTTACGCACGTTAAAGCGGGTATCAATCAGCGGAATTATCTCGCCCATCAGCTCGCGATCTGCCGCCCTGGCGTTAAGCGGGTAAAAGGCTTTGCGTCTTTCAGCTGGCGGGAAATTCTCGGGGATAGCCTCGGGGATGTCGGTCTCGGTGTCGGGCATAACCACCAGCATAGGTTTAATTTTGCCCTCGGCCATCAGGTTATCCATGATTTGCGGCAGGCGGCCCTGATCGATCGCCGAAAGCCCGGTATCGCCAAAACCGTGATAGAAATAGAGCACCGGTAAAGGTTCGCCTTTGCCGCTGTAGCCCGGCGGGGTCCAGACGTAGACGCGGCGTTCGGACTTCAGCGCCTGCGAGTGCCAGGTCAGGGTGGTCAGATCGCCATGGGGTACCGGACGATCGTCCAGAATGCTGCCGGGGACCAGGATCAGGCTGGTATTAACCTGACGCTGCGGTTTTGGGTAGCGGCTGCCGGTGTCGGCGGAGCGAAAACCGTCGATATCATAGAAATATTCATAGAGGTTCGGCGCCATTGGCGCGCTTTTCCATGACCAGACGCCGTTGTTATCTTTGGTCATATCATGGGAAACCCAGGTTTCCGGCATCGACCCCGTCACCACGGAAACCCGCCTGGCGGCAGGGGCAAACAGGCGAAAGGTAATGCTTTTATCCGTATTAACCCGGGTCACATAGTGGCTGACCGGCGTCGCCTGGTCAGGCGTGGCGGGAAAGGGGGCGGCGTTTACCGCGGTTCCGGTACCAAGGCTGATTGCGATTGCCAGATAAGCTAACGACTTTTTCATATTCCATCCTCCTGATTGTCGTCCCACGTTAGCGCGTTTCAAACGCCGGGCAACGAATGGAGGTGAATAGTGTGATTGCGCCAGAAACAATAACGCCAGTAAGTACTGGCGTTATTGTGAGAGAAAGGCATTACTCTTTTGGATCTTTACCCGCCAGCATCTTATCCAGCTCATCCCCGCCCACGTGACGGAAATCCTGGCCCTTCACAAAGTAGAAGATGTATTCGCAAATGTTCTGGCAGCGGTCGCCGATACGCTCAATAGAGCGGGCGCAGAACAGCGCGGTCAGTACGCTTGGAATTGTGCGGGAGTCTTCCATCATGTAGGTCATCAGCTGACGCACAATGCCTTCATATTCCTGGTCGACTTTTTTGTCTTCACGGTAGATACGGATCGCTTCGTCGAGATCCATACGCGCAAAGGCATCCAGCACGTCGTGCAGCATCTGCACGGTGTGGCGCCCCAGCGACTCCAGGCTGACCAGCAGCGGCTGATGCTGGTGGGAAAACTTCTCCAGCGCGGTGCGGCAGATTTTATCCGCCACGTCGCCAATACGTTCCAGCTCGGCGATGGTTTTGATGATCGCCATCACCAGACGCAGGTCGCTTGCTGTCGGCTGACGCTTCGCAATGATGCGCACGCAGGCTTCGTCGATAGCCACTTCCATCATATTGACGTGCTTATCGCCTTCTACCACGCGTTTCGCCAGCTCGCTGTCCTGGTTGTGCATCGCGGTGATGGCATCCGTCAGCTGCTGCTCTACCATGCCGCCCATGGTCATTACCTGGGTGCGAATGCTTTCCAGCTCGGCGTTAAACTGGCCGGAAATATGTTTATTAAGATTGAGATTGTCCATTGTTCCTCCAGATGCCCAAAAGATTTCTGGCTGTAGCAAGGCGGCAACTGCACGAATCCCCGGGAGCGTAGATAACTACGTGACCGGGGTGAGTAAAGGCAGCCAACGCGGATACAGCCTGAAAGATGAAGGGCATATCAACCGTAGCGGCCGGTAATATAATCTTCGGTTTGTTTCTTGGCGGGCCGGGTGAACAGCGCGTCCGTATCGCTGAACTCAATCAGCTCGCCCAGGTACATAAACGCCGTATGGTCGGAACAACGCGCAGCCTGCTGCATGTTGTGGGTTACGATCACCACGGTGTAATCCTGCTTCAGTTCGGTGATCAGCTCTTCGATGCGACCGGTCGAGATCGGATCCAGCGCTGAACAGGGCTCATCCAGCAGCAGGACGTCCGGGCGAATGGCGATGCCGCGCGCGATGCACAGACGCTGCTGCTGACCACCGGAGAGAGAGTATCCGCTCTGGTGCAATTTATCTTTGGTTTCGTTCCAGAGTGCGGCCTTGGTCAAGGCCCACTGCACGCGCTCGTCCATATCGGCGCGGGAGAGCTTCTCAAACAGGCGCACGCCAAACGCGATGTTGTCATAGATGGACATCGGGAACGGCGTCGGTTTCTGGAACACCATCCCCACCTTGGCGCGCAGCAGCGCGATATCCTGGGAGTGGGTCAGAATGTTTTCGCCATCCAGCAGAATCTCGCCTTCGGCGCGCTGCTCAGGATAGAGCGAATACATTTTGTTAAAGGTGCGCAGCAGGGTGGACTTGCCACAGCCTGACGGACCGATGAATGCCGTGACCTGGTTTTTAGCAATATCCAGGTTGATGTTTTTCAGGGCATGGAACTTGCCGTAGTAGAAGTTCAGATCGCGAACCGAAAGTTTACCCGGGGCAGTATCAACCATACTCATTGACTCATTTCCTCATCCGGCGCCGCAGAGTGCCACGCCGTCAATAATTAACCGTGTTTCTTCTTCGCGAAAATAACGCGCGCCAGAATGTTCAGTAACAGTACGCACAGGGTAATAATCAGTACCCCGGCCCAGGCCAGCGACTGCCATTCGGCAAACGGGCTCATCGCAAATTTAAAGATCGTCACCGGCAGGTTGGCGATCGGCTGCATCATGTCCGTGCTCCAGAACTGGTTGGAGAGCGCGGTAAAGAGCAGCGGTGCCGTTTCACCGGCGATACGGGCCACCGCCAGCAGCACGCCGGTCAGGATCCCGGAAATGGACGCTTTCAGGGTAATAGCCGAAATCATCTTCCACTTCGGCGTACCCAGCGCGTAGGCCGCTTCACGCAGGCTGTCCGGCACCAGTTTCAGCATGTTCTCGGTGGTACGAATAACGATCGGCACCTGCAGCAGCGCCAGCGCAATCACCCCCGCCCAGCCGGAGAAGTGCTCCATCTGCGCCACCACTATGGTGTAGACAAACAGGCCGACCACGATAGAAGGGGCGGAAAGCAGGATGTCGTTAATAAAGCGGATAATTTCCGACAGCACGGATTTACGGCCGTACTCCGCCAGATAAATCCCGGCCATGATGCCGAGCGGGGTGCCGAAAACGGTCGCCCACAGGATCAGCAGGCCGCTGCCGGCGAGGGCGTTAGCCAGGCCACCGCCCGCGGTGTTCGGCGGCGGGGTCATCTCGGTGAACAGCGCCAGCGACATCCCGTCAATACCGCGGGTAACGGTAGAAAAGAGGATCCACACCAGCCAGAACAGGCCGAACGCCATGGTCGCCATAGAAAGCGTCAGGGCGATGCGGTTTTTCATGCGGCGACGCGCCTGCATTTTGCGGCGGGATTCGAGCAGCGCAGGGGTGGACTGCATTTCGAGCGTAGCCATTAGCGTGCCCCCTCATTTTTCGCCAGACGCATAATCATCAGCTTGGAGATCGCCAGCACGATAAAGGTGATAACAAACAGGATTAAGCCCAGCTCCATCAGCGCCGCCACGTGCAGGCCCGACTCCGCCTCGGCGAATTCGTTGGCCAGCGCCGAGGTAATGCTGTTGCCCGGCATATAGAGCGAAGCGCTATCGAGCTGGTAGGTGTTACCGATGATAAAGGTCACCGCCATGGTTTCACCCAGCGCGCGCCCTAATCCCAGCATTATGCCGCCAATCACGCCATTTTTGGTGAACGGCAGGACGATACGCCAGATAACTTCCCAGGTGGTGCAGCCGATGCCGTAGGCCGACTCTTTCATCATTACCGGGGTTTGTTCGAAGACATCGCGCATAACCGACGCAATGTACGGAATAATCATAATGGCGAGGATCACGCCGGCCGCCAGGATACCGATACCGAACGCCGGGCCGGAGAACAGGGCACCCACAAACGGAATAGTGGAAAGTACGTTACCGACCGGCTCCTGGAAGTAGGTAGCGAACAGCGGAGCAAAGATAAACAGCCCCCACATGCCGTACACGATACTGGGGATAGCGGCCAGCAGCTCAATGGCGATGCCCAGCGGACGACGCAGCCAGCCTGGTGCCAGCTCGGTCAGGAACAGGGCGATACCGAAGCTTACCGGCACCGCAATCAGCAGCGCGATAAACGAGGTGACCAGCGTCCCGTAAATAGGTACCAGCGCGCCGTAGATATCGTTCGGGGCGTCCCACTCTTTGGTCCACAGGAAGGAGAAACCAAATTTCTGGATGCTCGGCCAGGAGGAGAAAATCAGGGACACGATAATGCCGCCCAGCAGCAATAGCACAATCAGCGCAGCCAGTCTTACCAGCGCGCTGAAAATCATGTCACCTTTTTTACCCGGAGGGTTAAAAGCAGGCTTGGTTGCAGCCATAAATCACTCTTCTGTTAACAACGTTTCACGAAAGTTGGCGGGAAAGCTCGCGCCCCCGCCATCTTCGTTAAAAATATCCTGTTAGTACAGCGCTTTACCGCTGCTGTCTTTCACGTTGGTTTTCCATGCAGCACGAATCTGCTCAACCACGCTGTCCGGCAGGCTGGCGTAATCCAGGTCGTTAGCCTGTTTGCCGCCGTTTTTGTACGCCCAGTCGAAGAACTTCAGCACTTCGGCGCCCTGCTCGGGTTTCTTCTGATCTTTGTGCACCAGGATGAAGGTGGTGGAGGTGATTGGCCACGCATCGTCACCTTTCTGGTTAGTCAGGTCCTGAGCGAAGGATTTGCTCCAGTCAGCGCCTTTCGCGGCGTTAGCAAAGTTCTCTTCAGTCGGGCTAACCGGTTTGCCATCAGCAGAAACCAGTTTGGTGTAGGCCAGGTTGTTCTGCTTGGCGTAGGCGTATTCTACGTAGCCGATAGAGCCCGGCAGACGCTGTACGAACGCGGCGATACCGTCGTTACCTTTACCGCCCAGACCGGTCGGCCAGTTAACGGTAGAGCCTGAGCCTACTTTAGATTTCCACTCTTCGTTCACCTTCGCCAGGTAGCTGGTGAAGACGAAGGAGGTGCCGGAACCGTCAGCGCGACGAACCACGGCGATGTTCTGCGAAGGCAGTTTTACACCCGGGTTCAGTTTGGTGATGGCTTCGTCATCCCATTTTTTGATTTTGCCGAGGTAGATATCGCCCAGAGTTTTGCCATCCAGCACCAGTTCGCCGGACTTCAGGCCAGGGATATTCACCGCCAGCACAACACCACCGATGACGGTCGGGAACTGGAACAGGCCTTCCTGATTCAGTTTCTCATCAGACAGCGGCGCGTCAGATGCGCCGAAATCAACGGTATTTGCGGTAATTTGTTTAACGCCACCGGAGGAGCCGATACCCTGGTAGTTCACCTTGTTACCAGTCTCTTTCTGGTAGGTATCAGCCCATTTGGCATACACCGGCGCAGGGAAGGTTGCACCAGCACCAGTCAGGCTTGCCTCTGCGAACACAGAGAACGCGCTCATGGATAAGGTCGCGGCGACAACAGTTGCGACAGTGGTACGCATAACTTTCATAATGTCTCCTGCAAGATTTTCGTAAATCGTTGTTTAAGTGGCTACGTTGAGCAAAATAGGACAAACAGGTGACAGATAAATGTATGAATTATGACAGTTTTATGACAGCGAGAATTTGGCTTTAGGAAATTTAAAATTAATATTTAATTTCAATATCTTGAATGCGTTTATGACAGCAGGATTTCAGAAAAATTTTCTTTGTGTGACACTGAAAAAAGTAGCTGAAGATGACAGTTTGTCATTAAAAACGGGGTAAAAAGCTCCACCCGGAGGTGGAGCCTGGAGGGATTACTCTACGGTGACGGATTTCGCCAGGTTACGCGGCTGGTCAACGTCGGTGCCCTTGATCAGCGCCACGTGATAGGCGAGCAGCTGCAGCGGCACGGTATAGAAGATAGGCGCGATGGTCTCTTCCACATGCGGCATCTCGATGATGTGCATGTTGTCGTTGCTGACAAAACCGGCATCCTTATCGGCAAAGACGTACAGCTGGCCGCCGCGGGCGCGTACCTCTTCGATGTTGGACTTCAGTTTTTCCAGCAGCTCGTTGTTCGGCGCCACCACGATAACCGGCATGTCGGCGTCAATCAGCGCCAGCGGGCCGTGCTTCAGCTCGCCTGCGGCGTAGGCCTCAGCGTGGATATAAGAGATCTCTTTCAGCTTCAGCGCGCCTTCCAGCGCGATCGGATACTGATCGCCGCGGCCGAGGAACAGCGCGTGGTGTTTGTCGGAGAAATCTTCCGCCAGGGCTTCGATACGCTTGTCCTGAGAGAGCATCTGCTCAATACGGCTCGGCAGCGCCTGTAGACCGTGCACGATGTCATGCTCAACCGCGGCATCCTGGCCTTTCAGACGCGCCAGTTTCGCCACCAGCATCAGCAGTACCGTAAGCTGGGTGGTGAACGCCTTGGTAGAGGCTACGCCAATCTCGGTGCCCGCGTTGGTCATCAGCGCCAGATCGGATTCACGCACCAGCGAAGAGCCCGGCACGTTACAGATAGCCAGCGACCCGAGGTAGCCCAGCTCTTTGGACAGACGCAGCGCGGCCAGGGTATCGGCGGTTTCACCCGACTGGGAGAGGGTGATCATCAGGCTGTTACGACGGACGGCGGATTTGCGGTAGCGGAACTCGGAGGCGATCTCCACGTCGCAGGGCACGCCGGCCAGGGATTCAAACCAGTAGCGGGAAACCATACCGGAGTTGTACGAAGTGCCGCAGGCCACGATCTGGATATGCTCAACCTGAGCCAGCATCTCGTTGGCGCTGGCGCCCAGCTCGCTCAGATCCACCTCACCGTGGCTGATGCGCCCGGCCAGGGTGTTTTTGATGGCGTTAGGCTGCTCGTAAATCTCTTTCTGCATGTAGTGGCGGTAGGCGCCCTTATCGCCCGCATCGTATTGCAGATTAGATTCGATCTCCTGACGGGTAACCTGCTCGCCCGCCGTGTCGAACACGTTAACGGAGCGGCGGGTCACTTCGGCAATATCGCCCTCTTCGAGGAAGATAAAGCGACGGGTCACCGGCAGCAGCGCCAGCTGATCGGAGGCGATAAAGTTTTCGCCCATGCCCAGACCAATCACCATCGGGCTGCCGGAGCGGGCCGCCAGCAGGGTGCCCGGATCGCGGGAGTCGAGGATCACCGTGCCGTAGGCACCGCGCAGCTGAGGGATGGCGCGCAGTACGGCTTCACGCAGCGTGCCGCCCTGCTCCAGCTCCCAGTGCACCAGGTGAGCAATCACTTCGGTGTCGGTTTCAGAGACAAAGGTATAGCCGCGTGCTTTTAACGCTTCGCGCAGCGGTTCGTGGTTTTCGATGATGCCGTTATGCACCACCACGATGTGTTCAGAGACGTGCGGGTGCGCATTGCCTTCTGAGGGTTCGCCGTGGGTTGCCCAGCGGGTGTGTGCGATACCGGTCCCGCCGTGCAGCGGATGTTCTTCCGCGGCCTGCGCCAGCATTTGTACTTTACCGAGACGACGCAGGCGGGTCATATGACCTTCTGCATCCACGACCGCCAGTCCGGCAGAGTCGTAACCACGGTATTCCAGACGACGTAATCCTTCGAGAAGGATTTCAGCAATATCACGCTGCGCAACTGCGCCAACAATTCCACACATAGTTAAATTTCCTGATTATGGCATTGTGCCATGCGTTGTCGCTGACCTGTATTTGCCCTTTCCGGGCACCCCGAGCCTTGTAGAGAGTGGGGTTATAGTTATGGGTACTGCCAGTGGGGGGAGGATTATGTTATCCCCTCACCCCGGCCCTCTCCCCAAAGGGGCGAGGGAGAAAACTTAACGAGCCTCTCCGCAAAGGGGAGAGAAAACACCGCACCGCACGATCCCCTCTCCCTTTTGGGGAGAGGGTTAGGGTGAGGGGCAAGCTATTACTTTTTCTTCACCGGACGCTGCCAGCCCTGTTTATGGACCTGCGGCACGCGGCTGAGAACCAGCTCATTTTCGGCCACATCGCGGGTGACGGTGGTACCCGCCGCAATGGTCACGCCGTTGCCGATGGTCACCGGGGCCACCAGCTGTGAGTCAGAGCCCACAAAGACGTCGTCGCCGATAATGGTTTTAAACTTGTTAGCGCCATCGTAGTTACAGGTGATGGTACCCGCGCCGATATTGACGTTATCGCCGATCTCCGCATCGCCCAGATAGGTCAGGTGGCCGGCCTTGGAGCCTTTACCCAGGCGCGCTTTTTTCATCTCAACGAAGTTACCCACGTGGGCGCCTTCCAGCAGCTCCGCGCCGGGGCGCAGGCGGGCAAAGGGCCCGATGGTGCAGGCGGCGGCCAGTTCGGCATCTTCTACCACGCTGTACGGGCTGATTTCGCAGTCGTCGCCAATGACGCTGTTTTTGATCACGCAGCCGGTCCCAATTTTGACGCGGTTGCCAAGCGTCACCCTGCCTTCAACGATAACGTTAGTATCAATTTCAACGTCGCGCCCGTGCGTCAAGGTTCCGCGCAGATCGAACCGCGCCGGATCGCGCAGCATCACGCCCGCCAGCAGCAGCTTTTCGGCCTGCTCGGACTGATAAATACGCTCCAGACGGGAAAGCTGGAGGCGGTTATTTACGCCGTCCGTTTCGCTGATGCGCGCCGGATGAACGGCAGCAATTTCACGCCCTTCCCGGTAGGCCATCGCGATGATATCGGTGATGTAGTATTCACCCTGGGCATTGTTATTGTTGAGCTGCGACAGCCAGCGCTTCATGTCTGCCCCGTTGGCAATCAGGATCCCGGTGTTGATCTCCTGAATCTGACGCTGCGCGTCGCTGGCATCTTTATGCTCGACGATGCCGGTCACCTTGCCGTTCTCACGTGTAATGCGGCCATAGCCGCTCGGGTCGTCCAGCACCACGGTTAACAAACCAATGCCGCCCTGCGGCTTAGCGTCACGCAGGCGGGTCAGGGTTTCAACGGAGATCAGCGGCACGTCGCCGTAGAGCATCAGGATATCTTCATCATCGGCAAAGAACGGGGCCGCCTGCTGCATCGCATGGCCGGTTCCAAGCTGTTCTGCCTGAAGCACCCAGTTGAGCTTGTCGTCACGCAGCGTTTGTTTCAGCAGATCGCCGCCGTGGCCGTAGACCAGGTTTACCTGACGAGCGCCTAATTCATTTGCTGCATCAATGACATGCTGCACCATCGGCTTTCCTGCCAACGTATGCAACACCTTAGGAAGATCGGAATACATGCGGGTGCCTTTACCTGCGGCAAGGATGACCACGCTCATCGCATTGTTCAACATACACGTCCTGACTGTAATTTGAGTGAGAAGTAAAACCCTTTGACGTTGAAAATTCTACATATTTTGCGCCATAAAATGGAGCGGCGTGAAAATGGTCAACATCAGGCAATATGCGCTCATTGAAGTCGCTTTTCGGCGCAGAGTAAATCACTTTTCCTGCAGAAAACAGCGCCGGGCAAGGAACTCTTCAGCAAGCACAACGGCTTAGCTATTTTTTCGCCTCATGAATAAAGAATCCTTTAAAGCAAAACGCTGTTTTAAATATCAGATAATGTGACAAACAAAAAAGAAACGGCGTTTCATCCTGATGATAATGGCGCTCAATTATCAATCAGGAAAATAAAAATGAATTATAAAATACCTCTGGCCCTACTGATGTGTAGCACCTTTACGGTAAACGCGGCGACGCAGCCGGCGTGGCGGGCCATCGCCTTCGGGCAGTCCACCGATCTTAACTTCTCGTCCAACGTCCTGCCGGAAAAGGTTGGCATCAACGACGTCACCATCGACGGAAAAATCCTCACGGAGCAGGAGTCCGCCGACCTCTCTAAACCCATCGTTATCGAGAGCCGGGGCGGCAAAATTGCCAACTCCCACGACGGCCTGACCTTTTTCTATACCGCCCTGCCCACCGGCGAAAACTTCACCCTTCAGGCAACGGTTAAGGTCGAGCAGTTTGGTCCGGAGAACGGTGCTAAACCGGCCGCGCAGGAGGGGGCAGGCCTGCTGGTGCGCGACGTCATCGGCGTGCCGCGCCAGCGTCCGTTAAAAGAGGGTTATGAAGAGTTTCCCGCCGCCTCCAACATGGTGATGAACGCCATCATGACCCAGGATAAAAAAGACCATCACCGCGTTAAGCTCCAGGCCATCACCCGCGAGGGGATCTCGCGCCCCTGGGGTAACGCCGGGGCGGCCATCGCTAAGCAGAGCTATAAGGAAGAGGTGGATCTTAACCAGACGCCGGCCTTCCGCCTTAAGCTGCAACGCACCAACGACGGGTTTATCACCGCCTGGGCCCCGGTGGGCAGCGATGAGTGGGTAAGCCAGCAGGTACCCCGCGCCGACCTGATTGCGGTGCAGGATCCGGACCGCTACTACGTCGGCTTTTTCGCCTCGCGTAACGCCAGAATTACCGTATCCGACGCCTCGCTAACCACCACGGCGGCGCGGACCGTTGCCGGTCAGCCCTGGCAGGCGAAAGCCCAGCCGGTGGTGGTTCAGCTTAACTCTGCCGACAAAAGTACCCAGGAGCAGTATCTGATACAGGCCCGCGCCAACTACGACGGCGTTTACAGCCTGCGGCACAATGAAGTGGTGATCGGCAATAATAAAGCGGTTAAAGCCGGCGAGATGTACGCCGTGCCGGCGACGCTTAAAGCAAATAACCGCTTTAGCCTGACCTTTACGCCTGCCGACGGTAAGCCGGTAGAACAGGGCTTTAACGTCGAAAGGGTGACGGGTATCGAGGGGATGACGCTGCACGTCTCGCCACAGGGTAAGGCGGATGGTAAGGGTACGCCCGCCTCTCCCATGGATTTAGCCACCGCCATTAGCTTGCTGGCACCGGGCGGGAAAATTGTTCTGGCGCCGGGTGACTATCCGCGCAGCGAAATCCCCCTTACCGCCAGCGGCAGTGCGGATAAGCTAAAAACCCTGCAGGGCGAGGGCAAAGCGGTGCTGCACGGGCTGCTGGTGGACGCCAGCTACTGGCATATCCGGGATATCGAGGTGACGGACAAAAGCCTGCGGGTGCAGGGGAGCCATAACCTGATTGAAGGAGTAAAGGCTTATCGCAATGACGATACCGGCATCCAGATCTCCTCCCCGGAAAACATCGGCCGTCCGCTGTGGGCCAGCTATAACCGGGTGATCAACGCGGAGTCCTTCGCCAATGAAGATCCGGGCAAGATTAACGCCGACGGCTTTGCGGTGAAGATGCGGGTTGGCGAGGGCAACCGTCTGGAGAACTGCTATTCCCATGACAATATCGACGACGGCTTCGACCTGTTTAACAAAATTGAAGACGGCGCCAACGGCGTGGTGACTATCGAGAACTCGGTTGCCCGCAATAACACCAGCAACGGCTTTAAGCTGGGTGGAGAAGGCCAGCCGGTGGCGCACGTTATACGTAGCAGCAAAGCGGAGGGGAATCAGCTGGACGGCTTTACCGATAACTTTAACCCGGGGCGTCTGGTGGTGGAGAATAACCTGGCGGTGGATAATCAGCGCTTCAACTTTATCTTCCGTCCGAGCCCGTACGGCGATGCGTCAACCCAGGGGATCTTTAGCGGCAACAGGTCGGTGCGTACAAAACCGGGGCGCTATGACGACGCGGTGGTGGGTACTATTGACGAGACGAATTATTTTATCGAAGAGGGGAAGAGCGTGAACAGCGCGGGGGAAGAGCTGCCAGACGGCGCGTTGCTTAACACCCGGGGGTAAGCGCGGCGCCGGTCGGCATTCAGCAGCTTAGTGGTTGAACGTACCGAAAGAGACGCTCATGTTGCTGAAGAGGGCGATGATTTTGTTGATCAGTTTCATTTTGGTATCCTGATTTTATCTGAGTTAGTTTTGTGACCTGAGTCACAAAAAGAAGTCTACTCTTCAAAAATTAACCGATCAACATTTTTGTGACAAAAATCACAAAATATTAAAACATCTTTTTTGTTTTGTTTTTCCTGAAACGAAGCCATAAAAAAAGCCAGACTGAACCAGTCTGGCTTTTTACATTTCAAGCCGGTGTTACATCGCTTTTTTGGTCAACTCGATAACGCGCAGTTTGGCGATCGCTTT
>Ga0268257_1001293_pt1 | contig 22142 bp, 21 predicted proteins | sample AgamicAtPrz_FD_200249 | JGI IMG/M metagenome (GOLD analysis project Ga0268257, IMG submission 200249) | Agave microbial communities from Guanajuato, Mexico - At.P.rz (v2) (version 3) | ecosystem: Host-associated > Plants > Phyllosphere > Phylloplane/Leaf | place: Guanajuato, Mexico | collected... | reverse complement strand
CAATACCTTCATTGCTGCGGCTCCTTAATGATTACTGCATTGACGTTTACGTAAACTGGATTCATTTTATGCGGCACTGCAACACTCTCTGCACAATTTTCCAGACAATCTGCCCGGAGAACTGCGCAGCAACCTTCGCAGGCGGACTGACACAAAAAGAACGACCGTTCTATTTTATGCACAAGCCATGCGAAATCATGGGTATCAGATGAGCCCAATCAGGGTAATACCTAGGAATTGAGCCCATCAACGCCATGCCTGCATTCAGACAAGTGTCACGGTAACACCGCCTGAAAGCAGCCTCGTCGTTCAAATGGACGGGCCTGAAGCACAAGACCGAGATGCAAGGCTGCAGCATCCGCGCAGATCAGCCAACCCAGCGGACGATGGCACAGACTTTAAGACCAGCCAGGCTTGCGCTTCTCGAGAAAAGCCTGGGCACCTTCCTGTGCGTCGGCATCCAGCATATTGGTAGCCATGGTCTGGCCCGCCAGCTGATAGGCCGACTCCAGTCCCATCTCCCGCTGGCGATAGACCAGCTCCTTGCCCATCCTGATGGCCGTACGAGGCTTGCTCACGATGGCCCCCACCAGTTCCTCCACGGCGGCATCGAGTCGCTCGGGCTCGCTCACACGATTGAGCAGGCCGTAGTGCAGAGCCGTCTGCGCATCGATGAACTCGCCCGTCAGCAGCATCTCCAGGGACTGTTTGATGGGCATGTTGCGCACCAGGGGCACACTGGGCGTGGAGCAGAACAGGCCGTACTGAATACCGCTCGTGGCGAAGCGGGCATCGCTGCTGGCCACGGCCAGATCGCACTGCGCCACCAGTTGGCAGCCTGCAGCCGTTGCAATACCCTGCACTCTTGCAATGACGGGCACCGGCAGCTTCTGTATCGACAGCATCATGCGGCTGCACTGGGCGAACAGTTGCTGGTAGTAAGCCAGCTCCGTGTGCCTCGCCATATCCTTGAGGTTATGCCCTGCGCAAAAGGCCCGACCCTCGGCAGCCAGCACCACCACACGCACCTGCTCATCCCTGGCCACGGCATCCAGCGCCAGCTGCAGGGCGGCGAGCATTTCGCTGCTCAAGGCGTTGAAGTGCTGCGGATCGCTCAGGGTGATGCGAGCTACGCCGCGCTCGTCCTGGCTCAGCTGCACTAAGGAATCGCTCATCGCTGTCTCCCTGCTTTCGGACTAGATATCGGCCAATACGCGCAGATGCGCCTCCACGCTACGCGCCAGCGGGTCCATCACATAGCCGCCTTCGAGGCAGGAAACAATGCGGCCCTTGGAAAAGCGCCGTGCGATGTCCTTGATGCGCGTAGTGATCCAGGCAAAGTCGTTTTCGGTCATGCCAAGCTGACCCATATCGTCTTCGCGGTGTGCATCAAAGCCGGCACTGATGAAGATCATCTCGGGCTTGAATGCTTCGAGGCGCGGAATCCACATCATCTCGATGATCTCGCGAATGTCCATGCCCTTGGTGTATGCGGCCACAGGCACGTTCAGCATGTTGGAGGCCGGATCCTTGTCGCCGCTGAACGGATAGAACGGGTGCTGGAAGATGCCGCACATCAACACGCGCGGATCACCGGCCAGGATGTCTTCCGTGCCATTGCCGTGATGTACATCAAAGTCGATCACAGCCACGCGCTTGAGATGGTGACGCTCCAGCGCATACTTGACGCCCACGGCCACATTGTTGAAAAAGCAAAAGCCCATGGCCTGGTTGCGCGTGGCATGGTGTCCGGGCGGACGCACGCTGCAAAAGGCGTTCTCCAGTTCTCCGGCCAGCACGGCATCGGTAGCCGCCAGCGTGGCGCCCGCAGCGCGCAAGGCGGCCTTGAAGGTGTGGCGGTTGATGGAGGTATCGGTATCGAGTTGCCTGTACTCAGGCCCGCCGGCGGCCAGCTCCTGCTCCAGCCTGTCTGTCAGGCCCTGCAGGGCGGCAATATGCATGGGGTCATGTGCCAGCTCAATCTCTGCCAGCGAGGCCAGTGGCACATTGCAGCGCTCCAGCGCATCGCCCACGCCACTGACCAGCAACCTGTCTTCTATCGCATCCAGCCGCGCCGGGCATTCAGGGTGGCCCGGCCCCATCTCGTGCAACCAGCAATCCCGGTGGGTGAAATAACCTGTCTTGCCCACAGTCATGTCTCCGCTATCGCTTATTTAGGATATGTTTCTGCCATGCATGCACAGAACACAATTAATGCGCTTTTGAGTCAGCTTAACACGGTGATGGAGGGCAAGCCGGATCAGGTCAGAGACGGTGTCGCCTGTTTGCTGGCAGGCGGTCACTTGCTGATCGAAGACGTTCCCGGTGTAGGCAAGACCACCCTGGCCCATGCGCTGGCACGCAGTTTCGGCCTGCAGTTCTCGCGTGTGCAGTTCACTGCCGACCTCATGCCCAGCGACCTCACGGGCGTCTCCATCTACGACCGCGGCCAAGAGGCTTTTGTGTTCCACCCCGGGCCGGTGTTTGCCCAGGTGTTGCTGGCCGATGAAATCAACCGGGCCAGCCCCAAGACCCAGAGTGCGCTGCTGGAAGCCATGGAGGAACGCCAGGTCACCACCGAGGGCAAGACCCACAGCCTGCCGGCCCCCTTCTTTGTGATTGCCACCCAGAACCCGCTGGAGCAGTTGGGCACCTTTGCGCTGCCGGAAAGCCAGCTGGACCGATTTCTCATGCGCATCAGCCTGGGCTATCCCTCGCGCGATGCCGAGCGCAAGCTGCTCGCGGGCAACGGCCGCCGCGCCGCTGCCGATGCGCTGCTGCCCGTCATCTCCCAGCAAGAGCTGCAGCAGTTGCAAGCTGCGGCACTGGCCGTGCACGCCAGCGAGGCCCTGCTCGACTATGTTCAGGATCTGATTGCCGCCACACGCAACGGCCAGTGGTTTGCCCAGGGCCTGTCTCCACGCGCAGGCATCGCGCTGCTGCGTGCGGCCAAGACCATCGCGCTGATGGAGGGCCGCGACTATGTGGCGCCAGACGATGTGCAGGCCATACTGCCCCAGGTGATTGCTCACCGTCTGGTTCCCGTAGGCCATGCCGGTCGTGGTGCCGTGGAGCAGGTGCGCGCCATGATGCAGGCCGTTGCGCTGTCTTGATGCCGATGGACTTCGCCATGAATTTCACAGCATGAAGCGCCCGACATCAAAGGGCAAACAGCCAGAAGCATTCAATATCCGCCAGCGGTTCTCTCCCCGCGCCAGGGTGCGCGAGTGGATGTTTGCACGTCTGCCGCGCAGCGACCAGCTCACGCTGACCCAGGGCAATGTCTACATCCTGCCCTCGCGCGCGGGCTGGGCCATGCTGGCCACGCTGATCGTGCTCTTGATAGCTGCCATCAACTACCAGCTCAATCTGGGCTATCTGCTCACGTTTCTGTTAGCAGGCAGCGCCGCCGCCAGCATGGTTGTGGGCCATGGCAATCTGCGCGGTCTGCAACTGAGCCTCGGCGGCGCAGGTTCGCAAGGCAACGCATCGGGCGGCTGTTTTGCCCACTCGCCCTGCCCTATGCATATCAGTCTGCACAATGCCCGCCGCTCGCGCCGCTGGGGCATAGGCCTAGCCCTGCACCAGACCCGGCAAAGCGCTGATCACTCTGATGCCTGGACCTGGGTCGATATCCCCGAGCAGGGCAGCACCGCCGTGCAGCTGAGCTTCATGCCCACGCGCCGCGGCCGGCAGGAGCTGCCCGCCGTCTCCATACTCACTCGCTATCCGCTGGGCGCATTTCGCGTCTGGGCTCTATGGCGGCCCCAAACCGAAGTCTGGGTCTATCCCGCACCTGAAACCCATGCCCCGCCGCTGCCAGCCGCCAGTCCCGAAGCCGGCGGCCGCAGCAGTGCCCAGGTGCGCAGCGGTGATGAATTCGATGGCGTGCGCAGCTATCAAAATGGCGACCCGCTCAAGCTGGTGGTGTGGAAGAAAGCGGCTCAGTCCTTTGCAGCAGGCGGTCACCAACTGGTCAGCCGCGACAGGCCCATGGCCCACCATCACCGGCTCTGGCTTGATGTGCGCCATACCGGCCTGGCCGACCATGAGGCGCGTCTGTCCCGCCTCGCCGCCTGGGTGCTGATGGCTCAGCAGCAAGGCCGCACCTGGGGCCTGCGCCTGCCGGGCGGCCAGGAGATCGCGCCCGCCAGCGGCGCACAGCATGCCACGCGCTGCCTCGAGGCATTGGCCGCCTGCCCATGAAAAAACACAGCACCCACGTTCTCCGCGGCGAGTGGTCACAGCCCGTCCGCAAGACCAATCTTCATCCCGGGGGAGCCCGGCGATGAAGAACACCGCGACCTTCGGCCGGCCCATACAGGGCAGCTGGCGACAGCGCCTGACGGCCCTGCCACGCGATGCACGAGACACCCTGTTTCTGCTCGCCGTCATCGCCTGGATCATGCTGCCGCAGATCCAGCACACCGCCTGGTGGACCTGCACCTTTGCCGCAGCCCTGTTGCTATGGCGAGCACGCCTGGCACTGACGGGCGCCCCCCTACCCGGCCGCTGGGTGCTGGCGGGCACGCTGGCCGTTGCCATTGCAGCCACCTGGACCACGCACAAGACCATTGTGGGCCGCGATGCCGGTGTGACCCTGATCGTCATGCTGCTGGCGCTCAAGACGCTGGAACTGCGCGCCCGGCGCGATGCCATGGTGGTGTTCTTTCTGGGCTTCTTCGTGTTGCTCAGCAATTTTTTCTATTCCCAGTCCCTGCCCACCGCCGTGGCCATGGTCCTGGGACTGATGGGCCTGCTCACGGCCCTGGTCAACGCCCATATGACGGCGGGCAAGCCGCCATTGATGCAGGCACTGCGCACCGCGAGCTGGCTTGCACTCTGGGGCGCGCCCGTGATGGTGGCGCTGTTTCTGTTCTTTCCGCGCATGGCTCCGCTATGGGGCGTACCGTCCGACGATATGGCAGGCCGCTCGGGCCTGTCTGAAAACATGCGCGTGGGCGAAGTCGCCGCGCTGGCTCTGGACGATAGCGTGGCCCTGCGCATCCGATTCGATACTCCCGGAGGCCAGGAGCCGCCCGCCAACACCCTGTACTTTCGCGGCCCCGTGCTCAGCCAGTTCGACGGCCGCAACTGGCAGGCCGACCCTGTGCTTGACGCCATGACCATGCCTCAGCTGCGCGTGAACGGTGAGCCCGTTCACTATCAGATGCTGATCGAGCCCAGCAAGCGCCGCTGGCTGACGCTGCTGGACGTCGCCAGGACCGAACCCCTGATTCCGCCCGGCGCCTCGGTAGGCAGGCTGCGCATGAGCTCCAGCCTCCAGTGGCTGAGCTGGCGCCCGATTACCGATGTGCTGCGTGTCGATGCCCAAAGCTATCTCGACTTCAGCCATGGACCGCTGCAGCTCACGCCCGAGCTCAAGCGCTATCTGCAGCTGCCGGCCGGCAGCAACCCGCGCACACAGGCCCTGGGCCAGCAGCTGCAGGCCGCGTTGCGGTCCCAGTCAGGTGCCAGCGCTGACACGGGCCAGCTGATTGCAGCAGCCCTGCAACGCCTGAAAACCGGCGGATACACCTACACACTGGAGCCAGGCGTGGTGGACAGCATCCACACCGCCGATGACTTCTGGTTCGACAGCAAGCAAGGCTTTTGTGAGCACATCGCCTCAGCCTTTGCCGTGCTCATGCGCGGCATGGGAGTGCCCGCGCGCATCGTGACCGGCTACCAGGGCGGCGACCGCAACAGCGTGGACAACTACTGGACCGTGCGTAACAGCGATGCCCATGCCTGGACCGAAGTCTGGATTGCCGGCCGAGGCTGGGTCCGTGTGGACCCGACGGGCGCTGTTGCACCCAGCCGGGTCGGCCAGTTCCAGCGCCTGAGTGCCCCCCCTGGTGCCTTTGCCAGTGCCGTTGGCAACTTCGTCGATACCGGCACGCTGGAGAAGCTGCGTGCCGTCTGGGAGGCCGTCAACAACCGCTGGAACCAGTGGGTAATCAACTACACCCAAAGCCGTCAGCTCAATCTGTTGCAGAGCCTGGGCTTCGAGTCACCGAGCTGGACGGATCTGCTGCGCCTGCTGGCGGGCAGCTTGAGCGCCCTGGCGCTGCTGTGGCTGATCTGGGCGCGTGCCACACGACCGCAGCGCGATGGCTGGGCTCAGCTCATGCACACTGCCAGGCTGCGGCTGCAGCGCGCCGGCATTGCAAGTGACACCAGCAATTCCGCGCGCAGCCTCTCGCGCCGCGTGCAGGAGTGCTGGGCCGAAGAATCAGCATCCGCGCCCCTGGCTGCGGCCTTATCCGACTGGCTGCTGGACATGGAGAGGCTACGCTATGCACCATCCTCCAACACCGAAGCCAACGAACTGAAGACCTTGCGCCGGCGCTGGTGGTCCATCCTGAAGCAGCGCTGGCCCCAAACCATCAAGAATTAAAAACATGAGCATCCACCCTAATCAGAGCAACCGTTTCAGCACTAGAACACTTAGCACTCTGGCCCTGTGCCTGCTGACCGCCGGCGCCATCGCCGCACCGGCCAAAAAGGCCGTCCGCAAGGCGGCACCGGCGGCAGCAGTCACGGCTGCAGCCGCTACGGCCGTGGCCTATGCCGGCCGGAGCGACGCCATGCAACTGGCCGACGAAATCGCTGCCCGCCGCGATCTGCCTGTCGACTGGGTGCGCGCACAACTGAGCGAGGCACGCAATCTGCCCGTGGTCACGCGCCTGATGACCCCGGCTGGCAAGACCTTTGTGAAGAACTGGGCGGTGTACCGCAGCCGCTTCATCGACCCTGTACGCATACGCGCCGGCGTGCAATTCTGGCAGGCCAACCGCCAGGCGCTCGCGCGCGCCGAGCAGCAGTTCGGCGTACCCGCAGAGATCATCGTCGGCATCATCGGCGTGGAAACCATTTACGGCCGCAACATGGGCAACTTTCGCGTGATGGATGCGCTGGCGACGCTGGCACTGGATTTTCCGCAGGCCCACCCTCGTGCACAGGCCCGCAGCGACTACTTCCGTGGCGAGCTCGAGCAGGTGCTGGTCACGGCCAGCCGCACGGGCAGCGACCCGTTTGCCCTACGCGGCAGCTATGCCGGCGCCATGGGCCTGGGTCAGTTCATGCCCACCAGCTGGGACAAATACGCAGTCGACTTTGACGGTGACGGTCGCATTGACCTGTTCAACAGCGCCACCGACGCCATTGGCTCGGTCGCCAACTACTTCGTTGGCCACGGCTGGAAGCCGGGCCTGCCGACGGCGTTTACCGTGGACATGCGCGCCCAAGGCGAGAATCTGGCAACCCTGCTGGCGCCCGATATCAACCCCACGTTCACGGCCGCGCAGATGGCAGAACGCGAAGTGCGGGTGCTCGGCGCCGACAGCTATGAGCGTCCGCTTGCGCTCATAGAGCTGAAGAACGGCAGCTTCGGCCCCACGGAGTACATCGCAGGCACCGAGAACTTCTATGCCATCACACGCTACAACTGGTCGGCGTTCTATGCGCTGTCGGTGATAGAGCTGGGGCGTGAGGTGCATGATGCCTATCTGAGCAGCCAGACCGCTGCGGCCACACGAAACTAAGCAGCATCTGTATCAATCGCTTTACCATAAAGCGATTACAGCTATCAATTCAGAAGCAACCCTCTGCCTTCACAGCGCTTGCTCTGGCATGGAGCAGGCTGCTGTTCCCTGGCGAAGGCGGATGGCTGTGCTAGAGCACGCTCCGGAACCGGCAGCCCACTGGCTGATCGCAATTCGGCAATCGTCGGATGCCGACGCCGAAAGCAGTAGTGCCGCCCGGTGAGGACCGGGATGCCCGGGTGATGCGGTGCTGGCGACCGATCCAGGGCTTGCAATACAGGTCAGCATCCGCGGGACAGGGTTGCGCAAACGCTGGCTGCGGCCTTGGCCTCGTCGGGAATCATAAAAGTCAGCCTCCCGGAACGGCCGATGCCATCACACTCGTGATCCCGGGACTCAAAAACCTCTGGCAATTCAATGGCCGCCTGTAGTCAACAGCGAGCAACGCACACCAGACGCAAAAGCCGGAAGATTGACGCTGTCGGCTTGCATGTTCTCAAGCTCCCTTCAGGCCTGCATCATGGGCTGCCATAAAGGGAGCAGGCCGCATCTAGTGATAGCTCATCATGTAGCCGACCGTGCCGTTGGCAGTACCGGCCCTCACATTGGACGCCGCGCGGCCTGCCACCAGAGTGTAGTAGGCTTTCATATGGATATTGGCTTTGCCGCGGGTCATGGACGCATTGATCGTCTGGCTGCCGCCCGAGAAATCGACAGGCTCCGAACCATTCATCAGCATGATCTGTACGTTCTGGACGCCCCCGGTCAAGCCAATGCCCTTGCCCGATGCGATGGCAGGAGTCAACGTCAGCTCGACAGCCACGCCTTCCAGACATTCCAGCTGCATATTCATGTCGACCGGCAGTGCCGTGATGCTGCCGCCGGCGGATGTCGTGGGAGCAGCTTCCGTGCCCAATGCATGGACAGAAACTGACCCCATGCTGTAAGTCATGCCGCCGCTGGTTCGCACTGCATTGTTATCGCGCAGAACGCAGGAATCGGTGGTGACCGAACCCATGAAATTAATAAGACCCGCAGCGCCAAAGGATCTGGCTTGTACCTGGACTGCCACCGTCAGCCCGAGGATGGAAACAATGGCACTGCGAAGGAGAAATTTCTTCATTTGTCAGAACTCCTAAAAGAGGCATCGGTGAAGACGGATCACCTCGCCCCCGGTCACTCATGTGCGCCGCCGTAAACAGCACACTCGTCAAGATGAACATGCATCAAGGCCCCAATATGAACACGCCCCCATGCCAGATGTAATTAGTTGCAACAAGCTTCTTGAGTGTTATCAAAATGGGATGAGAAATAGATAGCTGCCTGATCTCAGGCTGACTTTCGCAGTCAAAAATCCGAACTTTGCCCACTCAATCCGACGGGGCCGATGCATCTTGTTCAGCGCAAGAAGGGCCCTGCAGGCTGACAGACTTGCGCCGCCTTTGCCAAGCAGCTCGCGCACTTGAAGCAAGTCAATGAGCTTCACCGTTGTGCGACATCTGAAATCCGTTCGCCGCACAGGGCTCTTCACAGACCAAGCTGCGCCCACGCCAATCCTTGCAATTCCGGGAAGGCAAGGTCTGCCTGCCCGACAGCAGGGCTGGTACAGGGGTCAGCACAGAGCCGGCTTTGGTGGCGGCGCTCGCAGGGAGCTGTTCAACGGCACCATTGATGTCATGGATTCGGTCTCAGACTGCTTCGGCTTCGCCAGTCACGCAATCAACACACGCGCCAAGGGCGGGAATCCGGCAACGTCGATGCTGCCAAATCAATCCCTGCACAGAAGGGGAAGATGCGCGCTGCCGTCGACAGCCATGAACGTTCACAGGCACTGACTGATCGGGCTGAAAAACGGCAGCGCGCGCCCTCGAAGTACATCGCGAACAACGAGGGCTTGCGCTTCATCACCCAGCGCCGCATGCGCCGTCGATGAGCAATGATGGCGCGAGGTGCGTCAGGCCAAACTGATCAGGCTGTCCGCCCGAGCCATGAAAATTGAATCAAATTGAATTCAATCGCTTTACCAGCAAACGTCAGTAGCTACCTATTCAGTAGCATTCCAACGATTCAAAAGCGCTTCATCTGGCACTGGCCGGGCATTTCGGCCCTGGCCGCCTCAATCTCGCGCACGACCTTGAAGCCGTAGCCAGAGCCTTCCACATCGAAGTCCACGCCGGCACTGCCTTGTTTTTCCATCATGCCCACCACCATCGATTGCTGAAACTGGTGGTCTGCCGCCCGCATGCTGCCCGAACGGCCCGCCATCTGCACCCTGGCATGCTCCATGGCGTGGGCCACGGCGACAGTGTCCGTGCTGCCCGCTTTTTCGAGGCTCTGTGCCAGAGCCTCGATCATGAGCTGCATGCGCATATGCACATAGTCATCCTGAGGTCTGGGAAAGCGTTGGCGGAAGGACTGATAGAAGGCCCGACTCTCTGCCGTGGGCACATTGGGCAGCCAGTCGGCCACGGCCAGCACCTTGCCCACACCGGCATCACCCAAGGCCGCCGGGGCGCCCAGGGCATTGCCGTAGAAGGTGTAGAAACGCCCTTCGTAGCCGGCCTCGCGCGCAGCCTTGACAAGCAGCATCAGATCGTTGCCCCAGTTGCCGGTGATCACGGCCTGGGCACCGCTTTGCTTGATCTTGACCGCATAAGGCGCAAAGTCCTTGACGCGGCCCACAGGGTGCAGCTCGTCGCCCACGATGCGCACATCGGGGCGCTGCACGGCAAGCTGGCGCCTGGCCTCGCGCAGCACGGCCTGGCCAAAGCTGTAGTCCTGCCCGATCAGATAGGCGCTGTGCACGGCCTTGTCGTCCCTGATGACCTCCATCAACGCAGCCATGCGCATATCGGCATGGGCATCAAAACGGAAATGCCAGAAGCTGCAGCGCTCGTTGGTCAGCGCCGGATCCACGGCCGAGTAGTTCAGATACAGCACGCGGCGCGAAGGGTCGCGGCTGTTGTGCTTGTCGATGGCGTCGAGAAGCGCTGCCGCCGTAGCCGATGAATTGCCTTGCATGATGATGCGCGCACCATTGTCTATGGCTGAGCGCAACGCCGACAGCGCCTCTTCATTCTGGCCTTTGCTGTCATAGCGCTCTATCACCAGCTCATGCAGACCGTCGGCCAGGCGCACACCACCACGCGCGTTCACCCGCTCGGTCGCCCATAGCAGGTTGCGGAACACGGCCTCGCCCGTGTTCGCAAACGGCCCCGAAAGGCTCTCCACCAATGCCAGCTTGACAGGCTGCGCGAGCCCGGCCCTGGCTGCCGCCACCACAGCGCCAGCAAAGCCAAACGGCGCGCATAGTAGTGGCAACTGCAGGTATTTCAAGGCATCACGGCGTAATTTATTCATCAAAAAAACCTCTTGAAATGCGCTTGCCACCACCTACCTATGAGTCAAGCGGCAACAACGCAAGCCGCGCAGTTTAAAGGAGTTAAACACCATGTTCTTCGCCCCTGTGATGAGCCGTAATACCTTTGCATCCCCTCGCGCCGCCGACCTGGCCCTGCAGCGTTTTCTGCAGGAAACCCTGGGCGCTGCAAGCCCCGTACAACGCCAGGTTCAGGTCAGCCGCGATGACAAGTTCACCACGCTGAGCCTGGATGTGCCTGGTCTGGCACGCGAGCAGCTCAAACTCTCGCTGGAAGGCTCTGTCGCCAAGCTTGAAAGCGTGGAAGGCGCTGCCCGCCAGGTCCGATACACCTGGGATCTGGGCCATGAAATCGACGCAGCCAACAGCAAGGCCAAGCTCGAGCATGGAGTGCTCACGCTGACCCTGGCCAAGCTCGAGCCCCAGAGCAAGGCCGTTACGCTGAGCATCGAATAAGCGCTGCTTTTCGCCTACCGGTCTGCCTCATCCTTTCTTCCATCTCCTCTTAGCGGGGCCGACCGGAAAGCACAAGCCCGCAATGCCAAGGCGTTGCGGGCTTTTTTCGTGTCAACGGCATGGCCGATTCCGGGAGGTGAGCCGATTCGGCGCCTTGGCCTACAGGCGCCGGCTGCCGGCGCATGTCGCGCTGCCATCTTCGATTCCTACACTGTGGGTTCAGTCGGGTGCGCCACTGCCGCACCGCTTTCCAACCCGTTTGAGGAATTCACCCATGGCAAAAGTGCTGGTTCTCTACTATTCCATGTACGGTCATATCGAAACCATGGCTCAGGCCGTGGCCGAAGGCGCGCGCGGTGTCAGCGGTGCCGAGGTCACCATCAAGCGCGTGCCCGAGACCATGCCCGAGGATGTCTTCAAGAACGCAGGCGGCAAGGCCAATCAGGCAGCAGAGGTCGCCACCCCCGCCGAGCTGGCCAACTACGATGCCATCCTGTTTGGCGTGCCCACGCGCTTTGGCAATATGCCGGGCCAGATGCGCAGCTTTCTCGACCAGACCGGCGGTCTCTGGGTCAAGGGGGCCTTGATCAACAAGATCGGCAGCGTCTTCACCTCGACCGGCACCGGCGGCGGCCAGGAAATGACGGCCACGACCACCTGGGCGACGCTGGCGCATCACGGCATGATCATCGTGCCGCTGGGCTATCCGTTGCCCGAACAGACCAATCTGAGCGCGGTCAAGGGCGGCAATTCGCCTTACGGGGCGTCGACGATTGCGGGCGCCGACGGTTCGCGCCAGCCTCATCCCGACGAGCTGAGCATTGCCCGCTACCAGGGCCAGAACGTAGCGAAACTGGCCGTGAAGCTTGCCGGATAAGCGCAGGCAGCCATGAAAAAAGCAGCCACCTGGGCTGCTTTTTTGCGGTATGGACTCACCTGAGCGAATCCAGCGGCCAGCGCGGCTTCACATCGAACGCATATTCATGCAGTGCCTGCTCGCGTCCCGCCTGTATGCGCATGGCGGCAGCCATGGCAATCATGGCGCCGTTGTCGGTGCACAAATGCAGCTCGGGGTAATGCACGCGGATCTTGTGCTTGGCACAGGCTTCATTGAGCTGTTCGCGCAGCTGCTTGTTGGCGCCCACACCTCCCGCCACCACCACCCGCTTCATGCCGGTCTGCTTGAGTGCCGCCATGGTTTTCCTGACCAGCACATCCACAATCGCGGCCTGCGTGCTGGCGGCCAGATCGGCCTTGCGCGCTTCCAGCTCGTCACCCAGCTTCTTGGCCTGGGTCAGCACAGCCGTCTTGAGGCCGGCAAACGAGAAGTCCAGGTCACCCGAATGCAGCAAGGGGCGAGGCAGCTTGAAGGCCTGAGGATCGCCGCCCTCCGCCAGCTTCGAGAGCACGGGACCGCCCGGATAGGGCAAGCCCATGAGCTTGGCCGATTTGTCGAAAGCCTCGCCCGCCGCATCGTCGATGGTTTCACCCAGGATTTCATATTCGCCCACGCCGTCCACACGCATGAGCTGGGTGTGGCCACCCGAGACCAGCAAGGCCACGAACGGGAACTCCGGCGGGTCGGCACTGAGAAAGGGCGAGAGCAGATGACCTTCGAGGTGGTGGACGCCCAGCACGGGCTTGTCAAGCGCGGCCGCCATGGCGCAGGCCGCACCGGAGCCGACCAGCAAAGCACCGGCAAGGCCTGGGCCGCGCGTAAAGGCAATCACATCGACATTGTCGAGTTGCTCCCCGGATTCGGCCAGCACCTTCTCGGTCAGCGGCAACACGCGGCGAATATGGTCACGGCTGGCTAGCTCGGGCACCACGCCGCCATACGCGCGGTGCATTTCAATCTGGCTGTGCAGCGCATGGCTCAGCAAGGTGGGCACACCTTGGCCGTCCGGCGTGCGCACCAGGGCCACACCGGTTTCATCACAAGAGGATTCGATTCCCAGGATCAGCAAACTCATGGCCGCAAGTGTAGAACTTGCGCCCTCCAGATGCAGGAAAGGCGGACATTAGCCCTGCCCGCCTTCACTATTCAATTCATAGCAGCCTAGGGCTGATTCACATTGGGTGTCCCGGAAATATAGTGCTCCAGCTGGTGGATCGTGAACTGCTGGGCCGAGATGATTTCCTTGACGATGTCGCCAATCGAAATCAGCCCCTGCAGCTCGCGGGTCTCGTTGATCACGGGCAGATGGCGCATGCGATTGCTGGTCATCAACGACATGCACTCCTCGCTGGTCTGACGCGGCAGCACGCAATGCACCTTGCGCGTCATGACCTCGTCCACGCGCGTGCTGGCCGAGCTTCGGCCCTGCAGCGCGATCTTGCGCGCGTAGTCGCGCTCGGTCACGATACCGGCGATATCGCCACCTTCGAGCACCAGCAGCGCGCCAATGCTTTTTTCCGCCATGAGCTGCAGCGCAGCCAGCATGGTGTCGGAGGGAGAAACGCTGTAGATAGTGCTGTTGCCCTTGGCGCGCAGAATTTCGGCGACGGTCGTCATCTGGTTCTCCTTTCTGGATCGGCCCGTCATGCAAAACGCATGACGACATGACCAGTGTGAGAATCCTGCTGCATTGCGGCAATCAGGCTATGCCCGTATACAAAAACAAAAAAGGCAGCCAAAGCTGCCTTGATACTGTCACCCAATCCAGGGCTCAGCGCCGACCGCCCAGCAGACCCGCGCCCAGCTTGAACAAATCTCCGGCATCCAGCTTGCCGTCCCCATTCTGATCAAGCAGGCTGCCGAGGATACCGCCCGCCATACCGCCTTGCGACTGGATCTGGCCACGCTCCTGATCCAGCGCATTGCCCAGGTCGCCAGCCCCCATGCCCTGCGTCTGGACCCGATTGGCCAGGAAGGACATCACCAGCGGAGCCAGCAGGGCCAGCAACTGACCTGCATTGCCCCCCAGGCCCGTGGCCTGACCCAGTTGGGACTCGGCCTGCTGCTGCTGACCGCCAAAGATATTGCCCAGGATGGCGCCCGCATCCAGCTGCGAGTTGCCGGCACCGGAGCCGCCTCCCAGCACCGAGCCCAGAATGCTGCCCAGCCCACCCAAGCCGCCAGCCGCACCGGCGCCACCGCCCGCTCCGCCGAGCAGGCCACCAAGCCCGCCCAGCAGACCGCCCATATCCATCGCGCCATTGGCGCTGCTGTGATCGCGCTGCAGCGCACCGAACAGGTCGGCAGCTCCCTGAGGCTCCGCCGTGTTCTGGCCCAGCGCACCAAACAGCATGGGCAGCGCCACACCCACGGCCTGCTCGGCCTGCACGGAGTCGATGCCCAGCTGCTGGGCCAGGCCCTGCATGGGAGCGCCCTGCAGCTGGCCCATGAGTTCGTCGGTCAAAGATGCGTTCGCGGTCATTTCAACACTCCTCAAAAACAGCGCACATGTTACGCGCGCCCTGTGTCCCGAAATGTGATCAATGTTCATTCACTAAGCAAGCCCCTCCCGGGCTATAGACCATTGAGGCGGCCTGCGCCCTGGACAGGGCTTCCTGCAGGCCGCAGCGTCCTGAGTCCGCTTGCCTCAGAAGGAGTGCGAGATGCCAACCAGCAGCGAGCGCGGCTTGCTGCCCTTGGGAACCGAAGGCCCGGCATTGCTGGCGCTGTTGATGGTGAATGCAGCGTCGGCCTCGTTGCGAATCGCGGAGACACCCGCATACAGCTTGGTGCGCTTGGACAGCGCATGGTCATAGCGCACGCTCAGGGCTCGGGCATCGCTGTTCGCACGCGCACGCCCCTGGAACTGCCCATAAGACAGCAGCACCTGCCCTGCCGTGCTGACCGGTATGGTCATGCTGGCTTCAAAGAAACGTCCGCGCTTGCTGGCTGCATCCGGCAGATCATCCTCCCGGGTGGAAAGCAGCAAGGCCGCCCGAGCCACCTTGAAGTCATAGGAGCCGCCCAGCAAGCGATAGCGGTCGGTGTTCTGGGCCGTGGTGCGACGCTCCCACAGCGAAGCACCCAGGCTCCAGGGGCCGCGCGTGTAGTCCAGCGAGCCGCCGAACTGGCGCCCCACATTGGTGCCGGCGTTCTCCCCGAACGAGTACATGCCCCGCACCACCAGTCCTGCCATGGAAGCCGACTGAAAGCGCAGCGAGTTGTCGGCGCGCAGCACCGTGCCGTCACGGAAATAGTTGGCGGCATTGCCCCAGATCAGGCCCGTCAGGGCATAGGAAGCCAGCGAGGTATGAAACGGGGTGTAGTGGCGGCCCACCGTCAGCTGACCCCAATCGCCGCCCATGCCGACAAAGATCTGTCGACCAAAGGCGAGCCCGCCCTGACCGCGCTCGCCGGTATCGGCATTCAGTCCGGCCTCCATCACGTACAGCGCACGCAGGCCGCCGCCCAGATCCTCGGTTCCGCGAACGCCCCAGCGCGAGCCCGCCAGAACACCGCTTTCCGCACGCAGGGTGCGGCCCGCGCCGGTGGACACCGACTCGGCGGCCATGTCCACCACGCCGTACAGCGTGACCTGGGATGTGGCGGGCGCAGCGGTCTGAGCCTGAGCCAGCGAACATGTGGAGATGAAGGCAGCGGCCACGGCCAAGCCTCCCGATTGCAAGGATGTCATGAAGTCTCTCTTTTTAATAATGGATGGGCCTCGCAGCAGATTCCTGCAGCTGTCGAGCCGCTGACAGCGGCATCCGCCGCAGTTGCGGGGATGCCGTGTGGAAGTCCGGCGCCTCAGATGGCGCCGGCCGCGCTCATTCGAGGCGGATGTTCTTTTGCGTGATCAGGCTGCCGTAGATGCGTGCATCGTTTTCGATGCGCCTGGCCAGCGAGGCGGCGCTGGTATCGTCGATGCGCCAGCCCTGGGCCAGCAGCTTGCTGCGGATATCGGGAGCATGAAGAATCTTTTCCAAGGCCGCGGCCAGCTTGGCGCGATGCTCGGCGGGCATGGAAGCCGGTGCCATGACCGCATTCCAGACTTCGATGTCCACATTGCCGGCACCAATTTCAGGCATGGCCGGGACGCCGGGCGCGAGCGGGCTGCGCTTGCTGGAACTCACGGCCAGGGCGGCCAGCTTGCCGGACTGGACCAGCGGCATGACGGTGGAGGCCGGCAGCAAGGCCATCTGCACCTGATCGCCCATCAAGGCGTTGACCACAGCCGGGCCGCCGTTATAGGGCACATGCTGCAGATTCAGGCCCATGGCTTCCTTGATCAGCTCCACGCCCAGGTGGCCGCCAGACCCCGTACCCACCGAGCCGTAGTTGCCCTGGGTCCCGGTCTTGAGCGCCTTGAAATAAGCCCCTGCATTCGCTGCCATGGACTTGGGAGCCACCAGCACCAGAGGCGCCGAGCCGATCATGGCCAGCGGTGCGAGATCCTTGATCGGATCGTAGGGCAGCTTGCTGTAGAGAAACTTGGAGCTGGTCAGCGGGCCGTTGCCGATCACGCCTATGGTGTGGCCGTCGCCGGCTTTGGCCACGGCGTCAGCACCGATATTGCCGCTGGCACCACCCTTGTTCTCAACCACCACAGGCTGCCCCAGGGCCTTGGTCAGGGGCTCGGCCAGCAGGCGGGCCTGCACATCGGGCGAAGAGCCGCTGGCATAGCCGACGATCAGACGTATGGGGCGGGTGGGCCAGTCAGCCTTGCCCTGGGCCTGAGCCACCAAGGGCAGGCAGGCAGCGGCGCACAGCAGCAGGGCAGCCCGGCGCACGAGCATCGATTTTTTTGTCATCTTTATGTCTCCAGAATCTCGGTCTCAGTCTCGGATCAACAATCGGCGTATCCAGCCATCAGTTCCATCATCGGTGGCAGGCGTCCGCTGGCGAGCAGGGCCAGCTGCGAACGGTACACCCGGGTTTGCAGGCCAAAAGCCTGCTGTGCAGGCGTTTCGAGGTGATGCGCCTGCATTTGGTCGGCCCACCATTGGGCACCTTGTGTGCATGCCGTTCCGTCCAGATGCTCGGCCAGCATGACCACCGTGACTTCCCCCTGGGCCTGCTCGGCAATGCGCTCGCCGCCCACGGGGTAGTGCAAGGAACGCTCCACAGGCACCACACCCGCCATGACCCGCAGCAGACGCCCTTGCTGCACCGCCTGCTCCGCCCAGCGGGCTGCGTGCGCGGCCCAGGTCTGTACATCGGTGGTGACGGCCTTGAGCGTCGTCAGCGCCGCACCGCTGGATGCTCCAGCCTGGACCTGCAATATGCAGGGCCTGCGCATGAAAGCACTCAGACGCGGCCTCATGCGTGCCGACCAGGGCGTGGGGTTGGCGATCACATCCGCATACTCGGCCGAGTCCAGGGCCGCCAGAGACTCCAGACCGTAGAGCGTGAAGTATCCGCCGGCGCCGACATAGCGATGACCGTAGACAAAGCCTGGCAAACCCACGCGCTCGGGAACATGCTCGAAAGCATGCCAAGCCTCGTATTCTGCGCGAGCCTCGGGCCGGTCGATGTCGTTCCACAAGGCCAGGAAGGCGGTGCTCATGATGCAGAACCCGCGCCGGGTTGAATCAGTACCTTGCTCGCCAGCCGTGCGCGCGCGAGGTCAAAACCCTGCCCGGCCTGCGCAAGCGGCACGCGGTGGGTGATCATGAGACGCAGCTGATCCTGATGGGTCTGCATGAATTCAACAACCTCCAGCCAGCAGCGCTCCGGCGTGCGATAGGAGCCGCGCAGCTGCTGATGACGTCGTACCAGGGCCGTCAGATCCAGCGGCACGGGGGCTGAGTGAATGCCAGCAATCACAAGCACACCGTGGGTCTTGAGTGCACGCAGGGCCGGCGCCAGCACTGCCGCCGCCCCGGTGGCTTCGATCACCACGTCAAAGAGAGCTTCCTGCGTGTAAGCGGCAAGGGCTTCGTCGATGTCCTGCCCCTCGAAGTCCAGTAAATCCTCGAACCCCATGGAGCGCAGGACCTCCAGCCGCGCGGCATCGCCATGGCCGGCAACCACCACCTGGGCCGCCCCTGCGGCACGCGCAAACAGCGCAATGCCCTGGCCGATATTGCCGGGCCCAAGGATCAGCACGCGATCGCCGGGCTGGACATTGCCCGTGCGCACGGCTTCGAAGCTCACCGACAGCGGCTCGGCCAATGCAGCAACCTCGGGGTCCACGCCGTGTGGAATCGGCACGCAATTGCGCAGGGGCACAGCCACATACTCGGCAAAGCCGCCATGGCGCATGACACCGATGCCGCGGCGGGTGGTGCAGGCATCGAAGTCGCCGGCACTGCAACTGGGGCATCTGCCGCAGGTGACCGAAGGCCGCACGGCCACCAACTGGCCCAGGGGCAGATGCTCGGCCCCCTCGCCTCTGGCCACGATCTCGCCGCTGAACTCGTGACCCACGGTCACCGGCAGCGCGGCCTGCAAAAAGTGATAGCTCGCCGTCCAGGCATCGATATGCAGATCCGTGCCACAGACACCGGTGGAATGAACCCGCAGCAGCACTTCACCTGCGGCAGGCGACGGCATGTCGACCTCGTTGAGCTTCAGTCCCTTGGCGGACTCGGTTTTTTGCAAGGCTTGCATGAGACAGGCAATGCATGCGTGGACATGCATCTCAGAACGAACAGGATCGGCAGTGTTGCCGCCCTTCATTCATATGTCCAACACTGATTTAGTATAAAAACCATACTTTTAAAATATGGATTGATTCAGGCATGGAACTGAGACATCTGCGCTACTTCGTGGCGGTTGCCGAGCAGGGCAACGTCAGCAGGGCGGCCCGCAAGCTATTCATCGCCCAGCCGCCGCTGTCACAGCAGCTCAAGCAACTCGAGGACGAGGTCGGCACGCAGCTATTCACCCGCCTGCCGCGCGGCATGCAGCTCACCGCTGCAGGCGAGTCGCTGCTGGAAGATGCGCGCGTCATATTGGCGCGTGCCGAGCAAGCCCCCTTGCGAGCGCGCGAGCGAGAGCGCAGCAGCCAGACCGTGCTGCGCCTGGGGCTGGTTCCCTCGGCCATGCAGTCACTGCTGCCCGGCCTGCTGCGGGCTGTGGCACAGGCCGGCTGTGAGGTGCAGATCGAAGCCCGTGAAATGATTTCCTCGCAGCAACAACGGGCCTTGCGCCAGGGCGAGCTGGAACTCGGCTTTGCCCGCCCCGGGCACAGGGAGGCCGACGAGCTTGAGCTGGCCAGCATCGATGACCCCTACTGCCTGGCAGTTCCCGCCTCGCACCCTCTGGCCGAAGGCAGTGGAATGCTGGATCTTCAAGCCGCCGTGCATCAGCCCTTTGTGGGCTTCACCCGCTATCAGGACACCGACTACTTCGACCGCACGGTCGCACTGTGCGCCGAGGCCGGCTTCACTCCGCTGATACGCCACGAAGCCGGTCAGCTGGTGAATGTGCTGGCGCTCGTGGCCTGCGGTCTGGGTGTGGCCATCGTGCCGGCATCCTTCGCGATGTTCCACCGCGAGCAGATCGTGTTCCGGCCGCTTCGGGCTTCGCGCCAGGTCAGCCGGCTCGCCGTTCTGGCATCCGCCGAAGCGCTCAAGAGCAACCCGATGCTGGACCTTGTCGCCCAGCTCGCGCAATCCCAGCTACAAGTCCTGGCTGCACAGCTGGCGCAACAGGGAGCGACGGTTTTCCGACCACAGCCGGTTTGATTTATATAACCAAATCGTCTGACAACTCATGGTTTTTATAGCGACAATTACGGTAATCATGAGCATCAGCCACTACATCAAGGAAATCGGTCGCGGCACCAAGGGCGCGCGCTCTCTTTCGCGGGCCCAGGCCTGCGATCTGATGGGGCAGGTGCTGGACGGCAAGGTCAGCGATCTGGAGCTGGGCGGCTTTTGCATTGCCATGCGCTTCAAGGGCGAAAGCGCCGAAGAGCTGGCAGGCTTTCTCGACGCCACCCAGCAACGTCTGCCAGTGTGGCCGCAGGCTCACAAAGCCCTGCCCGTGGTCGTCATCCCCAGCTATAACGGCTCGCGCAAGCTGGCCAACCTCACCCCGCTGCTGGCAGGTCTGCTGGCGCAGCAAGGCCTGCCGGTGCTGGTCCACGGCAGCCATACCGAGGACAAGCGCCTGGGCACGGCCGAGGTATGGCGGCAGCTGGGCTGGACGGCCATCGAGCGCCCCGTCGCTTTGGAGCCTGGCGACAAGGTCTGGATGCAGACCCGTCACCTGCTGGCACCGCTGGATCGGCTGCTGCAGATTCGCCGCCAGATGGGCCTGCGCAACCCCTCGCACAGCATCGTCAAACTGCTGGACCCCATCCATGGCAGCAGCACCGCGCAGTCCGGGCTGGTGTTGGCCAGCTATACCCACCCGGCCTATGCCCAGCCCATGCTCCAGACGCTGGCCCTGCGTGCAACCAGTGCGCTGCTGGTACGCGGCACGGAAGGCGAAGCCGTGGCCGCCCCCCACCGCGAACCCGTGAGCACGGGTGTGATTGCCGGAGAAATCTGCTTTGAGCGTTCTTCCCTGCACAGCAGCCAGCTCGCATCCGGCACCGAGATCAGTGCCCCGGAACAAGATCTGAATGCCGAGCAGACAGCCCGGCTGACACTGGACATTCTGAACGGCCAGTTGCCTGTGCCGGCGCCGATCGCGCAACAATTGGAACAGATACAAGCCCTGCACCAGGCCATGCAGGTCACCGATGCTGGCGCTGCCGCCAGCCGCGCCGCACTGCAAGCCTACAACCGCAGCCCCGACTGAGACCCCCACAATGACTGCCATTTCCCACAACCCCAATCAGCGCGGCTCGTGCACCCTGGTGGGTGCCGGCCCCGGCGACCCCGAGCTGCTGACCATCAAGGCCGCCAAGGCCATTGCCGCAGCCAGCGTGCTGTTTGTCGACGACCTGGTCAGCGATGGTGTGATGAGCCACGCCTCGCCCTCGGCCCGCGTGGTCTATGTGGGCAAGCGCGGCGGCTGCAAGAGCACCCCCCAGGCCTTTATCGAAAAGCTCATGATTGCGGCCGTGCAGGACGGCGAACGCGTGGTGCGCCTCAAGGGCGGCGACCCCTTCATCTTTGGCCGTGGCGGCGAAGAGGTCGAACATCTGCGTCAGGCCGGCATCGAGGTGGATGTCATCAACGGCATCACCTCCGGTCTCGCGGGCCTGACCAGCCTGGGCGCCCCGCTGACCCACCGCGACCGCGCGCACGGCGTGCTTTTCATGACCGGCCATGCCAAGCCCGGCGACAGCGGCCCCGACTGGCGCCAGATCGCCGCCACGGCCCATGCGGCCAAGCTGACGCTGGTGATCTATATGGGTGTGAGCAGCGTCGAGCGCATCAGCAGCGAGCTGCTCAGCGGTCTGCCCGGCAGCACGCCCGTGGCCGTGATCCAGCATGCCAGCCTGCCGCAGCAGCGCCATGCGCTGACCTTTCTGAAGGATTTGCCGCAGAGCATTGCCGACCATCAGCTGGGCAGCCCCAGCATCATCGTCGTCGGCGATGTGGTCCAGGGTATTGCTGCCTGGCAGAACCAGCCCCAGGCCTTGCCGCAATCAGCGGCAGCCTGATCCAGGACCATCCCCGGGCTGTCCCGCAGCCCGGGCGGGCGGCAAGCGCCGCCTAGACTCAGGGAGTACGGGTCTCGGCGAAGCGCTCGGCCAGTTCCTTGCGCAGTTCCTTGCGAACGATGGCGGCGTCCCAGCGGCGCTTTTCCTCGTCGGTTTCGAGCTGCAGCGGGGGCACGGGGGCAGGCTTTTTGTCATCGTCCACGGCCACCATGGTGAAGAAGCAGCTGTTCACGTGGCGCACCACCTGGCTGCGAATCTCCTCGGCAATCACCTTGATGCCGATTTCCATGGAGGACT
>Ga0268257_1001290_pt1 | contig 22210 bp, 20 predicted proteins | sample AgamicAtPrz_FD_200249 | JGI IMG/M metagenome (GOLD analysis project Ga0268257, IMG submission 200249) | Agave microbial communities from Guanajuato, Mexico - At.P.rz (v2) (version 3) | ecosystem: Host-associated > Plants > Phyllosphere > Phylloplane/Leaf | place: Guanajuato, Mexico | collected... | reverse complement strand
CGGGGCGCATACGTGGCACCGGGCACGGCATTGGGGACAGGTACTTCAGCTACAGCAGACATCTTGATTCCATGGTGTCAGACCCCACACGAGGTCTAGCGTCCAGTGGATTATTCGGACTCGGGCCCAAGGCGTTCCTCCGATAAGCGAGCCGATTCACCCACTTATTGCCCGTCTGAGATCAAGCGAAAAACCTACGATCACCTCCAACTCACCAAGCCTGTTGGATAAAGATATGGACCTGAAGATCCCAGCAATCAATCCCGCCCAACTGGGCAACCAGCTCACCAAGGTCGGCAGCGCCGGCACCGCGCCCGTGGCCGGCGGCTTTGGCCAGGCTTTGCAAAATGCACTGCAATCGGTGAGCTCCGCTCAAAACCATTCCAGCCAGCTGCAGCGCGAAGTACAGCTGGAAAACCCCGCGGTCAGCCTGGAGCAGACCATGGTGGCCATGCAAAAGTCGCAGATCGGCTTCCAGGCCACGCTGCATGTGCGCAACCGCCTGGTGCAGGCCTACTCCGACGTGATGAATATGCAGGTGTGATCGGCGCGACGCCACACATCGCTCAAAAGGCAGATTGCCCTCCAAGGCTTGCCCGCATGTTGTGATGACATGCGGGCTTTTTACGCCCTGCCCACCCTGCCCGCCTGGCAGCGCCCAATAAAAAAGCCCGATCCATTCAAAAGATCAGGCTTTTCGGGCTCAAACGCTTATCTGCAAAGCGCAGGTAGCTATATTTTTTTAAAAGCCAAGACTGGCCAGCAGATCATCCACCTGGGACTGCGAGGTCACCACGTCTGCCGTCTTTTCCGGATCCACCACCGGGCCTGCCAGCTTGGGCTGCAAGGCTTCCACAGGCGCCAGAACTGGTGCCTGCGCAACATCCGGCGAAGTCTGAATCAGCAGCTCCAGCAGCTGCGACTCCAGATCGGCTGCCAGGGCCACCACGCGCGCGATCACCTGGCCGGTGAGGTCGTGAAAGTCCTGCGCCATCATGATCTCGGTCAGATGGCTATTGGTCTGCTCCGTACCCTCTTCCACCTCCTGCAGGTAATTCATCACGCGACCCTTGGCCACTGCGGCCACGGGATCCTTGATGAGTTCTGCACGCATGGCGCGGGTGCGCTCGGCCAGCGCATCCTGGCGGTTCTGCGTCACCTCGACCTGGCCCAGCACCTTGTTGGCAGCTTCACCCGTCAGGCGAGCGATATAGGACAGGCGGCTTTGCGCGTCGGGCAGCTCCCCTGCACTGCCGCGCAAACGATCCGCATAGCCCAACTCGTTGAGCGAGTTATGCAACTGGCGCGTGAGCACGCCAATCTTGTAGTGGACGTTGGCGGAAGCCTGGTCGCTACTCATGGCTCAGAGGTCGAGTTTCTTGATGATGAGATTGACCTTCTCTTCCAGCGTGGCCTTGGTGAAGGGCTTGACGATATAGCCGGCCGCGCCACCCTGGGCGGCGGCCACGATATCTTCCTTGCGGGCTTCGGCGGTCACCATCAGCACCGGCAGATGCTTGAGCTTTTCATCCTGCTTGATTTCGGTCAGCAGCTGAAAGCCGTTCATGTTCGGCATATTGATGTCGGTCACCACAAAGTCGAACTTGCTAGCACGCAGCTTGGTAATGGCCACCACACCATCTTCGGCCTCATCGGCATCGGCAAAGCCACTCTCCTTGAGCAGATTGCGCACGATGCGGCGCATGGTGGAGAAGTCGTCAACAATCAAAAATCGCAGGGCATTAGCCACGAGAGGCCCTTTCGGTCGGAATAGGTGCGTGGGAACAAGTTTTCACGCCGTGATGGTAACAATTTGTCAACCTCATGGCGCTGGACGTGCATTGTCAGGCTTTTCGACAGCCTCGGTAGCAACTTCAGGGTTTGTTACAACAAACTCTTCCTTGGCATCCAGAGACTGCCTGTCGACAGCGCTGGGGGCTGCGCGACGGGCCTTGGGTTGGTTGATCGTGCTGGCAGCCTCTTCGGCACTGGCCACGCGCTCCATGCTGCGCTCCTTGTCGTTGCCCAGCACGCGGCGTTCGGCCTCCTTGGTCAGCACGGTAATCGTGATGCGGCGGTTCTGTGCGGCACGCGGCTCCTCGGGCAGCAGCAGATCGCTGCTGGACATGCCCACCACGCGCGCCAGCTTGTCCAGCGGCATGCCGGCCGCCACCAGTTCCCGGCGCGATGCGTTGGCGCGGTCGGCCGACAGCTCCCAGTTGCTGTAGCCGCGATCGGCATTGCCGTAGGGTGCGGCATCGGTGTGACCCGAGAGACTGATGCGATTTTCGGCATTGCCCATAGCCGCACCGATCTCGCGCAGGATGTCGCGCATATAAGGCTTGACCACGGCACTGCCGCTGTCGAACATGGGTCGGTTCTGATCATCGACGATCTGAATCATCAGGCCGTCATGCGTGATCTCCGTGCGAATCTGCGAGCGAAACTCGTTCAGGCGCGCATTGTTGGCAATCATGGTGTCCACCTTGGCCTTGAGCGCATGCAGACGCTGCGCGTCGCGCACGGACTCATCGGCCCGCCCCATGGTCTGGCTGGAGCGGCGGTTGGCATTGTCCTCGGACTCGGAACGACGCACCTGGCCGTGCACCTTGGAGAGGTCGTTACCACCGCCCGGCACGATGCTGGAGCTGTTGCCCGCACCGCTGCCGCCCGACATCGCCACCTTCAGCGGCGAATTGAAATACGCGGCAATCCCCTGCAGCTCGCCCTGAGCGGTCGAGCCCAGCAGCCACATCAGCAAGAAGAAGGCCATCATCGCCGTCACGAAGTCGGCATAGGCAATCTTCCAGGCACCACCATGGTGGGCATGGGCGGTCTTCTTGACGCGCTTGATGATGATGGGCTGCAGCTTCTTGTCAGCCATGGCAGCGCTCCATCACAACATCCTGGCGAGAGGGCACACTCATCACTTCTTACCCTTGACGTGCGACTCCAGCTCCAGAAAGCCTGGGCGCTCGGTGGAGAACAGCACCTTGCGGCCGAACTCGATGGCCGTGCCCGGGTTGTAGCCCTGCATGCTGGCCAGCAGCGTCGCCTTGATGCACTCGAACTCCTTGGCCGCATCCTGCGCACGCTGCTCGAGCAGCGCAGCCATGGGCTCCACCAGCGCATAGGCCAGCAAGATCCCGAGGAAGGTACCCACCAGCGCCGAGGCAATCATGCCGCCCAGCACCGCCGGAGGTTGCCCCACGAAAGCCATGGTGTTCACCACACCCAGCACGGCCGCAATAATGCCGAAGGCCGGCAAGGCGCCCGCCAGACGATTCAGTGCCATCACCGGCGCATGGGCCTCGGCATGATGGGCTTCGATTTCGCTGTCCATCAGCGCCTCGATCTCATGCGAGTTGAGATTGCCCGACACCATCATGCGCAGATAGTCGGTCAGAAACTCGACGACATGGTGGTCGGCCATCAGCTGCGGATAGTTCTGGAACACCGTCGAGGACTGCGGATCTTCCACATCGGACTCGATCGACATCAGGCCTTCCTTGCGCGCCTTCTGAAGCAGCTCATACAGAAGCGCCATCACTTCCATATAGCGCGCCTTGTTGTAGCGCGAGGGCTTGAGCGCCGAAGGGATCGCCTTGGCCGTGGCCTTGAGCACCTTGGGCTGGTTGCTGACAATAAAAGCGCCCAGGGCGCCACCGCCAATGGTCACCATCTCGAACGGCAGCGCCTTGACAAGAACGCCCACGCTGCCGCCGTGCAGCACATACATGCCGAAGATGCAGCCGAAGGCGACGATATAACCGATGAGAACAAGCATGGGAAGTGATTGTGAGGGGGCGGGCCGTGATTGTTAACGGAAAAAGCCGGGTGATTGCTCTCTAGATCGGCAGCTTCAGGCTCTTTTGTAGGGCGGCAGCCGAATTGAAAGGTAAAGACGTACCTGTTCATGGGCTGCCATTGGGGGTCTTAACTCGCCGATGACCAAGAGTGCGACAGGTATATTGAGGTGGCACCATATCGGGCTCTCTACGCACAGCATGCCAGTGCACTTTTTGCATTTCTCTGAGTACCAATGTCTTCCCCCTCCACCACCGCGAACTCAATACCGCAGCAAGCCACGCCATCGGAGCTTGAAGAGATCCATCAGCTGATCAAGACCAATCAGTTTGTGCCTGCGCTCACCGCCTTGATGCAGCAGGTGGCGCAGGACGTTCGCAATCCGAAACTGTGGCTGCTGATCGGCCTGGCCTATACGCGCATGTCGGACTGGAAGCCTGCAATCGAGGCGCTGCAGACGGTGCTGGAGCTTGATCCCAGGGAAGTCCAGGCCGAGCATCTGATGGCCATGGCCCTGTTCAGCACGGGGCGCAAACAGGAAGCCTGTGACCTGATAGACAAGGTTGTCAAGAAAGGCAATCTTGGCCCGCAATGGATGATGCGCGCTTACATCCACGCACACACCAGTCGTGACCCCATGCTGGCACTGCAAGCGGCACGCGACTGGGGCAGGCGCTTTGCCGATCCGCTGACGCGCAAGGCCAAACCTTTGAAGGTGGTAGACCGCAGCCCGCGCAGGAAGCTCAGGGTGGGTTACGTGACGGCGGACTTCCGCCAGCACTCGGTGGCCTTTTTCATGCAGCCCGTGCTGGCCCACCACAATCCGGACAACGTCGAGGTACATGTCTACTCCAATGGCCCCAGCGACAGCACCACTGAACACATGCGCTCCCTGGTGCCGCATTGGCTGGATGTGATGGAGATGGACGATGAAGCGCTGTGCGAAAGAATTCGTCAGGACGAAATTGACGTGCTGGTGGACTTGTCCGGATTTACACAGGGCCACCGCCTGGGCGTTTTCGCGCGCCGTGCCGCCCCTGTGCAGGTGACCTGGCTGGGCTATATGCAGACGCTGGGCATGAAAGCTATGGACTACCGCTTGGGAGGCCCTGCAAGTGTTGAGAAAAATTATTTCGAGACATTGTTTCGTCTAGATTTCCCATTTTGCTATACGCCACCATTTTATGCCCCGTTATGTGAAGAGCCTCCCATGCTTCGAAACGGGTACCCTACCTTAATATCGCTGAATAACTCCTCAAAGATAACCGATGAAATGCTTCGCCTGTGGGCACGCATTCTGCATAAAAGAGCAGATATTCGCCTGATCATTATGGTAAAAGAGGAAAATCCAGAGGCCGCACAAGCACATATGCAGCCCAGAGTAGAAGCCGCGAATTTACCGCTGGATCGCGTCTCGGTGCTGCACCAGCAACCGTTGGACAGATTCATGGAGCTTGGTCACATCGCGGATATAGCACTGGATACCTCGCCTGTTTCCGGGGGCACAACCACCCTGCACGCTTTATGGATGGGGCTACTAATTGTTGCCTTGGATGTAAAAGAGGATATTGGCGCAACGACCAGTCGCGCCTTGCGCAGCTTGAAGCTTGGCGGTGAAATTGCAGAGAATGAGGACGACTACATAGATTGCGTCTTGAAAATAATAGATGATCCTTCGAGAATGCAGCGGCAGCGTCATGAAGCAAGGGAGTTATTAAGGAATAGTTTCTTAATGAATTTCCCTAGAATGGTTAAAGGGTTGGAGAAAGCATATCGTCTAATGTGGATCAACTTCATTAATGATAAAAAAGAATTTCTTCATGTGAATGAAAAAATAGAGAATTTTATCTAATTGGAGAGCACAATGGACGATAAAAAAAATATAGACGTACTGCCTTTGTTGGTTCCAGATATTCCTGAGCCTCAAGAAATACTGCCATTCTGGGAGCGTATACATGCATCCAGAAGTTACACGAATTTTGGCCCCTTGGTAAAGGAACTAGAAACCAGATTCTCTGAAAAATTTGACCTGAGTAATGAATTCATCACGACAGTCGCAAATGCAACTCTGGGTCTGGAGCTGGTGCTTCAAGCCTTGAATTTACCCAAGGATGCACGTATTCTGGTGCCGGCCTTTACTTTTGTTGCCACAGCTACAGCGGTATTGCGAGCAGGGTATCAGGCGGTGCTGGCTGACGTGGATGCAGATACATGGATGCTGACCCCGGAAATAGCTCGGACAGCCTGCGCCCAGACGCGGATCGATGCCGTGATGCCTGTTGCAACATTCGGCATGCCGCATGACATGGGGGCGTGGGAGCTGTTTGAGAAAGAGACCGGAATCCCTGTTGTCATCGATGCCGCTGCTGCGTATGGTAGTCAATGGTTGCAAGGCAAGAAGGGGACTTTGGTATTTAGTCTGCATGCAACCAAAAGCCTTCCTGCCGTTGAAGGTGGGGTGGTCGTTTCTACACGGCCAGGTCTGGCTGAGCATGTGCGGCAACTTTCAAATTTTGGAATCAATCTGAATCCGGCTGCTGGTTTACCTATAGGCGCGCTCAGTCAATGCGGCACCAATGCCAAAATGAGCGAGTATCATGCGGCCATTTGCCTGGTGTCTTTACAAAAATGGGAGCAGCGAGCAAGGCAACGCCGGGATTTGCAGGCTGAGATGATCCAGGAATTGGATAAAGCAAGCGCCTACCATTTAACATGGCAAAAAAGTGGTACTGGCGGATCCTTGATGGCACCCACGTTGCTGTGTGCCCGTCTTCCTGATCAGGGAATGCGTAATCAGTTAGAAAAAAACTGCAAGTCAGCGAATATTATGACGAGGCGTTGGTATCAGCCATTGCTATCGAATATGCCTGCATTGCATCCACCCCGTACTCTATGCCTGGATGCTCCTCACGCGCAGTTGCTGGACAAAACTCTGCTTGGACTTCCATTTTTCCTGGAAATGAACTCGTCGCAGAAGAATAGAGTCATCAAGATATTCGAGGATTTGTTCCAGAACTGAAATTTTCTAGCTTTCAATCTTATGCTGCTTGAGCAACTCCACAATTTTCTGTGGAGGACACCACATAAGAACATCAAGCATGGAAAGATTTTTCTCAAAAATTAATCTTGAATTACCTTGCATGTAATCCTGAGTTTCATTATTCACAAATCCAATATCTATATTATTTTTGGCGAAACTTTCTTTTTTGTATAAATCTCTGCCTCCTGCAGCATTGTGATAGCTGCTACATCTCTTCAATTTGCAGATCTCGATAATTCTATCTTCTCCGCTGCAGGAATCAGAAATATTCAGATCGGATGAAAAGGAGAATGAGCGCGGGATCTTCAAATATTCAAAAACATATATCAGTGTTTTTGAATTTATCTCTGCAACGTTAAATCCATCCGACTGAAGAATTTTCTCTAGCATACTCATCACTGGCGCAAAGAATGGGGCATCCCTATAAGCCAAAGTGAGATGATTCTTGAATTTCCTGAAATCATCAATATAAAAGTGTTCGTTTATCTTCTTAAACTGACTGATACCATGAATAGGTAGAGTGAACCTAAAACGCTCTTTATTCAAGAGAATTTCGTTCCTGTTAATATAGCCCTTCTTTATGAAGTTGACATCATCAAAGAAAATAAATTCATCCACTGAATAGGCCAGCTGATAATATCCAATGTATGGAAAAAAATACGGCTGCATTATGCTTATTTTCATTTTAATGATGCTTCATTAAAGATGCATTGACTGCACAGATGAAACAGGTGCAATCAATGCATCTCGTCATTACTTCTTGAAATTCCAGTAATAAAAATCACCAAGTTTCATTTCCTGGTGGAAATCGGGAGGGGTTCCATCATTCCATTCCAGGAATTCTTCGTATGTTATTCCTTTTGTTTCCTCCATACCTTTTGGAATATATTCCCTACCTCTAGGAGTTACGATTATCAGATTCTCGCCTAGTTTTTTGGCTTCATTGAATGCGATATCTTGAAAAGGGGCCAGATACTGGAAAACGCGCAAGGCCACAATCGCTTTGTATTTCTTCTCAGGAGGCCATGGCGTTTTTCTGGCATCGTGTAGATACGTTGGATTTTTCCCTTCATAGTTCCAATAACCCTCGATATCCATGGTTTCGCTGCCCGGTAGCAGCTGCATGCCCACTGTACCAATTTCCAGCACTTCATCGGGATTGCTGATCTGCAGTGATTTCAGTATCTGAATCGATTTTTCATGGTACTCCCACCGGTTCTCCAACGGCTGAGTCTTCCAATGCTTGCTGTTATTAAGCTCAGCGGTACGAATAAAATCTTCTTTAGTTATGAAGTCAACTGAGCATGTATGCTCATCGATAAAATTCCGGGCTTTCTCTATATTTTCCATATTATCCTCTTCCAAATTGATGCACATTACTGCAGCACCCATCGATTTAACCAAATTGTAAATCTCTTCACTCTCATTCACAGAAATTTCTATCATCTTCTGGATTGATGTTGAGTTTTTTTGTGTATACCCATACCAATCATTAGAAGCACCGGGGGTTTTCTGATGACGCTCCTTCAGGTTATCCAATAACTTTTCTGGAGATGCCTTGAAGTAAATAATTTTCCTGTTAAGAAGAAGTTTCTGAACTTCGTTATATTTCTCTTTTGATGCGCTTAATATTTCTTTTGCAAAATTGTGAAATATGCCATCATCATTTATTAGTTTCAAGTTCTTTGAGCTTGAAACATGCTGATCCAATGTGATGATTTCTTCAAAATAGTCACCAATGAACTTTTTCTGAAACTCCGATCGATTGAGTTTCTCTACATTCTCTCTTTTACGAGAAATTATCGTTCTGACAATGTCATCAGGCTCACTGATATTTTGAGTCTTTGCGATTTCTCTGACATCATCCATGCCCAACCAAGCAGGGTCAACTACACCTTTTAAATGATTGAAGAATGTGGTTTTGCCAATCCCGCTGGGCCCAATAAACTCAATTACTTTAAATTTCATTTCTAGCTATCTATTTTTCTTCTGATTCAAGATATTCTTTTTCTAGTCTTAGTGCATCCTGCTTTCTTGATCTTATTATTTTCGCAGGATTGCCGAAATAGATAGTCCATTCTTTTGTGGACTTTGTAACCATTGAGTTGGCCCCCACAGATGTTCCTTCTGCCAGAATGACACCGGGGAAAATAATGGAGTTGGTTCCAACAATCGAATGCTTCTTGATCAGGATTGGTTTTTTAGTTTCTTTTCTGTAGCGCTCAGGAACTGTTGGGTTGGTCAAGGCATCGCCTGCATAACTATCGCTTTGCGTGAAAACATGACATCCGAAAGCAAGGCCAGAAAAATCTTCCAGTGTGATTCCAGGTTCCCCGCCAACCACATTGCAGAAAGTCGCAATGTGTACATTGCGCCCAATTATCAAGGTCCCGGAAATGATGCAAAAATCATCAATACGGGAGTTGTCTCCAATCTGAATCCTATCAGGGTTGTAAATAGAGGCTTTCTCGCTTATTTTTACATTTTTCCCTACATATTTAAAGCCGATATCATTTATCTGGTCTTGCGTGAGAAATGCCATGATTTTCTTTCATCAACTAAGCTGGTCGTGTCCCAGGAGTTCCAAATCTTGAGTTCCCACCAAGTATTTTCAATACCTCATTGGAAATGTGTTCAACATCTTCTGGATTTAGTTGATGATTGCATGGCAGAAGAACTATCTTGCTCACCAACAAAGTCAATGCCCCGACTTCCTTAAGCTGATTGGAAACAGCCTCACACAAAATTCCGTGATGATGCAATGCCGTTATGAAGAAAGGTGCAGGAATGTGATCTGGCAATACAAATGGAAAGAAATTGGGGGCAAAATTTATATTCTTATTTTTTTTGAGGAATGAATAATTTCCCAACTTTTCATTCAGGAAGTTGAAATTGCGTTGCGTTCGAGAAATAACAGATGGAGCAGAAATTCTTTTGAGCATGGCCATGCTCAAGGAGCTCATGGCACCCACTGGCATGGGATTTTTTATAGTAATAGCCTGACTGAGGACTTCTGAATAATCCTGAGAATTGCAATCTAATTGCTGCACCAGCAATTTCTGGCGTTGCTCAATCCATGAATTTTCATCGGTGATTGCTTCAGGAGCAATTTCCTGCAAACTGGATAAGCCATCGCCAACTAATATGCACCCATCTGGAACGCCCAGCACTTGGGCCGGCGTGTATATGGTGACATCAGCTTCATTACTATGAGATGGAGTACTTGTTTGCGAGCGATCCTCGATCCAGTAAATATTCTTACGCGTTGCAATGGCGCTCTTTATATTCTCCGGGAATGGTTGCCCCAGCCAGGACTGAATCAGAATCGCGTCGCCAGATTTTGCCTGCTCTATGAAATCTATATTTGGAGAAAAATCACTGTTAACACAATATATGTAATAGGGTATTTTCAATGCATCCAATTGTTCTATCAATGTAGAAGCAATAGTGCTTGGCAGCCATAAGGTTTTTATTCTCTGGTTGTATGCCCAACTTATCAAAGCCGAATTGAATGACGAAAATGTCGAGAACTCTTTATCCTTTGTCCAGCTTTGCCAAATGCTGTCTTCGACCTCGGAAATAATTTCCACATCCAGCTTCTTCATACCGCCAACTTTTTTATTTTTTGGCTGAGAGTTCTTTATTGTCTGCCATGGAGGGGCGTAATTTTTATCATCTGGAAAGGCCAGTTCCATGGCATGGAATATTGGAGCATTCTCCTTAAAGAATTTGCTGCACCATTCTTCATACTTTTCCAGTATTCTTTGAGCTGCAGGAAGGTTCCCCGTCTCAAGGTGATTACTCACCATATTGCGTATGGAAAGCAAAATCCTCTCTCGGATCTGATAATGAAATCTACCTGCAAAAAATTTATCCATTTCCTGATAAATATTTATCCAGCCATGGCCCTCCTTTTGGAAGAAGGTGCCTTTGTCTACATTTTGCAGCCATGAGAACCCGGTTTCATTTCTTCGCCAGACACTCATCACCTCATCAAAGTATTTTGTTTTTCCTTCGACCGCGTGCAGCATCAGTATGGCATGATCAAACGTCATCCACTTTCTAAACCACTTTGGGAGGCCTTCACTGAATCTATATCGAAAAACAAATGAACTTGTATGCAGGAAGTAGTTGGAAATCAGTTCGTCGGCGTAGAAAACCCCTTCTCGAATTCTTTCGTCGCTGGAGGTTAAATCTTTGTAAACGTATTGCTTTTGGTTAGATGTGGCTTTCTCGAACTGCATTTCCACTTTGTGGACACACACAGAGAAATCAGGATTCTCTTCTAGAAAATTTATTTGCTTTTCCAGTTTTGTATCCGAAACCCAGTAATCATCTCCTTCACAGAAGGCAATATATTTACTGCTGATATACTGATAACCGTCAAAATGATTATTGATACCGCGACTATTGCTCGGCTGCTCCAGCAATGTAAGATTCTTATATTTCTTCTGAAATTCTTTTACGATGTCCGCTGTTTTGTCAGTTGAGGCATCGTCACAAACAACCAGCTCAAAATCAAAACTTGTTTTTTGCTCAAGAATACTTTTTAGTGCTTGCTCTATATATGGCGCATGATTATATGTTGCCATCAATATGGAAACCAGCGGGGGAGGGTTATCATTATTTTTAATGATAGTCAGATTTTTCATTTTTAATGCAGATCGATGATGAAATACCAGACTCCCCCTTCGACAAGGGGCGATGGCCATGCGCTTGCCACCGCTGGATTTCCGTCTTTGAGCCTGTGTGGCGGATAGCTGATGTTATCAGCGGTAGTGCGAGTACCGAACAGCGAGAAATGATAAAAAAATAGCTGCTACTGCTTGCTATGCCTCGATCTCAAATAGATTTCTATCTGAAAACCAAGACTGGCAAGCGATAACAGCTTACTTTTTTAAAGTTGAGAGCTTGGGCGGCGTCGAAACACCACCCAGAGACATTATTTTTGCAGCAGTTGCAGCACTTGCTGGGGAATCTGGTTGGCCTGGGCCACCATGGCTGTGCCGGCCTGCTGCAGGATCTGCGTGCGGCTCAGGTTGGCGGTTTCCTTGGCAAAGTCGGCATCGACGATGCGTCCTCGTGCGGCCGAGAGGTTTTCGGACTGGATGTCGATATTGTTGACTGCGTTCTCGAAACGGCTCTGCATGGCGCCCAGCGTGGCTCGTGCACTGTTGATCTGGTCCACGGCGCTGTCGATCTTCTGCAAGGCAACCCAGGCTCCGGCTTGGGTGGATACATCGATGTTTTCGATGCCCTGCGCCTTGCTGATCGAGCCTGCTGCAGGAGCTGCACCGCCGGTCAAGCTGATGCCTGCAGGATTCGCGGCTGGGTTGAGGCCCACGCTTGCCGCACTGAAGTCCGCTCCGCCAAAGGTCACGGATACGGGGTTGCCGCTGCCGTCAAGCTTGTTGGACAGGATGTCCACCTGGTAGTTCTCGGAACCATCAATCTTGGTCAGATAGGCGGTCACGCCGGTATCGCCGGTCTTGTTGTTGATGGCTTCCACGATCTGGCCCAGGCGCTCCTGGGGGCTGCCTGCTGCGGCCAGTGGCCCCAGGTTGATCGCAGCACCACCGCCAACGGTGATGGTCACATCGGCCGCTGCGACGCTGAAATCGGCAAGAGGCTGGCCTGCGGCAATGGGCTGGGCTGTCGCGACGGGGGAGACTGTCGACTGTCCATAGGACACCGAGGACAGCTGCGAAGCCCGTGTATCGGCCAAGGCGCCCAGCGTGATGTTGTCGCCCGAGTTGGCGCCCACCTGGAACACTGCGCCCGCAAAGCTGCCTTCCAGCAGCTTCTGACCGTTGAAATTGGTCTGCTTGGCGACCCGATCGATTTCCGAGGACAGCTGCTTGACTTCGGCCTGAAGCGCTTCGCGGTCGCTCTTGCTGTTGGTGGCGTTGCCGGCTTGCACGGCCAACTCGCGCATACGCTGCAGCATGTCGCCGACCTTGCCCAACGCACCTTCGGCCGTCTGGGCCAGCGAGATGCCATCGTTGGCATTGCGCGATGCGACCTGCAGGCCGCGCACCTGGGTATTCATGCGCTCGGCAATGGCCAGACCGGCTGCGTCATCCTTGGCGCTGTTGACACGCAGGCCCGAGGACAGGCGTTGCATGGAGGTCGCCAGCGACGTGCCTGAGAGGGCTAGATTGCGCTGGGCGTTGATCGAGATGATGTTGGTGTTGATGGTAGCAGCCATGTCTAGAAACCTCCGGAATTAGGGCTTGGAGCATCGCTGCAGTGACCAAAGACATTGGTTAAGCGATTGGCAAACCTAGCGATGAGAGGATTTTTCTATGAACCGCTGACCTGCATACGACCGAATAAAGCGCCAATTCCCCGCCTTCTTGCTGCTTTCCCAGGCTTTGCGGCAAGCCCCGACATCACCGGCTGGTTCTCAGCCATGGAGCGGACTCACGCCAGAAATCCTGTTCCGCATGCTGCTGTGATACGGAAGCTTTTGTAAAGAATCTGCGCGGTGCAGCAAGCCCTTGGGCGACTTGCTGCGAGCGTGATGAAAAAACGCTAAAGAAAAAAAAATACAGCCCGATAACTGCATTGTACGGAGCAGGCAAGCCGCAAAAGCGGCAAGCAAAGCCCAAAGAGGCCCGCAATGCAAGGCTCCGGCAACCAAGCAAACCATTCATCAATACCGTCTGCATAAAGGAATTCCATCATGGCTATGACCATCAACACCAACGTTGTTTCGATCAATGCCCAGCGCAACCTGGGCCTGTCGGGCAGCTCGCTGGCGACCTCCATGCAACGCCTGTCCTCGGGCCTGCGTGTCAACAGCGCCAAGGATGATGCGGCCGGCCTGGCCATTGCCGAGCGCATGAGCACCCAGGTGCGTGGCCTGTCCGTGGCTTCTCGCAATGCCAACGATGGGATTTCTCTGGCCCAGACGGCCGAAGGTGCACTGGGCAAGGTCGGCGACATGCTGCAACGCATGCGTGAACTGGCTGTGCAGTCGGGCAATGCCACCAATAGCAAGTCTGACCGCGAAGCCCTGCAGGCGGAACTCTCGCAACTGCGTGACGAAGTGGATCGCGTGGCCAAGACCACCACCTTCAACGGCCAGAAGGTGCTGGACGGCAGCTTCACCGGTGGTGTGTTCCAGGTGGGTGCGAACTCGGGCGACAACATCACGGTGGGCGCTTTGGCTAATACCAAGGTGGATGAGTTGGGCAAGTCTGCCTATGGCGAAGTGACGGGTGGTTTGGCCGCAGCAACGGTCAAATCTGAAGCGCAGGCTGCAATTTCGGCTGGCGATGTGACGATCACGATCACCGGCGCCAATGGCAAGGCAGCAGCCGATGTCACGATTGCCAAGGATGCCAACGTGACCGAGGACGAGGCCCTGGGCAAGGTGATCGCAGCCATCAATACCCGGACTGCAGACACAGGCGTGACAGCTTTCCTGAGCGACGACAAGACGAAGATCGAGCTGCGTGCAACCGAAAACCCCGCCAATGGCGATGCGCTCTCCAATATTTCGATCAGCAGCAGCATTGCCTCGGTGGACGCGGCAAGCTTCACCGAAGCTGGCGGCAAGGGAATTGACAAAGTAAACATCAGCACCCAATCCGGTGCCTGGGAAGCCTTGCAACGTATCGATCAGGCCATCGACAAGGTGAACTCTGCGCGTGCCGATCTGGGCGCCATCCAGACTCGCTTCGAGAAGTCGATCGAGAACATCGACATCCAGAGCGAGAACCTCTCGGCAGCGCGTGGCCGCATCACTGATGCCGACTTTGCCAAGGAAACCGCCAACCTGAGCCGCACGCAGATTCTGCAGCAAGCAGGCACGGCCATGGTGGCCCAGGCCAACCAGCTGCCTCAGCAAGTGCTGAGCCTGCTGAAGTAATGAGGTCAGGCCTTGACGATGCGCTCTTACAGCAAGGCCTGACATGAACACAAAGCCCTGCACTGCAACTCCCCAGCTTCAGTGCAGGGCTTTGGCAAGAACGGGTAGCCAGACTGCCTGAAAAAAAGGAGTCGATGGAAATGTGCATGTTTTTCGTGTGCTCCCAACCATCGGATTCCATATCACCGAGTGAGCGTTAGAAAAAGGGGAAACTCAAATGGCAATGACCATTAACACCAATGTTGTGTCCATCAATGCACAACGCAATCTGGGGCTGTCTGGCAACTCGCTGGCGACCTCCATGCAACGCCTGTCTTCGGGCCTGCGTGTCAACAGTGCCAAAGATGACGCGGCCGGTCTGGCCATTGCCGAGCGCATGAGCACTCAGGTCCGCGGCCTGTCCGTGGCATCGCGCAATGCCAATGACGGTATTTCCCTGGCTCAGACAGCTGAAGGCGCGCTGGGCAAGGTCGGCGACATGCTGCAACGCATGCGCGAACTGGCTGTGCAGTCGGGCAATGCCACCAACAGCAAGTCTGATCGCGAAGCCCTGCAGTCCGAACTGTCCCAACTGCGTGACGAAGTGGACCGCGTGGCCAAGACCACCAGCTTCAACGGTGCCAAGCTGCTCGACGGTGGCTTCACCGGTGCAGTTTTCCAGGTGGGCGCAAACTCCGGCGACAACATCACCGTGGGCGCTCTGGCCAACACCAAGGTCGATGAGCTGGGCAACTCGACCTACGGCAAGGCAGCGGATGTCACTGCGGCAACGGTCAAGACACAGGCTCAGGCCTCGATCTCGGCTGGCGATGTGACAATCAAGATCACGGGCTCCAATGGCACCGAAACTTCGGTCAAGATTGCCAAGGATGCCAATGTGACCGGGGATGAAGCCCTGGGTAAGGTGGTTGCGGCCATCAACTCCAAGACCGCCGACACCGGCGTGACAGCCTTCCTGAGCGACGACAAGACCAAGATCGAGCTGCGCGCCACCGAAAATCAAGCCAATGGTGAAGCCATTGCCAACATCAAGATCGACACCGGCGGCAGCATTGCTGCGGTGGATGTTGCGGCCGGTGCAGCCACCACAGGCGGTGGCAAGGGCATTGACCAGGTGGATATCAGCACTCAATCTGGTGCCTGGGAAGCTCTGCAGCGTATCGACAAGGCCATCGACAAGGTGAACTCTTCCCGAGGTGACCTGGGTGCCATCCAGACCCGGTTCGAGAAATCGGTTGAGAACATCGACATCCAGAGCGAGAACATCACTGCAGCCCGCGGCCGCATCACCGATGCCGACTTCGCCAAGGAAACCGCCAACCTGAGCCGCACGCAGATCCTGCAGCAGGCCGGCACGGCGATGGTGGCCCAGGCCAACCAGCTGCCCCAGCAGGTCCTGAGCCTGCTGCGCTGATGACGGTAGTTGCCTGCGTCGTCTTGATGAAAGGCATCGCAGGCAAGCTTTCGTGAAAGTTTGCTTTTTGATGGCGGTCTTGCGCATGCAGGACCGCCTTTTTTGCATGGGCCTGCAAAAAAGCACTCAAGTTCTCCTTGAAAAAGCCGAGAAAGAGGCGGGAAAAGCTGTGAGTCCCGGGTCCAAAGCCGCGATAGACAAGGCCTCATACTGCTTTTCATGCTTTTGATTTTTTCTTCTTGCCCCAGAATGGGCGGCAGTGATAGGCATGGACTGCGGGAGTCCACGGCCGCAAGGAGTAGAAAATGGCAGTTTCCTCTGTGGGTATTGGCAGTGGCCTGAACGTTTCGGACATCATCAGCAAGATGGTGTCTCTGCAAAAGCAGCCCTTGGAAGGACTGCAGGCCAAACAGCAGACCATCCAGACTCAGATTTCGACCTACGCTCAGATCAAGTCGCTGTCGAGCACGCTGGCCGACGCGAATGCCAAGCTCACGCGCGATAGCGGCTGGAATTCGATGACCATCAACTCCAGCAACTCGGCAGTGTCGATGACGGTATCGGGTATCACCAGCGCAGCGACGTATGACGTGTCGGTGACCCAGCTCGCGCGATCGCAGACATCGGTGAGCACTGCACGTGTCGTGGATCAGAAGATGGGGTCGACAGGCACGTTGAGCATCCAGAACACCAAGACCGGTGTGCCGGTGAATGTCGACTACACCAGCAGCGACACACTGACCACGCTGGCCGCGAAAATCAATGAAAAGGCCTCCGGCATGCAGGCCCTGGTGATGCGCGATGGCGCGGGCAACGAGCAATTGATGCTGCGCTCCAAGGCGACGGGGGCAGATGCTGCATTCAGCGTGACGGATAGCGGCTCCGCTGTGGGCAGTTTCTCCATCCCTGCCAACCAAGGGGCGCAGGATGCCAAGATCACCATCAATGGCGTGACGCAAGCCTCCAGCACGGACAACTTCGACAATGTGTTGCCGGGCTTGAAGATCACGGTCAACCAGGTGACGGTCGATCAGGCGACCAATGTGGACAAGCCTGCGCGCGTCTCCGTAACGGCCGACAAAACCGCCACCAAGAAAAACATCCAGGACTTTATAGACGCTTTCAATGCCTTGAACGACTTGCTGACCAAGACCACCAAGGGCATGCGGGACGAGAGCGGCAAACAGACATCATTGGCCGACGAGAACGACCCGTCGGGACTGTTCCAGGGCGATTCAGCCACGATCAGTCTGCAAAGCAGCCTGCGCTCCCTGCTCAGCGGCTCGGCCAGCAATGCCACAGGCGATCTCAAGCGCCTGTCGGACATCGGTATCGAGTACAAGGATGGCACCTTGAGCATCACCAAGTCCGAAAAGCTGGACAAGGCCCTGGACTCGCCCGATGCCCTCAAATCGCTGTTCGCGGCCAAGTCTTCCAGCGATGGCACGGGTGGTGGTATTGCCGTTAGCATGAAGAAATTCACGGATGAGCTGCTGGCCTATGACGGAACGCTGAACAGCAAGACCGACTCACTCGAAACGCGCAAGAAGAACAATCTGAAGGACCAGGACAAGATCAATGCGGGAGCGACGACGCTGGAGGCCAAGCTGACGCGTCAATACTCGGCTTTGGACTCGCAGATGTCCTCCATTTCGGCGCTCAGCACCTATATGCAGAACCAGATTGCTGCCTGGAACAAGAGCAGCTGAAGATTCGCGCTTTGCGTAAAGCGGCTCAGTTCTGCACGGGGCCAAAAAAAACTTGATTTTGGAAAGCGACTGCCGATATCCAAGGTAAGTCGTTGACAAGGAAGCCTGCCATGTATACCCCCTCTTTTTCCCGCGCTGCGAGTGCCTATCGCCAGGTAGGTGCTCAGTCTGGCGTGGAAAGCGCATCGCCACATCGCCTGATTCAGATGCTGTTTGAGGGGCTGTTGCAGAACCTGAATGCTGCACGCGGCGCGATTGAACGCGGCGAGGTGGAGATCAAGGGCACTCAACTGGGTCGTGCGGTGCGCATCCTGGAAGAAGGCCTCAAGGGCAGCCTCAACCGCGAACAGGGCGGAGAGCTTGCCGCCAACCTGGGTGCCTTATACGACTATTGCATTCAGCGCCTGACTCACGCCAATCTGCGCAATGACGTGCAGGCCGTGGAAGAGGTGGTTTCGCTGGTGGAGCCTGTCGCCCAAGGCTGGCAAGAAATCGGTTCCGTTCCCGCTGCTGCAGCCGGGCAATAAAACAATGCATATATGGAGCACACATTGATCGACTTCTACCGCGCCATTGAGGAAAGCAGCGCCAAGATGCTGCAGGCCGCCCAGGCCAAGGACTGGGACGGTGTTGCGCGCTATGAGGGCACTTGTGCCGTGCTGATCGAGCAGCTGCGCTTTCGTTCACGTGACGAAAAGCTGGCGCCCGAACTGCGCAAGGAAAAGGCGCGCATCATGCAACGCATCTTGCGCAACGATGCCCAGATTCGCGTGCTTGCCGAGCCCTGGCTGGCCAGCTTCGAGCATATGTTTGACGGCCAGCCGCATGTGATGCACTGATTGCAAAGCCACTCAAGCAAAGCCCTGCTGCAGCGATGCAACAGGGCTTTTTGCTTGCAGCGACGATCAAGACATCCATGAACCCGATGCCACAGAACGCCAAACGCTATCGATAGTGAAGCAGAAAACGCAGCCATGCCGCAGCGTTTGCAAAAACAAAGCCGCCGCTTGGGCAGATGGGATCTGCCCAAGCGGCGGCTTTTGTTGTGGTGAACGGCCCGCTCCTGGCGGACCGTTTCAGGTGGTCAATGCGAGCGCATCTTGGTGCGCAGACGGGCGATAGCCTGGCTGTGCAGCTGGCAGACCCGCGATTCGGTCACGCCGAGCACGGCGGCGATTTCCTTGAGGTTCATGTCGTGCTCGTAGTACATGCCCATCACGTACTGCTCGCGCTCCGGCAGGGCCTTGATGGCCTCGACCAATGCGGAGCGCATGCGCTGGTCACGCAGCAAGGCAAAGGGGTCGGCACCGGAGTCGGCCACATGCCGCTCCAGATAGTCATCGCCATCGTCGCCGTCACCGCCGCCGATGTCCTCGAGATAGACCAGCTGCGTTCCGCGCACCTTGCCCAGCAGGGACTGATAGTCGTCCAGGGCCATGCCCAACTCGGCCGCAATCTCCGACTCCAGCGGGGGCCGGCCCAGGCGCTGTTCCAGCCGGTTGAGCGCCTGCTCGATTTCCTTCTGGCTTTTGCGCGAGCTACGGCTCATCCAGTCGCCTTCGCGCAGTTCGTCCAGCATGGCGCCACGGATGCGCTGGCTGGCGAAAGTGTCGAATTGCACGCCTTGCTCGCTCTCGAAGCGCGACAGCGCTTCGGCCAGACCGATCATGCCGACCTGAATCAGATCATCCAGCTCGACGTTCGGTGGCAGTTTGGCGATCATGTGCAAGGCAATTCGACGCACAAGCGGCACATGCTGACGAATCAGCGCGTCGCGGTCGAGTTGGCCTTTGGCGGTGTACATGGCAGTCAATGGCTCCAGACAAGAGATTCAGATGCAGCAGCCGTCGTGGGCTGGGCATGCATGGGCAGGATGCAGGCCGTCTTGAGCATGTGCAGCGTGAGCTGATGCAGATCGCTGGCCTGACGCCAGCGCAAGCGCATGAGCACCGGGGCATCGCCCAGATGGCGCTGCGAACACTGTAGCAGTGCATTCAGGCGCTGCAAGCGTGTCTGAGCGTTTTGCTGGGCGGTCCGTGAACTGCTTTGCTTGCGGCTCCAGTCGTATTTCTGCGGACCATCAGCCGCGAGCGGTGCCTCCAGTGCAGCAATCGTGCACTCCACACCGGCAAACAAGGCCAGATGCTTGAGCTGACGGTAGCTTTCAATGAGGTGTTCGGAATCGGGCGGAACAACCAGCAGCGGCTGAAGGCCCTGGCCTTGCAGCAGCGGCGTCAGGGTCTCGCTGCTGGCATAGATGAGAACGGTGGTGTAGCCGCGCACATAGGCTTGCAGGGCTGTCAGCATGTCCAGCCCCATCTCGTCGGCAGAGGCCTTGAGCTGTTTGAGGCCCAGTCGCGCGGGCAGGCTGGCCACCGACTGGGCGTCGCCGACGCTCGCGCGAAGTCCCGCTTGAGCCTGCCAGGCATGCTGTGCCAGCAGTTGGGCAAGACCTGGCGTATGAAAGGATTCGGCCTGGCTGCCATCGAGCACCAGCACCTTCTGCCCCAGGCGCTGCAACTGGGCGCACAGCGGCCAGAGCACGGCCTGCTCGGCAGCCGCACCCGATGCGCTGTGCAGCACGGCGAGCACGCGCAAGCCGGCGGTGCTGGCATCGCTCACATGCAGAGCCATGCCCTGATGCAATGGCGAGCGACGCTCAAGCATGGGCAGCCTCTGCGCTGCTGGCGGACGAAGGGGTGAAGAAGAAGTCCAGATCCAGCGACTGCGGATCAAAGGCTGACTTGGCCGCCGAGCGCATGGAGGCCGAGACCAGCAGTTGCGCATTGGCGCGCTCGAAGTCTTCGGGCACGCGCTGGCCATTGGTCACGCCGCGCAGCTGGATCTGATGACGAATCAGCGTATCCACTGAGGGACCGACCTTCACGGCTTCATCGACCTTGGTGAGGATGGCGTGTTGCGACCCGCGCGCCTTGAAGGCCTGCATGACATCGTCCTGCGCATCGCCCTGAGCGGCCGCGTTGACAGCCAGCAGCTGCTGCACGCCCTCAATGGCCAGCACATCCATGATCTCGTCCTTGCGCGGATCACGCGGGGCCACGCCGGTCGTGTCGATCAGCACCATCTTCTTGCTTTGCAGCAGACCGAGCAGGTCCTGCAGCGCAGCCTTGTCATGGGCCTGATGGGCCACCATTCCCAGCATGCGGGCATAGGTGCGCAGTTGGTCATGGCCACCGATGCGATAGGTATCCAGCGTGATCAGACCCACGGATGCAGGACCGTGCTTGGCCGCGCACAGTGCCGCCAGCTTGGCCGTGGTGGTGGTCTTGCCCACGCCGGTCGCACCGACCAGGGCAAACACACCGCCCTGCTCGTAGATCGCAGGCTGGGCTGCATCGGTGCGCAGATTGCGCTCCAGCACCTGCATCAGCCAGCGCACGGCGTCGCCGGCGGAGAGCGTCTCGGGCAGCTTCTCGATCAGTGCTCGCGCAAGTGCGGGCGAGTATCCGGCGCGGATGAGCTTGTGCATCAGGCTGGACTGGATCGGGTTCTGACGCGTCTGGCCCAGCCAGGTCAGCGTGTTGAAGCGCTCCTCGATCAGATCCTTCATGGACTGCATCTCCTGCATGAAGTTCTGCGGGGCAGCCACGCTGGCGGGTCTGGCGCTTTCCTTGAGCTGGATCTTCTCGGGGCGCAGAGGATTGTGGCGAACTACCGCAGCACTGGCCGTCTGAGACTTGGCGGCCATGGCGGGGCGCTCGTTGTTGCGCTCCTGCACGCGCTGGGCGAAAGTGGGCAGGGCTTCACTGCTGTCCAGCGAAGACTCATGGCGACGGCGCAGCATGCGTTCGCGCACATAGTCCTGGAAAGTCAGCGTACTCATGGACAGCTGCTCCACATCGTCCTGCACGGAATGCTGGGCCAGCTCATTGATGGCCTTGACCGGCTTGGCCTGAATCTGCATTTCGCGGGCCTGCTCTTCCTTGGCCGTCTGGCGCGCCTGCACATGCTCCAGCGTACTCATGGCTTCGCCGCCCTGGCTGCGCCTGGCAGCAGCGGGAGCCAGAGGCGAGTGCTCCTTGCGCAGGCTCATGCCTTCGTCGCTTGCGCGGCGCTCCAGTGCCTTTTGCAGCGGCGAGCCGGTCTGCATGCCGGCATCCATGTCCTGAAGGGTCTCTTCGGCCGTGGCCATGACCTCCACTCCGTCCGGCGTCTGGCGGTTGGAGAGAATCAGGGTGCCGTCGCCAAAAACCATGCGCGCCTTGGCCAGGGCCTCGCGGGCAGTCGGGGCGTAAAAGCGTTTGATATTCATGCGGTTGCACCTTTAAGAATCGGGCCGATGCGGATGGTGTGCGTCTCGGGAATCTCGCTGTGCGCGAGCACCTGCAGACGCGGTGCCAGAC
>Ga0268257_1001287_pt1 | contig 22225 bp, 18 predicted proteins | sample AgamicAtPrz_FD_200249 | JGI IMG/M metagenome (GOLD analysis project Ga0268257, IMG submission 200249) | Agave microbial communities from Guanajuato, Mexico - At.P.rz (v2) (version 3) | ecosystem: Host-associated > Plants > Phyllosphere > Phylloplane/Leaf | place: Guanajuato, Mexico | collected... | reverse complement strand
GCCCGTTCGCTGGCAGGAAGTGGTGGCTGTGGCCCGGCATGGCGCAAAGCTTGAGCTGGCCCCATCGGCCTGGGCGCGGATCGAGAACGCCCAGGCGATTGTCCAGCGCATCGTTTCCAGCGGTGACCGCGCCTATGGCGTCAACACCGGGCTTGGCGCCTTGTGCAATGTCTCGTTGCAGGACGAACAGCTCAGCCAGCTGTCGCACAACACCTTGCTCAGCCATGCCTGCGGCGTGGGTACCGCGCTGTCGGACGAGCAGACCCGGGCGATCATGTGCGCGGCGATCATCAACTTCTGCCAGGGCCGTTCCGGCCTTCAGCGCAAGGTGGTCGAGGCGCTGCTGACCTTGCTCAACCAGCACATCACCCCGCAGGTGCCGAAACAGGGGTCGGTGGGGTACCTGACCCACATGGCCCATATCAGCATCAGCTTGCTGGGTGTCGGCCAGGTCAGTTATCGCGGCCAGATCGTGCCAGCGCAGCAAGCCTTGGCCGAGGTCGGCCTGGCGCCGATCAAACTGGGGGCCAAGGATGGCCTGTGCCTGGTCAACGGTACCCCTTGCATGACCGGCCTTAGCTGCCTGTCTTTGGACGATGCCACTCGGCTGAGCCAATGGGCGGATGTTATCGGCGCCATGAGCTTCGAGGCCCTGCGCGGCCAGCTCGATGCCTTCGACCCTGAAATCATTGCGCTAAAACCGCACCCTGGCATGCAGCGCGTGGGCAGGAACTTGCGGCGCCTGCTCGAGGGCAGCGAAATCATTGCCAGCAGCCATGGCATCCGCACCCAGGACGCCTTGAGCATTCGCTCGATCCCGCAGGTGCATGGCGCCGCGCGCGATCAACTGGAACACGCGGCGCGGCAGATCGAGACCGAACTCAACTCCACCACCGACAACCCGATGTTGCTGGGTACACCCGAGTCGTATCGGGTGGTTTCCCAGGCCAATCCCCACGGCCAGTCCGTGGCCATGGCGGCCGACCTGCTGGCGATTGCGGTGGCCGAGATCGGCGCGATTGCCGAGCGTCGTCTCGATCGCCTGATCAACCCGTTGGTCAGCGGTTTGCCGGCCTTCCTGGTCAGTCAGCCGGGGGTGAACTCGGGGATGATGATCGTCCAGTACGTGGCCGCTTCATTGTGTGCCGAAAACCGTCAGCTGGCTCAACCGGCCGTCATCGACAACTACGTCACCTCCGGCTTGCAGGAGGACCACCTGAGCATGGGCACCAATGCCGGGTTGAAGCTGCACCGCGCCCTGGAGAACTGCACGCAGATCCTCGCCATCGAGTACCTGTTGGCGGCCCAGGCCTTCGAGTTTCTCAAGGAGCAGCGCTTTGGCGCCGGTACCAGCATTGCCTGGCGGTTGTTGCGCGAGCGGGTCCCGGCCTATGCCCAGGACCGTTGGCTGGCGCCGGATATCGCCAGCAGTGCATCGATCCTCAAAGATCCCGGCCTGCTTGGCGTTGCCTTCCCCGAACTGCAATGAGCGATGCAGGCAGCAGAAGCGGCGGCAGGCCAAGGTCATAAGGCTGGTGTGTAATTGAGGGCCTTATCGCCGGGCCCTCAATGCATCTTGTCATTTGCAATGGCTTAGGGCAGGGTCGATGCCAAGGACAACTCTGCCAAAGGAGCCACACCATGTCGAAGATATATCCCGGTATCGATCCCGAGGGGCTGGTCGAGTATTCGGTGGTCTATACGGACCGCTCGCTCAACCACATGTCCCAGTCGTTTCAAGGTGTGATGAAGAACATTTCAACCACCCTGAAACAGGTCTACAACGCCCAGGCGGTTGCGGTGGTCCCGGGCAGTGGCACGTTCGGCATGGAAGCGGTAGCCCGGCAGTTTGCCACCGGCCAGCAATGCCTGGTGCTGCGCAATGGCTGGTTCAGTTATCGCTGGAGCCAGATCCTTGAGATGGGCAATATCCCGGCGGCCACAACGGTGCTCAAAGCCCGCCCGGTTGAAGCGGGGCGCCAGGCTGCCTACGCCCCGGCTCCTCTGGAAGAAGTGTTGGCGGCCATTGAGTCGCAGAAACCGCAGATTGTCTTCGCCCCCCACGTGGAAACGTCATCAGGGATCATCCTGCCCGATGAATACCTGCGGGCCGTAGGCGACGCCGTACATGCGGTGGGTGGCCTGTTCGTGCTGGACTGCATCGCCTCCGGCGCGATTTGGGTTGATATGGACAAATGTGCAGTCGACCTGCTGATCAGCGCACCACAGAAAGGCTGGAGCGCCTCACCTTGCTGCGCCCTGGTGATGCTCAGCGCGTTGGCCCTCGAGCGCATCGAGTCGACGCAAAGCACCAGCTTCGCCTGCGACTTGAAGAAGTGGCTGCAGATCATGCAAGCCTATGAGCAGGGCGGCCACGCCTACCATGCGACCATGCCCAGCGATGCCCTGGCGCGATTCAACGAAGTGATGAAAGAGACGCAGGCCTACGGATTCGACAAGGTCTGCGACGAACAACAGGCCTTGGGTGATAGGGTGCGCGCAATGATGACCCGCAAAGGCATCAAGAGCGTGGCCGCAGCAGGCTTTCAGGCCCCTGGCGTGGTGGTGAGCTATACCGATGATGCCGATATCAAGAGTGGCAAGAAGTTTGCCAGCCACGGCCTGCAGATTGCCGCCGGCGTGCCGTTGCAATGCGACGAGCCGGCAGACTTCCAGACCTTCCGCATCGGCCTGTTCGGGCTGGAAAAGCTGCACAATCTCGAGCGCACGGTCAGCACCCTTGAGCAGGCGCTGGACGAGGTGATGGTTAACTAGGCGCACGGTTGGAGAACCTGCCATGACAAGAGAGGATGCGAGGTCGCGATTCGAAGCCAAGCTTCTTCGTCCGGCAAAGCCCGGTGATGGCAGGTCGTGGGCGTTCGTAGTGCTTCCGAGGGACGCGAGTGAACGGCTTCCTAGACGGGGAAGGGCGACCGTTGACGGGACGATCAATGGGCATCCTTTTCGGGCAACCCTTGAGCCAGATGGGCAGCTGAGCCATTGGTTGAAGGTCGGTGGCGAGTTACTCGATGCGGCGGGTGTGGCTGTTGGCGATATCGTTACCCTCGAACTGATCCCGGTGGAGAAGGAGCCCGAGCCCGATATCCCAGCTGATTTCGAGGAAGCCCTGGCAGCCACACCTGAGGCTCAAAGGGTTTGGAACACTACGACGCCCCTCGCGCGGGTGGACTGGATCCACTGGATTACTTCAGCGAAGCAACTCAAGACGCGTGAAAAGCGAATTGGGGATGCCTGCGAGATGCTTGCGGCCGGTAAGAAGGCGGTTTGCTGTTTCGACTCGTCTGGTTACTACAGCAAAGCATTTCGGGCGCCTGAGGCGGAAAATTGACCTCTGGTGCAGCTAGGGAATATCCAGGGGCGCAACCAGCCCTTTGATGCCTTATATGTGCTGTGAGTCGGAATTTCCCTCTTCTCTGTAGTCCGTTTCCGAAACATACTCCCACCGCCTTCCAGTCATTGCAGCAGGCCCATCAGCCATCTAGTCTCGCCACGTCGCCGCAAATTCGACGACACGGTTTTGACAGACCGTTCCCTGATATACGGATCATGCGCAACGCTCTATGGCGGCTGTGCGTGGGGCACTTCGGTGCGCCGAGTTCCGATATCCTCGGTCTGTCAACCCACGTACCGCTGCCACCCATTTGTTTGACAGCAGAGATGTGGTAGCTCCAGTCAGATATCGGAGCTTTATCATGTTAAAGATCGTCCCCGATCCACCGCTACACGACAAATACACTACCCACTCTCTTGAAGACCTACTGGTCCAGATCTCCGAATACCTTGTCTGCGCCCTGACCGTCAGTCAGCAGACCGTCCTGCTGCACGCCAAGCCGCCAGGCCAGGTCCTGACTCTCGCCGCCATGCATGAAATCGACAGCGCCCGCACCTTGGTGGAAGTGGCGTTGAGCCGCGTGCAATCCCGGCACTGAGCACTTGATGTTCACCGATCAGGCCCCGTGCAGTTCGCGGGGCCGCAGGAGGAATGGTATGGATAAGGAATTGCAAACCCCAAGCATCAGGAAGCTCGCCACCACTGGCGTCGGGCATTTCGGCGAGGCTGGAGAGGAGGGTGGTCAAGACCCGCTGTTCCGTGTTGTTGCTGGCCATTCGATGGTCCATGCGGTTGAACAGGCAACCGTGCTGATGTGTGCAGTGCACAAGATCAGTGATCTGGCCATGGCGGAGACGGATCATCTGCCTACGTTGCTGACTGCCGTGCATTACCTCAGCGGCATGACCAAGGCGCTGGCCCAGGATGTGAATCATGGGTTGATGGTGGAACGGAGGGTTGAATATGACCGCTCTGGTTGGCGCATGCCTGGGGAGCGGCCTTGTGTAGCATGGGCTACAAAGGGAATACATTCGTCACCCGGGCGGAGTGGATGAGGTCGACAACTCGGTGGTTGCAGGCTTGAAAATGGCTGTTGAATTCTGATAGCGCCCATAACAAAAAGCCCGGCATCTATGTCGGGCTTTTTGTTATGGGTATCCGCTCAGGATAGTTTGTGCTTGAAACGTCAGGTAAGTTTCAAGCTGGCAAACTGAAAGCCGAAAGAGACAAGGATGCCGATTATCACCAGAGCCTTGTCCCAGTTTCTTTTCGCTACTCGGGCTGACAGGGCGCATATGAAAATCCCTACGATGGCGCCGATGCTTCCCAGTGCCAAGCTTAGCTCTGCACGCTTGTAAATCTCAAAGCAAGCAAATACAGACAAAATCAGAAGAACGCCTAGGGCCTGATTGCTGAAGAATTTTGCGAGTTGGCTTAGATCTTTGTTCATGTGGTAAATCACCCTTTTGAGTTGAAATTTTTTAGCAGGAAGAAACGTGTTTTAGTCCCGTTTTTTTGGCTATTGTGTCTGGCATTCATTTCAGCGCCGGATGGATGTTTGCGATAATGGCATTATAATGGCTTCGCTGTCTACGTTTATTGGCACTAGATATTTTTTTGCTGACGGGGTATAGGTTCCAACGAGGCTCTTGGGCTTGATAAGCTCTCGCTTGGGGGAAAGGCTCTTTAGCACCCTTAACATAACGGGGTCGTGTACTGTAGTTCCGGAGGCCGGGGCTTGAGCAGATTGATAATCTCTCAGGGGTGTCATCTTCTGATGATATTGGCGATGGAGGTTGAAAAGCGCAAATTGGTGCGTGCAGTATAGCCCGTTAGAAAACGGGCTCTGGAGCTCAGTGCTTAGCCTAGTTCCGTTACAGCCCGAATAAGTTGAGTCAATCGCATCACCGATCGGCATTCGGTAGGGTCGGGAAATCCGTTTTCCGTGTGCCAGCGTCCGATTGCCAAGAGCTTGGACTTGAGTAGTCTGACGTTGCCACAGGCGTAGCATTACCCTGCAGCAGAAACGGCGTCAGCGTTCTTGACCGGCGCCAGCCGCTGGAGCGGCTTACCTTGCATGACTAACGCCATTACCCCCTGAGCGACCTTGCTCATGGCGGCGGTGAATGCCGCTTATTGACCATGCTGGACGAAGCCAGCGTACGCTCGCACTGCCAGAGTAGAGAGTCCATGAATTTCAACGAATATCAACAACACGGCTGGGGCGCCTATGCTGCCTTGGCGTCTACGATTTCCAGTATCTTGGCCGCGGCGATCGAGACTGAGGGTGGTTACCGCCTCCAGCTTGTCAAAGAGCGCGCCAAAGAGGCCAGCTCCTTGCTCAAAAAGCTGCAGCAGCGGGGCATCGCGGACACCGCGCAGCTGGAGCATGAAATCAAGGATCTCGCCGGGTGCCGCACCGTGTTCTACACAAACAGCGACGTCGAGAAATTCATCCACTCGGGCATCATCCAGGAAAACTTCGATGTCTTGGAGGTCAAGCTCCACCAGCCGGGGAGGGAGGTCAAGGACGCAGCAGACCTGTACATCTCCAACCATTATCTGGTGACCCTCACCGAAGAGCGGACCAAGCTGCCAGAGTATGCGCGCTTCGCCGGCATGCGCTGTGAAATTCAGATTCAAACGATTCTCAACCATGCTTGGGCGGAAATGGCCCATGACACGATCTACAAAGCACCTGATCTGCGCGACTTTGGCAGCATGCAGTTTCAGGGGATCAAGAGTCGGCTGCAAAAGGTCGCATTGCAGTACCTGGTTCCAGCGGGCTATGAGTTCCAGAAAATTGCGGCTGATTTCCAGCGCCTGCTTGACGGCAAGGCGCTCTTCGATGGAGATGCCCTGGAAGCCATTGTCCGAGCAACGGACAATAATCAGCGGGTGGATGCCCTTGAGCGGTTCGCTGAAAGTGTCCTGCCGTTTTATGATGACCTGCCAGCAGTCTACGGTGATGTCCTAGCCAAGCTGCTGGCGGCAGCGGGCCAGGCCAAAGCCACCCCCGCTATTGACATCGAAACACCGTACGGCTCCCTGCCCGCGAAAACCTACGCAGATGTCTTGCAGGCGATCGCCGACATCTTTACTCAATACCGCTATGTAGACGCCGAGCGGACCTTTGATGCCCTGTGTAAGCTCTATTTGGCGACCGACACGGAGGCGGAGCGCAAACCGCTGATGCAGTTGGGTGAGGCCCTGGCGGAACACCAACTGGAGATCTGGAAGGGCCATGGTCCAGTGGTGCAGTGCCTGCTGGTAGAGCGTATCGAAGGGTTCGATGACAACGTTCACAAGCAACTGCTGCCGCTGTTGATCGCTATGCTCAATGCGGTCTTGAGTCTGGAAATCAGTGGCACGTCCAGCAGTTTTGAAGGGTTCACCATTCGCCGTGCCACCGTTGTTGCCAGCGACCAGCTTCGCCTTACCCGGGGCAAAGCCGTTGCACTCCTGGCGGGTCTCTATCCGGTCTGCGACAGCGAAACACAGCAGCGCAGCGTCCTGGTGGTATTGAATGCAGCGACCTGCGGTCCGCGCAGCACCGGCTTCACTCGAGAACTGGCAGCGATCGTTCTCGCCGATACGCTCGCAGTACTGGAATTCCTGCTGAGCATTGCCACCGCCCTTAGTCATCAGGTTCTGCAAGCGACGGAGGAGCGGGTGCTCCACTGTTATTGGCGCTATGCGCAACTCCCCGAGCACCTCGCAGAAGACGCTGAGTTGCAGGCAGTGTGTCAACGCGTGCGTGCTGCAGCGTTGAAGTTTCGCGATGTCATCAATGCCGAGCCGGACTATGTGATGTACAAGGTGCTGGTTGGCTACAACTCTGTCTTCCCGCCTGCCTGGGAAGAGCAAGAGTTCGGTTATGAGCAAGCTGCGGCTTACCGGAAGGTGCAGATTGAGCGTCTTTATGCGCAGGTCGAGGTGCCAAGCGCTGAGCTCTGGTTTGAGCGGTTAAATCGCTTTGCGCAGACAGAGTCTGACGATCTGGCGACCTTTCCAGAGTTCGGTCAGTTTTTGGAGCGGTTGGCAGAGGAGAAAGCGGACATTGTTCGGCCGTTTATCGAGCGAAAGGACAGTAGCCTGATGAAGTTCCTCCCTTCAATGCTGATAGGCTTGGGGCGCAGCCAAGAGCGCGAGCAGGTTCGGCTGCATATCGAGTCGTGGTTGGAGCATGGTGAGCATCTAGGCGCTATCGCCTGGTATTTGCGGTTCACCGATCGCTTCGACAAAGAGCTGCTTTGCCGCACCTTGGTCAGTGCGCAGAGGCACGGTGACATAGACGGCCTGAGAAATGTCTTGCTGGCTTCTGTTACCCAATTTTCCAGCAACCCTGACGACCTGGTCGACGGGGTGTTCTTGCCCGCAATGAAAGGCCTGGTCGAACTCGGCAATTTCAGCTGGATTGGGCCGGCCTGGTTCTCTTGGCTGAATAACAATTTAATCGGGTCGCTCGGTCAAGCGCAGGCTGAGATAGTGTTGAATGCGCTCATCGGCTACCCGGAACTCGTTTCTGGGGCCGAATACATTTGCGCCTCGATCGCCAAGCACTGGCCTGCGCTGGCCGTGCAATTTCTGGGCGACCGGCAGCTATACGCCGAACGTGAAGATGCACCGTCACGCTACGATGCCTTACCGTTCAATGTCTTCGAGTTGCGGGCACCACTGGCGTTGGTGCCTGACCTGATGCTGACGGCGGCACAGGAGTGGTTCACCCGCGCACCAGGTAGCTTTGAGTTCGACGGCGCAAGGCTGTTGGCTTCGGTCTTCCCGGAGGTGGCGGGTGACTATGCAGAGCTGCTACGGGTGCTGATCGCGAGCCGCGAGTTCAGCAATCTGGCGTTCGTGCTAGCACTATTCGACGCTTATGAGGGGCGTGACAGTATCTATCCTTTGATGCGAGAGATCGTTGCCGCGCTGCCGGAGACTAGCGACTTACTGAAACGGGCGCAAAGTGTGCTGAGCGCCTCGGGCGTGGTGTCGGGAGCGTATGGCTTCGCTGAACTGTATGCCGAGCGCAAAGCGTGGCTGAATGAATGGCTGACTGACGAGCGCGAGCCGGTCCGCACCTTTGCACGCGAACTGATCCGCCGATTGGAGCAACGGATTTCTGCGGAGAATCGCGCCGCACAGGCCTCGATCGCCCTGAGAAGATTGGACTGGCCCGATGACCAGGATAAGGCGCCCGTGGAGTAAGCCGGTCGGTGAAGAACGCGCTTATTACGGAGAATTGAAACGGTTTGTTAATCCAAACCGTGACCTGCCCTCAGGATTTTTTGTAACGCCGCCCGATGTATTGTTTGAAGGGTAGAATGGCGTCTTCACTATCGCCGATGATGTGAGTCATAGATTGAGCTGCCAATTTGGCATTGAGCTCCAGGACGGTGGCCTCATCGACGTCATTTCTACCCGGCATGAATCGTTCGGAATTGCAGACGATATAGGCGACACTGGGCGAGATCGGGTAGTAGAAATCTGCATGCTCAGGTGCGGCGAATTTTGTCTCTGAGACACAGGAGTGCACGTTGACTACAGGGTGGTCGGAAGTGATGAAAGGGACTCTAGTGTCATTGACCAACAAAGCATGCCTATCCTGGTGGCGACTTACGTACAGGCTGAAGCCAATGCTCATACCGAACATGTAGCTTAAGAACCACCATGCATGCGCCATTGAATCGGCCATTTCAATTTCAAGGGGGTTGCTCCTTGGTAGGGCCTGGATCACGCCATCGCGGAAAGTTTTCGTGCGGGATATCTGGTGGCCGAAGAACATCATAAACTCGATCATGTGCTGCTTATCTTGCAATACATCGAATTTTTTATCAGCGAGCGCTGCTAACACCGGCATTGCCTTTTCTTCGTGGGATGCGTGGAGATTTTCTAGAAGATTGCACTTCATTGCATTAAGATGTTGCTCGGCTTTCTGATCTTGAATGCCGAATTTACGGTAGATCGCCTCAAGATACTGCACCTTAAGAAAGTCATTAAGATACGACATGTGCTGTTGATGGAGATGGTCGGGGCTTTCTCGGGAGAAGCCTTTAATTACCTGAACATCCATTTCGGTAAGCGTGGTGGTCTTGTAAAAGTAGTCATCAACAACAAGGGCCCTCACGCTGTCGCGGGCAATCTTTCCAGTTTTCGTGGTATAGAAAACATTCTTCGTACCGCAGCCCCAGCGGGTCAAGTATTTTGCCCAAACGTAATGGTGGCGCTTCTTGGCTTCCAGCTCTTTGCGTGACATGGTAGTCCTTCCCATTAACTGCTGGCTCGAAAGCTCTGAGCCCACAAACCTCCGGCAAAACCTGAAGGTATGCGCCTACATAGCCGCATACCCCCGGGACATCAGAAACAGGTTCTCCATGTCATGGGGACCAACCTCGGCGGCTGTCTTCACATGCAAGTTCCTTTTGAGGAGATAAAAATCCTTAATGATTTCTGGGGGTCGCCCAGGCTCCATCACTGCTGGGACCAATAGGTAACAACCTGCCTGCTGGTGATCGTCCAGAAATCTGCAAAGGTTGATGTCGGTCTCAGGGGTCATCGTCATCGAGCGTGATGCGAAACTCTCATACTGGGAGTCCATCACGCTCTCGTTGGGCCTGGATGTAATGATCAAGCCATAGTGGGTCGCTGGCCGATTGCTCAGCTGTCGGATGATGCTAATGTGAAGGGCTTCGTTCTTATCGACCGCTCCGAAACGATCGCGCCAACGTTCAAAAATCTTGATTGCACTGGTGCGATCTTTAAACATGAGCGCCATGAAGGGTGGAGCGTTGTGGCTGAACGTGCCGTAGGCGGTTCCCAACCAACCGGCACGATCCCACAGGTGAACATCAATGACGGAGCGAACTGTCAGTTGACGGTGGTCCTTTAGCTTCGCCGGAAAATCAGTGTCACTGCGTTGTTTCTCCGGTTCAGGGAGGCGAGCCTCGCCAACAGTTTCGCGCTTGACCTGCGGCCGGTGAGGCTTGGCCGAATAATAGTGAGAATCTCGGTCATTCCACTTGTCCAGCCGTGCAATTCCATCAAAGATACGCTGCCGGCTGTTGCACACAGACCCGATCATCGCGACGCGGTCCATGGCGGCATCGGACCTGAACAACTGCTCGATTGCCGCCTCTAACTCTTTAATATGGCAGGTCGCCGTGAAGACGTTGGTGGCGACGCGCAGCAACATATTCAGAAATAGAGTGTGCACGGATGGTGCACCCGGGAACACACCGATAGGCCAGATAACCGTGGCCCGCATACGCTCCAAATCTATGCGCACGTCGATCTGTGGTCCATCCGCTTCCACAACCTCGATCTCAAACAGCTCGGCATGCGCATAGGCCTCTAACTCAAAGGCAGTTGCGAAGAATGCTTCTAGAGTCCCCGCAATTGCTTCAGACACAGTGATGGCGGTGTCGGAGGGTTGATGGATGACGTTTACCTGCACGCCGAGCACCTTCGTAGCTATGACCTGGCGAGGGCCATGGTTCAGTATCACTGGCCGCCAGGGTTCTTTCACGAGCGGCAGGCTTGCCAAAAAGCTGAAGAACTTCTCGATATTTTCAGTGGATTCGTCTTGTGGAACCCAACCCTCGTCGCGTAATAGTTGTTCATAGCCGAGCAAATACAGCAATGTGAACCTGCTGATGGGCAGACCGAGCGCGAGCAGAACATCTGGGAGCATCGCTAGGCGCGGGGCCTCATCAGCAGCAAAATTCAGCATCTGGCAGGCGAAGAGCCGGTCGAAATCCTCCAGTTGCGTATCCGCACGCTGCCGCGCGGTGTCATCACAGGAGACCGCTTTCAAGCATCCCTTGGCGATCTGTAGTGTCTCAAGCATCTCGGGCAGGTGTTTAAGTTGAAGTGCTTGCCAGGCAGTGTTCATTAAGGCAGCACACAACTGGGAGGACAGTTCACCGGTGGTCTCTGCCTCGATAAAAAGCGCAGCAGCAGCGCCAGTGCAGCTGGCCCGAGCCGCCCAGTGCAGACCTGCACTCTGGTAGGCCAGCCCCAACTGCAGCTGTGCATCTACCAAGCGGTCGACCTCTTCCTTCTTGGAGAGCAGTAGAACGGCTTTACCTAACAGGCGGATCAGCTCCATATTTTGATCCAGTTCCAATTGCCTCGACCGATTGAGCAAGATCCGCGCAGCCTGAATTTCACCCGTGCGCTTTACGACGAAGTCGGACAGTTGGTCCACCAATGTGCGATAGCCGCGATCGGTCCCGGCCACGTGGCCGAAGACCTCGATGATGCGGCTCAAGCGCTCGGCGTCAAATTCGCCCAGCCGTTCCGCCTTGCCGAGGATTTCACCGAACTGAGGCCATATCGAAACCAGTTGCTCGGGTGCTTCGGCGAGGACCGCCGCGTTGACTTGGAACACCAACGCGGACGTGGCCGCTTCCAAGGCGTTATTGGGTCGGCTGGTGTCACTGGCAAGTGCCTCCAGTTTTTCGACTAAGCGACCAATGCGAGCCTCAAGTTTGACTTGCTCGGCCGTACGCATGCCTTGAATTACCAAGTTGTACAACAGCTGGGCGAGGTTACACAGCAGCTCGAGATTGACGGCATGGTCGCTATCGATGACCCGGGCTTCAAAGCTGTCGTAGCCGTCCAGCAGGGTGGGGACGTCGTCATACCACCAGAATGCGGTCCACAATGCTTCGTAGCGCGCTGAAAACTGCTGGCGTTGGGCACCTCCATCGTCAGCTAGGCGGATTGCACGTTGGAATCTGCCGTCAACTTCAAATCGCGGCAATTCCAACCCTCGCGCTAGCTTCGCTGCTACCAGGGCTTCCGTGGCGCGTTCCATTTCTCTGCCGACGAACCCTGCTGGGTCGCTCAATACGCGTTCAATGTCGTCAAGTTGCTGTCGGCGTGAGTAGTCTGTGGGACCCAGTGCGCGCGTGCTGATCTGTTCGCCAATACCCAAGTAATTGTAAGCGAGGTCTTGGCGGCCGTTTTCAATCACTTCTTTGATGATCCAGCTGCGATCGTGGATGACGACCTGCACGCCATACTTGTCGCTGAGCTCGTCTTCCAACCGTGATCGATCCTTGGCGCGGGCAGGCCTGGACGTGACAAAAAACACCTTCTGATAGCCACGCGCAGTGCCCATGATGCCAGCCACGTCCGCCCTGACCTTGTCGGTCCAGGCTTTTTTCGCGCTGAAGGCAAACGCCCAGCGCTCGCTACCGCTGTTTGCCACACCGATGTAGGTGAGCCTCTGGATCTCTGAGGACACGGGTGAGGTCTCGGTATCTGCCTTGCTGTCGCCGCCGCCCTCTGGGCCGGTTGCTGGCCTGAGGTTGGGACAGATAGTCCGCTCGCACAGCTTGCGGCAGAAGAGCTCGAAGTCGTGTGTCTCGTTACGATCGGTGATGGTTTCCAAATGGTGCGACAGTATTTCGGCTCTGAGGCCGTGTTCGAACTCGCCAGTTGAGTCTGAATAGAGCTCTGGCCGGAGCTGACGCATGAACTGCGACGGACTGTTTACCGCATCTCCAACGATTCTATGCATCATGCGCCTCAGTGATCGATTGATGATTAGCGATTCAAAAATCCGTCCATAGACTAATGGTTCGGCCAAGGAAGGTTAAACTCAGAAAATTAGATACGTTTATGCATGTGTTTCATGAATTTTTCGCCTATGAAGGCTGATGACCTGCCTTGTCAAGAACGAAGCCGGGCTCACGTCTGAGATCATTGGAGTCAAGCAAATCCAGTCCCTTCCGCTTACCCTCTGTTCAAGCCGGCAGGCGGCGCTTTGCCGATTCGCTCCTTGACGTGCTTCCACGTTTTCACTCCAGGGTGCGCGGCCTTGAGTTCGGGGCCAAAGTCTTCCAAGCGTACGTCGAATACGGATACGGCCAGCTGATGGGCGCCGTGCGAGTGAGACAAAAGACGTTGGTGCTCTTTGTCGTAGGGTGCCTGCGCTGTTGAGCCGCCGAACTCACCAATATTCGCAATCAAAATGTGTTGATACATGTGGTAACGCAACGCGGCGACCATGCCGTCGAAGGTTTTCACGTCTTTGTTCATCGCCGAGACCACATACATGTGACTTTCATTTCGCAGGTCGGCCGCCAACGAGAGGTCTGTGGCGTCGAAACAGATAGAACCGGTGAGTCGATATGGCCTCTCGTCTGAGGTGCAGGCGTCTAGAAGCTCAATCACTACCTGATACGGCCGCCATGGCTGGATGCCCAAAGTATGTTCCTCGGGGGTCAGGTTATACTTCCCTTGGTCCACTTCTACCCAGGAACGACGGCCAGCTCGACGCTGTGGAACCAGCCAGCGGGCTGCATTGATAGGCTTACCACTCCTAGGATCTTTTGCGGCCAGTAGTCCGTAAAACAACATCGCACCGGTAGTGTCGGAGAATGCTCGCATCAAGTCTTGGTCGTCGACGTGAACACTCAGCTCAGGAAAGACGACGAGGTCGAAATGGGGTTTATCTGATGTCCCGAGCACATAGTCGCGAGCCGCCAAATGCTTGTGCGCGAGGTGCAGCAGCGCCGCGGTATGGTTTCGGTGCTTTTCACGATAGCCCGGCACATCCAGTCCGGGCAGCCCATCGTTGAAGTGATCATGAAGCGGCATTAGCCCCTGGACCATTGCTACGCGCAAGCCACGCGTGCGATCCAGCGGCCATTCAACCGGATAGCGGTAAATTGGTAGTTGACTACTGGCGCCATAGAGCACCTGTTGTGCTGCTAACCGTGATTTGATCAACGCTTTGAAGTCACGCCTAGTTGCAACATTAAAAGATTCATGGGTCTTTCGCTCAGCCATTCCGGGCCACCGCAGCAGGTGCAGCAGCAAATCGGAGAACCATGGTGTGATGGCAGCAGTGGTTCCTCTCAACCCTTCTGCGGAGTGAAGCATCCCCAGTCGGCGTTTCTGCCATGTGCTTTTCAGGCCGCGATACCAGCCCGTATCTTCGCTGGCGAGCCAGTGGCGAGCTGTGAAGTCGGGTTCACCCGTTGCTGCCGCTCTGAGCAGGCGACCGAAGGCATACATCCAGGCATCTTCCGGCCTGCACCAAGACGGAGTGTCGTAAGTTCCATCAGTGATTTTCAGTGTTTCAACCGCCTTTACGTCCAGCACTGCAAGGTTAGGGTTATTGAGGTGTAGCCAATTTTCAGATCGAATCCTCACATTCAGTGGAGTCAGCAAGTTGGCCGGGAAAGCTTTCACGGTGGAAGATTTGCTTAAAGCCTCCGCGAGCTTCAGCAGCGCATTCTCTTGGCTGAAGAGTTGTGAAGGGTGGGTGATGACGTTTACCAAAGACAACCATTTATTCGTGGGCAGCGGCGCGTGGTCGTCGGCCCAGCGCTGTTCCTCGAAACGTGTGAGCTGTTTCGGCGCTAAGACAATGAGAGGCTTCATGGCATTGCGTTTTGAGCTCAGCAGGTGCCTGAGAAGCTGCGGCGACGTCTCGGCTATAATCTGCCAGGCCCTGGCTACTTGCTTCCGTTCTCTTTCATCACCGAACCTGATGAACCAGCGTATGTAATGGGCTTCGTCCCCAAGCAGTTGATGACCGACCAGGGAAACTACGACTTCTTCTTGAGCAGACAAGCCTGTAGAAACGGTTCTGGCCCGGACGAATGAGTGCAGTGCTCGGTGAAAGCGCAGTTCTGGGCCATCTAACGGTAAGGTGACTTTTTTCTTTACTGAAGCTAGGAAGAGACTTGCCTGCTGCTGAACGTACCAAGGCACATGTTCCATTTTAAGAACATGCAAAGCGGTGTTGGCGAGTTCAGCACGGTATTTCTGCACATCTGCGACGTTGAAGGAGGGATCCTGGGAAGCCTTCTTGCCGGTTTCGGTGGCGCCTGCCTTGAAGAGGTCTGCCAGCACATAAAACGCGACTCTACGTCCAAATTCAGAGCTGCGATCATCCAGCTTGCTCAACAGGGCCTGGATCACAGGCTCCAGGAGCTCGCTGCTAGGACACAGATCTAGAGCAAATCGAAGCACTTGCACGAGGGAAGGATTCATCGACCAGGCAGCAACTAGTCTTCGTGCTGCAGATTCAAAATCTTGGCGCAATGCATCAATGGCACTCTCGCCATGTTCGGCCTCATTGACTCCGGTCATACTCCGTCGTTGGCGGAGGGAGCGGACCAAACGATAGGCGCTGAACCGTGTCAGGGTGTCATCTCTCACCTCGTGCTTGAGCGTCGCCACCGTCGCAAGTCGCAGTATTCCTTTGGCGGGCTGTACCTCCTCAAGCAGGCCGAGCTCTGCGAGCGACAAAAGGCCGTTGAGTCCAGCTTCAGCGTGGCGCAATGACTCAAGGTCAAATGGACCACTCAATTGCCGCTGGACGGATTTCATTCGCGCGGCTGTACCTGACTCTGTTCCCATCTCGACGAGCGCCTCCAGCTGAGTTTTCCGCGTGTTGAGGCGTAGATACGTACCAGTTGGCCCTCGTGGCGTAGTGTGCTTCTTGAGCCGACTCTGAGCCCAGTTGCTGATTTCCTCTCCCAGCTCCGCAAGATCAGTCGGTGAGTCATCACTGTCGACTGAGATGACTAACTTGAGATCATCCACGTAGCGACAATAGTCGTGAATCCTGAAGCGTCTACCGCGAGGCTTACGGTCTATGAAAGTCCCCATTTCCCGGTCGAAACTAAGCAGGTATGCATTTGCAAAGAAACCGCTTGAGACCAGGCCTTGAGGAAGGCCTTGGGGGAGGGTTCCGTCGCGGAACAACAGACCGAGCTCTTGGTCTTCGTCGCGCCACCTGAAACTCAATGACTGCTCCGCTACTTCCCAGAAGGTATCGGAAGATTCCGGCTCGGGTTGACCGGATAATTCACAAAATTCATGGTAGGCAGCCCGCAATTTCTCTACGAGTAGCGCAATGTCAATGTTGTCAAAGAACGCACTGAGATCCAGGCTGACGATGAAAACCTTGGCCTCTTCATCGACATCGACGCTTCTGGCGGTCGCTAATGGGCGTTCCACATACCGCTGGTAATCCTGCGAGTACCTACTGTAGGTATCCGAATTACCCCAGGCAAAAGCCGCAACACTGTGATCGTTCGTCCAATTGCAGTAAAGCCTGTTGCCGTAGCTGAAAACCCTACGATCCACAGCGATTTCTGGGGCCAGCGAAGGATCGCCTTGAAGGGACTCAATACAGTCTGCCAAGCAGAGCATGACGGCAGTCGAAATGGTTTGCTCTCGTATGCCGATGTGAGCAAGAGGGCGGAGTACCGGAGCATGCTCGTCCTCAAGCCGCGGCTGCCAGCCCCCATCAGCTTCCGACTTAAAACACCATAAGCCGGTTTTAGGCGCTGGTACCAGCCAAGCAGCAGATGTCGCGTAGCTGCCCGATGCAATATCCCTGGACCAATCATTCAGATTCTGCTGTAGGCAAATCCCCGAGGCATCGAGTTCTAATACGTCCGCGTACCAGTTGTAGCGGCGGATAAAGGTATGCGTCTTCTTCCACGCTTGGGCAAGAATGACCTCATCCTGAAGAGTCTCTGCTCGCGGATGTAATCTGTCATACCGCGAATCTACAACCGCCATGTCGAACCTCTGAATGATTGAGCAGGTGGGTACTGCCCCGTTAGAAATGCTCCATCACACCGATATCATGGATGCAGTTAGCAAGCCAACTTGCTATCGCGGAAGAGCCTACCGGGGTAAAAATTTTCATGAAGCGCTGGGGGCAACGTTCTAGCCGATTTGAGCGCGCGACAAACTAATGAATCCCGGGCCGATTTGATCGCTCTCTGAGCAGCCATGCATTCTTGCAGTAGTGGCACCTTGCCGCAACCGGCGCCGGCGTGAGGCCGAATGCAGACTGCCTGATGCTCGTGCGCTTTCTATCCCGCTCTCCAATCCGGCCAGATCGAACCCTAGCCGTGCCTTGGTCGATAGAACAAAAATATCGTAATGAGATAATTGCGATATTTTTGTGCCCGACTGACCGGGAGACTCAACGGTGCCAAAGACATTGCTGCTATTTCAGGTACACCAGGTGGCTAAGCCCTGGCGGACCGGCGAAGCCGTCAAAAAAGCTTGTGCCGGCTAGGTTAAGGCCGGCGGGTTGATTTACGGAGGGCGGAGGAGGGCCGTCCACAGCCATTGAGTAATTCGCGGCTGTGACGATGACTAAACCCAGAGTGCTGGCAAGCAAGGTTTTCATGTGTGCTGGCTCTATTGTTGGACTGATGGTAAGCGTCCGGCGAACTCACCTTCCGAACTCCAGCTTTAAGGGCGATGGTGTCCGCGTATTTTTAAGCGGACGCGACCGCCCTTATCGCCAGGATTTCCATGCGCCAACGAAGCTCTTATCCGAAACCGTTCAAAGCCCAGGTCGTTCAGGAATGCCTGCAACCTGGTGCATCCATTTCCAGTGTCGCCATCAGCCACGGCATCAATGCCAACGTCATCCGCAAATGGATGCCGCTCTATCGAGATCAGCCCGCAGCGACTTCACTGCCGGCATTCGTCCCGCTAAAAGCCGCAACTCAACGGTCAGCCGAGCCGTCAGTGATCATTGAGTTACCCGTGGCCGGGCAAGTGATCACGGTGAAATGGCCAACCTCCGATCCCGAGGGCTGCGCGCAATTTATCCGGGCTGTCGCTCAATGATCCGTATTGATGCGATCTGGCTGGCCACCGAGCCGATGGACATGCGCGCCGGTACCGAAACCGCTTTAGCCCGAGTAATCGCGGTGTTTGGTGCGGCGAAGCCGCACTGCGCTTATCTATTCGCCAATCGTCGGGCTAACCGGATGAAAGTGCTGGTGCACGACGGCGTGGGCGTCTGGCTTGCCGCGCGGCGACTGAACCAAGGCAAGTTCCACTGGCCCTGTATTCGCCATGGTTGCGAGGTCGAACTCGACAGCGAGCAACTCCAGGCGTTGGTACTGGGCCTGCCGTGGCAGCGCGTTGGTGCAGGTGGTGTGATTACCGTGCTTTAAACGCCGGCCATTTGGCCGGTCTACTTGTCGTCGTCCCGCGCCTGCTCTGGCACAATCGGCGGCATGACTTTCTCGCCCAACCTCGACCAGATGACCCCGGAACAGCTTCGTGCCTTGGCGGCACAGGCGTTGCAGTTGCAGTCCCAGGTCGAGGCGATGAGCAGGAAGATCCAGAACGATCAAACCGTCATTGAGCAGCTCACTTACGAAATTGCCCTGCTCAAACGCCACAAGTTTGCCAAGCGCAGCGAGCAAATCAGCCCGGCGCAAAGCAGCTTGCTGGATGACCTGCTCGACACAGACCTTGAAGCTATCGAGGCCGAGCTAAAACAGCTCCTCCCAGCTGCGCCACAGGCCGAACTACGGCAATCCCCGAAACGTGCACCCTTGCCGTCGCAGTTTCCACGCACGGTGATTCGTCACGAACCCGAAAACACCCAGTGCGCCTGTGGCTGCCAACTTCAACGCATCGGCGAAGACGTCAGCGAGAAGCTGGATTACACGCCGGGCGTGTTTATCGTCGAGCAACATGTACGCGGTAAATGGGCCTGCCGTCAGTGCGAAACACTGATCCAGGCACAGGTGCCAGCCCAGGTCATCGACAAAGGTATTCCGACCGCAGGCTTGTTGGCTCACGTGATGGTGGCCAAGTTTGCCGATCACTTGCCGCTGTACCGGCAGGAGAAGATTTTTGGCCGAGCGGGGCTGGCGATTGCTCGCTCGACCCTGGCCCAGTGGGTCGGGCAAACCGGCGTGCGGCTTCAGCCACTGGTCGATGCACTGCGTGAAGCCGTGTTGAACCAGGGCGTGATACATGCCGACGAAACACCGGTGCAGATGCTCGCGCCAGGCGAGAAGAAAACCCACCGGGCCTATGTCTGGGCCTACAGCACGACGCCGTTTTCGGCGCTCAACGCGGTGGTTTACGACTTCAGCCCAAGCCGTGCTGGCGAACATGCACGCAACTTCTTGGGCGACTGGAACGGCAAGCTGGTTTGCGATGACTTCGCTGGCTACAAAGCTGGTTTTGAGCAAGGCATCACTGAAATCGGCTGCATGGCCCACGCCCGTCGCAAGTTCTTTGATCTGCACGTAGCGAATAAAAGCCAGCTGGCTGAACAGGCCCTGCACTCGATCAGCGGTTTGTACGAGATCGAACGTCAAGCGCGGGACATGAGTGATGAAGATCGTTGGCGAATACGTCAGGAAATGGCGGTGCCAATCCTCAAAACACTGCATGACTGGATGTTGGCCCAGCGCGACTTGGTGCCCAACGGATCAGCCACAGCTAAAGCCCTCGATTACAGCCTGAAACGCTGGGTAGCGCTGACGCGCTACCTGGAAGATGGGGCTGTGCCCATAGACAACAACCAGGTCGAGAACCAGATACGGCCATGGGCACTCGGGAGATCGAACTGGTTGTTTGCCGGGTCGCTGCGCAGCGGCAGACGCGCGGCGGCGATCATGAGTTTGATCCAGTCGGCACGCATGAATGGGCATGATCCGTATGCCTATCTCAAGGATGTGCTGACGCGGCTGCCGAGCCAACGGGCCAGTGAGATCGGGCAGTTGCTGCCGCATCAGTGGATGCCGGCCTGACTTACGCAAGGTGAGTTCGCCGGACGCTTACACTGGTGCGCCCGGGAGCGGATCTACACCGATGCGAGGCCACGTGCGTCGACCTTGACCAGTGGTTAGTGTAGTACTGTTTAAATATACAGTGTTCGACTTTATTCTTCGTGGAGAACACTTGTACTCTTGTCACGATGAAGGCCTATGGCGCATGCGCAGACCAAGTGATGACGATCTGCTCGAACCTTTTTTTACTCGTGAGGAGCTGCTTGAGCAGAGTTGTGACCTGCTTGAGTCCGAGCTCGCGGAGCTGGGGGATGAGCTGCAGGCGAGTCGCGAAAAAATATCGACCCTGGTGCTGATGTGGTCAGGTGTTACGTCTGAGTTGCGGGCGGCAGAGGCAGAACTCAGTAAAATGAAGCTCCAGCCTCTCGCTTAGCGATTCGGCTTGTTCCAAGATGCGCCTGAGCAGAGGAATGAGGCTGCTCGACTTGAGCCCTTTTTCTGACAGGTTCCTCCATCGATCAAGCGTTTGGGCGAATGGGGCAAAAATTATTTGTGAAATTTTGGCTTACTGAGTAAGGTTGGCCAGGTGGCATCACACGGGAGTCCCTATGGACGATCACTCATCATCAGTGCGACTTGTACGCCTAAGGCGACATGGCCAACGTAGGCTTGACAACGTCACGGCGCAGTTGAAAGCTGAATTCGCCTGGCGTGCGCGTGAACGGTTGCGGGCTTACATGTCTCGTTTTATTGAGTCCGCTATCGAGAAGTCACAGCGTCCCAAGACCTTCCTTGCGCACCATGGTGTATCGGGCACCACCCCAATCCGTTGCATGACTATCACAGTCTACTGTATCAATAGGGCGCAACTGCGCGCATTGGACACAGTCCTTAGCGAGGCAGGTCAGCCTGACCCCGATTCACCACTGCACAGTTTCAGGAAGCTTATCCTCGCGTTTTTCCGGATCATCCTTGCACACATAATCCAACTTCAGGCCCGTGCTCTTCGGGCTGTACTCACTGTTCCTCTCTTCCTTGATGGGCCAGAGATGAGCGGTTTCAAGCATCGCCTCCGCTAAGCCCTTTCGAATATCTGCGAACAAAAATTTTCGTCGAAACCACATCGAAAGGCATCAGTATGCCCATCAAAAAGCCCTGCACCTGCGGTGCGCGCTCGAATAAGCGCTGCCCTATACATCCGTCTCTACCTCGCCGACGCTTTTATCATCGCCTCGCCCCCCCCCTTCAACCGCTCCAGGTTGAGAAATGGTGGGCGCATCTAAAAACCATTGTAGAGATTCTGAATGTGGGAAGCAGGCTTCTTCAGATAGTACACTCCATCATTAGTTAGTGGGATTGAGCTCCCTAGACCTGTACCTGTTGCAGCGGTCTTCGCTGCAGCGGGTGCATCTTCCGGCGCGGCTTTACTGAAGTAGATAAAGCCGTTTGAGCGCAGATGGGCCAAGTTGATCCGAACAAAAGCGTTTGATGTTCAGTCGCCGAGCAGTGACACGGCGTGGTTCGAGGTGTCCCACGTTATGGCTTTGATAGCGTAGGTTTTTTATGGAGCAACTAACCTTGCTTAGCTAGAATAGGTTCTGAATTCTGGCATCTACTCAAAGGATGACGTCAATATGGTGGTAAAGGAAAACATTGGCCCACACAGCGGAGCGGCCATCAATGCTCTGACGTTCGATCAGGCCTACGACCTGGCTACCCAAGAGCCTGATCGCCAGTACCATACTGGCGGTAACTCCACGCCCTTTACGGTCCAGGCACGGATCACCACGAAAGGTGAGCATCGTGGCAGTCGTGTGATTGTTTTTCGTTCCGACGACCAAGAACGTGCTCGGGCCTATCCTTGCTGCTGGGGTGCCAAAACGAACTGTAACAGTACTCATATTGAGCCTTACACGCCTCAAATGAAGCGTTGATCTGAAAGCATTGAGTCCTTGGTGGCCCTTGTCAGAGCTTCAGCTTTTCCGTGGCCGGGTGATCCTTTGTAATCTGTGCTCCTGCCGGAGCAGACAAATAACGGGGACGCTAAACAACCAGCGGACACGTATGGCCCAAACAGGGCTGGACTAAATCTTTATATGTGTTCTGAATCGGACTTTCCCTCTTCTCTGTAGTCCATTTCCGAAACATACTCCCACCGCCTTATAGCCCATTGCAGCACTCCTATCAGCCATCTAGTCTCGCCGTGTCGCCACCAAACCCGCGACACGGCTTTGACAGGCCGTAGCTGATAGAAGGATTGCACGTTGTCGCTTATGGCGGCTGTACGTGGGGCACCTCGTGTGCGCCGGGTTCCTTCATCCTCGGTCTGTCAACCCAC
>Ga0268257_1001270_pt1 | contig 22496 bp, 17 predicted proteins | sample AgamicAtPrz_FD_200249 | JGI IMG/M metagenome (GOLD analysis project Ga0268257, IMG submission 200249) | Agave microbial communities from Guanajuato, Mexico - At.P.rz (v2) (version 3) | ecosystem: Host-associated > Plants > Phyllosphere > Phylloplane/Leaf | place: Guanajuato, Mexico | collected... | reverse complement strand
CCGAGCAGCAGCAGGCACAGGCTGATCAGGGTATGCAGTTCGGGGTATTGCTGCAGCCACGCGAGGGTGGCCTGGTACTGTTCTTTCATCGCGTCTCTCGCTCGTTTCATGACCCCCATCGCCGGCGTGCCGGGCGATGGGGCGCGTACCTTAGCAAAGGCGGCTGGCAGGTGGGCATTCGCGTGATCACCAATGCAAGCGAATGCCGGTTTCGAGCGGGAGGGCGATAGCCTGATGGTTGCTCGGCGCGCGGTGCCGCGCGCCGAGCAGGGCGCTACTTGGCGTAGGCGTACTCGCCGCCTTTTTCCAGAGCGCGCTGGTAGGCGGGGCGGGCGTGGATGCGTTCGAGAAAGGCCATCAGGCGCGGGCGGCTGGCGTTCAGGCCGGCACGCGCGGCAGCGGCTTCCAGCGGGAAACTCATCTGGATGTCGGCGGCGCTGAACGCTTCGCCGGCGAACCAGGTGCTCTTGCCCAGCTCGCCTTCGAGATAGTCCAGGTGCAGTTTGAGCTGTGGCGTGACGAAGGCGCCCTTGACCTTCTGGGCGATGCCGCGGGCAATCGGTTTGACGAAGAAGGGCATCGGGCTGCTTTCCACCTTGTCGAACACCAGCTTGAGCAGCAGCGGCGACATGGCCGAGCCCTCGGCATAGTGCAGCCAGTAATTGCAGCGCAGGCGTTCGGGGCTCTCGGGCGCGGGTAGCAGGTGCGGGCCGTAGCGATTGGCGAGGTAGTCGATGATGGCGCCGGACTCGGCCAGGGTCAGCTCGCCGTCGGTGACCACCGGCGACTTGCCCAACGGGTGCACGGCGCGCAGCTCGGGCGGAGCGAGCAGGGTTTGCGGGTCACGCTCGTAGCGCTTGATCTGGTATTCGACGCCCAGCTCTTCGAGCAGCCAGAGAATGCGCTGCGAGCGCGAGTTGTTGAGGTGGTGGACGGTGATCATCGGGGCTCCTCGGGAAGGTCGGGCGACTGCCGCTCAGCGTAGACGGGAATTGCAGCGTCGCCTAGATGACCGGTCTCAAGGCTTGAAGGCACCGATGAAGATGGCCGGGTCGACCCGCGCATCGTTGAGGCTGACGTTCCAGTGCAGGTGCGGGCCGGTCGCGCGGCCGGTGGCGCCGACCTTGCCGAGCACGCCGCCACGGGGCAGCTCGTCGCCGACCTTCACGCCGATTTCCGAGAGGTGGCAGAACATGCTGATCAGGCCCTGGCCGTGGTCGACGAACACCGTCTTGCCGTTGAAGAAGTAGTCGCCGACCAGGATCACCGTGCCGGCCGCTGGCGCCTTGATCGGCGTGCCGCGGTTGACGGCGAAATCCAGCCCGGAGTGCGGGTTGCGTTCTTCACCATTGAAGAAGCGGCGCAGGCCGAACGGGCTCGACAGCGGGCCGTTGACCGGCTTGTCGAACAACAGGTTGCTCGGCTGGCGCGGGCTGAACTGTCGGTAGGCGCGGGTCTGCTCGGCCAGCTCCTTCTCGATGCGCGCGAGGTTCTTGGCGTTGGGGTTGACCTGCTGCTGGTTCTTGATGGTGATGCGCTGCTCGACGTAGGTCTTGTTGCCGACCTGGAAGCTCAGGCGCTGGCCGGCGGATTCGATCTGCTGAGTGCCGGGTTTGACGCTCAGCGGGATGCCGACGATAGCGATCCAGCGCTGGCCGTCCTCTTTAACCACCAGCACCGGCCTGCCCTGGTAGGTGGCGCTGGGCGCGCTGGCGCCGCTGCCCAGGTCGACCACCGCCACGCCACCGGGCACCGGCTTGTTGAGCAGCCGGCTGATAAAGCCTTCGGCGTGGGCGGGCAGGGCGAGGCACAGGGTGAGCAGTAACAGCAGAGAACGCATGGAGCTTCCTTAATGGGTATCAGTCGAGCAGCGACAACGTGACCGGCGCGACGTGGTTGTCTTCGACGCGCACCTCCAGCTCGCCTTCACCTAAGCGCGCCTTGAGGCGTTGCCCTGGCTGGGTCGCGGCGGCGCTGCGAATCGCCCGGCCACGCTCATCGAGCAGAATGCTGTAGCCACGGCCCAGGGTCGCCAGCGGGCTGACCACGTGCAGCGTCTGCATCTGGCTCTGCAGCGCCAGGCGGCGGGCCTTGAGGCCTTCCTTCATGGCCCGTGGCAGGCGTTCGGCCAGGCTGTCGAGGCGTTGGCGCAGCAACTTCAGGTGGCGCCCGGGATGTTGACCGGCCAGGCGGGCTTCGAGTTGCGCCAGTTTGTGGCTGCGCCCATTGAGCTGCTGGGCGAAGGCGCGGCGCAGGCGCATGTCCAGATCATCGAGGCGCTGGGCCTGCTGGCGCAGCCGCTCGCCGGGGTGGCGCATGCGCCGGGTCAGGCCGTCCAGGCGCATGCGCTCGCGGGCCAGGCGGCTGTTCATCGCCAGGGTCAGGCGCCGTTGCAGCACGCTGACACGCTGGGTCAGGTCGTTGCTGTGCGGCGCCAATAGCTCAGCGGCAGCCGATGGCGTGGGCGCGCGCACGTCAGCGACGAAGTCGCTGATCGACACATCGGTTTCATGGCCCACCGCGCTGACGATGGGCGTCACGCAGGCGGCCACGGCGCGGGCCACGGCTTCCTCGTTGAAGCACCAGAGATCCTCCAGGGAGCCGCCACCGCGGGCCAGGATCAGCGCATCGAAACCCTGGGCATCGGCCAGCTTCAGCGCGCGGACGATCTGCGCTGTGGCCTCGCGGCCCTGCACGGCGGTGGGAATCAGGCTCAGCTCGACCTGCGGCGCGCGGCGGCGGAACACGCTGATGATGTCGCGGATCACCGCGCCGGTCGGCGAGCTGACGATGCCGATGCGCCGTGGGTGGGCGGGCAGGGCGCGTTTGCTCTCGGCGGCGAACAGGCCCTCGGCGCCGAGCTTCTCCTTCAGCGCCTCGAAGGCCAGGCGCAGGGCGCCATCGCCGGCAGGCTCCACCGCGTCGAGAATCAACTGGTAATCGCCGCGGCCCTCGAACAGCGAGACCTTGCCGCGCACCTTGACCGCCAGGCCGTCGCGCAGCACCTGGCGCACCCGCGCGGCGTTCTGCCGGAACAGCGCGCAGCGCACCTGGGCCTGGCTGTCCTTCAGGGTGAAGTAAATGTGGCCGGAGGCCGGGCGCGCCAGGTTGGAAATCTCGCCCTCGACCCAGATGCCGCCGAAGACATCTTCGAGCAGCAGGCGTGCGCGGTTGTTGAGCTGGCTGACGCTGAGCACCTCGCGGTCGAGGTTCAGGCGTTGGAACGGGTCTTTGATCATGGCCGGCATGATAAGCCGAGCTGCCGGTGTGGCGATACCGCGAGCCGGCGGCGCGGCTCAGTTTCCGTTCTCGGCCTTGAGGAAATCCACGAAGGCGCGCAGCGGCGAGGGCACGTGGCGGCGGTCGTTGTAGTACAGGTAGGGCCCGTCGAAGCCTTGCCACCAGTCCGGCAGCACCGGCACCAGCGCGCCCTGCTCGAACAGTGGGCCGAGGTATTCCTCGAAGGTGTAGATGATGCCGACCCCGGCCACGGCGGAGCCCACTTCCAGATCCTGTGAGGACGACAGTAGCGGCCCCTGGGGCGGTACGCGGACGATCTCGCCATCTTTCTCCAGCTCCCAGACGCCCAGCTTGCCGCTCTCGAAACGGTGACCGATCAGGCGGTGTTCGAGCAGGTCGCGCGGATGCTGTGGCGTGCCGTGACGTGCAAGGTAGGCCGGCGCCGCGCCGGCCACGAAACGCTGCCGGCGCGGCCCGATGGGCACGGCGATCATGTCCTTGGCCAGGTTTTCCTCGTAGCGCACGCCGGCATCAAAGCCGGAAGCGACCACGTCGATAAAGGTGTTGTCCATGGCCACCTCCACGCTCACGCCGGGGTAGCGCTCGAGAAAGGCAGGGATCAGCCGCGGCAACACGAAGCGGGCGATGGGCACCGGCACGTTGAGGCGCAGGGTGCCGACCGGCTGCTTGGCTTCGTCGTCGAGGTCGCTGAAGGCCGCGTCGATTTCATCGAGGGCCGGGCGCAAGCGCTCCAGCAACCGCGCGCCGACTTCGGTGGGATACACGCTGCGGGTGGTGCGGTTGAGCAGGCGCACGCCGAGGTCGCTTTCCAGGCGGCGCACGCAATCGCTGATCGACGAGGCCGGCATGCCGCGCTTCTGCGCGGCTACCCGAAAACCGCCGGCTTCGACCACGGCAGCGAACAAGGCGACGTCCGTCAGATTGGGCTGGCGCATGGCGAAAGCTCTCGAATGGAAGGTCTTGATCGTACGGATGGCCGTACACAGCGTCCAGTTTTATACGGCTTATCGTGGCGTGCTGCTCGTTGAACAATGAATCGCGTTGACGGGCCGCGCTGCCGCGATCCGTCGGACTCCACCGACGAGAGGACCGAACAATGACAACCAGCATCCTAACCACCGACACCCTGGCCAGCCCCGGCGCCACCTGGCGCAAATGGCTGGCGACCCTCAGCCTGACCCTGGGCTTCGCCCTCGAGGCGGGCACGGCTACCGCCGAGCAAGCCGCGCCCAAGCCGGATTGGAGCCTGGCCGACATGCCGTCGCAGAGCGGGCGCATCTTCCTGGTCACTGGCGGCACCAGCGGCATGGGCTTCGAGGACGCCAAGGCCCTGGCCGCCGCCGGCGCCGAAGTGGTGATCGCTGCCCGTAATCCGCAGCGCGGCAGGGAAGCGATGGCGCGCATCAAGGAGGAAATCCGCGGCGCCCAGGTGCAGTTCGAGGAAGTCGACCTGGCCGATCTTGCCTCGGTGAAAGCCCTTGGCGAGCGCCTCAATGCCAAGCTGCCGCGCCTCGATGGGCTGATCAACAACGCCGCGGTCATGGCGCCGCCTGAGCGCCGAACCTCGGCCGATGGCCATGAGCTGCAGCTGGCCACCAATTACCTGGGCCACTTCGCCTTGACTGGCCATGTGCTGCCGCTGCTGCGCAAGAGCACCGCGCCGCGGGTGGTCACCCTGTCGAGCATCGCCGTGCTGCGCGGCAACCTCGACCTCGATGACCTGCAGTCCGAGCGGGCCTACAACCCTTACGCCTCCTATGCGCAGTCCAAGCTGGCGACCCTGATGTTCGCCTTCGAGCTGCAGCGCCGCAGTGAGCAGCAGGGCTGGGGCATCCAGAGCATCGCCGCGCATCCGGGGGTGGCCGTGACCGAACTGATCGCCCGTGGCCCGGGGCTGGACAGCGAGTTCGGCCGCAACTGGGCCAAGGATCGTGACGAGTACCACTCCGCCGCTCAGGGCGCGTTGCCGACGCTCTACGCTGCCACCGCGCACCAGGCTCAGGGCGGCGCATATTACGGCCCGACCGGCGAAGAAGAAAAACGCGGGCCATTGGGCCTGGCCACCGTGCCGGCAGTTGCTCAGGACGCCGAGGCGGCTGCACGCCTGTGGACGATTGCCGAGCAACTGACCGGCGTCACCTACCGTTGACGAACCGCCAGGAGCGCCCATCATGTTTCCCACAATTCTGGTGCGGCGCCTTGGCGCCGCCATCAACGCCGAGCGCCACGAGCTGGTGCCGGCACTGGCCGGCTTCGCGCTGTTCTTCTGCCTGTTCTCCGGCTATTTCATGCTGCGGCCCATCCGCGAGTCGATGGGCATCATGGCCGGGGTGGAGAACCTGCAATGGCTGTTCACCGCTACTTTCGTGGTGATGCTGGTAGCCGTGCCGCTGTTCGCCTGGCTCAGCTCGCGGGTGCCGCGCATCCACTTCGTCAGCTGGGTGTACGGCTTCTTCTGCCTGAACCTGCTGGCCTTTGCCGCGCTGTTCCAGATGAGCGACGACAACGTCTGGCTGGCGCGTACGTTCTACGTGTGGATCTCGGTCTACAACCTGTTCGTGGTGTCGGTGGCCTGGAGCCTGATGGCCGACGTGTTCGACAGCCTGCAGGCCAAGCGCCTGTTCGCCTTCATCGCCGCCGGTGCCAGTGTGGGTGGCCTGGTCGGGCCGGCCATGAGCGCACTACTGGTCGGTGTCGTTGGCGAAAGCGGCCTGGTGCTGCTGGCCGGCGTGCTGCTGGTCATCGCCCTGGCCCTCAAAACGCCGCTGATGCGTTGGCGAGAAGTCGGTGGCGCGGGCCGGCCAGGCGCCGTGAAGGCCGAGAGCTCGCGCAAGCCCGTGGCCGGCAACCCGTTCAGCGGCCTGACGCGGGTGCTGCAGTCGCCTTATCTGTTGGCTATCGCCGCTTTCGTGGTGCTGCTCGCCACGGTGACCACCTTTCTGTACTTCGAGCAGGCGCGCCTGGTGGCCGAGCGTTTCCCGGATCGCGATGCCCAGATCCGCGTGTTCGGCATCATCGACGTGATCGTGCAGGCCGGAGCCTTGCTGTCCCAGGTGTTCATCACCGGGCGCATCGCCCAGAAACTGGGCGTTCGGGTGCTACTGGCCATCGTGCCGCTGCTGGTCTGCGTAGGCTTTATCGGCCTCGCCCTGGCGCCCACCTTCGCCATGCTGGCGGCGCTGATGATCGTGCGACGTATCGGCGAATACGCCTTCGTGCGCCCCGGCCGGGAAATGCTCTTCGCTCCGCTGGACGCGGAAAGCAAATACAAGGCGAAGAACTTTATCGACACCGTGGTCTACCGCGCCGGCGATGCCCTCAGCGGCTGGGTGAAGAGCTTTCTCGACCTGCTCGGCCAGGGCGCCGTATTGGTGGCGCTGGTGGGCGCGGGCTGTGCGTTGGCCTGGGGCGCGCTGGGTTGGTACCTGGGTAAACGTGCGGATGAGATGAGCGCATTAGACGCCACCGAGGAGAACGGCGAGCCTAGGCAAGCGCTGGCAGGACGCTAGAACGACTGGGCGCTCCCACCTCAACGGTGGGAGCGTTTTTGCTTGTTCGGCTTCAAGGATGAATCGCCGCGCTCAGGTTGATACGTGCCTGCGCCTCGAATCGCTCGCGGAAATAGGGCGTGCTGTAAATGCTCGGGCGAGCCAGAAATGAGCTGAGCACCGCTTTGCGCTTGATGCTGTAAACGGGTTCCGGCACCCAGCTGTATTCAGCCCGTATCTGCCTGTCGTATTCGGCAAAGCGCTCGGGTGCGGCACCAAGAATCGACAGATCGATATCGACCAACAGCCGCTCATCATCATCGCCGGGTGCCGCATCGTGCCGGGTAGCCATGATCAACTGCTCGACGCGGTTCTGCGTAGGTTGTGATGCTTCGCAGGAGAGCAGGGCACGCACAGCCCAATCGGCACTCTGCCGCTCGTTCGAAGCGCCGCGAACGTCATAGACGGCATCGTGGAACCACAAGGCAATCTCGACTTCTTCGGGATGCTCGGCCAAATCACGAACCTGCCCGAAGTGCGCCAAGCACTCCTCAAGATGCTGCAGACCGTGGTAGTGGCGCTGAGGCTGCGCATAGGCCGCCATCAGCGCCTCGAAGAGATCCGCATCAGGCTGCAGGCCGAGACCTGACCAGGCGCGTGCCCAGGATTGCTCGAAAATGCTCATCGGATGGCTTACCGCTATTCGCTGCCTGGGGGGATTTCCATTCACCGCGGCGATATTAGACCGTCAACGGTCACGTCAACAGTGCGATGGACAAGCTTCGTGTTCTCCACCCTGGCTTGCTGTACTTCCGAATATTCAGCCTAACGTTTGGTTAAAGGGCGGGCTTTAGCCCGTCCCAGTGAGCGAAGCGAGCGATTTGAACCACTTGTTAGGCTATATAGTTATAGTTGACCGTTAGCTTTTTTGTATTCCAATTCAACGCCGTCTTCTGAATCATTGTGCCAATGAATAAACGCAGGTGGCGTTTGCTGCGTTTGGAAAAAATGCAGTGCGTGCTCAATTACATCAACAGGGTAGGCCCACGATGCGGGGTGCTCGTCGTACTGGCCATTATTAAGCCGATATTCAATAGTTGATTCTGCCGGCCCTTCGTAATTAGTGTTGCGTGAGCTAAAGACCGCATCACCCTTATACCTTAGGTACATCAACCATCCCCACTCACCATTGATAAGTGCGCACATGGACTGGCCGTCTGGGATCTCGACCCACACTTCTCGGTATGGTGATTTTTCCATTATGAATGCCTAACGTTTGGTTAAGGGGCGGGCTTTAGCCCGTCCCAGTGAGCGAAACGAGCGATTTGAACCTGTAGTTAGAAGGCATGCACTGTTAGCCCGGGCTTGCCATCAAAGATTTTTTCAAGGGCAGCCGAGATATTTTTGAACTCAAGATCGTCGGCCTGAAATTCAAATAATGTATATTTCATGTCCATCCAATTTTTTAGCTGGCTCTGGAGGGATCTTTGCCTGTATTTGATTTCTATAAAGATCGACCGCAAGAGTGTCGACTCTTTCGTTTACTTGATCCACAACCATGATTTCTATTTCTTTTGAATCCGGTCTTCGAGTTAGCGAGAAGCAATAATTCTTGGACTCATCAAAGCAGTAAATAAAGGCCATCTCATAGAAAGGATCATGCGGTGATCCGCTGATTGTCGCATTTAGGATCATTCTGAGTCCTTCTAACGCCGCATTCAGCGGCTCGTCCGCTGCAATGCCTTGTTAGCACTTGCTCAAATTAATAATTCTTGAATCAGGATACACAGAGTTGATTTCATTAGGGATATAATCAGCAACTTTATCCATTACAAAAACAAGCCGCTTTGGATCATTATTTAAACTTGGCAATATTTTATGCAGCCAATAAAGATCACTCAAAGAAAAATATTCTGGCAGCGTGACATATACCTCTGAACATGACTCTATTACTTCCAAATAATATTCTGCATGGGATGCCATTCCAAATGTCAGATTAACAACACAGGGCGTAATATCTTTAATATCTTCCAGCTCGGTAATTATAGATATAGTGTTGTGATTATTATTTTCTATTCTTTGCGTAACAGATATTACCTTACCACCATATTTATCAAGTAGCTTTTGCTTGGAAGCAGCACCCCCTCGTGCATTAGGACTTGATAAGAGGTCATGATGTGTAAAATGATCTCCGTCATCTATTAGTGTTATTTTATTAATGTCGATTTCGAGCTTAACTCTACTTGCACCACCATGCTCAAAAGCATTTCTGACACGCTCGATTAAGTAGCCTCTTAAATAACTTACCAATCCCTCGCCCCAAATCAAGCTGGCGCAAGAATCCCTTAAGGCATCACCTATCAATGCGTTTTCTGAGCCATTGGCTGTTGAAATATTGACATTATGACTTGCTAGCCCCAGCGATAAGAGATGATGAGACTCTCCATTAATCGATCTTCCAAGTTCATTTTCTATTTGAGCTCTTCTTTCGGCAATCTCTTTCCACTTAAACAAGACATCAGAAGTGAATCTGCACTCATCATTGTCGATCTGCTTGCCATGTTTATAACACATCCAAATTCCGTTCTTTACGGATCTTCTATCATCAGGCGACATGTTTGGGTCATGTCTTTTAGCCCCTTTCCCTGGGGCTGCGGCAAAAATATGACATGCCATACCTGTAGAATCTATAGAAGTATCCGATTCATCACTTGGGCCAGAAGTTGGCGCATTACAAGTTGGAAATGAGCATTTATTTCCTGCTCTATCACAAAGTATTCTCTTCGTTGTTAGTAGAAACTCGTCTCTATTTGACATGATTGCTTGATAATTAATTAGGTGCTAACGTTTGGTTAAGAGGCGGGCTTTAGCCCGTCACAGTTAGCGAAGCGAACGACTTGAACCACTTGTTAAGAATTTTTCTTTCGAATATCAAACAACATGCCTACTGGCGACTTCCGTATCTTGTTATTTTCATCAGCAAGGTCCCGGATAGATTTTGGAATATCTTTAAGCTTAGGAACATCGAAAGCTTGGTTCGCTGCAATAGTAGCCAACCCCCAAACTGGAACGCCAGTGATAGCGGCCGTTACCTCAAGCGACCCCACAACTAGCCAAGATCCAATATCTTTCCCGGCAAACTTCCATTTCTTTGCTCTCAGAGCTTCAACATTCTTTTGGTGTTGCTGAAAAGCATTGTTGATGTTCTCAAAAATATGATCTCGACTTCGATAGAAGTTAACTGGATTAGCATTAATTAATTCGCTAACTCCCGCCCCAAGGATATTGCGAATTTCATCCATGGCTCCGTCTTTGCGCAGATGTATCAGCGCTTCTGGCGGAACATTTCCCAGCCACTCCATGTCAGTTCTAGCTAAATCGCTGAGCCCCTTTACCACATGAAGGTCCTTTGATTTTAGCTCGGACTCTGCTCTATCAGCATCATATTCCATTTTCCAAACAAGGTATTGCCATGATGTGGGCGCATCAATTATCGGCGTGCCATTTAATCTGCGGGACTTAATAAGCAGCTCATTACTAACCGACATTCGCCCTAATGCCTGCGAAGCGAGTACAACACCAGGAGTTATTTCTCCAAAAGGTTTCAGATGATCGCTTTTCATAGCCTTTTCGATTTGTGATGCAGGGTCACCCTTCCACTCCGTGTCAAAAAGTAATCTTCCGGCATCCGCGATCTCAGTGACAGTTCTTTCGATAGTGTCTAGCGATTGGCAAAAGTCCATCAACTCTTCAAACGACTCAAACTTACGGCCAAATAGCCGAGCAGAGTGCAGCAAAGAGTCGTCCTTTCCTAACCCCTGAAAGAATTCACGTTCGTCTTCTTGCAATACAGCTAGATCAGGAAGTATTACGACTATGGGAGGATAAACGTCTGCACACGCAAGATCTTTGTACTGGAGCAAATTCATTGCGTGCTTCATAAAATAGTAAGCCTTATCTGCCAAGCTATAGTGCTCAAATATATGCTTGGATCTTAGAAAAGGATCAGGGAGAACAATTGTGTCGGAGTATATTCCGCATTTCGATGCAATATTTTCATCATGTGCAGGGAAAAGATCGCCGCCAAACACCCCTTTTATATTTCCGTGCATATCCTCTACGTGAATATGCGCAATCTCGCCAACCCCGCCCCAGAACTGATCAATTACATCAAGAAATTCATCTAGGCTTTCAATTATTTCATTAATAGATGACTGGCTATTTTTCGCGGCCATTCCAGCGTCATGCGGAGAAATACCCCGCTTCCGCATAATCCTATAGAACTCCCCGAAATTATCCTCAATAAATTTGAAATACATATTTTGTATTTCGCTCAATGAGGATTCTTTTTTCAGCTCATCCCGATCATGCATTGCTGTAACTGCGAGAGCCATTGATCTTACTAGACCATCTACAGTATCAAGATCAATCTCACCGTCTGGGCCTGCTCGCACCGCCATAAGGCTCTTTTCAACATTCAGCCCTTCAGCAATACTTATTTTCCCAGCTTCAAATTTCTCTTGAAGTATCTTTAGCCGACGGCGGAGTCTTTTCTCGTATTCGAGTTGCTCTTCTGATTTACCCTCGACCATTCATAAGACTCCAATCTGGTGTGATGCTTAACGATTAAGCTAAAGGGCGGGCTTTAGCCCGTCCCAGCGAACGGAGTGAGCGATTTGAGCGCATTGTTATGTAACAACACGCCTAGCGTTGCTGTTGTTCATACATGGCTATTAACTGCTCTTGGCTGTGATTGGTGCCAGGCCAGGCTGCATGTATTTCAACTAAATCAAATTCTGCATCGCCGCTTTTGGCGAGTTCCATAATTTCTTCATCTGTTAGTGCTACATATTCTGGCCACTGATCGATTAAACCTCGGGCATTGGATATTGCAGCATCTTCGGTTTCGCCAATATAAAGCTCTTCAATCTGAGTGTGTCCATAGGTGATCATGTAAAAGGACATTTCTTCTCCTGGCTTTACAAAACTTTAAATTGGTACATAACAGTGATTAGATAGAATTCTGCATTAACGCAATAGTAGAGCGTTCTATATAAGTACGCATCGATCGCCATCACATAAATAAAAAATCTATCTTAATCAATCATTTATACGGTCTCTGCTGACGGCGGCCGGTATTCGCTTGACTTCCGCTTTTAGCTCATCCATTACTACTGTACAAAAAAACAGCTCAGGTAGATCGACATGGACAGTCCTCCCGCCAAGCCACGCCTGCGTGAGCAGGTAACAGCCGTGATGCGCGCGCATCATTACAGCATCCGAACCGAAAAGTCGTATTGGTACTGGATTCGTTATTTCATTCGCTTCAATGGGTTACGTCATCCGTTGGAGCTAGGGGCCACCGAGGTCAATGCATTTTTGACCTGGCTGGCAGTGGAGCGCAAGGTCGCGGCTGCTACTCAGAATCTGGCTCTCAATGCATTGGTCTTTCTCTACGCAAGGGTTTTGGAGCAACCACTCGGTCAGGTTGGTGAGGTGGTGCGGGCCAAGCGCTCTCAGCGTATTCCCTGTGTACTGACGCATGCCGAAGCAACAGCGTTAATCGCGTTGCTCGGTCAGCCTTATCAACTGCTCGCGTCTTTGATGTATGGAGCTGGTTTACGCGTTGTGGAGGCCGCGCGGCTGCGTATCAAGGACGTGGATTTCGAGCGCCAGGTGCTGACCGTACATGACGGCAAAGGAGCGAAAGACCGCACGACGTTGCTGCCAGGCTCACTGATCACGCCACTGTTGGAGCGTAAGCAGCGTATGTTCGACGCATGGAAGCACAAAGATGCGTTTTACCGGCAGCCGGTCAGCCTGCCTTTCGCCCTGCGACGCAAGTACCCCAATGCCGGCCATTCGTTCGAATGGCAGTGGCTGTTTCCATCCAGCGGGCTCTGTACGGATGAAGATGATCAGGTAGTACGCCATCACATTCACGTCACCTCGATCCAGAAGGCCGTTCGGCAAGCTGTGCGCCGCAGCGCACTGCACAAGCCGGCGAGTTGCCATACCTTTCGCCACAGTTTCGCCACAGTTTCGCCACCGAATTGCTGCACCGAGGCAGTGATATTCGAACCGTACAAACACTGCTTGGTCATGCAGATGTACGCACGACGCAGATTTACACACACGTTTTGGGGCAAGGCTTTGCTGGTGTCGTCAGCCCATTGGGGTGAGCAGACGTTAGCCAGAATCTGCCAGCCTCCGCTGGCCTCACCTCGCCCAGCGAGGGGGAGGCGGGTGCGTAGCCGTCGCTGTTTTCACCCACCATGGAGGTCGTGAAGCGGCGCCTTACTCGTTCTTAATGCTCGTGCTGAATATCGTTTAAATACATCAGCCAGAGCATTGAGTTGAACGTCTACGTTGCGGGCACGGGGGACAAATAACGCAGCCAATAAAAAACCTGCAAAAGCAGGTTTTTTATCGAACCGTGTGCGGCGCTGATCTCAGACCCGCTCGGCCCACATATCGTACTCATCGGCATCGACGATACGCACGCGTACCTTGTCGCCTGGCTGGAAGTCGGTGCCTTCGATAAATACGCTGCCGTCTATTTCCGGAGCGTCGGCCCAGGAGCGGGCGACGGCGCCCTGGTCATCGACTTCATCGATCAGCACGTCCATTTCGCGGCCGATCTTCAGTTGCAGGCGGGCCGTGCTGATGGCCTGCTGGTGCGCCATGAAGCGGTCCCAGCGATCCTGTTTGACGTCATCGGGCACGATGTCCACGTCCAGGTCGTTGGCGGGTGCGCCTTCGACCGGCGAGTACTGGAAGCAGCCGACGCGGTCGAGCTGGGCTTCGGTCAGCCAGTCGAGCAGGTACTGGAAGTCTTCTTCGGTTTCGCCGGGGAAGCCGACGATGAAGGTCGAGCGGATGGTCAGGTCCGGGCACTGTTCGCGCCAGGATTTGATACGCGCCAGGGTGCGGTCTTCGAAAGCCGGGCGCTTCATCAGTTTGAGGACGCGCGGGCTGGCGTGCTGGAACGGGATGTCCAGGTACGGCAGCAGCTTGCCGGCGGCCATCAGCGGGATCACGTCGTCGACGTTGGGGTAGGGGTACACGTAGTGCAGGCGTACCCACACGCCCATGCTGGACAGCGCTTCGCAGAGCTCTTTCATGCGCGTCTTGACCGGCTGGCCGTTCCAGAAGTCGGTCTTGTACTTGAGGTCGACACCGTAGGCGCTGGTGTCCTGGCTGATCACCAAGAGTTCCTTGACCCCGGCCTTGACCAGGCGCTCGGCCTCGCTGAGCACATCGCCGACCGGGCGGCTGACCAGCTTGCCGCGCATCGAGGGGATGATGCAGAAGCTGCAGCTGTGGTTGCAGCCTTCGGAAATCTTCAGGTAGGCGTAGTGGCGCGGAGTGAGCTTGACGCCTTGCGGTGGGATCAGGTCGACCAGCGGATTGTGGTCCTGGCGCGGCGGCACCACTTCGTGGACGGCGTTGACCACCTGCTCATACTGCTGCGGGCCGGTGACCGACAGCACGCTGGGGTGCACGTCGCGGATGTTGCCTTCCTCGACGCCCATGCAGCCAGTGACGATGACCTTGCCGTTTTCCTTGATGGCTTCACCGATCACTTCCAGGGACTCGGCCTTGGCGCTGTCGATGAAGCCGCAAGTGTTGACCACCACCACGTCGGCGTCCTGATAGGTCGGCACCACTTCATAACCTTCCATGCGCAGTTGGGTCAGGATGCGTTCGGAGTCCACCAGGGCTTTCGGGCAGCCAAGGGAGACAAACCCAACTTTTGGGGTGGCGGTGGTGGTCATGCAGGTGAACCTCAGGGCTAAGACGGGCCGGGCGCTTTGGGCGCCTCTGGTCAAAAAGTGCGCAATTCTAGCGGCGTGCGAGGCACTTTTCCAGCACTGCCGACAGGATGTGGATGCGGGGCGCGCCCAATACTCTGAAAGATGCTGTTGCAGACTCCGCCCATGCGCCGCGCCTGGGCCTGTTAGCGTGCCCGAGCGACCGGCGAGCATCGCCGCGCATCCCAATAACAATGACAAAAGGGCTACCCGATGTTTTCACGGATCACGCTGCTGAGCGTCAATCTGGTTCAGCGCTTCCTGCCTTCTCCCTTCGTATTCGCCATGCTGCTGACCCTGGTGGTACTGGCGCTGGGCATCTTCACCACCGGCCAGAGCCTGCCGCAAATGGCCCAGCACTGGGGCGGCGGTTTCTGGAATCTCTTGACCTTCACCATGCAGATGGCGCTGGTGCTGGTCACCGGTCATGCCCTGGCCAATGCGCCACCGGTGGCCCGGCTGCTGGATCGCCTGGCGCGCATTCCCAGCACCCCAGGGCAGGCGATCGTGTTCGTCACCCTGGTGGCGATGGCCGCATCCTGGGTCAACTGGGGTTTCGGCCTGGTGGTCGGCGCCGTGTTCGCGCGAGCGCTGGCGCGGCAGGTGCAGGGCGTGCATTACCCGTTATTGGTGGCAGCAGCCTATTCGGGCTTCCTGGTCTGGCATGGCGGCTTGTCGGGCTCGGTGCCGTTGTCGCTAGCCACCGGTGGTGCGGATCTGGAACGTATCAGCGGCGGCGTGCTGACCGCTGCCATTGGCGTCGAGCACACGCTGTTCACCACGCTCAATCTGACCATCATCGGCTTGCTGGTGATCGGCGCGCCGCTGCTCAACCGGGCGATGATGCCGCGTACGCCCACGGTGGCCGCGCCCGAGCTGCTGATCGATCCGCCAGCGCCGGTCATCCCGCGCGACACCGGCGCCCAACGTCTGGACGACAGCCGCATCCTCGGCCTGCTGATCGTCGCCCTGGCAGCCATCTATTTCGTCTACCACTTCGCCAGCAATGGCTTCGGGTTGACCCTGAACCTGGTGATCGGCATGTTCCTGTTCGCCGGCCTGCTGCTGCACGGCTCGCCTGAGCGCTACGGGCGGGCGGTTCAGGACAGCGTCGGTGGCATCAGCGGGATCATCATCCAGTTCCCGTTCTACGCCGGGATCATGGGCATGATGGTCGGTGCCAACGCCGAGGGGCAGACGCTCGGCAAGCTGATCAGCGACCTGTTCATCGACTGGTCGTCGGCCGAGACCTTTCCGCTGCTGACCTTCCTCAGTGCCGGGGTGCTGAACATGTTCATCCCGTCGGGCGGTGGCCAGTGGGCGGTGCAGGGGCCGATCATGTTGCCGGCGGGCGAGGTGCTTGGCGTGGCGCCGGAGATCACCGCCATGGCGATCGCCTGGGGAGACGCCTGGACCAACATGATCCAGCCCTTCTGGGCGCTGCCGCTGCTGGCGATTGCCGGCCTGGGCGCGCGGGACATCATGGGTTACTGCCTGATCATGCTTTTGTATTCAGGCGTGGTGATTGGCGGGGCGTTCTACTTTCTGGTCTAGCGGTGGAGGCGGCTGCCGGTTTAGCACCGGCAGCCGCTGCCGTCATTGCGCTGCCGGCTGGCGCTTCTTGATGGCGGCGATCAGGCGCTCGGCCAGCGCCGGGTAGTTTTCGTCGTAGTGATGGCCGCCCGGCAGCTCGAGCTTCTCGCCGACGCTCTGCTCCTGGGTGCAGCCGCTTTCCGGTGCTTCTTCGGTGCCGTAGACGCACAGCACCTTCGCGGCGGGCAGCTTGATCAGTTCCGGTCCGGTGGCGGCTTCGTCGCCGTCCTTGCCCAGCCAGCCTTCGACCTGGATCTCGAAGGCGCCGCTGCGCGCCAGGGCCAGCAGAAACACGCCATCGATCTGCTTCTTGTCGCTCTCGGGCAGGCGGTTGTAGAGCGCCGGCATCACGTCGGCGCCGAACGAATAGCCGATCAGAACGAAGCGCTTGGCATGCCACTTCTCGCGGTACTGGCGCATCATCTCCGAGAGATCGCTGGCGGCCTGGTCCGGACTTTTGCGCTGCCAGAAGTAACGCAGGGTATCGACGCCGACCACCGGGTAACCGCGCTCGGCCATCTGCTCGGCTACCGCCTTGTCCAGGTCACGCCAGCCACCATCACCGGAGTAGAACAGGCTCACCGTATCGCCAGGCGGCGTGGACGGCACCTCGACCACCGGCAGGTCGTCGCTGGCGCCTTGCAGCAGGCGGCGCACCTGGGCGATCAGCAGCGCCTTGGGCGCGGTGTCGTAATCGCCGATCAGGGTTTCGGCCTTGGCCTGTTCGCGCACGAAGCGCGCGGTGGCGTCATCCGGGTTGTCGTTCCAGGCGGCCAGCCAGTGGCCGTGAGCGCTGCTGGTCGGCGGCGGGGTGTCGCAATCGGGCTTCTCCAGAGAGAAGCCGACGGACAGCGCCTGGGCCTTGTCGTCGTTCTGGCTGGCGAGCCAGCGCCAGGCGAGCATGGCGGTGTTCTCGCTGCCGGCGACCAAGTTCAGCTTGCCGCCCAGTTGTGCGGCGGCGTCCTGCAGGGTCTTGCCTTGTGCCTCGCAGCCTTGGCCGATGGCTGAATACTGGCCGATCAGTGCGTGGTTGGATTGGGCCAGCTCCAGCAGTTCGGCTTCATCGAGCAGCTGATCGCTCGGCAGCGCCAGCAGCACGCGGCGCTGCACCTTGCCGCCTGGCGTGGCCACCTGCAGGTCGGCACCGGAGGCCAGCGCGTGGTGCGCCAGGCTCGCGGCGGCCGGCGGGCGCAGCCACAGGTAGAGGCCGCCGGCGATCAGCGCCAGCAGCAGGGCAAGGAGGGGAAGTACTCGTTTGGCAGTTCGGGTCATCAGCGTTTCACCAGTCCGGTAAAGCCGCCGGCGATCAGCGCAGCGGTGTCGGTCAGTGCCACCAGCGGGTCGAGCCCGGCCGGTACGGCCATGTAGCGCGGTTCCCAGTCAGGCTGGAATTTATCCTTGAAGCGGCGCAGGCCCTGGAAGTTGTAGAAGGCCTCACCGCGTTTGAACACCAGTGCACCGACGCGCTGGGTCAGCGGCGCGCCGCGCCGTGGCTGCAGGCCCGAGAGCGGCACCATGCCGAGGCTGAAGCGGGCGAAGCCGGCGGCCTTGAAGTGCAGGATCAGGCCGAGCATGAGGAACTCCATGGTCAGCTTCGGCGCATCGGGCAGCACGCGCATCAGGTCCAGGGTGGCCAGGTCGCGGCTGTCGGTTTCCAGCAGGTTGGCGAAGGCCACGGCGCGGCCTTCGAACCGGGCGATGACGATGCGGAAGCGGTTCAGGTACGCCGGATCGAAACGGCCCAGGGAGAAGCCTTTCTCACGCATCTGTTTGCCGCCCAGCCAGGCGTCGGAGATGGTGCGCAGCTCGTCGAATGGTGCCTGGCCGGGTTCGTGGAACTCCAGCACCAGGCCGTCGCGCTGGCTGCGGTTCCAGGTGTAGCGCAGGTCCTTCATGGCCTTGCCGGTGCTTTCCAGCTCGAAGCGGTTCAGGTCCACCCGCGCTTCTTCGCCGAGCTTGATGGCGGTCAGGCCGATGTCCATGTACAGCGGCAGGTTCTCGGCACGCACCTGGTAGAACACCGGGCGCGTGTGGTGGCGGTCGCACAGGTCGCGGAACTGCCACACCAGCTCGGCGCGGCGCTGTGCGGTGCCGATGGGGTCGAACAGCGCGACCATGCTGCGGGCGCGGCGCGAGTACATCAGAAAGGCGTCGCCTTCCGAATGCATCAGCAGGGCCTTGTCGCCGGTCAGGGCGAGGCCGCCATCGGCCTGGTCGGAGGCCTTGATGATCGCAGCCGCGCGGTCCAGCTCCTCGCTCGTTGGTAGGGTGATCGCCGGCGGCGCGGCGCGCAGCAGCCAGGCCAGGAATATCACGCCCAATACCAGCACGCAGCCCAGGGCGGCGCGCAGGCCGCGCGGTGCATCGGCGTTCACCGCGAACTGCCACCACAGCTGGTTCTCGTAGGGCACGTCCTGATAGGCGAAGAACAGCAGCCAGATCGAGGCGCCGAGCACGCAGGCGCTGGCCGCCAAGTGCCAGGGCGAAAGGGGCAGCTCCATCAACCGGCTGGGGCGATAGAAATAGGGGCGAAACAGCGCCAGCAGGCCGGCGGTGATGCTCAGCAACAGCGCTTCTTCCCAGTCGAAACCCTTGAGCAGCGACAGGATGGCGCCGGTGATCAACAGCACCAAGGTCATCGCCCAGGCAGCCGACAGGCGACGGCGCAGGCCCTGGGCGAGCAGCAGGCATAGCAGGCCGATTAGGCTGGCGCCGAAGTGCGAGGCGTCGATCAGCCGGTGCGGGATCAGGAAGTCGAGAATCTCCAGACGCTCGTCCAGGCTCGGCGTGGCGCCGGAGAACAGCAGCACCATGCCGGAGATGAACACCAGTAGCGCAAGGATAGGCGCGGCCAGACCGCTGGCGGCGCGGATCGCCTGGCGGGCGCTGATCAGCCGGCGCAGTTCCAGGCCCAGCAGCAGCAGGCAGGCGACCAGCAGCGGCAGCACGATATAGATGAGGCGATAGAGCAGCAGTGCGGCGGCCAGTGGCGCGGCGCCCAGCTCACTGGCGAAGGCGGCCAGCAGCACGGCCTCGAACACCCCGACGCCGCCCGGTACATGACTGAGTACGCCAGCAGCCAGGGCGATCAGATAGACCAGCAGGAAGGTGCTGAAGGGCGGCGCTTCGGGCAGCAGCAGATACAGCACGCCGGCAGCTGCGCTGACGTCGGCCAGGGTGATCAGCACCTGCAGCAGCGTCAGGCGCGCGCCCGGCATGCGCAGCAGGTGGCGGCTGACCCGCACCATCACGCAGTCGGCGTTCGGGCGCTCTTGCAGGCGTGCGCGGTGCAGTTTCAGCAGCAGGCCGGCGCCGAGTGCCAGCAGCACCAGGCTGATGACGATCAACACCGGCTGTGGCAGGCGCAGTGCAGCGGAGGCGTCGGCCGGGTCGGCCAGTGCCGCGATGGCGGCGAGAATTGGCAGCGCGCAGCCCAGGGACAGGCTGGCGAATACCGTCATGCGGGCGATTTCCACGCCGCCGATGCCATGCCGGGCATATAGCCGATAGCGGATCGAGCCACCGGAGAGCATCGACAGGCCCACGGCGTTGCCGATGGCGAAGGCGCAGAAGCCGCCAGTAGCCAGGGTGCGGCCGGGCAGGCTGACGCCGGCATAACGGCTGGCCGACCACTCATAGCCGAGCAGGGCGATGAAGCCGGTGATGGTCAGGCCGACAGCGCCGAGCAGGTTCAGCTTGGGCACGGCCAGGATGGATTCGTGCAGGGCGCTGGGGTCCAGTTCGTTGAGCAGGTGCCGGCAGGCGAGCAGGGCGATGACGAACAGGGCCAGGGCGACACTCAGCCCCAGCGGCTGTCGGTATCGATCCAGGCGCTGACGCCAGAGCAGAAGTTGAGATTTGGGCAGAGAAGGTGGAGCAGTAGCGTCGGAGCTGGCGCGCATCGGATACCTCTTGGGCAGTGCGGCTCAGATTGAAGGGCGGAATCCAAGTTCCATTTTGTATCAGGCAATGTATGAGCTTGAGCGAAGCGCTTCAAGGTGTCTATGGCAGGCACTTGGAAAGATTAGCCCATCAACGCGCCGCGTGAGGCGCGGCTGCTTTTCAGACGCCCATAAAACAAAAGCCCCGACAGCGAACTGTCAGGGCTTTTGTTTCGAAGGTGGTTGCGGGAGCCGGATTTGAACCGACGACCTTCGGGTTATGAGCCCGACGAGCTACCAGACTGCTCCATCCCGCGGCGGCCATTATAGGGATGGAGAGAATGCTGTCAACCGACTTTTGCGTTTTCAATCAATCGGTTAAATCGGTAGAGCGGAAAAACAAAAAGGCCACTCGATTGAGTGGCCTTTTTGAGTATCTGGTTGCGGGAGCCGGATTTGAACCGACGACCTTCGGGTTATGAGCCCGACGAGCTACCAGACTGCTCCATCCCGCGGCGGCCATTGTATACAGGATGAGGTTTCTGTCAATCGATTTCTGCTTTTTAATCAATTAGTTAAATCGAAGACACAGAAAAACAAAAAGGCCACTCGATTGAGTGGCCTTTCTGGGTATTTGGTTGCGGGAGCCGGATTTGAACCGACGACCTTCGGGTTATGAGCCCGACGAGCTACCAGACTGCTCCATCCCGCGGCCGCCATTCTATTCATCTGAGACGTGCTGTCAACGCTTATCTGGGAAAAATCGTTTTGCCGTCAATCGGTTAGCGATTTTAAGCGTAAGCGCGAAAGCGCTTCAGGCCCTGCCATGCGGGCCTCTCAGGCGATTTCATGGCGTTTTCGTGACAGTGCCTGATGACGATGAACGGCAAGCCTCGGGCTGGAAGGCTGTTCTTATATACAGTAAGGTGCGTTTCCCTCTCTCTTGTCGGCGCCTTTGGCCCGCTTTCTCAAGTTTATGGCGCAGCGTAAGATCATCCATATCGATTGCGATGCCTTCTACGCCTCGGTCGAAATGCGCGACAACCCGGCGCTGGCCGACAAGCCGATGGCGGTGGGCGGCTCGGCGGATCGGCGCGGGGTGATCGCCACCTGCAATTACGAGGCGCGGGCCTACGGGGTGCGCTCGGCCATGGCCTCGGGGCATGCGTTGAAGCTGTGCCCGGATCTGCTGATCGTCAAACCGCGTTTCGATGTGTACCGCGCGGTGTCCCGAGAGATTCACGGGATCTTTCGCGATTACACCGACCAGATCGAGCCGTTGTCGCTGGACGAGGCCTTTCTCGATGTCTCGAACTGCGAGCATTTCGGCGGCAGCGCCACGCGTATCGCCCAGGACATCCGCCGGCGCGTGTCCAGCGACCTGCACATCACCGTGTCAGCCGGGGTAGCACCGAACAAGTTCCTGGCCAAGATCGCCAGCGACTGGCGCAAACCCAACGGCATCTTCGTGATCACGCCGGATCAGGTGGACGACTTCGTGGCCGAGCTGCCGGTAAACAAGCTGCATGGCGTCGGCAAGGTCACCGCGGACAAGCTCACCCGCCTGGGCATACGCACCTGCCGCGATTTGCGTGAGTGGAACAAGCTGCGCCTGGTACGCGAGTTCGGCAGTTTTGGTGAGCGGCTGTGGAACCTGGCCCATGGCATCGACGAGCGTATCGTGCAGACAGATAGTCGCCGTCAGTCGATGAGCGTGGAAAACACTTACGATCAGGATCTTCCGGATCTCGACGCCTGCCTGGCGCAGTTGCCGGCCTTGCTGGAAGAATTGGAACGGCGCATGACCCGCCTGGACGGCAGCTACCGAGTCGGTAAGCCGTTCGTCAAAGTGAAATTCCACGACTTCACCCAGACGACCCTGGAGCAGGCCGGCGCGGCGCGGGATCTGGAAAGCTATCGCGTGCTGCTGACAAACGCCCATGCGCGCGGCAACCGCCCGGTGCGTCTGTTGGGCGTGGGCGTGCGTTTGCAGGATATGCGCGGCAAGCACGAACAGCTGGATCTGTTCACGACGTTGTTGCAATAGATGAAGGGATAGCCAGGTGGGCGGGGCAGCTCACCTGGGTATCGAGCGGTTTACTTGTCCGGCCACAGGCGGATCGGTTTGCCGCTGGCGGGCCACAGGCGCAGCTGCTCGATGGGCGAGATGTCCCAGCGTTCGATTGTGGCCAGGCTCTGCAGGAAGCGATTTTCCTGTTCCATCAGCGCCGGGGCGCACATCTTGCGGGTGCTGCCGGCGTCGCTGAAGCTCAGCTTGTCGCCGTCCCGGGTGTAGCTGGCGAACCAGTGGTTGCAGCCGGCGTTGCCGTAAGCGCGGCCGTCTTCGCCGAGGATGATGGTCAGGTGACTGTTGTCGATCAGCGGCCGTTCGCCGATCCATTCCACGCTGTAGGTGCGCTCGGTTTCCAGTTGCACCGGTTTGCCGGCGCAGCCAGCCA
>Ga0268257_1001269_pt1 | contig 22532 bp, 27 predicted proteins | sample AgamicAtPrz_FD_200249 | JGI IMG/M metagenome (GOLD analysis project Ga0268257, IMG submission 200249) | Agave microbial communities from Guanajuato, Mexico - At.P.rz (v2) (version 3) | ecosystem: Host-associated > Plants > Phyllosphere > Phylloplane/Leaf | place: Guanajuato, Mexico | collected... | reverse complement strand
CGTCGTCTACGCACGCGTTTCGAGCGACGTGCCGACATTCACGAAGCATTCTTGAAACTTGGCTGCGCGCTCGTCTGCTGGAACATCTTCAGGCGAGCCGAGCAAGGTTTTTGAACTGACCTCTAAGAGACCGGCCAGGATCACAAAAGCCCGCTAGGAAGCGGTAACCAACGTACCAGTTCCGTCAGATAGTGAACTGCCCATAACCCAGCCCACGTGGCAATTAAACAGCCGATCGACAATCTAGCGATTACACCCCCACTCACCATCGCATTTCCGAGGCGACCGCGAAACCGTCGGACGATCCAAACTCTAGACTTGCACATGTGCTCAGCTCACCTTCAAAGATCGATCACGCATGGCGGGAGAAAACACTGGGCCACGTAAGCATCATGGCAGTTGCAACATTCGATTATCAAGAAAGCGGCATAAAGAAGTCCAACGGATGGCGCCCATACCAAGCGCCAAAACGCTCTCGCGGATTGCGGTTTGAAGCTGCAGGCTCGTCACGGCGTTGGTCGGTGCATGTGGTGATACTGCGACTCGACTTCGATCTCGACGCAGCCCGGATCCTGAAGTCCGCCTGCGCGACCCGAACCTCGCCGCCACTGCACTGCCTCAATACGCCACGACATCGAGAATAGATGACTGGAAGATCAAGCGTCCATGTCTTGGGCGTCGCCATGCGACGTCCTTGCTCCGTCGCCTTGCCTCGGCTATTGTCGTAGTCTCATGCGCACAGGTACCACGCCGTGCGCGCCGTCAAATGGCACGACAATATTTCCGATCGGAACTGTTGGCTACTATTCCGACAGATTTGCCAAGGGCAGCACGCCGTAAGCATGTCCGCAAGTCCCGAAGAACACGACGTCAAACAATTTGCCGTCGCTGGCTCGGTGCGCGCGCCGGACACAAAACATCTGTTCGATGCACGCGATACCGCCCAAGTCGCATTTCGGGAAATGAATCGCTGCCAGTTCTTTCATGTCAACCATCGAAGCCCCCCCGACATTGGCATCAACTCGACCACGGCTCGAACCCGAGTGCGTCATTATTCCATGCGAGACTTGCAAATATCGCTCATGACGAACGATTGCACCATGTTCTGCTCACGTCGTGCTTCGCATCATTCGCGTGACGCCCGCATTTGCGCTTCACATCTGGCAGATCGGATCACATCTCCTCTTATAACGCGCGATTGCAAGGCTACCGCCGCGCAGAATCACCGTCTTTGTACAAGCGTTAACTGCGACTCGTGGTCGCAAATAGAGTCACGCCACCCGCAACCTCAGCCGCGACAATTCCACGCCAGTTCGCAAATACAGCAGTCGCCATTTGAGCAACGGCGATCGACGCTATCGCGCTAACTGTGAGCAGGTACAGCTGAAGAAAATCGGCCCGGGGGCGCAACCCGCTGCCAAGCTGCACCCGCTCTCCACCGCCATGCCCAACGAACACCGTATCGGTTGGAAAGCCACGTATACGATTCGGAACTGCCGCTGCGAAATGTTCAAGCTTCCGCCACCGACCTTAGGTCAGGGTCAAACCTCGCCCCTTCCTTCCCGCGCTCCCCGTTTCAATTGGCCAGTAGTAGCCGGATCGCTCGCGGGCTCATTTCAGCTGCGGACCATAGTGTGCCCGGATAGCGACCGCCGGCGGATGCAGGAGGAACTCAGCATTCTCCCGTCTCAGCCGGCTCAACTCGATCCCGACTCCCAGCGCCTGGCGCGGCCCATCGCCGTGGCCACAGCAATCGGTACGCATTGGCCGTCACATCCTGTCGCGCGGAAACGGTAACACGTTGCACCCCAGCGACCGTTTCCAGCTTGCAACGACATTCACCAGATACGCTCTCGTGCGAGAGTGCTTGATGTTGCCTATGCTAGATCGAAGCATGTCCGCCAACTGCTCAGGCATTTCGAGACCCAACACAAGAAAGAAGTAGGCACCTCCGAATGGCGTGCGAATCAGGTTGACAACCGCACCACGCCGATCGACATCAAAGCTGTCGACGGCCTCCATCAATTGCTCGCCAACTTCACACACAAATGCGATGCTCCTCAATCGCTCCAGATCGAGGAGATCACAACCATACCATTCGATCTCGTTATGTCCCTTGTCACGTCCAAACAATGCCCTTCTCCAGCAAGGAAGAGACGCGACTGCCGAATAGGCTTCGTATAGATCCATACCTTGTTCTCGCAAGCCCTTTCAAGGTTATATTCTCACAATACGAGTTAGAATCTGCCATCGTACTCGAATAGCGCCTATCAGATATTGACCACACTCCAATGTACGAAGTCGTGTAAAAAATCGGGCAGATCCGATGCATTTCTACAAGTATTCTGATGCCCGCACATCAACACCGCGCCGATACAGTTCGGCGCGGTGTCGCTTTTTCTGCGACATTCGTAGACGTTCGTGCCGACGTGGAATAGCCAATATTCGTTCGCGACTGATCGGCCGCGCTGATCAACATGCTTGAAGCCAGGGTAATGGCGATCGCCCCAGCGCACTGCCAAGGTGGCCCGCAAATCTCCGCGGCCGCAGCCCGCGTCGCCCGGCAAGACAAGCTAGCGAATCATGGCTGCGGGTCTGGTTCGCCCCGATGCGGTCAGCGGGCGGGCTACAGTCAATATCGATGTCACACTGATGCTAAATAACTCTTCACGTGGACACTACATGCCCTTTACCCCCCAGTGACTATCCTCATACTGAGCCGGCGGGATGATGGCATTCGTCGATCGGGCCGACGCCTGTTCACGTGATATCCTTTTATGAGGTTAATGGGAATGAGATATTTGCTGATCGCCACGGCAGCTATTTGCCCAACGCTGCGCCGTACCTGCTTTCGCTCAAGCGACGCTGCAAAGCGTGCAACCTGCGCTGAGCCAGCCCAAGCAGGACTATTCGTATACGGCACCGCCGGGCAATGGTTACCGCCGTACGGACAACCAGTTCCACAAAAGACCCGGGCTCAGATCTATCGTGAGCTCGTTCAAGCTGAACGAGATGGTCAGCTTGCGTACCTGGATTCGACCATCTACGCTCACTGACTCGTGAAGTACTTCATTGGAACGATTGTCTTCGCCGTCGGACTCGCGCTCGGCACCGTCGCTCGTGCTGCGCCACAGCTCACGGCGGCGCAATGTACGGATTACCCGTTCGTTCGCGGGCAAGGTCCGGTGACACACCACTCCCAGAGCTCGAATCAGTTGGTTACGAGCCATCGGCTGGTAATGAGGGTAACTATCCCGACGACATCGATACAGCGCAGCAAAAGCTCATGCAACTGTATCGGCGTGATTGTGTTGACGTTCGTGCCACCACTGCTGCGCATCAGCACAAAGCTGACGATCGCAGAATCGAGCATCGCAGCCCGCGATACGTCGGGCCCGAGATCGACGCCGGTGCTGCGCTTTCTGGGTAACCGTGCAAGACCTTCGATGAATATCGCTGCCGCGGCCGGCAAGGATATCGGCATCGCGGCACTGTTTCGTATCCGGCATCTGCTCGCTCAAGCATCGTGGTCAGTCGCGATACGTTGACCAACCGGATCACTCGCCACGCCATGCTGTATGGCAAACCGGCACGACGTGCTCAAGCCGGTTCAGCCGATTCACTGGTCGGTCGCCGGCACTCAAGCATCGCACGTCACCACCAACAATGACCTGCCCCGGCGGCCAGTGTCGTCGGTCTTTTCAGGAGCACGTTTTTTCGCCGCATCGATGCGGCGAGAACGCGAGGGTTACTGAATGCGGAACTTTGGTGACGTTGCTGCTGTTCCGTTGACCTTGCAATCGGGGGCCAACACGGCATCGTTGAAAGTCAGTGAAGAGTTCGGATTGCTCCAAGTTGTGACCACCTTGTTCGGTCCGCAATCGCCGAGCAGCGACACGGTCACCTTTGCGTTATTGATCGACAATTGCGTAGCGCTGTCGGCCTGCCCTGTCCACGGCGTCGTGCCCGTCGCGCTGCCGGTAATCAGTCCACAGGCACCCCCACCTGTGAATTGCGTCGACGTGATTGACACAATACCGGTCGGCGTAATCGTACCGTTGAATGTCGCCGTGCAATTTGCGTTGATTGCACCTTTGCTCAGGCTGGATATCCCCGACGCAGAAAAAGGCTCTCCACCGGGATTCATCGGCTGGCCATCCGCGCGCGTCACTGTCACGGCAAAGGCAGGCAGAACAAGCGTGGACGACAGAACAAAGGGGGCGGCAATTCGAAGCATGCTTCGCATTTTCATGACACGATCCTCTCTTGACAACAGGTGAATGAACCACGAACAAGCGATGCGCTGGTCCAGCACAGCGCGTCGCGACAAACCGCTCAAATGTTTGAATGATGTCTACACGCTCAAAATTTGTAAGAGATTCCGACGAATGCAATGAGTGGATCCGCGCTGAGTTTGGTGCGCGTCGTCGCCAGCGTCGATCCGTCGGCCGCCTTGATAATTGTCGACGCATAGGTTTTCAGTGGCATATATGACAGGGTCGCGGTCAACGACCAGCGTTCGGTAATGGCATAACTTGCGCCGATGTTGTAGATGGGCACGAAGGACGACGATGCCTTCGCCTCAACCGAGGTCGGCCCGGGCCTGCCCGCCCCGGCCGCGAGTACGCTACCCAAGTTGTTGTTGACGTCTTGCACGAAGTTGTCGTTCAGCTGGATGTTGGTAAACCAGCTGTATGCAATACCTACCCCAATGAAAGGCCGAAAGCGTGCGGTTGCCGAATTAAAGTAATACTGCAGAATCAATGCGGGACTCCATTGTCGCGCGTTCTTGACCGCGGGCTGGTTCGATGGCTTGCCAAGATCGACATTTCCGAGCGCGGCACTCGGACCGAATGGTTGAATCACACCGTGCCCTGTCAACGTGAACTCCGGCGGAATGCCGATCACCGAGGTCACCGCGATATGATCGGTAAAGAAATGCGTCAGTGTGACGCCGACGGTGTCCGCATTGTTGATCGACAGACCGGTTCCAGGCGATGTAAACGTGTCCGGTAATCGCAGGGGACCATTGATCGGCACATTGCCCACGTGACTGGTAAATTCCCCTCCGGAGCCCTCGGGCATCACGTGCAGCCAACCGAGTGTCGCCACATTGTCTCCCGCCCGCTGTGCGACGGCAGATCCTGAAATCGCCCCAGCAATCGCAACGACAATCAGTCTTTTCATCCGGTATCCTTGCCCGCATCATTGCACGAAGGCGCCAATCGTGAAGTACGGATAGCCCGCGATGCTTCGGTCAAGGAATCCGAACACACCCCCGGCAAAAACAAGCTTGCCCGTTGGGGCCCCCGATACTGCATCGGTATGAACCGACGTCACGACGCCTGGCACACGCTGCGTGTAATCAAGATCAAGGGCCAGCGCGAGCCCGGCCTGCGACGCATGAAATGGATCGAGCAGCGTCGCTTGCGCGCCAACGAGTGCAGTCGCGCGATAATCAAACCGGCTGTCAACGCCGGTGTATTCCCCGTCGAGCGAGCCTCGCGTCACCGACGCGCGTGGGCTCAAGAGTGAGATGCCGGACTCGTCATCGGCAGATGGCGCCCCCTGCTCGAGATCGGCATTTGCCGTACCGGTGCGGATCAGAATCGGAACAAGCTGATTGCGTAGCCTGCCGACAATCAGAAATCCGCGTCCCGCCCTCGCCGGAACGCCCGGCGCGAGCGTCGGCGGAACCTGTGGTTGATAATTAAGCGATTGAAATGCGGGAATGTCATCGAGTAGAGTAAATTTTTGATTGACCGTTGCGGACGATTCCAGTGGCGCCCCGCCATTCTTGACCCCGAGGTTGTCGGTTTCGATGTAGCGCCCGTCCGCACGAATAGTCATCGATTGGTCGACCCCAACGGGCATGAAATTCTGCGACGGCACCTGGTGATAGCCGAGCTGATTGTAGTCGCCCGCTATCTTTGATAGATCCGTTTCTTGCTGGGAAAAACTAATAAACGGATAGTAGGGGAATGTTGTTTTGGGAATCTGCCCCACACCAATCACACCATCGAACTGAATGGTCGCACCGGGAATCGTGCCGCCGAGCACACCCTGGCCCAGAAAAAAGCGCGCGGGGCGTGTATCGGTGCCTGTCTCGTTGAGACGAAATGTACATTGATTCAACTGCTGGGTTGGCAGCCCCGTCTCGTCGGTCAGTGTGCCCTCGACAATGTTGCTCGGCGCAACCTCTCGCGTCGGTTGCACGGTACCTGTCGTAACCGGCACGGGAGAAGCAAGATAGGTGATCCGGTATGTCAGCTTTGCCGTATCGATCTGTACCTTGACGAGTTCGCCCGATCCGGCGCCTCCGACAAATACGGTCTTGTAGTCCATCTGCTGGGGGCAAAGCCGCCCCAGCGGCGCGGGCGGCGGATCATCTTTGCCGCCACACGCGACAAGCGCTGACGCGAGCAAGCCCGTGGCAACCCACGTTCGCATAATCATGAGCATATTTTGATTGACTGAACGCAAACGGCATCGAAATGATGAATCAGACGCGCGGCTATTGAACGAATGCGCCCACGGTGAAAAAAGGATTGACCTGACTGTCATTCATCACCATCGCGTAAACATTGCCGATCGTTACCGCCCAACCGGTGTCTCCTCGACGGACGATCGGTACAGCACCGTTCGCATGGTTCACGCCAAAATCACGCATTGCCGTCACCTTGATCTTGCCCGGCGTCGCTTGCGTATAGTCCAATGAGAACAGTCCGGTCTCGGATGAAGTCTGCGGATCGATGAATGCAGCGGTGCTGCCCTGGAACAGGGTCGACGTATAATTCGCCGCAGGCAACGACACCGCGCTGCCGTCCGTGCAATTGCCTGCAGCAGGTAGGAAAAACGTGCCGTCGTATCTGCCCGGCAAATTGGGATGTGGTTTGGTTCCGTCAAAAGACGATCCATTTTGTGCTGGCGCGCCGGTCACACCATCGTAGGTCACAACCCCACAAGCCGAAGCGCTTGTCGCCCCCACATACCCGCCTTTGAGCGCACCGCTCTTAATTGCCTTGACGGGCGACAACAGAGAAAGACCGACCTCGGGGTCCGCAACGGAGCCGAGCGGATTGTGTGGATCCACATACGCATAGCCCACCCGGATCACGACCGGGACCAGCACCCCGTTCAGTTTGCCAACGATCATGATTCCGTATGCCTGACTTGGCTTACTCAAGACCAGCGGTTGCCCTTGCCCGGCCAGAGGGTAGGGTTGATTAGGTGCGGCGTGACTCACAAACACGTTATCGGGCGAACCGTCAGCATGCCGGCGCACAGCCCACGACGTACCGGTGGTGCGACATGAATAGTCGCTGTCGGGCACCGCGGTACACGAGCCGTCCGCATTGAACGTCTCCGACCAGTTCACCACATCGGGCTGCCAGCCTTGCGGTTTGGCCGTTTGGTAACTGGTGCCTGTGGGCGAAAGATGCAGGCCGACCTCGTTGTAGGTTCCCGCGACTTTGGTGAAATCCGTTTCCGTATCCGCGAAACCGATGAACGGAAAAAGATCGAACGAGCGCGGCGGGACTGCACCGAGGATAACGCCTGGTTGCAATGCGATGCCGTCGAACTGGATCGTCGCGCCGGGTATCCCGCCCCCGACCACACCATTGCCGACGAATAACATCGGCGGATCAAGGGGATTGATAGCCGCCTGATAATGCTGGTCCTGCGTCGCGCCGCTATCCAGCACGAATGCGCAGCGGTTCTGCTCGGCGGTCGGCAGATTGGACGGATGGTGAAATGTTCCTTCGATCGTCAAGCCCGCACGTGTCGCATTGATTTCACCGATCGAAGTCGGGACCGACGACGCAATGAACTGCATCCGGTAGGTTTGCCGGGACGCATCAAATCTCACCTTCACATATTCGCCACTACCCGAGCCACCCGCGTATTCGGTTGTATAGTCGAGCGCCTCCGGACACAAACGCGTCGGCACAAGGGGCGTTATGTCGTCACCGCTTGGCGGACAGCTACTCCCCGTACATTGAGGCACGTTGATCGACGCTGGATCGTCCGTACCTCCGCAGCCCGCGCACAACGACATCGCGAGCACGACACCGGAAAGCACTGCACCCTTGACTGCCGACGTCGCCGTCATATCGACTCCATCCATTACCCTTCCCCCCAAACCTTGACTCGGCCATCCGGAGCACGTGCCAGCAAGTAAATCCCGTGTGCGTCGGGCGAAGTGCGTGCGGCGTCGTCCGCCGCCCCTTTTTCGTCAACACAGAGCGAGGCGCCCCGTTCGCGTCGCACGGGGCGTCCTCACGGAGCGATCAGCACACCGCGATTGGCGAAGAATCGGTCAAATATCGGGCGCGACAATCGAACATGCTCCTGCGTATTCAAGGATCGGCCGGACGGGTTATGAAATGTCCAATGCCCCTCGTGATCGATGTCGAATACCAATACGAGATGCCCGCCTTTTGCCGGGGGCATCATCGTGCCGGCATGCCGAATTGTCGGATGAACGGAGGCCATGAACAGGTAGTCTTTCCGTAGCAACGGCTCGATGACCTCGGCGCTCGTGTGCTCGACGACCATTGCGTTCAATTTGTAGCGGGTGCGCAACAGTTCGACAAACGGCCTGTACAAGAGCCGCATCCCGCTATCACCTTGTTCCGGCTGATACGCACCGAACGCGATGGCTTCTTTGACAAGATGCAGCAGCGGCGCGGCGACACCGAACCGATAGGCAAGTATCATTTTCAGGCATGCCATCCCGCAGATATTGGGACTCCATTTCGCATACTCTTCAGCACTGAGTGCGCCGGATTGGTGCCATTGCGGATCGTCTTCCGCACGCATCGTACGTGAAAGAAACTTGTCGACCAGCAATCTCGACTCCCATTGCGCGTAGAACGGCACGTCTTTCATCGGGGTACCCTATCGGACAAAAAGCATGGCAACACCGACCATGGCAAACAGACCAAACATGAGCTGCTCCCTAAGGCGCCCCTCGCCGTACACCCACGCAGAAATCAGCATGAGCACCGGAACACGCAGCGCAATGGCCAAATATCCGAAGGCAACGGGCAACCACACTTGCAGCGAATAACTGAAAAACAATTCGGGCACCGCCCAGATCCCGCCAAGCAGCACGGCATGTCGAAGCGAAACACGAGTCAGACGCGAACGCCTGAGCCCAATGACCAGGCCATTGCTCAGGCCAGTCAAGAAGAGATAAGGCAGCCACCCGATACGAGGAATGCCGATCTTGTCGCACACTCCAAAGCCAACGACCAGCAGTATCATCACGACAAACCGCCTCTTGTCGATGGGTTGCATGCTGGCAAGATGGCCGTATCGGAAAAATATCAGCCCGCAGAAGAACAACGTGCCAATGGCGGCGATCGCCCCACGCGAAAGGACTGTGCCAAAACAACAGGCTTCGACCACCGCGATGAGCCCGACCGCAATCGGGAAGACATAGCTGGCTGCCGACAGACTGCGCTCGATCAATCGCTGCTGAACGAGCATCAGGTACGCGAGCAGCACGCCCTTGGTCAGACCGGCTACCGTGCCGACAGCATTAACGGAGAAGGTGGGAACCTGTCGGAATACCGCTGTTCCCGCCCACCACAGCACACAACATACGACCGAACCGACGCCCGCGAGCAAGGCTGTCATGTCGGGGGACACATGATCAACGGAGCGCTTCAGCAACAATGTCCTGACGGTCACGAGCGCCAGAATGACCAGGAAGCAGGTTGCTTGATGCAGATCCAAGGCGTAATTCCTCATGCTGAACGTTCGGGGAAGACACATCGCATGCAGCATCGAGATGCGCATCGATCGAATCGACGACCGCGATTCCGCCATGAGACGACAGCGCGGGAAACGCGAGAGGGATCTCGGTACACCCCAGGATCACCGCCTCCACACCCAGCCGAGCGAACTGTTTGACCACGCTCATGAACATTTCGCTGGAAAGCGGCGAGAAGATGCCGTGGCACAATTCCTGATAGATGATGTTATGGATCACGCGCCGATCAACCGGCGTGGGCGTCACCACTTCGATACCGGCTGCCTCGAGTCGCTCGCGGTAGAAGGAGCGCTCCATGACGTACCGTGTACCCAGCAGTCCTACGCGCTTGTATCCGCAACGGTGAATGTGCGCCGCGGTGGCATCGATGATGTTGATGACCTCCAGATTCAGGCGTTGCTGCAAGCGGTCGCACGTTCGACTCGTGGTGTTGGAGCAGATGAGGAGTTTGCTGGCCCCCGAATGCTGAATCACTTCTGCCGCCTGCGCGAGAATCCTGTATTCCCCTTCCTCATCGCCAGCCTTCTGGCAGGCCAGGATCGTTTCGAAGTTCAGACTCACCAGGACCAGGTCGGCCGATACATGCGACACACCATTCTGGGCCCGCATATTCAGGCGTCGATAGTATTCCATCGTCGACACCCAGCTTACACCTCCAATTAATCCCAATCGCTCCATCCTTCCCTCCAATCAATCGATACTGTATTCGATAAAACTCTCACGACTTTCTTCGGCGCAGTAATTCATCTGGAACTGCCGGACCATATCAACCAAAGTCACGTCGATCGCCGCAAGCATTTTTGGAAAGATGCTGTTTTTCATCAATCCCGGGATAGGATTGGCCTCCAGGAACACAATATCGCCTCTTCGGGTCACAATAAAATCAAAACGGCACATATTTCTAAACCCAACATCCCGGAAAATGTCCACCGACAATCGCTTGATCGCTCGCGTCACCTCATTATCCTCAAATACAACTATCTCCCTGACCTTGCCATGTTGATGTTTTTGAGCATGTCCGAAAAAACCCTCCGCCGTCTCGATCCTGACGACGGGTAACGCCGTCACGACATCATGCTCCTGAAAGCAACCAACCGAGTATTCATCACCGGCGATAAACTCCTGAACCAGGGCGTGCCTATCATATTCGAGTATGGCCGCGAGATTACCGCGAACTGCCTCGACCACCTCTCGTCGCATCGCAAATCGTTGTGTAAACAGAGAGGCGCCAAGCGAGTTGGGCTTCATGACGACATCGCCTTCGGGGAAGGTCTCGGTTATTTTCTTGTCAGCGATGTCGATATCACCGTCGGACAATATCAGCGTGCGCGGCATTTTGGCGCGTGGGTGCGCCTTGGCGACATACCGACTCATGTGGTACTTGCTCATGGCAAGACTGGCGGGCAAAACCGGTCCGAACGAACCGGGAATGGACATCATGGAGGCCGCTCCCTGAATGCACCCATCTTCACCATAGTTGCCGTGCAGGAGGTTCAACACAAACGTCTGCCTGGAAGTCATTTGTGCCAATGCCATCCAGTACGGCATGACGTCCGTTCTGAGCAGATAGTCCTCCAACGCGTCACCCGGGCGATGGGACACAATCGCAACCTTATTGTCCTGATTGACGTAGTAAATGTAGTCAATGTCAAGCTCCGGACTTGACTGGATCACTTCACGCACATGGCGAAAAGACTCAAGAGATGCTGAATACTCCGGTGACTTGCCGCCGAAAATAATTGAGACCTTATTTGAATTTGACACACCACCTCCTTTCCAAGCCACGTCCGCCAAGCTGCTTCCGCAGCGCAATCACATCTATTGCCGCATCCTAGGAAGCAATCCGATCATCGTCAACGAACAACGCCTCTATATTATTAACTTGTAAAATCGATATGTCCGCTTTACCGCCAACCACACGACTCAACACCAAATAACACTATTGAATCGACCAGATTTGCCGATGAGTCCATTTAGTAGACATTGAACCCTCTTTGCGTTACCCTGACAAAAAATAAATGCCATTAACCCCACTACCCATATACCCTCGCACCGAGAATTTGATCCTCGCTCACAAATGCAGTAGCGGCGCGAGTCTACATCGGCGAACGTATCGATTGTTTGATGGATGCGGACACGCATACATTTCGGCGAAATCGATGACTTCGTTCGTGCGTTACGCACCCTGATAATCGACGCACGCAGCATTAGTATTGATGGCAACGTCGCTTCCCACGGGGTATGTGTGACACCCTCAATGTCCATGCGCACCGGTATAGCCGGTGTGCGGACTGGCTGCACAAAGACACACCCAATGAGTCAACCATGAACACACGGTGCTCATGGTTGAATGCCGCGAATAGCGAATTTTCGATGCGAGGGCACAGACATGAATCCACGAAACCGTGAAATTTGCGATTTCCTGAAAAAACACGCTGGCAAAACTGGAGCCTCCGTGGCGGACGTCGCGTTGGGGTGCCAGATATCCGAACGCTCGGCACGCGGGCGCATTCACGTGCTGATCAATGACGCGTTCTTGGTACGTGTGGCAGGCTCCTCCCCACCCGCGTATCAATGGAGCGGCAAATGCCTGCCATGTTCCGAACTCCCAGAAAAAGCGCTAAGGCAACAGGCATTGCGCGATGCTTCACGGTCACAATGCTCCGCCATCCTGCACACCGCGGTGGTCATGGACCGCATGGTGCGCTCCGGCTCGAACGACTGAAGTGCACCTCAACGGAATGCGATCTCCTCTTTCGTTATGTCAGTCGCTCCACCACACTGCGCAAACGCCTCATGGGAAACACACGCCAAATGAGCGGGTGCCGTGTGACCACATTCGCACAAACCACGCTCCTATCCCCGAGGACACCATGTCGAATCGTGCACGCCCGGTTCGGACCGCGCCAATGTGGAAGCACGTTACGCCCGGCAATTCACGCTCGAGCTTGAAGCGCATCACCTCCATGCCCATCCATCTCGACACCGTGACGCGCGCTCATGCCGACCTCGGCGAAGTGAGCGCTTTTTGCAAAACGTTGGCACCGCGATCCGTCGTATCCTTGCTATTTGCCGGCTCACGTTACGTTCATTCCAGATAGGAGACACCCATCATGAGTCACCCTTCGGCACCGAATTTCGGCCCCATCATTGACGTAGATTCGTTGAGTCAATTGATGGCGGGATTTACCGGCGAAATGATCGCGCGCATCGCACCGGTCCTAGCCCGCTTTCCCGTCGTCGATCTCGCCAGTCTGAACGAGTTGCGCTGTGCAATCGACGAAGTCCGAGATGACTGTAGCGACATCCCCGTTCTTGTCGATGAATTTTTTGACGGCGTCGCGCTCGCCTTGGCCCGCGAAGAAGTGCGCTTGCGGGTGATTGTCGGCAAGCATTAGCCTGGGCGGCGGTGCCCCAAATCGCGACCGGGATGCTGAGCGCTATCGCAGCCCCCGTGCCTCGCCGACCGTCGCAAACGGCGCACGCGTCCCGGTATATGCTCTGCACACGAGTGACCAACATCCTTATCATCTTGCGACGGCACAACCGTCATCTTTCAGCTTGGTGTACCCTCGATACACACCGATCTGCCAGCGATCGGCACGAAACAAGCTACGGCGCATACCACCAACCGCCAATTGCATGGCCGGACATGAGGAGGGCCTCTAGTCCACGAGGCTCCACGTCTTCCCTGCTGCGGATCTTGCGGCATAAAGTGCGCAGCCTTCCAGGTTGAAACCTTGTCGCACATGATTCCCTCCGGGCGCCCGACGCCTTGCAGATCGCATCCTTTCGAAATCCTCTCCGTTCACGTCTGGCCGGTTAGATGAACAAAGTTTCATCTCGCCTTCGGCGCCTTTTAGCGGACAAATTTCGCGTACAATGCCCGTTATGCTCAAACATAGCGGATGAGACTCGATACGGAGCTTGCTTACGATGGTCTTACCATTTTTGACTTTCTTTTTTGCCATCATGGCGACAATCATCGGGCGTCGCCGCGGCGCAATCATTATCTGGGCAATCGGCCTGTTGATCAGTGCGTTCATCTTCCACCTGCACGCAACCGACCCGCTTCACCTTGCCTTCTAAGCCGGGACATCACGACGACGCTTGATGATGTGCACCTCGAGCTCAAGCGCTGCGATGCAAATCCTCGACATACTCGCCAGGTTCGAAATACTCAATGAACGGGATATTGCTTGCGACTGACGTGCGTGCACTGCGGCACGCACGTCTGCGCTTGCGGATCACGCGATCCCCATTTCCAGGACAATCGCGATCGCCGTACCCGGGATAAATTGCCGAGACCCGTTGGAACGGCCACCGGCGCTCGTGTCAGCGCACTTGTCGGGCCCCCTAGCATTCAGTGTGACGCCTCAGTGCCGACTTCACAATCACGACCACTTGAGCATGTCAGTTCGTGGTCGCGCGCCAATATCTCGAGCATCTCTGCCAATCAAGGCTCGCAAGGCAATGGAGACACAACGATAGCCGATGCGGCATCGGTCGCGATACGTCGCCCTTCGCGGTCAACACGGCGCACATCACGCAACAGAAAGCCGACTCACCACAGGGAGCGCGTTTTTGGTTCGACCTTTGACCCGTGAGCAGCCGCCCATTCAAAGACATCGATTCGCGCGCCGGCAACACGAGGCAATCAGATCGGAGATGCGCAAAAGACGGCCGTGCCAGCCGTCGTTGCAGGCATAAATGTCAGTTCCCACGCGACAACGACCACTCGCATCGTGTTGCACCTCAAACACAATGCCTGACAACGCCCCAACGGCACATCCCCGAATGCAGCGACGCACGCCTCAAGCGACATGCTTTAGGGATATATCGTCCGCCGTCACGTCATTTCAGCTCAATTATCTTCCCGTCAAGCCATTTAATCAGCTTATCGGATTCCTGCCTCATCGCACCCAACTGACTATCTACCTTGATGGGAGCGCTGGTCCTACGTCCCATATCTTGTCTGATTGATTTTTCCAATGAACGGATTTCCTTCAGTTGAGAACGCACCTCCCTGAGGCTCGCCTTTAGATTGCCGGCACTGCTTCCATTGATGATCCCGATCGTTTTGCTTGTCGCAGTTGCCAGCTTACCTCTCCTACGCTGGGCATGGATGCTACTCAGGGGACGATGATCGTTGGTGGCATTTTTGATGTCGATCAGCGTGTTTTTCAACCGCTCAGTCTTTTCGGTCCCATTCCGCCTGTCGACCTGCGTGATCTTTGCCACGTAATTCCGTACTGTTTGGCTAATGTTGCCAACTTTCATATCTACCGTCCTTTCAGAAATTTGAACATTCTGCTCACGCAGCGTCGCACGATATCTATTGCGCGCCTTTCGAGGCGCACGATCCGTATCACAGACGATTGGGCCACACTCGCACGCCAGGCGCTACAAAATTTAGCTCAATTGGTGAAACCGCTCGGTTTGCGCAAGCGACTCGCATTGGCACGTCTCGCACCATGCTCGTTTCACCAATCAAATTTAGGAATGTTCCGATTTCCTATCCACATAAGCCCATAGACGACGCGTGGACTCCGGCTCGACAATGACTTTCGGCACGGAGGGTTGCTCGCTACGCATCAAGCTCGAACACACCCGATTCCGGTCGTATCAAGGACTGGCATCTCCCCGCTCTCACACACCTCTTTCACGATATAAAAATGACAAGCGATCGCTTAATCCCGAATCCCCCACTCACCTATAGCGTCAAGATTCCGATCGATGGGGTCGAATGCGACCCGGATGGCCGCTATCGCGTCATGCTCGACGGTGAACGTCGTGTCGCCGCATTTCATGCAGAATTGAATCGTTGGTTCCTGATTGAACCGTCGAACACGGCACCCTATGGTCACGTCCTGACCCTGCCGATTCGTCGAATGTTATCCCGATGCTGGAAACGAGACGATGGTCAGGCACTTCGGCCCGATACTCCCTCGTCGTATCATGAAGTGCACTTGCCCACGCCAATCAGCGTGCCACCCAATGCCACTACCGTTCCCCGCATTCTGCACTTCATATGGGTTGGAGACGCCCCGATCCCGGACGCGCTCGCACAGTGCATCATTCGTAATGCTCGACATTGCCCGGGATTCCAGGTGCGCTTGTATATCGATACGACAGACGTAGCTGCCCAGCAGAAGCTGACGCAGCAGTTTGGACAGATGTCTGGCATCGCATTGGTTGACTTGCACGACGACGAAGATTTTCATAGCTTTCTTCAGACGTCATTGGGCAAGCACTATCGGCACTTCGCCAGCCCCGCCGGAAACAACTATAGTGCGGCTTCCGATATCCTGCGCGCCTATCTGCTCCACCGTGACGGCGGCATCTATATGGATGTCGACGATACCGTTTCCCATCCCGTCGCGGCCCACTATGACTTGCGCGCCGCGTCCGATGACGTCTTGCTCAATCGTATGGTTACCGTGAAGGAATACGACTTTAACGGGTACCCGTACTCGAACTTCGCATGCCACCCGAGTAACCCCGTGATGGCCACGCTGCTTGAGGAGATGACGCACCGTCTATCGGGCGCCCAGCACTTCCTCCAACAGCCTCGGCCGTGGAGAGCAGCCTCAGACTCAAATCGAGCCGCTCTGCTCGCCTACGTTTCGAAGCTCTTTGAGCTCGTCGGCCCCAAGGTTTTCAACGACGTCCTTCAAGCCTGCCGCCCGGACTACTACTTCATCGAGCGTGACCTAATTAGCGCCTATCGAATCGTCACGGTCTCGCCTGCCGAACCACGCTTGGTCGTCGATCGCTACTTCGATGCGATGCACGCCGCCAAAGCGTTCTATTTGCCGTTCGCCGAGCCCGAATTCAACGTCGGCATTGGCAGTGCGCACAGCTGGAACCCGCCGCAATCTCAGACGACCTTGCATCGCTAAGCACGCTCACTCGCGTTGCAGTGGCGTCACGTCGACGCCGTCTGATGCCACCGAGGGCACATGCGCCGAACGACAGTCGTGCAGCCACGGACGCGCGGCAAACACGCGTTGAACTGCTGCGGCATACTGATAGCTCAGCGACGGCGTCAGTGAGTGATACGCGCCCACTGCGCGCCAGGTGGAGCCGTATCGACTCATTTCGTCGCGCAGTAATGCGGCACCCACCCGCGCATTGACGGCCGGATCCTTGAGTTGCGCCAATCCGATCCCTTCTCGTCGTAGGGTCGGCAGATGGACAGTATTGATTTGCATCAATCCAATATCCAGTGTGCCATTGGCGTTATGATTCAACGCGTTCGGGTTAAGATGTGACTCGTAGTATGCAATGGCACGCAATACATCTGGATTAACTTGATAAATCTTCGCCGCGTCACTGATGCAATCCGCATGCGCTTGGCCACCGACACAAGACATGACCAGGCATGCGACATGCAATAGCCGTTGGATTGCACGCTGCGCACGTCTAACCTTATACACACTTACCTCCCATTGCCGCTCAAATGACTATGTTTGGAGGTAGGGTATTACCAAAAGTTCGTATCTCTTTATACGACATCCATCACGACCTTTCCGCCCGGATCTCACATGACCACACTAGACGAGTCGGCCGTCATAAGAGACACGACGCGCGAACATCATGCCCCTGGAGGAATTGACCTTCAGGTAGCATGAGCGGCAATGTGTGCAACGACATCCCCGATCGTGTCGAGCTTGAAGATATCGTCAGACTCCAACTCGATCCCATAGCGGTCTTCCAAGGCCATCGCCAGGTCAAGCAATTCCAGCGAATCCATCGCCAGGTCTTCGACCAAGCGCAAGGATTCCGAGTATTCTTCCGGGCGTCCGCCCAAAATTTCGCTTAAAAGCACCTTGACGCTTTTGGCCGTCGGACGCGGCACGCCAGTTTCTTCCAATTCAATCAATTTTTATCATCCCAGTTTGAACCAATAACGCATTTCATGGAGCATCCGGTCAGCTGCTCGACCGCACACTAGTCGCGCCAGCATTCGTGCCAGCTCGCTGCCCGCCAAACGACAGTACCGCTACGGGAGGCGTTTTCACTTCATGCCCCCCGGTGTGTTGTTCATTGCCAGTCTGACTCACCTTGGACGTCGCCCCGGAAACGGTGGTAGCGACGCCGACCTGCGTGACGCTCGGCCGGTCATCCATATCCGGAACGGAGTTACTTTCCTGTATACGCACTTTCCGCAAATTCGTACGCCCTTGCTCGAGTTGCGTCTTTAGATCATCGCCCATTCCCCGTACATGCGCCGCCCTTTTCGCCTGCCAATCGGGCGGGGCCGCCAGCTGGCGCGAATCTCGAGGTTCCTCTCTGGCATTTGGCATTCGCGGGGGAGGCGGGGGTACAAACTTTACACTCTCCAACTTTGAGTCCACTGGTTCCATTTCCGAAACCGGCACGCTGGCGACCGTTTGCTCCGTCGACACGTCAGGGGCCTTGTCGGCCGATTGGCGATCGGTGGATGCCGCCGATGGCAGCGCCTCATGAGGCTTCAACCGTTCGGAAAGCAGCCATTGCAACATGTTGAGCAATTCCTTGATCGGCTCCATCGCTACCTGAAACGCCTCCGCCGTGTCGGTTTTGACGTGGAACTGCGGTGAAAAACAGTTATCCCATTGACTGAACCTCATCGCATCCATATCGCCACCGCCCCACGGCCCCGGCCCGGGTTTTCGCGCGGACAGACCTTTCGGCCACTCCGCCGTTCCCGGCATGGCATCCGTGGATGGCGAGCCAGCCTCGTCTGAATTGGGGAGCGAGGCAGGTTCCTTTTCGGTATCCGCGTCACCAGGCACGCGAACGTCCTTAACAAAAGTTTCCACACGCGCGATCGTTCTCACTGCCGACGCCAGATACATGGCGACTTCGTCCGGTTGCGTCGAACCTAACGGCCCCGAAAAAGAAGCCTCAAACATTTTCAACGCATTCTCAACGTCATATTTAAAATGCCAGTCGATAACATCCGACGCTGGTCCGCGATACTTCAACTCCCCCTGGTTCAAATAATGATCAACTGCGTCACGCTCGGCGCGCTCCTTGAAATCACTGATTGCCTCGCGATAAATGGCGGAAGCACCTAACTCATTCAGTACCGCCGAGTGGACAGCCCTGAAGCTCTCTTTTGCCGTTCCTTGATGAAATCCATCAACTTTCCTCGACGGGTCCTTCACCACATCAAGAGCCTTCCGGACAAAGGCACGACACACGTCTTTTACATCCGGAGACATCGGCTTCGTTCCGCTGTGCGACAGGAGATAGCAATTCAGTGCAAGATCTTCCAACTGATATTTCTCCATGGACTTGGCGGTGTCCATTAGCTTGATGAAATTGCCGCCCAGTTCCGCGTCCATCCATGCCGCCGCCGCGGCCGTTTGCGATTTCAGGTATCGATCGGTTGAGGCAGCATGTTGAATACGCGCTTGGCGAGGACTCTCCGCCGCGCGTTCCTGCGCCTGACGACCGCCCACCCCTTGCAGGTCGGCGGCCAGTTTTTTCCCGTCGGTCGTCCCTGGAGATCGGTCGCCAATGCTATTCAACCCGCCACGACTTGCCGCCCGCGTTGGCGAAGAATCCGACAGTCGTGGGCTTGCCGGCATGGCGTCCGGGCCGTTTTTTACGCTCGCCATATCCGTCCCGAAACTCTGACGAGCACCGGCAAACATATCGATCCCTGCGAACTGCCGGGGCGACGTATGATTTAACGTAATACCACCCATTATCCTCTCCAGCCTTGATTTGACATGTCACCCAACCATACGTTTTTCGCCACCGATCGTCAGGTATGTTTCCATCAACCTACTTCACCACTAAATCTGCAAAAACTGCTTGGACGTATCCACCATTGATTGCACCGTACTACTAATAATCTTTATTAGATTATCGAAATTAGAATTACGATGTGAAAATTTCTCGGCGATGGTCTGCCCCATCCCTTCGATCTGTTGCTCCATCCCGGAAAATCCGGCATACCATGCATTATATGCGGCGGGATTGAGATTGCTGTCGTCACTAATAATACCATTGAACGAATTATATAGATTATTTAGCATGCTCCCATCCATATTCGTATTCACGCACAGTTGACCGTTATACTCCGCCAGAAGAGAAGGAATAAACGGCGCCAGTTCCGCTTTCCAGGCCGCCGTAGCTGGACACACGGCACCACCGAGTTTCGAGATGATATCGGACAGATCGCTTTGCAGCTTCCCAGCGTCCATGTCGATGCCTTTGCCGTCACTGGTTGAATGAACATGACTGGCGATCTCCGTCATGAATGTCGAGATCGCCTGAACGACTTTCATCACAGCTTCAACAACTTTTTGATACTGATCGATGTTTCCGGCCTCAGCCTTCATGAGGTCATTCAATGCCTTCATGATGTCTTCCATCGAGCCGTCGCCAACATTAGGTTGGTCGATCCCCGCATCCTTCGCCAGACGAAGCATCTCGTCGAACTTGGCCTTCGTCGCGTCGCCCACCGCTTGCCCGCCATGTTCAGCCAAACCAGGAGCGATTGCTTGCAACACGTGCTTGATCGCATCCTGCTTCTTTGATCGCCGCAGGCACGCGCCACGCATCGCCAAATCAACCTGCGCAAACGCGTGCGCGCAATCAGCCGCGCCCGACGCAGCGGCCCGACCATCGTGAGCGTGACGCAATGCCGCAAACAAACCAAGCAACGCTTTCGTCAGCCCCTCGCTCGCTCCATCCCGTTTGCCGACAGTCGAAGCGCCTCCACCGCCGTTGGTCGCAACGTTCGCCACATCTGCAGCCTTCGTACGCGCGAAGGAAATGGCAGCCACGCCACTCCTTGCTCGAATTGCATCCACCATGTTTCCACTCCGTTATGCCAGTGCGTGCGAATCCATGGGTTTCGCTGCCGCGTCCTGACTCACCTCGATTAAAAATTCCCGCCGGTTCCGTCCACGGATCCAGCGAGGCTCCAACCCGCGCCCGGTCCAGGTTGCGCCACTTTCCGGGTCACGATATTTCGGCGCGATTTTTCGGCGATTTCCCAAACATTGGAGTGCACGCAACTGCGCCTCACCGTAAATCTCAACCACTTGCAAGCCGTACCGCCCGACTTTCTCGCGCACGTCGTCCAGGACACCTTGACGCTCCTGGCAGCGCGCGCGCTCTACTTCCTTGGCCAGCGCGTCGGCTCGGGCCTTGAGCTGCTCGTATTCGTTCATCGTCCGTCATTCCTCAATAATGCGTATTCACTTGTGCCGCCACTTCCAACTTCGTGCCAATTCGTGAAATTCACTTTATTGATTATTAAATGCCGGATCTGAAACGGCTTTCAACTACTGCTCACGCATACATCCCGCCTGCTCCGTGCCCGGCGCGCCACGCGGGCGTGCCGGGATCACTCCCGTGGCTAAAGCGCTGACCGCGTCATACGATCTTGCTGGCCACCACGCTGCCCAGCTCGGTCTGCTGACTCATCAGCGCCCGCACCGCCGCCAGCAGGTCAGCTTCCACCGAGCGCTCCTTCTGCGCATTGTCACGGTGCGCGGTGGCGAGCGTGCCGCACAGCTCCGCCAGGCGACCGTCCATCGTCTCCGCGGCGTGATCGCGCTTCGCCTCGTTGTCGCCTTCCTTCTCCACCACGCGCGAAGTCGCATAGCCGAGCGTCGTCAGCAATTGCGCGCGCGCCTCCCAGCGCCGCTGGCGGATGAAGTTCTGCTCGTGGTTCACGCGATACGTGCTGTTGCGTGCACGCATGCGCGCGGTCTCCTTGGCCACCGTTTGCGTGTGCTTCCACGTCGGCTCCGACGGGCTCGGCGCCACTTCCGCCATCACGCTGTCTTCCGCCGCAGTCTCGCCCGTGGGCGTGCGGCGCTCCAGCCGCACCTCCCGCACTTCGTCCTGCACGCCCTGGCTCGGGCTCACCAGCGACTGCTCCAGCTTCAGCGCCCCTTCCTCGCCACGGTTGGCGCGCCCCATCTGCTCGTCCAGCGAGTCCTTGTTGATCTTCAGGCCCTTGAACTCGCTCATCATCCCGCCCACGCTCATCGAGATCTGCAGGCACGCGCCACCGATCGCACCGGCCAGTTCATCCTCGCCCTGCTCCACGATCTTCTGCGCCTGCTCCTGCGTGACCTTCAGCTCCGCAACCGCCATGCTCGCGCCCATCTTCTGGTACGCCACGCTAGTGGACTGCAGCGTCGTCGTCATCGCGATCAGCACATCGAAGCCGTCGTCGACCGCCGAATTGCCGAACAGGCTGCCCGCGTCGTCCGATGCGTCCGACTTGGCCGGCTTGCCGACACCCTTACCGGCTTGCGCCTGCAGGCCGCCCGCGCTTGCCTGCGCATGGGGCGAGCCCGCTTCCTGGACGAGCCGCTCGAGCGTGCCGTTCAGCGCCTGCAGCGTCTCGCGCGACACGCGCGGGTTGGCCGGCGGCGTCAGCTCGATCAGCGCGCTGGCCATCCCACGCGCCTCACGCGCGCCGGCGATGGCTGCCGCCACGGCCGCCGTTGATTTCGCCTCGGCGCTGCGCGAGGCGGCGAGCTCGGCCGCGACATCGGCCACCGCACCCGCGTCGCCCGACACCGGCGGGCGCACCCAAAGATTCGGTTGAAAATGGTGTACTGCTGTCGTCATGTTTGACTCCTTGATCGGTTTCGGTGAACGGCCGCGCTCAGATCGAGCGCGCCATGTTGTGCAGCACGAACTGGCCCGTCTTGAATTCGGTCGCGCTCGCCGACGACATGTCCTGCATCACGCTCTCCAGCGCCTTGGTGCGCTTGGCGAAGGTGTC